>Ga0210059_1011322_pt1 | contig 13661 bp, 13 predicted proteins | sample Ectturendosymbi2_FD_188042 | JGI IMG/M metagenome (GOLD analysis project Ga0210059, IMG submission 188042) | Ecteinascidia turbinata endosymbiont from Florida, USA - Sample 2 (SPAdes) (version 2) | ecosystem: Host-associated > Tunicates > Ascidians > Unclassified | place: Key West, Florida...
AGAGCCATCCCGAAAGAGGAGTGTGTAAAAGTGATTAACAACTTTGCCAGACGAGTACAGGTTTGCTTGCAACGAAATGGTGGACATTTGGAACACATCTTGGGAAAGCCATAAATTGACTAAAAATTGACAGAAATAGTTGAAACTCTGGTGAATGGTCTTCCATAAACTGAATAATGTGTGGTTGTAATTTGAAATAAATAGCTTTTTAATCAAAGTCACAGTTGAAATTTTCATGGGTACACATCTTTTTGGGTCACCCTGTATCTAAAATCACGTAACTAGTCTTCACAAAGGCGACGAAGTTGAATCAATCAGCAAATTTTTCGATAGGAAATCCATTTCACGTAACTCTACGCGTCCTCAAGGCCTAAAATAGTAATTAGATAGTTCGCTGATACCTCGAGAACCGCTTCAGCGGCAAAGTGCGCTCAGTGGCACGATATATTTATTGAACAACAGAGACTTGTGTCACAAACCTGCATTGTTAACAAGATAATCCAAGTGTTCTTCTGATTTGTCGAACTCTTCTGCAAACTTCCTGACGGATGAAAAATCCTCAAGGTCAAGGTGGAGAAAACGAACCTGCAAATGTTCAAAATGATGCGAAACGAGGGCAGATATGTTAAGTCCCTCGTGATCTACATTTAAACAACGCAAGAACCTTTTTGGTCCAAACGCACATGTTGCAAAATTACGTCATAAAGAAGCACTTTTGTTTGCGTACGGTATTTGGCCATGAAACACAAATACCTATTGTAGAAAATAATTTAAATACCATGACAAAAGTTTGTTAAATATACATGGAAGGTACGAACAGCTTGAGTTACTTTGTAATTTCACTAGTAGCAAGTTTCTTCACTTGAAGAATACAGACACAAACGTCAACTTCAATGAAAAACCATGATGAAAAGCTTGTGGGTTCAAGAAACTATTTTCAAAGCCAAATATCATTTTTCTTTCAGTTTGCATGTTTTATACATCCCTATCAAAATTTGCTGAGATCCAATACTGGACTGTCCATCACAATCGTATACATCCCTGGCCAAGAGGGCCATTCACCAGGTGCACATATGCATTTGGCCTCTGCAAATATAATTCCGCACATTGGTCTTACTTAGAAAAAATCCCAAGACACAGTTGGCTGAAGCAAATAGCATGACAATGATGAAGCACAACCAAGGCCAACACAAATATTCCACAAAGAAAACCCAATGATGGAGTGATCTGTTTACTAACAAAGGTCTTGGTCTCCTCACAATCTTGACCAGATAACATCTTTGTCTCAAGACTTAGAAAGGTTTTATCAACATGGCTTCTGGCAAACTTACAGAGGTTTAACTTGTTCACAGTTATCCACCAACAAAAAATGAAAAGGTGCATAGAAATGGTTGAAATCTATAAAACTTGTTGTTTGAAAGTGCAAATGCTTTTTCAGATACTTGTCAACAAATTTTCAAGCCACCAGTTCCTGGATGTAAAGAAAGCAAAAAATCTTGATTATTTGCAGAGCCCATTTGCATGTTTTGGTGCAAACAAATAATTTTTGGTGCATGAGTGGCCATAGGTAGCCTTAATAAAAATGATGATGACTGATGACTTTTGTCAAATGATGAGGAACTGACAGTATCTCTCAATGTTGCGATCGAAAAAAGCAAATGACTTTGTGTTGTTCTTCACTACTTTTCATGAAAAAATCTTGAAACTTTCACCAGATTTTAGCTACACGTTACACAAGTAAGTCAGCATCAAAAAGATATGATTTTAAGCAAATGGTTTTCATCAAACCTTGTTCACCACAGCATTTTACTTTTGTGTAATGAAAAAGGCATTTTTGCTTCACAGCCATGAACAACATAGCTCTTGTCCAGTGTACAACAACCAAACTTTCTATTCAGGTTTAAGTCATGTTGGTATGAGGCCACAACAACATATCTAATAAAAGCAAGCAAAATAGTCACCAAATGTGACATAATCAGAATAATGATAGCTGGGTTTAGCAACTCAAACAACATCTCACTAAATGCAATTGAAACTTGTTTTATGTATGTACTATAACGTTGCTAAACAAAGATTACTCTACAACATAGCAGCAAATCGAAGTTAACTTACATTATTATTCTTGGTTTCAGCAGCTATTTCTCGCACAGTTTGTTCTGATACAGCTACATTTCGAGATGCAATCACGACTTTAGCTCCCAGTTTTGCAAATTCTACAGCAGTTGCTTTTCCAATACCAACATTGCCACCTAAATCAAAGTTGAGTATTTCGGAAAAAAAACATGCAATTAAATCCACAGCAATCCTACATCACACTTAATCCTGAATGTAGCTAAAACAAAAGCAGCATCACTAACTTTTTTGCTTTAATACACAGAAAAAGTTCACTACTAACTACTGCATTTTATCCCATGGACATCTAAACCAGTAAAAATGTCCAAGGACATGTTCACCATCTGCAACTTATCAAACATTTATGTCTTTTACTCCACAAAGTCATCCACATGGAAAAAATGAAAGAAGCACTTACCTGTAATTAAAACAGTTTTTCCATGAAGCTTTTTATCAGTGACGAAAACTGGACCTTGCTTCACATACTTAAACCAATAATATGCAATAGGAACAATGCAGCACACTGCAAAAATAGCCTTTTTTGACAGCATAGATCTACTTATTACAAACTTAAATAGTTGCATGTACACTGTAACATGTACGGATTAACAACCAACCATGAAATTCCAAGTAGTGAATAGATATAAAGACATACCAAGGGTGGGCAAACTTGTTCATATGACGAGTAATTGGCAGAAAACCAAAAACACCAGCAAGTCACAAAATCATTTTGTAGTGTCAAATACAGTTCGATAAACAATGCAAGTTTTACATATAATGAGCTACATTAAATTACATAGACTCCTTGGCAACTAACCAGATGAATTCATGTAAACATGTTGATATATGAAACAAACATTGAATATGAGGTGATAACTCACAATCAATTTGAGATATTGCTGTTCAGCTAAAAGAGCCACAGAAGAAAGAAAGTCGGCGAGTTGCAGTTTGCCCACAACTGATAGATGCACAGCAAGATCTCAATAATGACTATTTTTTAGAAAAACCTACAAAATACTGAAAATGCCATAAACCGCTGCTTCAATGCATTGTGGAATAAGCAAATTGAAGTTTTCCTGGTTTTGCATTAACAAGAATGTGTAAGCAATTCTTTTGTTCCTAAAAATTTGAAATTTGAACAAGACAAGAAATGTTGCATCTAAGCAAAAAACATTAGCAAACTGAAAGTATCATAAAACTCCTCTCATTTGCAAATTTACTAAGAAATGCATTTAACATCACAAAGATATAGAAAAGTGTTTTCAGTAACATGTTGAATCTTACAGCTCACACGTATGACAGAATTTAATGCGCCATGTCAAGTTTTACTCAAGCCTCCAAACAATGTGACAACACAGATATGCATTTGAAAATGTACATTTGGATGCAAGGAACAACTTCACGTAAGAAAAGGAACTGCTTTCTGACAGCTTGGTTGTGGTTTTTCTTCAGTTGTTAAATGAATTTTATGCAGTTCATAATATTTTTTGTATACTTTCCTGCAAAACGTTTTGCGGACATTATGAAAAAGTATGCATAACCACTGAATGTACTAACAGGGAAACATAACTTTAATAAAAAAGGAATAAAAGCAAACATATGATATGAGGTTCTGTATGAATAAGCTTTAAGGATGAGGATGCACAGCGCTAAGTGAAATCGATGTCCTATAAAAATAATTTTATTGATTGAATCACTTGTTTCTTACCTTTGTGGGGACTAGTTACTTAAAATGTCGAAAGTTTAAATCATCCCAAAAAGATGAAAACAGAGCCCAGTCGGATGATTCCTTGAAAGCTTTAACACTAAACGAGACAAGACCTTTTGGCTGTTGACGTTAGGCCTGTGAGGGGTTGCCTGTAAAAGGCGGAGCCCTGTAAATAGCGGAGCTTGGTTGCGGAGGTTTGATGACATAACCGGAATAGAAAAAAGTTGTGTTGCAAAATCAAAAAAAGGAAAAAAAAAGTATAGGAAAAATGTTGTATCATTGCAACTTAATACGCGTTTCCCCTAAACATGGAATACATGGAAGTTGGTGATGTTTAAAAATTTTATATATTCACAACTGTTGAAACCTATTTTTTTGTCCCCGAACCGTTGTGAAACTCAGATAACCAAAAATTATAAAACTTCAAAATAGACTTCTTTTACTGTAGTGCAAGATCACTTTTTGCACGAAAATTATTTTTGCTACCGTTTACTGCACATTGCTTAACGAAAAATATTGGTTTTAACAACTCCGGTTACGTCATCCAAGCTCCGCTTTTAGTTAGTATTTACGGAGCTCCGCCTTTTACAGGCAACCCTGTGAAGGCTATTTTTACAGCTGCTGCAGACATTACATTGCACACCTTTGAAGCTATAGCATTCAACACTTAGGCTGCACTGTCAAAAGCTGGAATGTTAAGAAAACGGTGGTTGGTCAATATGCTCTCAAATACGTAAATCTAAATGACCATTGTTTGCATGTAGGCTATATACAGTTACAAGTACTGTAAACTACGTTCTCCACAAAGCTACTAGAGCGAATAAATTGAACCTGCAAGCAACAAGGAGTAAAGGACTTCAGCTTATAATACAAGTGATGTGAATAATTTGTTCAGGGGGTTTCATGTGATACGTAGATCAACCTCACATTTTTGTTAAAATCTAAAATGATGCACGAAAATTTGCCGGAGGCTAGACTTCAATTGCCCAGTTTGGCACCACGGTAAAGTTAGCCGAGGGTTGCCAGTCATCTCTTGAGAATAAGAGCCAAACCATGTCTGACAAAAAGCCAAACCGGGTAAAAAAAAACAAATTATTTAATAAACAGGAAATTTGAATTATTTGTTAGTTGTAGGACATTTTAGAAGAATAAACGGAAGTTGTAGCATTACCTCTACACTCTACAGGAACAATTCCAAATCTTCATCGTTCACATTTTCTACAGTGTTACCACTTGAATCTTTGTTATTATTATGGCTTGCCAAATATGCTACAATTTTATTCTTTCATGGATTTCCAAATAACTTTTGAGAAAATACCCCAAGCACTGTGACTGTCAAAAAAGCCTAATAACACATTCAGCAAAACATATAAAAAGCCAAAACACCAGTCTCATGATATGTGCCAACTGCCTCGAAAAAAGCCAAATATTGAAAAGAAAAAGCCAAAAACGCCAAACAATGTTTTTAACGCCAAGTGTCTCTCAAAAAAGCCATGGCGCCAAAAAAGCCAATCGGGCAACCTGAGTAAGCCCGACTTTTCCAGCCGGAGTTTTTCGTTGGATGCGAGAAAGGCAATTTTTTTGAAAGTTAAAACAGCACACAACAAAGACTTTTCAGATCAGGAAAACGCACAGGCAGTACAGAATAATACAATTACCGGTTAATCTAAAAATTGGTTTGGAAAAAAAGCATCAAAATTAACCAAACACGACGCAACAAAAAAGCCTAACAATGAAAAAAGCCACAAGTTCCAACGAATATTAACCAACTTTCAGAGTGAGAGAGTTTATTGGCACAAACATTAAACGATTTCATGCAAAAATATAATAAAGGCGCTGGGACACCGAAAATAACATGCAAAACAGGTTGTCTCTTCGGGCGCCCCTCGAAAATTTCATGAATTTCTATCGTGGTTTAAAGTTGATGGCCGAATTAGTGCGAATTTAATAAGGTTGTAGTTTTGAAGAGGTTGCAGTCTGCTGGATGATCAACAGAGTTGTGCGGGAGTGCTGGGTCGCAACCGGTATCTATCGTTGTTTGCTCAGTTCCGCAAGGAGCTGAGCGTGGAAGAGAAAGTGTAAACCCAGCTAAAATGAAACTCTGCCCGGGTTTCCATAACCCTTTCGCATCCAAGTAGACGAGTGTTGCTCTGTAGCAGTTCATACTTTTGTGCCAAGAGGAGGTCAATTCTCCCACTTCTGCAAAAGCCAGCCGCTTGAGAAGCCATGCGCACTGTGGTGTACAAAGCTTCACAAGTTGTGCAGAAGCATTTCGTGATGGTGAAGAAACTCCAAGGCGCCGGCCTGCTGCATGTGATGTAGAACAACCTTCTTGGCGCATTTTCCCTGCAAAAGAAAGAGACCGCAGCAGCAAAAAAAGATAAACGGCAACAAATACAGCGGAAAACGAAACAGCAATAAACAGTTAATTCATACACGCAAAAACACACTAGAATCTAGTACTAATGTTGCACTCACAGTATATACCTGTTTAGCTAATATCAATGGTACATTTCAAACAGGCAGAGATCGGAAAATCCCAGGTATACAGCCCTAACCTAGCGTAGTTTCATAATATCGCATAGGATAATCCATCACTACATTCATTAACCAGTTTGTCTTTTAACTGCCTTTTGAATGCAGGTGGTGAAATATCATATAAAGAAGGATCAATGGAGTCCCAGATTTTTGGGCCAAGGTGTTTTAGAGATCTTTTGCCTTTGATTGTCGAAGCCAGTTGCCAAATGTATCCACCTCGTGTGGCAGCACGGGTTGCATGGGAATGGGCCTGATTTACAGAAGTAAACAAATGATCGAAATTAACAGGTATTCTACCCCAGTGTAAATTATGCATGAACTTACCTATTTCAAGAATGCATATATCATTGATTTTAAGAAGGTTTAAGTTTTTATACAATGGTGAGACTCTCGACTTGTAAGAGCTATAGGTCATTGCTCTTAATACTTTGTTATATGAAACATTCAGTCGGTTCAAAGCTGTTTTTCCAGCTCCACCCCAGACACCAATTGCATATTGGAGATGACTATAAGTTAAACTGCACTAAAGTGATCTCAATGCATTATTACTTTGGTAATATCGTATGCTATATAGCATTGCTACACTTCGGGATAGTTTTATTTTAAGGTTATGTATGTGGTCTGTCCAGGAAAGATGTTGGCCGAAATACACCCCAAGATACTTGGCGCAAGTTGTGTATTTTATTTTATTGTCATTGATTTTTACATTAAAATTACAAGATTGGCTAAGTTGCTATTGAGAAGCATATATGTAGTTTTTGGGTAATTTAAAGACAACTTATTATATCTCATCCATTCATCAACATTTTGCATTTCATTATTTACTCCATTTTGCAGGTTGGCGGAATTGGCACATGCTATTTTCAACACTGTGTCATCAGCAAAGAGTGTAGGAGTTAAGTTTGATGCTTGTGGGAAGTCATTCACATATAAGGCAAACAACAGGGGCCCTAGCGATGAACCCAGGGGGACCCTTAGACCAGGACTGGGGAGTCGGAGTCGTGGAGTCGGAAGGATTTTCAACCTGAGGAGTTGGAGTCCGAGTCACAGAAAATTTTAACGACTCCGATTCTGGGTAGACCTTTTGCTCACCGCTTGTGACTGTTTGTGCCACAAACGTGCGTAAGCGTCACACTTGGCAATTTAATCAGCTTGACGCTTCAACAAGAGATGATCATGTCTATTCAGACAGGCGGCAGAGCACTGACTTGCATAACTTCACAAAGGGGCCATTCCAGATCAGCAGCATCCCTTGGGCTCATCACGCAACCTACACTGTGTGAATGCAACCGTTAGGGGCTTGTATCACTGAAATTTCCATTTGCTCATTCTGGTTGACATTATCGTTGCTCCGTGACGTTGGTTACGCAACAATGAATGAGAGTTCTCATGGGAGCTTGTCCATTGTTACGTAACGCACGTCACAGAACAATGATAGTACCAGTTAATCCTCCACGTCATAGGCACGTTCATATTAGCCCGAGTTACCCGGCAGTTTATCGTTCGTTAGAAATTATTCTCGAACGGGTACTGTCCATTGGATTGGAATTCAGATCCAATGTTCTATGCAAACCCATTGCTTCAAAAAAAAAATTCAATCAAATATGAATTAAATCGAAAAAATACTTAATTGCAGAGGGCACCTCGGGTTCCAATGGATAAGCCCGAGTAAAGAGCGAGCGAACGTATTCGAGAGAGCCGTTGTTGCGAACGATATTTTTTGATTCACGTCACCTGCAAATTGCACGCGGAAGGCCAATATGAAACGAAAATACAGTATATGAACACTGGCAATGCCCAATAGAAAGAGCCAGAGTTAACAACCTTAATCAGTGAAGTGGGTGATAGCACAAACATGCAAAGCATGCAAGCTCGCGTTCTACTATATAAAGCGTAGTCGAAGGCTCGGGTTGATCCCGAGTGCTGGAATCGCCACTGCCGACACATGATTTAAATGTTTTTGCACAAAGACTTTTCACTGCAAACACGTGCTGGTGTTGGTTGACTTGTCAACACTCGGCATTCCACAGACCAACTCAATTTGAATGAGTAAGCGGCAACTAAAAAAAACGCACTGTGAACTTAATCCCCAGTAAAATAGACACTCGGATTTCTTTGCGTTGTCAGGTAGCCTTGCACTTTATGGCCCGGCATCGGCGAAGCACGATGACTGTCTGATCGCGAACGATAATCCCGACCTGTGGTTTCTGGTCATACTTCTCCTACTGGTTCGCAACGATTTGATCCAATTAGTTGAAGACAACACAGCAGCTTCGCTTGGTCTTCGCGCAAACGAATTTCGGTTCTTTTGTCGTACAATTCCAATCGTATTCGCTTGGAAGTTCTATCGCAACATTTTTGTGTTAAAAAATCCGTGTTGACAAATTCTCAAACCTTGCAAGTTTGTTATAAAAGTGAAAGCAGGGAAGTATAAAGTGTTTAGATAACGAAGAGAGAAGTAAATGCTCCCAAGTGGTTAAGCTAAAACTTAATAATTTGTTTTACTTTCTTGGTTGGTAGTTTGTGGATTTTGACCTGTATAAGAGCTAACTTGTAACATGTTCATTTGGCCATCTAAGGAAAAATATAGCGACACATGTACGTTCAACAGAGCTGAAGCGTGACAGCGTTCGACCGTAAAAAATTGTTTCAATGAAGCCATTTGAGAGAGTATGCGCGAGCGAGTTTATCAACCGCGTTACGCAATATGTCGACATGCTCACTGGTAGAATGCATACATTTTCAAATTTTACTTGTTTACTCATATCGTTTGCAAGGTATCTGCTTTAAAATCGATTATTTATCAGCCTTCTCTAATGATTTTAATTGTGTTTTTTTAGATGATTACTTTTTTCTGTGAAATTACAAGACTAACTTCTGCTTGATCGTATATTGCAAAAGTGAGAGATGAACGTGCATTTACATCTATTAAAAACAAGTTTCTGTATTCCTGGAAAGTGCAAGTAGGTTTATGAAGTCATCTGAAAAGAATTATCACTTTAAGTAACTAATACAGCTGAAGGTCGGAGTCGGCCGGAGTCGGAGTTGGAGTCGGATAATCGAATTTCCAGGAGTCGGAGTCGGATGACGGGTCTTCCGACTCCACTGCCCTGCCCTAGACTTACCCCCTGGGTAGTTGACCTATACCCCCGAACAACAGTATACTGCTGTCTGTCTTGCAAGTAATTAGTAAGAAGTTTGTGTGGTAATCCTCTAATCCCGTAAAAATGTTCCAACTTCCATAGAAGCATCTCATGATCAAGGGTATCAAAGGCCTTAGACAAATCACAGAATACAGCACAAGTAGTAAGCCCTTTCTCTGTGTTTTGCAGAAAGTTTTCATGTATGTCATATATAGCCAAGGATATTGACAATCCACTTCTAAAAACATACTGGTGTTCAGAAAGCATATTGTGTTGTTCAATGTAGAAATACAGGCGACTATAAAGTAATTTTTCAAATATTTTGTTTATGGGTGAGAGAAGTGATATTGGCCTGTAGTTGTTGCAAAGGTCTTTTTATCCCATTTGTGAATAGGAACTACTTGTGCACATTCTAAACTTTTGGGGTAGGTACCCTGTCGTATGCAAAGGTTAAAGATGTGGGTTATAAATGGGGATAAGGCACTTTTACACAATTTTAGCATACGTATTGGGATGTCATTCATTCTAACACTCTTGCACTCTAACAGCCTATTGATGACAGCTTCAACCTCTTCAGGAAAAGTTTCATGCAATACAAAAGATTGATCTAGGCCATTATATGATACAGGATATTTATTGCTGAGGGGTGGTGGAATGCTGTTTGCAATGTGCTTTCCCACTGTCACAAAGTAGTCATTAAATATATTAGCCATTTTTCTGGATTTCCTGTGTGTTGTGAATTTATGGGATTAAGTAATTTGTTTGGATAAGAATGGGTTTTGACTTGGGATTTGGTTAAGGTATTAATTAATTTCCGCACTTTTGCAGAGTCATTTCCACATCCAAGAAACTGAGATTGATAATATTTTTTTTGCTGATTTCTAGTTGGTGATTTACCTTATTCCTTATTTTTTCGTATCTTTATGTTCTTGCTCATTACCAAATTTACAACGAATTAGTGCTCTATGCAACTGGTTGTGATTAATTTGTAAAGGCCTGATGTTATCCAAGGTTTTTGGCTAATCTCCTTTGAGTTCTAGACATTTTTTAATGGTGCATGATCATCAAGGACCTTTTTAATTGCACCAACTGCATCATCCAAGGCTGCTGCTGGGTCGTTTGAATTGATAATCATACCATTTAGTGTTTCCTTTATTTCATCCATAAACTCTTCTGCATTAAAATTAGAAAAATCATGCTTAAACTGGGATTTTGTATCTACTTTTTCAACATGAGCTGATTTGATCGAGACAAAAATAGGAAGATGGTCAGAAAGGTCATTGATTAATATTCCAGGGGTTACTTTATATAATGGCAAGGTAGTTTAAATATGATCAATTAAGGTAGAGCAACTTGGGTTTATTCTAGTAGGTTTGGTTATAAGTTGTAAACAGTTGTAACTTTTGTATGCATTAACATAGTTTCTTACTTGGTGTATTGCAGTCTGTTGCATCAAGTTTATGTTGATGTCCCCACATATGATGAATGGTAGCATTTTGTCACTGAGATTGTGAAGAATTTCACATATATTTTCAGTAAATGCACTAATGTCATATCCTGGGTGTCGATATATTACCCCAATTATGCAAGGTTTCTTGTGAAGATTAATTTCAATCCAGAGACTTTCAGAATCATTAAGTGCATTAGGTATATCAGTTTGAATTTGATATGATATACTGCTATCTATGTAAATTCCTACTCCACCTGATTTTTTTTCAGAATCTGAATGTAAAAAGTTATAGTATTTGGAAATGACAAACCGTCTTTGTTGTTAATTTTTGTTTCGCTCACTGCTACTATATGTGACGGTTTCTGCATGGTTGATAGCATGTTAGAGAGTTTATCAATATTTTTCCTCAAACTTCTAATGTTTATATGAAAGATGCAAATGTCATTTGGCTTTCTATTTCACATAATTGAATTAAAAGAGTTAAGATCATGATAATTGCTGTTAATCTCCAAACAATCAGTGACAATTTCTGATGGTGACTCTTCACTAACACTTTCATCTCTTAAGCTCACTAAGTTAGTAGGCAAACTCTCAGATATACAGATGTGGCAGTAAAATGGTTCTGGGCTTGAAGTTACTTCAGTATATTGCTCATCAGTAACATTGGAACATATTTTGTGTAGCCAACTCTTACAGGTACTACAATGGATAGCTTTTGTTTCTTGACCAATTAGTTTACCAAAATCTGGGCAATTGTCCATATCAATATGTGGTTTACTTAGTTATATGAAGAAAATTATTTAGAAAAACTAAGAAGCAATAATACCATGTCTTACCAAATCTGTTTCAGTTTTGATTGCGAAAGCTGTGGTTCCTTCATCCTTCCGTAAGTATGTTATTCCATTCTTTGTCCATATGAACTTGAAGTTGTTTTCCTTCTTGAACCGTAAACATTGGTTGAAGCGACGACGGTTGGTATTGGTGAGGCTTTCGTTAATAAATAAGCGTGATTTAGGATGGTCCTTGTTATGAGCACGCAACCGATGTCGATTGTTGAAGACTGAATCTCTGATTCTCCTTGAGCAATCCGTGCAATGATGGTGGGTTGCCGGTTACTCTCAGAGGTTGGAGACAGTCTGTGTGAGACACTAATATCTTTGGCAGATAAGTCTACCTGCAAAACTTTGGAAACACCTATCACCAGTTGATCAGTGTTCTCACTTTCTTCCCAGGACAGTCCTTGAAACTCAAGGCATTCACGGCGGCCATACTGCTCAAGGTTGTTAATATCCTCTTGCATTTGGCCAGACTCAGCCTCAAGCTTGCAGACATGATCTCTTCGTACTGCTCAGACAAGAACTGCTGGCTCTTTCGAATTTCCCTCATCTCCTCTATCAGCTGGACAAGGGTGCTGCTGTTCTCGACAAGAGTTTTCGACATCTTGTCTAGTTTGTCAGTGATGTTTTTGACATCACCTTTGGTTGGAGGAGCAGCCATGCTTCTCAGACGCATGCAGGTTGAGATGTATTACAGATCAGAAGACCAGCAGAAGCCAACTAGTTCGAACTGACTCAGGTGATGGTAGAAACAGATGAAGGAAGCAGGTGTTTTTGAATAGAAAATCAGTATTTGCAGAACAGAAAGAGCAGTGAAAGCATTACTAATCACTTCAGTTACAATTTACAACACAGCCTAAACCTTGTTCAAATAGAATGAGGGAAACTTAGAGTAATGACATTTATATCATTTTCTTTGTCTATTATAGCAGATTTGTTTCCTGCAAAGATCGAGGGTTACACCTTTATATGAACGACATACCAGATACAGTAGATGGGTAGATAGACAGATAGATATATTTATATGGCTGTACTGAATTAATTGCGCTAGATGTATTCGCTAAAACAGAAAAAAACGCTCTGGCACTGAAATAACAGAGGTTATCTAGTCAGGTGCCCCATAAATTATGTGAGATTCATGTTTCCAATTCTATGGTGAAGGTTGTGTAGACCGCTAGACGTGCTGTCGCAGCCCGATGTATAGGTTGTGGGATTAATGGCCAATTGTAAAGAGGTTATTCTTGTCGAGCACAAATGGTCATGACGTTTAATTGTCATGGACCGCAGAGTTCCAGACGAAGAGGAAATGAAAAACCCGACAAAAAAGAAATCTTCTTCAGGTTGCCATAATCCTTCTTGACCCACGCACACCCATTATAAAGATAGTTTTGATTTGATTATCACCGCGATGCAAATTCCATGGAGATTGAGGAGTTCGTTTTTGGAGATAATCTTCGTAAGAGAATTGTCTGCTTCTTCTACAGGTGTTTTTGATATTCTGTAACAAAAACTATACCGCAGCAGCAACGTATTCACAAAGTAATAAGCTACAGTATATTAAAAGATATAAAATAGTATACTACAAATACACACATTTTGCAGTGGTATACCACAAAACAGAGATGAAAAGACTGTGAAACTTTTCAGTCCGAGACTAGTCCTGTTTGATAAAATTGAATTCGATCCAGACCTGTCCGCAAAATTTTAGAAAATCATCAGTCCGATCCAGTCCTGATCCGCTCATGTAAAATCCCGCTTTTTTATTTTGCCTCATGAGGCAAAATAGACACTGTCTTTTGGGATTTCCAAAACTTAACCATCCAGTGTTTATTTTGTCATCAGAGGCAAACGCACCGCTGGAGTTATTCTGCTAT
>Ga0210059_1011323_pt1 | contig 13661 bp, 15 predicted proteins | sample Ectturendosymbi2_FD_188042 | JGI IMG/M metagenome (GOLD analysis project Ga0210059, IMG submission 188042) | Ecteinascidia turbinata endosymbiont from Florida, USA - Sample 2 (SPAdes) (version 2) | ecosystem: Host-associated > Tunicates > Ascidians > Unclassified | place: Key West, Florida...
CGTTGCGTGGATTCGACGAACTGGAGGTCAGTGAAAGCTTTAAATTTTACTAGTAACAAGATGTTTGATCGCGAAAACGCATTTTTGTTACGTTTTACGACTGGCCACAAGTTTCTGTTGTGGTAAATTTGCGTGATCCTTTCAACAATGAGGCTGCAGATTTTTGTGTCGGCAAACGACCAGTATAAGAAATCATTGTTCTCGAGCAGACAATAAACGTAACAAATCGCAGTGGTGTTATTTGTTCTCTCCTGCCACCGTTTTCCTTTAACATGGGGCCAAACAAGACGAAGTCAAATCCGTTTCATACTTACCACTTGGCATGCAAACGCGTGAGCGATTAAATGCGGTGTCACTACTAAATTTCGGATTGTGCCACGCTGGGATCTTTTTCTGGAAGCGTTTCCCTTATTGGGCGTCACCACGCACGGCAAAGCGACCGCGAGGTCTACAAGTCAAGTAAACCAGAGCGATTGCCGCTGGATAATTATCTGGTATGCGAAAGTAGCTACTGAACTTGATTACCAGCCAAGCGCATAGTTAGATGTATTGGAAGTAGTATTATTCCAGTTATAATCCGGTTTTTGTTCCCGTTGAATGGGGGTGGCCGGATTTACCTCCTTTCTGACATGAAGTAACTTTTTACCATTTCTCCATCTTGCTCGATCAAGGGCGTTTTCCTTCCGTAACCCTATCCCCCTAATCTCCTCTTATACTTGTCCCCTCCACGTCTTCAGTGTCGTCACCGTTTTCTCTGACCTTCCATCTTGAAACTCCGTGACTTTCTTAATGCATCATCCTCATCTCTGCTCGAAACATGTCAGTAACATCGCACCCTGCTTGCTTTGGCCAACTTTTCCACAGTTTCTCTTAATCCCAGCATGTTCATCAATTCATCAGTGTTGTTGTTGTCCATCAGTTTCTCGCCACACGTCCCTCTTACCATCCGTAGCTCTTTCGGTTCGCCTCAACTGACACCTCATTCTCCCTCAAACACCATGTCTCACTGCCGTACAGCATAGCCGATCTCATACATGTCCGATAGATCCTTTCATCTTCAGTGAGAACTTTTTCCCATGTATAATTCCCCGCATTCTCTGAATTTCCTCCATCCAAGTCTTGTTCTAGCTGTTACCGCTGTTTCACACCCTCCACTATCGTTCAGTTTGCCACCCCAAATAATAGAAACCATTCATCGCTTCCGCATCATCGCATAACTTTTCAACAGGCTCCACTGCTCTTTCTACAACTTTCTTACACCGAACACAGTCAAATTTATTTGCAAACTAAGGGTTACTGCTTGATCTTTGCGCATCTTCCGTGAATCCATTCCCAACATTTCTTGAACAAGCTTGAGTTAGCCACTACTCTTTTGTCACACATGCCACATGGATCTATCTTATTCGTTGTCACCTATCCTTCTGATCCGCTAACCACCACTTTCGTCTTCCCTGAGCTACCCTTCATCCCTTTCTCTCAAACGTATCTTTCCATTTATAAATCTCCTCTTTTAGTTCTACCAAGGTTTCACTGATCAGAACCAGATCATCTGCATATAGGATTTCCATCAACAAACCTTCTCTATCATTTGCCGTGATTTCATCAACTACGATCACAAACAACAACGGAGACAGCACTAATCCCTGATGTACTCCAACCTCAACATAAAGCTCCTCTGACAACTCTGTTCAAATTCTAAACCTCTTCTTCGCTCCATCATAAAGACTCGTCACTGCTTTCACCATTATCTCCGGTAAACCTTTCTTCCCCATTGCCTACTCCACTACCTTCCTCGGGACACAATTGCATGCTTTCTCTCCATCCACAAAGCACATGTGCAGATGGTTCCCTTTATCACGAAATTCCTCTTGCATCCTTCATAAGATTAACAAAGCACCCGTCATCGCCTTTCCTGGCATAAATCCGAATTGCATATCGTCCAGGCTTATCAACATCCTTATTCGCCTCTAAAGCACTCTTTCCACAATCTTTATAGTGTGTTCCAGTAACTTGATTCCCCTGTATGCTCCACAGTTCATCACATCGCTTTTCCTTTAAAGTTTGGTAATATCACACTCGTCTTCCATTCCTCTGGCATTCCTTCTCATCCAACACACGCTGACAGAGTTTCATCATCACATCAACCCTAATCTCTCCATTTGCAGTTGTCATCTCCGCATTTACTTCTGAGGGTCTTCTGGTTTCATCTTTCTTATGGCCTTCACCATCTCCTCCTGCGTAGCCTTCTCAATTGGTCCTTCTACTACATTTACTTCTGTCATATGATCCCACTCATTTTCTTCATTCATGATCTCGTCCATGTGATCCTTCCATGCTCTTCCCCTGTCTGTAACACCGAAATTCAACCCCATCTCTTCTTATGCATCTCTTTCAACATCTTTCTCCTTTTTCAGTAATTCTAAAAGCTTGAAGACAGTGTTTGGTTTTTCACCGAATTCATCTAACTGCTGTTCAATCTCTCTTACAGCTCTACGAACCACTTTCATTTTTCAGGGCTTTACTGCGCGTTGTAGACCATTTCGACCACAGTGGCCGAAGCGGATTCTAAGGCGAGCGCTCTCATAAATTTTTCTACAAAAAAATTCCCTCAACTACCGAGACAGATCTCAAATGTCTGAATGCTTTCAAGTCAATTGCACAAACTGGATATTATATGGCAACCTATAGGCAGCAAATGACAATTATCACTTGTTCGGAAAAACTGCGCAAGAAACAAAATTGAGATTAACCGATATTGCACTTGGAGGAGGGGTGTTCATTCACAAAAGGAAACTTGATGTCATGCACCATAGACGTACGTTTGCGCTAATCAAATCCAACGTACCATCGAAATTGTGATAAAATTGCGCCGATCTCTGAAATAAAAAAGACATTCTTTTCCCGACGTTTGCAACGCGCCATTTCCCACTGTTCACATCAATCAGTTCGAGATGGTGCAGAAAAGTGTGGCGATCAACATTTGAGGTTGGTCGTGCCTGACTATAGGGATACACAATATTTTTTGTGTATGCGATTGCGAACGACGCTGCACTTACGAACATTGGTCCAACTCATTATGCTTGATGACGTTTAGCGTTCCGCCGAGTATTTCGGCAAAAGTGGTTTTGCGTGTCGTGAAAGTTTGCACTGGTGGATTGTTTTGAGTGTGGCGTTTTCAAATTATTTATGCAGATATTTCTTCGCAAACGTGTTGTAACTTTTCTACATCTTTCTTGCGAAAAAGTTTGCGAATTCAAGGACGCTCACAAGTGAATTTACTCCCGCAAAAGTAGCAAGGAGGAAAATTCAACTGTGAGCGTCCTTTGCAGTCGTAATGTCCAGATGCGTTTGAAAGCAGTTGCAGCGTCAAGTTATATGGTGGTGAGAGAACTGGTAATGCCTAAATCGTTGGATGAACCCGTGTCAAGTATTTTCACACCGGTCTGTTCTGTTTAAACAGACGAATGGCTGAAGTGCGACGATGATTACGTCACCCCTGTCACGTCAGAGGAGATACTAAAGCTTTCAGGCGGCGGCGACTGGCACATCGCCTACTTGCTCTTGTACGGACCGCGCAGACTCGAGAAGGCGACAAAGCCGCCAAGCAACGGCGATGTCGCAGAAGCCAATGCCAGCCAAGTGACTTCGACCCAGGCGCCCATGGATACCGATGCTCCAGGAGGCGACTCTTAGATGGGTCGGTAACGTTCCTGACACGTCGGATGTTGTCCCAAAACGTTCCGAGCTGCTTCGTTAACGTGTTGGCACGCGCTCTCTACCTGGTTAGAGCCACTCAAGCTCGACGGGCCTCGTCCAATAAGCAATCATTGCTGTGCTGCTGCGTCTTGAAGCGATTGTGGATCTGCTGCCACCGAGTGGCCGGTTGTGCGTTCTCATCAATTCCAAGTTTTCTGTTTCTTTAGGAATTTTTTTGGAAAAAACGTGTTGGTTCGTGAAATTAAAAAATTGAATGCTGCATTTGCTTGTGTCGTTGACTACTCGAGTCAAGTGCGGAACTACTGTGAAATGAAAGGGCTGGGCTTTTGCAGTAAGGTGCAAAAACCTTGGCGCTGGAACTGTTTTTTCAAACTTTTTCTCGCATAAGACTCCAGAAATTCTGACACGCTTCCTTAAAATTCTATGTGTTTTGCGTGGAACATTGAACAGATCCAGATAGAAACAGATCCTGAGTTGCAAGATCGAAGCTGCCGACTTTTGCTACAACTAGCTTGCAGAGCACGCACAGGTACGTTCAGGTTCCTGTTGTCAATCTACTCTAATTTGTTGCACTTGTCAGTTAAGAACAAGTTGCTGAAAAATTCGTTCTGCAAATTTTTCCTTCTGCGGTTTGGACCCGCACAAAAACCCCCTCATGTCCCATCACATTCCTCGGGCGTCGATTCGGACTTGATATGCTGGAAGGCATGCAGGACCTGCGTGAAAAGAACTTCGTTTGATCAAGTCGCAGCGGAATGGCTGCAGCTGGGGATTGATTTCCTTCCATGAGTAATGAAAAAGTATAGCGAAGGTTTTGAACTGGAAGGATCTTGTTTGATTTTATTCACATTTGTTGCTTTGATTTTAGTTACATTCATTACAAGTACCGGAAGCAGTTGGTTGCTCGAGGGGTCTAAAATTCGCACGATCTGCTAACGTCAAGATATGAACATGAAAACATTATCGTGCAGCGCACCGCTTGTTAAAACCATTCATAAATATAAATTTTGAGGATCATTTACTCCAGAAGAACACTTAAAATGCACAGTAAAGAACACTAACGTCGAAGTGCAAGCTGCTCGTACCAGGAATAACTCTCACTCGACACCGCATCAAGCTTGCAACTGCCTCACCTTTATACTCCTCGCTACTTTGCGAGAGATTTTCTGAAAATCGCTTTCTTTTCTCGATCGTGCCGTGCCGCGTGCGTTGTGTCGCATTCTGAACGTCGAAGAGATTCCCCGCGCCTTTGGTTCCGAATCAGCAGCAGCAGAAGCAGCCTTGGGGAAGAAAGAGCCGTTGGCCGTAGCTTCGTTTAAGTTCATCATAAATCTAACGGGTTCCGTTCGAATCCATTGCAGCAAAACCACCGGTCATGAAAAATTTTGTTTGTGAGAGTAGATGCATGCACGAATCACTTCACAGTTTAACTTTTAACGATGTTTCTTTCTGAAAAAAGAGTTATCCATGCGTGCAGGAAAATGAATTTTTTCATATCTTGATAATTCACACGTATACACATCAGAAGTTTTGCACATAAGAAGATGAGATGTGGCACAAAGTTGTTTGAATCAACTTCGTGAAATCTCTAATTGGACGTTAACACATCCCCCAAAATAATTATTGTGACGAGGCTCTTGGTTTTCGGAAAACGGTGCAAAGGACGCCAGTTTTTTCTATACACTTGTCAAAAAATTTCCAAATTCTTTTTATCACTTCACAAGCTTCTAAAACAATAATAGCCTACAATTGTGGAATGCACTCGGCGCTCCCGGGTCGGCGGATGGTGCAGTCTTGTTGGTTTGGTTTATTTGTTGTTTCATGTGACTCAGCTAGTAAACAGAAACAACACAAAAAGGAAACCAAAATTGCAGTGAACATTAGAATAAAATTTGAAGCTGAGGAAGAAGCGAAAGCTGAAGTATAAATCCAAAATGAAAACACAATGGCCAAATAATTGATCGATGCAAACAAGGAGGGTCACATAGGGTTGGTGAAGGACCGTGGCAGTCATCCAGTCCAGTGTTTCTTAAACTTTGTTCTGCGATCCCACTTCAAAAATGGGTTTTCGATGCGACCCCATTGATGGATGACAAAGAGTCAAGACGTTAGTGATACGTGTAAACGCCCCATTTCAAATCTCAAGTGGCATTTTTGTCTATGGCGAAATAAAAATGCACATAGTCCACGAAAGAAAATATAAAGTAATAAAAAAGCCCCGCAATGGAAAGAGTAAAGCGAATACAAATTAACAAACAACAATTTAGTTGATGTTATCAAGCACAACTAACGAAATGGATGCAGTTCATGATTTTTTCACAGATCATCCATTCATAGAAAATCCAGGACGAAGAACGATTTTGAAAATGCTGCTTCACATAAATACGTTGTACAAAAGGGCAAGGATTTGTTAAGGCTATTTCAGAAATGGCTGTGTTTTCATTTGTTTTAATTCAAAATTCACATAAACTCTGCTTTAAAAATTCCAGTTGCCCTTATGTCAGAATGAATGCAGTATGTTCTGAAGTTTATTGTTATGGGGCGAGGGACCGCAAGGTCATCGAATCAAGCCCCTAATAACGCAACACAAACAAAACAAAAGGCACATAAACAAGAGTAAACAAACGTAAACAGAACGCAACATAAAAGACACACAACGCGTAAAAAAAACAAAAAAAAAACGACAAAAGGCAGCAATGTAATGTAATTTAGCACATTAAGCAGACCAAAGTCTTTTGATGAAGTTGTAGTGAGATTGTTATTAGCAGCTATTCTATTGGGATAATTATGTCTTTCATTAATATGAGAATAACAATTGGAGATGAAACTTGGAAAGCAGTTGTGAACTATTTTGTACATAAATTTTCCTAATTCGTATTCATATATTTGATAAATCTGAAATATTTTGCATGGGTGATATAGATCTAGCATTGGAACGTGAACAGCTCTAGATATTTTACAAATACAGCGTATCGAACGGTTATGAAGTACTTTCAGATGAGTTAAATACGTTGCAGGGGCTCTACCCAGGTCAGGGACTCTACCCCAGGTGCAGTAAGATCAATATCGGTCAGTACGTTACAACAATGATGACGTAACAACGCATAACGCGTGGTGCTTAGTTGGTTATTATCATTCGATAGCTCAGGCAGACATCTTAGTAAACAGCTGACAGCTTGAAACACGGTGTTGCCCCTAAAAATGCATTAGAAATAAACAATTAATTTTACTGCAAGCTCACTTTCAATTTTTTACAAAGTCCAGCTAAACGTTTTTTTCTGATTTCTCAAGCCGATTTGTTTCGCGACCCACAGTTTGAGAAGCCCTGTCTAGTCAACCAATCCCGTTTTTCACTTTTGGAGAAGGGTTCAAGAATAACGGTTGGAAATAAAATAAGCACAGTTAAGAAAAACAAACAAACACAGAGGATCAAATTTAATTGTGGAAATTTGGTGTGGTCAAAAATGTTTAAACAAAGTATGAAAACAAAAGAGTAAACAAAAAGATAGTTGATGAGGTACAAAAAGTAAACGAAACAAAAAAGTATGGAGTGTAATTTTATTCGGAAAATAGGATGTGCACACGAAATAATAAGTAACAAAAAAGTAAAGATACATGTATAACAGAGTTACGTTATCCAAATTACAGGAACTCTCAGCATTTGTTCTTGATCAGTGAAATGTTGCTAAAATACATAATTAAGTATCTTTTTCATGTACGAGATGTTTCTTAAGTTTCCATTTGAAGGTAACGTAACAGAAGACTTAATACAATCCAGGGGCGCACGCAAGGGGGTTGAGGAGGCTTGAGCCCCCCTCCCCCTTAACGGAAATCGCCTAAACACAAATTTGTTGCTGACATTTGTTAAAACACAAAACAATTCCGCACATGCATACATCGCTATATAAAGATTTCGATTATAACAAGTGGTGTAGTGATCTGTTACCTTGTTACGTTGCGAGTGTTACACTTCAATTGCAAATACAATTTGGTATTGAAGATCATACTTCGGGTCAACAAATGCAAGGAAACATTTTCCTGAAGAAGAGTTAACTCTAGGTAAAAAGAGGTTTATAGAGGCGGAGAGTCTTTTGAATTGAGAATGAATAGAGCTGATTGAAATAAAATAGTTGTCAAATTGGTTTGCAAGCAGTTTGTTATAATAAGAATGCATGAATTTGCCTACAGATAAGGTATAAAGTTTGGGAAGGCATAAGATGTTTAAGTGCTGGAAAGATTCTTTCATGTTTGAGTTTAATGAGAGCTGAACGGTTATGTTTGAAGCACGTCCCCAGTTGAGGATTGAGTAAGTAAGGTAGAGATGGCCAAACAGGAAAAAATAAATTGAGACACGTAACGGAGGAAATTAGTTGCAAGCATGGGCGTCGGAAGGAAGGGGCCTTGGCCCTCCCCTGCATTTTGAAAATCTCAGCAAAAAAGGTTGTTTTATCAGTTTCGAGTGGGAAAAAACAAATTTCACTACTTTTGTCCCCCCTAGAAAAAATTTGGAAAAATCCCCTAGTGGTCCCCCCTGGAAAATATCCATCCGACGCCCATCTTTACAAGGCTATGGCAGCTGAAGAAAGGAGGAGAACACTGATTACCGAGCGATGGAATATTGTTTCAATCAATGAAACTACTTTAAAATTGTCACAAAACACAACAAAAAGTGGGAAAGTTGGTGGTACTAACAGGACTTGGTGCACACGAAACAGAAGTGTTGAACAGCCTAATTTAAAAAAAATAACGGCCAAAGAAAACGAAGTAAAAGCCTTTCGTAAACGTGACTAATTTGATTTGTGGCTTACCTGCAATTTTTGTTGCTTCCACTTTTCTTTCAAAATGGGCGGAAGAGGAATTTCCAGGCGGCTCCTCGATTTTCACGAACGGAATAGTTGCGTGCACGTTATACTGTGTGAATGCACCAGAATTTATGATCGCAACGTAATAATATAAAGACGTATTTAGTAACAACCTTGCGTTTATTTGGTTCTTGAAATAGACTGTAAGCAGCTAGCAGAGCCAAATCACATTCTTTACTGCCCCATGTTTATGACGGTTAGTATATCATACAAACGAAGTTAAAAAAAACGCAAAGTTATATTATTAACTTTTGCTTTTTAAATCAAGTCTTCAACAGGCATTCAATTGCAGTGGATCTATTCTCCCCATGTTAGACAAATCGACTCGATATTTATGATGGGGTCTAACACAATCCGTTTACAATAAAACTACAATTTAACAATAACTGATAGTGACTTTGTACCAAAACTGATAATTTTCAGAAGTGCTGGTCGATACTGACAAATAATCAAAAAAAGCTCATCCACAATTCTTTTGTAACTTTTGAAAAAGCTTTCATACATTTCTCGTTTCTTCTAGTTTTATCTGATTTTGCAGACTTTTTCCCAACACACTGCAATTTCAAATGGCGTAGGAGGGAATCTGCTTCGCAATCGGTTATGAATAAATGCTAGCGGGTTTTGATACAAAGTTTAAACTAAACTTTATCCATCTTGAAATTTACCTTACCAATACTCAATGGCGCAAACTGTTTTTTTGTTCACACTGTATAAACAAAGTATAAGTGGAAGCATTTGAGTATCGAGTCGAACGCTGTTTACAACTGACAGAGACGACATTACATTGTTCATTAAAGGCTTAAGTTCAATCTTCGGCAAAACACGGTGCCGCCGCTTTGGCTTATACCACTTCCCCAGCACATCGCTGGTGCGCATTCGCTCTAAAGACTTCTCGTAGTTTCTCTCAATTTCCTCATCTGTCTTCATTGCGACTGGGTGTAAAGCCTCTTCCTACAAAAACAAACGCTGCTTTTTTGCAAGATATGAGCTTGCGAACTTCAGGGTATTTGGATTGCGCCGGTTTGCTGCAAGAAGCGACACGATGAGTTGTACACTTCGGTAAATAACTGGCTTTCCACAAACCAAGGTGCGAGAGGTTTTATAGCACACCGCAGTCATATATTTTGTTCATGAAATAATGTGCGTTTGTAACAGCGACAGCCAGCAGAACAGAGCAAGACATTTTGAAGACCAGTTTGATGCGGAAACAATTAATTACAGTCGCGAAGTAAACCCGTATATATCTGGTACATGCTTTTGAATTTACACTACGAACCACTCGAATGTACAAAAGTTCATTGGACAAGTTAGAGCAATAAGAAAAAGACTATGTGAGGCATTGTACAGTGTAACTCTTTCAGGCTGGTAACAAACAACAGACGAAAATTTCGAAAGGAAAAAGTGTACACAAGTTAGGCATTAAAACAATAAGTTGTCAAAACGCAGCATGTTTTTGAACAACGGCCCAAGGTTGCACCAGTGTGTTAATTTTTGAACCGTGCTTTATAGAAAGGTCTCTCAAAAACAGCTGTAATCTAGCAAGGTATGAAAAAAACTAATTTTTTTTAGACTTACTTCATTTATTTTATTTTTGTAGTCTAGCAAATTTACGGCTGAGACGATCGTTTTTACTTCTTGTTTGTCGCGTGAGCTTATCACCCTGCAGGGTTTTTAATTTGCGAAGTACTGCTTTTTTAAAGAGTCTTCATACAGTGTTGATTGTCAACATTCATCATTGTAAAGCTTTTGAATTGACAGACAGAGAGTTGTGTAAGCTACCGAAAAGTTGGCTCGCTTCAGCAATTTTTTCATCTTTAGTAGCAGATGAGAAGTATAAGATGGAGATACATTTTGTTTATGTGTAGAATTCAATTTACAGCCATTTGGGCTAGGAGATAGAGTACTGCAAGTGCGATGTTACGGTGAAACATTTGCAAACATCTCCACGACTCATTGCAACCTTTCACATTATATGAAAAGCAGAAAGTGAATGAAAACTTGAAGAAAATGCAGTTTTGTGCACCAGTCGTTTGCTGCACAATGAAAGTTTTTTTGTTTTCTGCGTGCTATGCTTATCCAAAGAACCTGCTTTCATGTATCCTGCGCTCGGCAGGTTTTTGATTAGCCCTCTATGATGGCACAAGCCACATTAAATCAAATCTTGTCTTCGCTTTCAAAATTTCCTACTTAAATTGAAAACTACTTACTCTAAACCAGTGGTTTTCAACCTTTTTTGTACCACGACCCATTATAGCAACACACTACAACCCAACGACTTCCACCTAAAATTTTAATAAAGTAAATGTATTACAGGTGTTTACATAAGATATCTACTCGCAACCCCTCCAAAAATTGTTCACGGGGGTCGCGACCTTCAGGTTGAAAACTACTGCTGTAAGCGTTCCATCTGACATTTTGCAACATTGTCATTTCTAAAAGCGCTATAAGCGTTGTGGTAGCAAAGTTTTACCGAAGTTATAAAATTAAACCCAATAAGACAACTGCGGATTGCTCGAAACGGTACGCTCCCAAGCTGCGCATTGCGGATGAGGGTGATGGTAGAGTGGCAAATCGATAAAAAGATTTGAAAATTGAGACCATCTAAAAGAGACCAAAAAAACTCCGTGTCTCCATAAACTCAAAGACTGGTGTGTGTGCGGTTGGGCATAGGCGTTACACGTGTGTATAGCACCACGCTGTAATTCAACGTTTGTAAAAGAGAAAGTGATACGAAAATGTTTCATCTCTTGACATACAGGTGCAAGAGTTTTACTGCAAGCCCAGGGCAGGCATCAAAAACAAACAATGCTTTTAAGACGCAAGTTTACCTCGTTCATTGACTCGACCAAAGATCCAATCCCGGATGCAAGCAACGATGATCTCTTTCGCGAACCGTGCCGTGTGAAAAATCTGAGCCTGACATCAGCTTTCTTCCACGAAACTAAACCAGCTCGAAACACCTGAGGTGATGATGCCAAGACAGTTAATAAACATTTTGTCAGGCGGATATTCATCCTGATTTGTACACCAGCAATACTTTACAGATGACCCTTGGGTTGCGGCGAGACGGCGAGATTTAAACAGGTAATTTTCTAAATGCAGCTTTGGGTAAAAACTAAATGTGATACATTTTGTAAAATCATGTAAAAATAAGGCCTGACTTTAGGCCTGCTGCCATATTCTGCACAGCAAAAGCCCCCATATTGACATTTGTAGACACAAAACTTTGTGATAAGACTTTGATGACATTTTTTACTGCAACTTACGCGTTGCCAATTTTGACAGAATAAACTGCGGTGAACCAAGAATTGCCTGGTACTTTCAAAATATTTTGTCGAATATTGAACAATATTCTTAGTTTTGATAGTTTTCATTCGTGGACCACCGTGTAACGTCTACGCGTAATATGCAGTATATGGATTCGAAAATATTTTAAGCCACCATTATCAAGGAATGTCCTCAACAAAGCAAAAAAAGTTTGGATTGTTAAAATGGTTTTCCTAACTGAGTGATAAATCGCCTCCTTCAGGCTTTTCTATAGTTGCAAATCTAGCTCACCAGTTCAAAATCTTGAAACGTGGCTATTGATACAAGATAATGCTCTTTACCATGCTCACACAACATTGTTTCAACAAATCTTCTGAATGATAAAAGTACCTGAAGCGTGTTGGATGACGCTACTTTCTTCACGTCGCCCGGTATTTTAGGAACACATTTGTGGGGTGAAAGGGACCAGGGCAGTTTTTGTCCAAATGCTCCTAAAATGCATCGCATGCTTTCACAGATACACGACTCATGTTTTGTTGTGCGATAAAACAATAATTTTTAAAGATAAATTTACTACAACTTTGTAAAAGCAATGACTGAAAGCATGTTAGTATTTTGTACTCAACACAACAAACTAAATTTTCAGGTAAACATTAACCTCAACAAAACAGAGTAGTCTGACAAAGGTTTTATTAGTTTCTGTGTAGAGACTAGAGTTTAGATAAAAGCTATGCCCGAAACTCGGACAAACAGCGATTTGTATAAAACACGATTTAACAATTTGAAATTGTTGGTTTAAATGTGCAAGAAATTTTTAGGTAATGGCATGCCACGGTGCCCATTGCACAAAATCCTATCAAAGCCATGTTATAACTTTTACGCAGTTTTTGTCTTCAAAATACAAACAGCAAAGCGCAAGCAACACACAAACATCGATGCGTGTGGTAGGTTGAATGTTTCACCTGCTCTGGATAAAATCATGATAATTATTAAAAAAATACAAAAGTTTCGCGTATCCTTTAAAAGGAAAATTGTTTGTTTTACTTGTTTAGCGTTTTGTAACGTCATTCTACTGTCCACAGTTTCTTGCAACTGCAAAAAAAGCTAATTCCAACTTCATACAGTTCCTTGAAAGCCGGAAGCTAAAAGCAGTCATTTTTTGCTTTCGTATTACCCGTCAGTGTCATCTTGACTCATTTTTCTGCGTGGGATACAGTGACAATGCACATTTCAAATGATATTACACATTGCTACAACAACAATTTCTTTTTTGCCCATCGTTCAACAAAAACGAGACGAGTGGGTTCCTGGAGACTTTTGTAAAGCAATGAAACACTCCCGTTTGCAAAGGACAAATATTTTATCCGAAATATCAGCAAGACAAGCCTCACCAATGAAAAATCCACCAGTGGTCCACAAACGCACCGACCCGTCAACGCATCCTGTGAGTAAAAGTTTCTCTTGATTGATGTACGTGATGTCGTTGATCGAATCGGTGTGAGCGCGAAAATACAAGTGCAGACAAGGCGGGATCACGGTGAGCTTGCTCTCTCGCCGGAACGACAGCTTGCTGCAAAAAGTTTGACATAACTTGCTGTGCTGAACGAGACACAGCATCGAGTTGGAAAGAAAAAGGCTATTGTTTGTTGTTGTGATACAAGCGTATTATGGGTAGCTTCCTTCTAAGGCAGTGGTTCTCAAACTTTTTCTGATCGCGTACCGTTTGTGGCCCCCGAACTGACATCACGTACCACCTTGTTCCAGGAAAAGTCAATGTGCCAAATATCATTCGATCAAAAGTCTGGAAAACCAGAA
>Ga0210059_1011324_pt1 | contig 13661 bp, 6 predicted proteins | sample Ectturendosymbi2_FD_188042 | JGI IMG/M metagenome (GOLD analysis project Ga0210059, IMG submission 188042) | Ecteinascidia turbinata endosymbiont from Florida, USA - Sample 2 (SPAdes) (version 2) | ecosystem: Host-associated > Tunicates > Ascidians > Unclassified | place: Key West, Florida...
TTAAACTAGTGATTTTCGACCGGTGTTCAATGGAACACTAGTCAAACTTATCAAATTTCCTGCGGAACACCTGACGATCTTTCACGGAACACTAGTTTTCCGCGGAACACCGGTTGAAAATCACTGCCCTAGGGCATTCCTGAAATATTTGGGATTTTTTGGCCATAACTTTGGACCCAGAATTGCTAGAAAGTCAAATCAAGGGCTCTAAAGACTCGTATTATAGCCTAAAACCCAAAGAGGTTTTGAGCCAAAATATCAGCTCATTGCATCATGACATCATCCAAAAAATCGCAAAACCTACCCCCATCCTGACATCATAACCAAAAACCCCAAGCCCAAAACTAAAAAAAATTTTTTTAGTCTAAACTACAAGACTTTCTGAATCTTTAGAGGGTTTGAACAGCTCTCTAGCTCAACCAGCTGGCGAGTTGTGGCTTTTAGCCAAAATGACCAAGGTTACCTTTCGTGGAATTTGAATTTATATCCAATTTTTGGTTTGTCAGCCATAATTTTGGCTCCAGATAAGCTAGAAAGCTGTTCAGGGGTTCCAAAGACTCGGATGATAGCCTAGTTTCCACAAAAAACACTTGAGCCACAAAAATGACACATTGGCACGTATGCTTTGGAACAGGGGTCTCAAACACGCAGCCCACAAGGCTATTTTGTGCAGCCCGTGATGAAGCTTTCAAGGAAAATTGAAATAATCAACACATAAGGTATTTAGTTTATTCACTAGGGTTTGAAAGTGCTTGGCCAGCGAGTGAACAAGTTTATTCAAATGAATGTAGAGACCGCCAGAAATGATTTGCCTATAACTCGTGTTACCTTTTGCAGGAAATACAGTAAGATGCAAAAGCTGTTTCTAGTAAGGTTCTGGTACTGCCACTGTTGTATCAGCATCATGCGGCCCTCAGGTTACTTTATAAGCAATCATTTGGTTCTCGAAGCAATTTGAGTTTGAGACCCCTGCTTTAGAGCCAAACCCAGTGTTGCACTAACATTTTGTACCTGCTTGTGATGTAGAGTAACTGGAAGATTTCAGGACTCTGGATGCGTAGTGTTATGTGAAATCAATTTTCTGTTAAAAAGATTTGCTAATTGACTTTGTCGCCTTTGTGGAGACTAGTTACTTGAATATGCACAAGTCTGAATAATCACAAAGTCATGAGAGCAGAGCCCAGTTGTCTGATTCATTAAAAGCTAGCAGCAAACATAGAGCTTTTAATTGTTAAAAATCTTTTCAGTTTTTTTTTCTGGTTAAGATGAATTAAGTGTGAAACACTGTTTATTCCAGTTGCTTGTTTTTAGGCATCGTTATTATGATTTTGATGATGTAGTGGAAAAATTTGGAAAGAGCATGAACTAGCATTTTTGACAAAACATTTTATGGTGTTTTGCATTTGGTCTTGGGAAAGTTTTGTGGAAGCCAACTGTGTGGAGTACCTTGGGGAAAAGAAGGAAATGCCTTCAAGAGACAGTCAAGGCAGAATATGTGGATTTTTAGATGTTGATGAAGCAGGAAAAAGAAAAAAATTTGTAACACGGTTTGTTATCCTGGACAAGGAAAGAAATGTATTGGAGTGGTACACAAATGATCCATCTGTGAGCTCTTACATTTTGATGGTTTTCATACTTAGTAGCTGTCACTTCTCTTCAAAATTGTTATGCAAAGTCGTACATTTACAAAGTAGTTTTGTGACTTGATATGTAGATGAATTAAGTGAAAGATTGATGAAGTTTATGTCTCTGATGCTCACTTAACTTTGGTTTACTATCTGCAGTTTTGCTGTTGTACATGTCCTTTTGAACATTGCTTACCAAAGCCATTTGTTGATTTTTTTTGTTAGAAATGCAGTGAGAAATTGGAGCCAAAAGAAACAGTCAACCTATTTCATATAACTAAAGTGGACATATTAATGCGATCAAAGCTGGAATATTGTTTTGGTAATTACTATATCTAGCTGTGTTTTTGTAAAGTAATTGCTAACGATGTTGCAAAATGGATGTGTGGACAACTTGATGACATTTTTAGACAATTTGATGACATATGCATGGTAAATACAAAGAAATTAAAAAAGAAAGTATGGTACATACATACCCATCAAGTATTAAATGCTTTTTTATTGATTTTTTCGTTGTTTTAATTTAGTGAAGTTATGCCTGCATGATTTTGGTAAAACAAGATGCATTAACACTTAGTTGCCTGGTGGTTTACCAGCCATAAACTGCAGGGTACCAAGCATTTATGTTGTCTTCTTTATCTTGCTTGTTTGTTTATTAAGACATGTTCGGAAATAATTACCAACAATTTAAAAAACAAAACAGACTAGCACACAACATATTTTAATAGTTTGCCCGAGTTTGGTATCCTGGGGTTTCTGTTGATCCCATGCTTAAGGCTGCCTAGAATATCACCAACATCTTGTATGTAAACAACTTTGCCTACCTTTCCATGCCAACTGCACCAGAAAACACCTGCAACCACTGAAAAATGCACTATGTGAGTCTAGACCAGCTATGTCCAACCCGCGGGCCGCATGCATCCCAGTCAACGGTTTTGTGCGGCCCAATTTAGGTTTCAGCTGCAGTGAAAGTATTCTGCATCTACTGACATCCAGTCCTTATTTTGATCATCTTCAATTTAATATTTTTGATGCAGGCAGTTCTCAATGCCACTTTGCCACGTCTGTTGCCATTGCAGTTATGGTTCGAATGTTTTCAGTACATTTGCTTAAGCTAAATTTAGTTTGCTAAGATTTAAGTAAGCCATTCAATGTGCTACCCTCATTAATATGCCCTTCAATGTGTGGCCCTGGTTAAGATAGTGACAAAAATTTTGGCTCAGTAAGCCATTTGGGCTGGACATAGCTGGTCTAGGCACTCAATATGTTACTATGTTATGTTCTTACCAAAAGGAATGGCCTAACCACTGGTACTCTATGGCTAAAATTTTTTAAGTACGTTGATCAATGTAGCATTGCACCCTGTACATAGAACCCAAGCAAATGATCAACGCATGTCATCAGTGAAAATGTTAAAATTGGATGAACTTTGAACGTTTTACATAGTTGTGAAAAACTCTGTTCAGATGTGTTATCATAATTATTATTGTCACTGAATAATTCAGGGTCTTGGCAGCAGCATAAACACAGTTAAATTCTTCAGAATATGTTTTAATCAGAGGTGTATCTAGTGTTGTCATCTTGTTTCCAGAAAAGGTTTTCCTGATTACTATGAACAGTAATATCTGGTTTCTAAGTTGGAGTTGACTACAAATATTTACCTATATGTATGTACATACATAACACTAATGCATCAACAACAGTCAGACTTCACATCATGGCTTCATCATTTGCTTTGATTTTTACTGTTTGGTGTGTGATTCCATTATCCACTACCGCTAAGCAAATTACCGTTTTGCAGCCTGCCACCATCTGAATTGTGGATCCACTTCAAAAACCCTGTTGCTGAAATATTTTATAGTACTAGGCAATTGTAGCAACCACAAGCTGCCATCTTTGTCTCAGCTGTCAGTGGTCATGAAGACCTTTTTGGGCAGGCTTGCACAACTCAAAGCTCAATGCCAGGCCGAATTATCAACATAAATTTGCCAGAGGCCGCAAAAGTTTATTTCATTTTAATGTAGAGATTTTGTTGTAGTATGGAAGAATTTCTGTAATGACAATTACTTATTTGAGACCAAGCTTTGGCCACTTTTTCTACAATTGAGAAAGTTCTTGCGGGCTGCATGTGACCAGTATGCTGTGTAGGCTGAGACTTAGGGTCTTGAGATATCTTGTATCATAACTTCACTTATACTCCTTTAATTTTAATGGTTGAAAAGCCACGCAGAAAAACTAATAGATGTGGCATTGGCATATACAGTCAAATTTATAATCATGTGTAAGGTTGGTCTATAATTACTATTACAATTTCCTTTTAATTTTGTCATCAAATGTTTTCAAATTTATTTGTTTGACTGCAGTTTATGCAAAGGCAAAACAGGGGGCTATGAATTTTTTAATTTTTACTAAATGCATGCATGTGTTTAAATTTAAAATTTCATACGTACTGATTTTCAAGTTCTGTTTAACTTTCCATGTTTTTGTTGTACAATACTGCTGCAATAGGTTGCTTAACAGGTTGTGTATTTTTTAAACAAAACATAAAATCTGTCATTTGGTGGCCATGATATATTTCTGTTTGGAAAGTTGAGTGTTGCCATGTGTTCTCTGGTGCAGCCACAAGTGCTTATCAGATTTTTTCCAGTAGAACTAGAATTAATGACATGCATAATTTACGAATGACTTGACAGGTATACTGGTAACCACCACTCTTGACAAAACCAGTTATCAAACAATATGCTAATATGGTTGAGGGAATATATTTTTGTGGAGATTTGTCACAATATGCAACAACTTTTTGTATAGCCTTTATTTTCAAAGAAATGCCTGTGGCATGCATGGCTCCAAATGCATATATGTTACTAAGCTCAAGATCCTATTGTTTTTTATTAAAAGGTCACAAGCATATAAAGGCAAAAACATGTAAGGTTATTGATGTGAAGAGATAATTCTGTTCTATTTTGTTGGATCAAAATAAGGAAGGGATACATACTCTTGCTTACTGCAGTGAAAATTGTTTGGGCACACTGATGTTAAAAATGTTAAAATCTACCCAGTTTGTAGAAAACTACTTGTGCTAAGCATTTGTGCAAACAGTAAAGTTTGTTTTTTTCCTTATGGGAATGACTTAATTTGATGGTTTTTCAAGTTTTTGAAGCATTTCTTATTTAGCAACATTGAATACATTATGATGGTTTGATTGTGAAAAGCTGTTATTATTTCCTTTTAGTTATTAATACGCCTTATCGACCATACTACTTGAAAGCGGAAAATCAGCAAGACCTTGAGGAATGGGCTGACATAGTATATGATGCTGGAAAAATAACGGTAGGTGTTATTGCATTATGATCTTATATATTGCACATATACTTATATAACCCAGTTCTCGTGTTTTTGAAAAAAACCTTATAAACTATATATATATATCAGTGGCTCCCAACTGTGGAGGAATTCCTCCCCAGCCCCAGGGAGGAATTTCATGAGTTCAGGGGAGGAATTTACATTTTATAGCTAAGTTACCTACTCATTTTAAGTGTTGTACTTCTTTTTTTAAGTTCACATTCGCTCTTTCAATTAGTTATATATTTGTAACTATCAGATGCTTTTGTTGACAAACTCAAGTGTCATTATTTGACAACAAATGGTTTTTGTCCCACTTTTATTATTCAAGTTATTATCGTCAGTAAAGACCATTGTTCCAATTGTAGTTATTACTAGTCTATGAACCCGAACAGGAGAGGATTTAACATTCCATAGGGGAGAAATGAAAAGTTCCATAATGAGCAAAGGAGGAATGCATTAAAAAAGGTTGGGATCCACTGATCTATATACAGTATTTGAGGCAGATAGATATATAGCTAACCAATTTCATCGACTTGGATGGCTGCAGTAGGTGTAAAAACAATCTAGTGGTTATACTATAGTGTACAATTCTTTGGATCAGTGTGGCTTCTGGATAGTGTTACATGATCTGTTCTTGGCAACATGTAGAATGGGTGGCGTCATCTTTGCAAATTATGAAAAGATACTGTCGGTTAATTGCAGTATCTATCAAAATGAATATTTCCACAGCAATAAAACAGATACTATGAAATGTACAAAGTAAGGTATATATTTTTTCTACTGAACAGGCATCTTCAGCTCTACCTATCAGTAACTTAGTTGAAAAACTATGTAAGTATGATTTCTTAACAGAAGCAAACTTTGTTGGCTTTTGTATTTCAAAATCTTACACATAGACGTAACTGGTATACAGCTAGCCTAGTGTAGTTCTTGAATAGAATAGGTAAAACAATATATTTTATTTTCTGGTTGACTTCAAACGTTTGCAGTATTTTCTACCAGTAGCAAGTGAACTTTGATTTAGCTGTTAGACAGCTTGTCGCATTAGGAGACAAGTAAAAATAAAATTGAAACAACAATACACTGTTGTTTTTGCAACACATGAGCTTTGATTGTTTTCATTAGTTTATGAGCTACATTTTTGTATTCCAGGTACCTCCTGATGCCCTTCACCCACCACAAGCAAGTAAAACTGAGAACAGCACTGAAACGGTCAAACATTCCTCCCACTCGGAAATAGAGACACCGGACCAGAGTTTCCAAACGCGCACGGAGATTGTTGGTGGTGTTGTTGTCACAAAAAAGTTGACATCAGACGGCCATTCTGTAAGGGTACGTATATCACAATTTATTCGTGAGTTAATACTGCTACAACAAAAAATTAAAAAATGTAGTTATTGTGTTTCAAGCTGCTGGGTTAAAATGGTTAAGTGATACAGCAAGCAGTGAGCTTGCATTTTTTGAAACGGAAAAAAGCAGTTAAACATGGGCATGCTCAATGACTGCAGTTAATGTACCCAAAATTAGGAAGTAGGTCGTGAAGTCATGACACGAGGACATTGCCTCCTGTCTTTTCACAAACGGGCAACTACGGCAGAATTTCCCTTTTTCAACAAAAGACAGTTGGTAATTTTTGTGAACATCAGCTTTACAAAAATTGATTACAGCGTATCACACACCTACGAATTTTAGAATCTTTAACTCCTTTCTCTGGGTCGAAATTGTGCGGAACAGGTAGAATGGACTATCTCCGAATATTTCTGCATTGATTACTGAAAATAGTGAAAATCTTCCAATTTTCAAAACTTAAAATGTTACTTGACTATGCAACAGTGTGTGAAAACTTGGCGGTGTGCAATGTAACTAAAATGATCTCCAGATTTCAGTAACGTAGCTCAAAAACTGGTAGTTTCAGTTATCACATGCCTCCTGTCCTTCCACTGCTCTACGGAGTTTATGGGAAGAGGCCCGAAGTTATATCGTTATGACCAATGGATGCAAACCTAATATCAGAAATCAAAACCAATTTCAGTGAAACGACTTAGGTCAGCTTCACAAAATGGTTAGGTCAAAGACGTAATACGCACTCAGTGAATCTCATTCACTATGAAAAACAGTTGTTTTTAAAACGACCAATATGGCTTCATTTGAATCATTAGTTTTTCACTCTGCTCAATATCTACTTAATTTTGTGTAAGCTTGTTTTGTGACCATTTGAAACGGTGGTTTCCGTAATTTCATTAACTCGTCGTTGGTCTGTGCAGACACGTGGTATGCACCTGTCGCATGTGCGAAGCGCTTCATATGCACTTGTTCCGTAACTCTCCAATTGCTGCGTTGTTGAGTAATGAACGTACTGCGCTTGAGCGAGTTGCATTGAAAAGGCTGTGGGTTTCCGCACTTCGTCTGCAAAAATGTCTACATTGGTCTGAACGTTCCAGATGCATGTAAAAACGAACTCGATAATGGAAATTGTGATGCTGTTTTGCTTCGAAAGTAACTGTTCCTTTTTTCAAAACTAGGCTTTTTGGTTATGCATTGACTAAGCCACTTAACCTTGAGCATGTTACCGCCATTTGCTTGCACAAAACAAACTTATTCTTTAAAGCTATATGGCACGAAAGTTAATTGTTTACCCGTCGAATCGGGATACATGTGTCAAATAAGAGAAATGATCGATGCAGTGCAGGTTTGAATCACAAGTTTACATTTCTCGCTAAAAGTCTTCCCGCGCTTTGAACTATATGCGGTCATTCCGCGTGCTTCTTCGGCAAATACTCCATCGTCTGTCGATTACAGTTTGGAGCGTTTCGTCCCTAGCGCGGTTGGTTTACCTATTCACCGAAGATTTGTGTTATGTGCCCCGGGCGCGTTTATGGTCTTGTTGAAGAAGAACCGTCGAGAAGCAAAGCGAACGGAGATCCATTGATGATCATCACATAAATTTATCGTCAAGACGCTTTTTTAAAGAGCGGACTCACAGATACGAAACCGTAGTTGAAGCAGTCCCGTCGCCACGGGGGGGCTTTGGTGGGCTAAGCCCCCCAAACAAAGCTCCAACCCCCTCAAATTGAAACGTGAAACACTATAAATCAGTGTAGTTTTGGTCAATTTTTAGAATGTCAAGCCCCCCCGCAGAACCACAAAGCCCCCCAATTGAAAACTCTCTCGGGCGACGGTTCTGAGTTGAAGGCTCGTAATGTTTTCTTTTGTTTGTTGTCGTTATGACTTATGAACGTCATTATTACGGTGCAGAAACTAGAAGAGCCGTTGTCGCCGGGTCCTGTGCACAGTTCGGACAGTAATAGCGCTTTAGACAGTCCCAACAAGTTCTACTTCGACCAAGTGAAAAGAGAAGACCTCAAAAAGAATGTGATTAAATCAGGATGGGCCGTCAAGCAAGGCCACGTGGTGAGATACCTGTTACCTTAACCGTTTATTTCGAAAGGTTAACTTTACCCGACCTGATTTCCATTCAGTGTTTTGTATCTCGAAAGTGACCTCATTCCTATACAAGTTCAGATGTCATTTTGTGTGGAGAATTAGATGCGTGAATGGCATGCGGTCTTTTATAGCATTTACATTGCTGTGTGTCGCTTGCTCCGCCGTCAGTGAGTGAGGTTGAGGTCTTTCCAGGTTCAGCGATGTTTATGCCGAGTATTTTTTGACGTCTGGATGTACTGCGTTGTCTTAAACACGGATTTTTTCATAGAGAAAAAACTGGAAGAGAAGATACTTCGTGTTGAAATCAAGCGGCTTTGCCTACTACAAAACCGATCAGGTAGTTAAATCGTAAGTTAACGGCTTCCACACGAACTGCTCAGTGAGTTGTTGCTTTTATTGCTGACTGGTAAGAATTCTTTCATTCGTTCCAACAACCGCGGGCACTTAGTTATTTTGTATTCTGTATTTTTGTTTTATGAAGCCACGGACTCGAGTGCTAATTGTTGAAGTAGTTCTTGATAAAAACAATATTTGCTTTAACGTCGCTCTCCACTGCAACGTTTGCTGTGGCGCGTCGTGGATCGCGTAATGGCGCACTTTGCAGTTTGTGCGCTTTTCTCCGACTTGCTGGTGATTCTTTCATGTGTACTGCACGCATGCGCAGCGTCAGGTCTCAACTCAAGTTTTCGCGTTTACGTCAAGAAGTGTCAGGTCATGGACGCCTCTCGCTGTTATTCCCTCACGTGCAATGCTGCGTTCTTTGGTAATCTTCGCATTTCAAGGACAAAGAACCGATTCGAGCGATTCCAATCAATGAAATCTTGACAGCGAAAGAGGAAGGAGGGGAGGCTTCGAAAATAAGGCCTAATCTACTGCTTGTTGCGACTACGGACAAAATTTATTACATGCAGGTACGGGTGACGTTTGCTGACTTCGGGTGTATGCGGTAGACGGAAATTCCTTGTGCGGCTGCATCATAAAATCACCACACTGCCTCGAAATAACGTAAGTGCGTGGGAAGAAGGGCGTGCTGAGCCAGCAAGGGGCACCTGCCAAGGTTTTAAGAGGTGACTTGCTTGCAAATCAAGATGAAATAGATAAACGCGTTTTCTCCATTAAAATCCATTGAGGATCATCTACTGCAGTGGTTCCCAATCTGGGGGTAATATGCGATTCTTTTGGGGGTAATACGGAACCAAAACGAAAATGTTGTTTTGTAATTTGCGCGATCACTGCGAAATATTGAGGGTAATAAGACATAATCGCTACCTTGATTTGGGCAACGGCTTGAACAAGGGGACCACTGATCTACTGCGTTCCAGCTTGAGTTCAGATTTAGAGCATGGTTTAACCTGGTGAATAGTACTATAAAATCGGCTGACCTTTTAGATCAGTGGTTCCCAAACTGTTTTGATGCATTCCTCCCCTATTCGGGTTCGTAGGCTGGTATTTAACCACAACTGGAACAATGGTCTTTATTGATGACAATAATTTGATTAATGCAAGTGGGACAAAACTATCTGCTGTCAAATAATGGCACTATAGTTTGTCAACAAAAATGTGTGATAGTTGCAAAGATAAAGTGATAAAACTAATTGAAAGAGCCAATGTCAATTGAAAAAAAGAAGTACAACACTTACATTGAATAGGTAACTCAGCTACAAAGTGGAAATTCCTCCCCTGAACTCATGAAATTCCTCCCTGGGGAGGAATTGATCCCCGGTATTCCTGCACGGTTGGGAACCACTGGTTTGGTTCATGGCCGTCCGGAATCTGAATGGACGATGACACAAAAAGGTCTTCTCGCACATTTTTCATTAAAAAATTGCAATGCTGTCATTTAGAAATTAAAAAGAAACAAAAATGAATACAGCATGGTACTTTTCACCCTCTGGTACTATCGAAGAACTGGTGGTTGGCACTCTTAAAAGTTAATTGTTGTAGCTGCGGAAGACTTAATTGTTATAGCGCGACTGTGTCATTGTGCAGTTCCAGGGCTAGTAATCATATCTAAACAGGAAGTAAAGCGGCACGTCACGTATTGCCTGCTCTGTGATACCCGCTGTTAATGCCTGTTGCACTGCAATGCAAGAGCCTCTTTGCACGTTACGCCGTTTCCATGGCGTCACCTTGTTGTTGAAACACTCGCTCGGCGCAAGTGCGTATGTTGGAGCAGAGTGATTTTGTGTCAAGGCTGACACCCACGAGGAAATGAAAAGCTGGATCAAGGCCTTCTTATCCGCCATTGAACAAAACCGGATTGACATTCAGAAAAACCGCGTGGACAGTCACAAAAAGAAGGTGGGCTTGGCTGTAGCTGGGCTGACTACTGCATCGCTGCGTTTCTCTTAAGCGTGTTTTCAGCATGATAAGTTGCATCGTTTTCGTTTTGTAGTTACGTGCAATGTTTATTTAAAATTTTATTTTGTGCGAGTATTCGCTGCGGTTTTTGTTGCTGTTTATTGACCAAGATTTACTCGAAACGAGTTTGACAAACTACCAGTTTTGCCACCAGCTTTGTGGCTCAGGAGCACGAAAGATATGGAATAAAAAGATTTGATTATAAGGAAACTGATATTTGAAATCAGTTGTCAAAATAATACTTTAGCGCGATCAGATAAATCCGAGCTGAATGAGATCCTGCCGCAGTTTTTATGCACTTTTTGCACAACTGATCAAAGTACCTTTAACGGGGTGATTTATTCCGTTGCAGGCCCAGGTGGTCGCATTGGATGCCGCTAACGCTGCAATAAAGCTCAGAGCAGCAAGATCAAACGAGTATGATTGAGTGTGCCTGATTGATGCGCTTCATAACAATACCACAGCCTTATAATTGTCTATGCCTGCTTTACCCAATCGTTTGCAAAGTAGTTTCGATTATGTGGGAATCAAAATGTTGGTGAAGTGGAGCAGCATTTTGTAAAGAAACAAGAGTTGTTGATTAACTCTTCCATTTAATCTCGAAAGACAATTGAACTTAAAAAAAAAACGTTAAAACGAGTTCGACCGTCTTTCAGCAACTTGTGGATCGGCTGCTTTGTAATTTCCGTGGCTGAAGCGTATACATGGCAATCTGTTTTAACCAATAGCCTCATCATGCAAACAGGCGTATGTGAGACTACGCCCGGCTAATGCAAAATGGCACGCTGCACGAAAATAAATAAAATGACAAACTTTACGAGAAGAGCCTTTGCCCGCAAACAGCAAGCAAACTAAGCCGTAAAAGTTGGTTTCGCAGTTTGTTCGTAGTTACTTTCTAAAACCAGCTTTTTCGCTACTGTTTGCCAAAGCAACTTTCACTTTGTTGAGCAAACGCACGACGTCATGCCGATCCTGCCGCTGTGCTTTGGCCCTAGTTGCTGACTTTTTCTTCTCCAACATAAGTTTTTCCGTAAAGGCAAACATGGCAGGTTAAAACTTCGCGACCTTTCGGGTCTGTAGACTCTGTACCCCGTTTTTGAAAATGTTTTAAGTTCTTTGAGGCAACTTCCCAGCGAACAGGTGGCTTAAGTTCGTGAAGTACGTTTGACTTACAATGAACAAAGGTCAGGGCTCGATAGTACACATGCCATTCTCTCAAGAGTATTCTCGTGTACGTCAGGATTCCATAGATTTACGTAGAACAACCCCAGTCCACCGCTCACGTGGTACCTTCGGCGTAGTGGCCACTTGATCAGATTTCAGAGTCTGCCGTTTCCCTCACTCCCATATCTGCATGGGTTCTAAACATCCGTCCACATCATGTCGTGACTCAACCCACTGTGCGGTTAGTGCAAGCGAATTGGGTGATTGATGACGGCACGACAACGAACTATGACATCCTAATCGGGCCCTTTGCGTCATCTTATTTTGGGCCTGCGTCATGTTTCATTTCGTTGCATGCGGCTCGCTGGAATTTTACTTATTATTATGTTTGTTTTTTGATTTTTACTTTTGCATGCTTTAATTTGAACAGGTTGTCAAGTCAAATTCGTTTCGAGATAAGTTGAAAAAATGGCAGTGGTGATTTGCAGTCATGCTTGAATGATCAGGTACTGCTTTTGTTGCACTGTGCCTGCCTTCGACTTTTTCCAGAACTTAGCGCACACTGACCGTCAAGTGTATGTTCTGCCATTAAGTTGCTATTTCCCATCTAACCGAAATGTATGGCGTTTTGGACAAAAGCGGACGGAATACCTCGGACAAAAATTCTGGGCCAACATAGCACTGATGTTAAACGAAAGTCATGTTGCATAAAAATTCTATTTTAAACGGGGTTCCTGATGCTATCGCGGTGCGGTACAATGCAAAGTACGGTTTCTGTGCTCACTTTTAATTGATTAAAAATCGTGTTTTCAATACTACGGAAACGTGTATTAATAAAGCATTTACTCATCTTGAGCAACTGTTAGTGCTTCCTGATGCAAATTTTCATGACGCTAATGCAAATTTTCATGACGCTAATGCAAATTTTCATGACGCTAATGTGCTTCCTGATGCAAATTTTCATGACGCAAATTTTCATGACGCTAATTACACCATAAAAATAGGGCTGGAATAGAAAAATTCCATTTGACCACGAAACATCTCGATATCGAGTCTTTGTTGATGCCAAATGTGAAAAAGTCGCTTTTTGACTTTCATCCGGGTTATACTTGTGTGCCGTCTTGGTGCTTGCTGCCTGTGTCGCATTTCAGTTTTTCAAACTGTTTGTTTTGATTCACTTTGAAAAATGATTCGCGTGCAGTAATTTAAGACAAGCTACGCACGTGATGTAAAGAACATCAACTTCGTTCGCGATTTAATCGAACCCATCCCTATCGACATAATTTCAATGCATTGTGACCAGGTTTGAATGTCGCTAATCATGTCCACGTGATCTGTCATAGTGCATGTTCATGATCGCCACAAGTTGCTTGTTTTTGATTCTAACCAATCAGGTTCAATCATCCTCGCCCACAAACGAGGCAGCAGGCCAATCACCGTCGTCGAGCCGACGAAGCAAACGGGCTTCCCACCTCGTCACGTCCCAGCAATGGCAAAGCACGAGTAACCTGATTCCGATAGTCCCCGTCTTACACCACCTGTCTGTGCAGGTTGTTGACGACGACATCGGCATCGGCCTTGGAAGGTCCGAGGCCCACGATGGCCTGAGGAAGAGTCCCATGTCCCACCAGCTGCGGAAGCGCGCCTCGGCACAGTCCATGTGCAGCAGCTCGCAGGACAGCGCGATCCACAGCAGCTGCGATTCCTTGGACAGGGGGGCAG
>Ga0210059_1011325_pt1 | contig 13660 bp, 4 predicted proteins | sample Ectturendosymbi2_FD_188042 | JGI IMG/M metagenome (GOLD analysis project Ga0210059, IMG submission 188042) | Ecteinascidia turbinata endosymbiont from Florida, USA - Sample 2 (SPAdes) (version 2) | ecosystem: Host-associated > Tunicates > Ascidians > Unclassified | place: Key West, Florida...
CTCTGCGAGCTTTGTACTTGGTTTACAGCGGGTTGCCATTGCTGTGTTGCGAAACTTTGAGATTGTACGTTTTAACTGCTGTAGTCGTAACACTTGTGTGTTTCTGCCGTTCGAATTTTCGACCCGACTATAGCCAGTAGTGAAAAATCGCTACAAGTGGTTCGTGACTACGGTTTTAACACAACCCACACATGTCCTGCAACCTCACAAAATTTTGTACGGATTTTCTGAAATAATTCAGAGGCAATTCTTTCGAGTATTTCAGCTCATTGCCCCAGAGGTCACATATTTTTATCTGAAAAACACTTGAAAGAATTCGTAAATCATATTTAGTAAAAATGATTCAAAACATAAAATATTTTTGGCAAAGAATTTGCTTTGGAAGGAATGGAAGCTGCCTATATCGCTCGAACAATTTTTTTAATTTCCGGCTACTTAAAAAGCTGCATTTGATTGTTACTGGTAGCTGTAACTCTTCCCGTCACCAGCGCTTCATGCGAGAAAATTTTTTTAAAGTAATTAGTGAAAACATTTCACAAAAATTCCATGACCAGTGAAATATTGGCTAACACTGATCTACTTTCAGTTGAAAGGTACGAGCTGAAAAATAGATTAAGATGATTTCGTTGATGAATTTGACAGTCGACATGATAATCGAAGGATGAAATTACATTGAGGTGATAATAATATACAATTCTAACGTAGACTGCGCAGGGATCTGTGTGAGAATTATATTGCTCGTTGTCTATTTGTCTGAAAATTTTTAGAGTTAGTGCGTGTTTCCCTTATGGCAAGACAGTCATAAATCAACGCAGGGTTGAAAAGTCAGCTTTTGATGATCAGACATAGGAAAATTCAGTGTAAATATTAAAATGAATGACTTTGTTGGGAATGTTCTGCAAAATAAGTTTTACGCCTGCTGTTACATCTTGCCATCAAGATGTAAAATCGATGCACACATTCCTCCCTGTGGCGCTGCTATGCTACTTTTGGTGCAACTAGTGCCGAAACCTCGCTGCTTTTAACTCCATGCTGCATTGAATAGTCCTCAACCTATCCACGCTGCACACTCGTAATAGTAGTTGCATAACATTGTTATGGTTACACCACAATCACAAAATATCCATAAGCTGCCACAAAAACGGATTACTCAGTAGTCACCAATCCGTTGGAAGATGGATTATTTTTATGTGCTTAGTAACAAGAATGTTTTGATGAAACTAGTTGTCTATCAACAGCCTATTTTCTATGTCAAGATGTAATTGGTGGTTGGAAGTGGAGCGATTTCGCTTTCATGTGAATTGTATTCACTTTCGTGGAGCGGTTTTGGTTCATGTGGGCTCGGAACAATTGTGTACGAAAAATGGTGTTTCCTTTTACATGTGTAGTGCTGTGGAAGTTGCATGGTTAGCACAGAATATTCGACATACCAGTACACGTGTGTGATTGCATCTGCAGTGGCGTTTAGGTGTCTCTAGTGAATAATAACGCGTTTGATAGGGTAAATCATCAAAATAATATTGGGTTTGATAGGGTAAATCATAGCAACTTAATCATCAAAACAACGAAAAAACACCATGCAAAATAGACATTTACGTTGGCCCCCCTACTTTTTCCTTGGCCCCGCAGTGGTACCCCATATTTTAAATTCTAGAATCGCCACTGCTTTCTATCAGGTACTCGCCCCAAACGCCGATGCACTCCTACCTGCGACGCTGCTATGCAACTTTAGGTGCCACTGATAGTGCCGAAACTCGCTTCTGTTTACTGCACACTGCATTGAATAGTCCTCATCCTATCCACGCTGCAAATGGGCATTACACTCGTAATAGTACGTAGTTTTATCGTTACAGCACAATCACAAAATCTCCATTAGCTACCACAAAACGGATAGTCAGTGATAACCAATCCGTTGGCAGATGGTTTATTTTTTATGTGCTTTGTAGTAAGAATATTTTGATGTTTTTTTTATTTGATGGAACACGTTATTTTTTTATGGAACCAGTTGGCTATCAACAGTACTTGTCTCTGTGTCAAGATGGAATTCGTGGTTGGAACAATTACGCTTTCATGTGAATTGTATTCGCCTTCTTAGAGCCGTTTTCATTCATGCGGGTTGACACAACTGTGTACGGGAAATGATGTCTCGTTTTCCATGTGTAGGCTATTGCTGTGGAAGTTGCATGGTTAGCACAGAATATTCGACAAAGCAGTACACGTTTGTGATTGCATCTACAGTAACGTTTAGGTGCCTCTGGTGAGTAATGATGATAGTTCATATTTTAACGATATTCACAAGCCTGTGTTGGGTTTGACAGGGTTAATCATAGCAACTTAATCTTCAAAACAACAAAAAATCACCATGCAAGATAGACATTTATGTTGGACCCCTTACATTTTCCTTGGCTCCGCAGTGCCCCTCAATTTTTTTATTCTAGAATCACCACTGTTTGATAGGGTTAATCATAGCATTTCAATCTTCATTACAACGAAAATCACCATGCAGGAGAGACATTTATGTTGGCCCCCCTACTTTTTTCCTTGGCCCCGCAGTGGCCCCCCCAATTTTTTTAATTCTACAATCGCCACTGTTCATAACTGCAAAAATATCAGGCTTCGCGTAAAAACAAGGTTGCAAACACACTCATCATTGCGTCAGAGCAATTTGCAATTGCAACATGAGGCTGCACAAATGTCTCGTGGAATACGAGCAGTCGAGCACAGAAAGTGAGCGGCTGGACTGACTGACGCACACCCCGGTTTGCAAAATTGAACTTGCTAAACTACACAAGAATTGGGAATGCGTATGAAGTACGCAAAAAAAAACTTTCAATTTTTTGTATGTATAGAAGTCCAGCAAACTTTTAATTTTCCTTTTTCCTGCTGAGACATCAAATGCCTGAATCCTTCCATGTTAAAAACTGCTGTTTTTGAGCTCGCGCCACAGTTCTATCATGCTACTGAAATCGGTAATGTAGTCAATGCGGTCAGGGCTTGCGCTGATCAGCGTTAACAGACAAAATAAAGACAATTGTTTCGGATAAAGTGAACTATCGCAGAACACAACCTTAAAACATGCGTAGTGAACGAAAGGTCTGCAAAAATTGGTGAGATGGTTTCTGGACGCACACCTAATTATTACTTTTTGGCCCATTTCAAATGTTCCTTGAAATTTGCATGCAAATTTATTCCGTGGTATTTGCATTAAGTTGACAAATTAACAAGCAAAAAGTATGCGAAAACAATTAATCTCCTTTGCGCAGGTAATAAAGTTTTTGTAAAATATCAAACTCAAGGGAGGGGTTTCAACCCCAACCTCCCACCTTGCGTAAGCCCTTTGTCGAGAATGTGCTTACTCAAATTCACATACAGTTATCTGCGAGAAGAGGATTTATGATATGAATACTAGGGTGTATTTTTACTAAGAAAAAATAATTCACAGACTAGAGAGTGACTCGGCAAGAAACAACATTCACCCGAACAAGAAGAAGCAGAAACAAGAGATTACAAACAAAAACACCGGAAAAAAAACTTGTCAATATGGCCAGCCAGACTGAGTGTGAAACTTGTTTCCAAGCTAATGTCATGATTTTCGCCTTAATTTTCAGATGCTCTGGTTAACACCATTGCTTTAACGTTGCTGCTTGAAAGTTTTGCTAGAAAAAGCGATGCAGTTGCGGCGTTTTAGCTAACGTTGCCAGATTCTTCCGCTTTTACTTCTTGGAAGCTTTGCGCTTTTCATAGCTCCTGATGGCATTACAGGTTTCGGCATCGCGCTAGCTAGACTCTGCAATCTAGTTTTCTGCTCTTTCGTTCTACGAACCGACTGATTAAAACCTTTTCTGACGGACCACGCAAAAACATGTGGTGTAAAGGGTGTGAATAGCTTCATATGTTTATGATGTAACACAGTGATAGTAACCATCGGAAGAAAAGTGGGTTTTCCCCATGCGGTACCCTTTATGACGAAACAAAGGTGCAGTTCGGTTGCAGCTACCTCGAGACTGTACCAGAAGTTCGGATCATTGATACCAGTGTTGCCACTTCTGATATTTTAACATGACATCAGATGTGATGTTCTCAGATAAATTTCTGATGTCTTGTCGACAAATCTGATGTTGGCTGGGTTGTTTTTTTTATATTTCCTCTCATTTTAGGACAAAAATAAGTTTAATTCACGATTTTTTAATTTCTTTCGCCAATCTCTCACCCTAATCAGTGGCGTAAGTAGAGGTTTGACTCAGGGGCAAAAGCTTAGCTGAAGGGGGCTAGCCAAAACTCAGAAAAAAATTTAAGAAAGACAGTGAATCTCTGGATGTGTGTGCCAGATAAAAAACGAAAACACCACAAAAAACGCAAAAAACAACAATCTAAAGAATACTAAAAATCAAAATGTCAACTGGATGGGTCCCAGTTTTTATATTTAGCTTGCCAGTGGGGAGGGTCCCCCTTTGCCATCCTGTCAGTTAAGCCACTGACCCTAATGTGTGTTTTGTTATCGTTTCAAACTAAAGAAGCTCTCTTGGCTGCGTTGAGACTAACATTTTAGGTAAATTATAAACGACTTCTCCATTTACTGGCGATATTTCCTTCTGTTTCGGATTCAACAAGGGTAATCACGCTTTGTTAGGTTTGTTAATAGAAGCATTTAGCTTGTGTGAAACCGTAGAGTAAAAATTTGATGCTATCTGATGTTGAAAAAGGCAACAATCTGATGTTAACAAGACTGACCCAAGTGGAATGTTGACTGATACTGAACAGCAATCAGCAACCACTAGCTTTTAGCACGCAAATAGTAACGTTTTAGTGACATTTGTGCAATAGGTGTGACGCACGAGTGGAGAGTCATACACATGCCATAAGTACGATTATTAGGAAAAAATCACCAGCCAAATCAAATATATTTGAATTGAACAAAACCGAAAATACTTATAGGCTATTCAATAGCGATTACTAAAACTGGCCGACAGCCAAACTTGTAAAGAATTCAGTTGCTGTTGGGGGCCCTTGATACTTAATACGACATATAGGAGTATAATATAGAGTTGTATTCTTGTATCGCTTCTGAATCACGAAACTTTTCAAACGAGTAGTTTATTTGAAACAAATAAATTTCATCGCGGGGGCCCCTTGCAGCGGGGGGCCCCGGGGCAATTGCCCCCGTTGCCCCTCTTAATCCGGTCCTGGGCGCAACCTAACCTCGGTAAGCCCCTTTGTCACACCGTGGACTCTTCGCAAAAATCCCATCTTTGGTGCTTGCACCTAAGTTAACGTTATTTCGGTCATTACCCAAGATTCATGACCACAGGCAGGATAGGAACAAAGACCGATCTGAAGACTGACAGCTTTGCGTTGTTTGAAAGCATCCGTTTCGAGGCAAAGGAGTGATAAAGCTCACACACAACTGCGTTAGCTTTACCAATCGGTGTATCAATCTCCTCGTTCCGCCGTCCATCACTCGTAAATACCACCCCTACCCTACGTACTTGAACTTCTCCACCTGCTGCAGTGTATTGCCGCTCACTTGCCGCATACACTGCCTTGGGTTTGTAGAGAGACATAGTACCTCGGTATTTTAGTGCTGATTTTCATTCCGGCTCGGTAGCACGCAGCAGAAAACCGATCGAGTGCATGCTGAAGACTGTTGAGAAGATGCTAGCAGTGCCAAATTGTCTGAAAAAAGTAAACGGTTGATCTTGCAGCTCCTGACACCCTCGTCGACTCGGCTGTGACTGCCTATCCAATTCATGTAGACCAGTGGTTCTCAACCCCGGTTCTGAGGAAAAATGCCTTTTAGCATACTCTTAAGATTTCTCAAAATTTTACCGGAGAGCAAAATCTGGTCTGAAGTGCTACGGTGGGGACGATAACCACACTGGGTATCATTCAGCTTTGATTCAATTATTTCGCGGCATCTTTTTTCAAAGCACTTGGCGACGTAAATGTTGATTATTTGAAAATTCCCAAAAAGCATCGCGGGCCGCGTGTTTGAGACCCCTGGTTTAGCCAATATGAGGTTGGTTGGACTTACTTACTAGTGTAAGTTATGCTATTTCTGGCCTACTGTACTGGTACAATCTGTCATTATTAGTTAGATGAACAAAGTACCGCTACATCCACAAGCACAATAAACCACTCGAACTGACTGAAAAACATAATAAACACGTTTTACAACTTACGGTTAACTGTAATTAATTTTACTAGTCATTAATTGCTACGTAAATCGACATCGTTTCGCTACAGTTATTTTCCACGTATTTTTCAACAAAAGATGCTGGGTTCCACTGTCTTACTCAAGGTTGGCAGCAAAGTTTATAAACACATGATAACGCACTATATGATGTGTTTTGCCTGCAAAAAATGTTTTGGCAATGCTCTACCGAAGACTATGTGAGTCTTGTTTCAAGAAAATTTTGCTAATGATGACTACGGTCATTAAAAGTCATAAAAGTCATATTTCTTCTGTTCTTCAGGAAGCAATGAAACGAATTTTAAAACAAAAATCACACACTCATGAAGTCTATAACAAAAGTTATAAAGCCATATATTCTTTGTTAGGTCATAAAGTCATATTTTGCATATTTAAACCTAATTCAATAAGGAAACCATTAAAACAATCTCAAAATATCAGGTGAAACAACTATATCGCTAGGTCTAAGCTGCTCCTGCAAGTTGAACCAATACTTGGGCACCCTGCGAATAGGGCCGGATTACGGGGACAACGGGGACAATTGGCCCGGGCCCCCCGTGATGACAATTATTTGTTTTGAATAAAATATTCATTTGAAAAATGGTCGCGATTCAGAAGCGATACAAGAATGCAACTCTGCCCACGTTGCATAAAGTACCAACCAAGGCCGCAACCAACTGATATTTTCGGGGGTTGGGTAAAATGATGTAACTTGTTGATGTACCTAACAAATACATAGGTTTTAAAAATTTCTGGGGAGGCAATTGCCCGATTGCCCCCCCTCTGGTTGCGGGCCTGTAAAGTACCATTTATTGATATCTCTACAAGTTTGACTTTCTGCCAGATTTAGTAATCACTACTCAATATAAATATTTTCGGTTTTGTTCATTGCAAATATATTTGTAAATTTTTACTAATAATCGTTTTTTTGGCATGGGCATGTTTATCTACTCGTGCACCACGCCTACTGCACAAATGCCACGTAAACGATAATATTTGTGTGCTAAAGCTGGTCCTGCTGTGTTTGCTGTTTAGCAGGGTTGCCAACCTTTCTTCAACAAAAAACGCCGACCTTGTCCCCCAAAATCCAGATAACTCTCTTAAGACATAGGCTATACATAAAACATGCATAAAGGGCGTAAAGAGGTTAGATGGCTCACGGGGCAAGAAGCAAGTTTGGTGTCCCATGTGCGAATCTAGGTCTTTCGAAAGCAAACGTACTGCATGGAATAAAGAACTTGTGACATTGTTGGAACTTTTCGGCGCCTCCCGCACTCCCGCAGTGATTCGATTCGATGCCCAGGGAAGTGTTTCCCCTTTGCGTCTGCGTATAGTGTTGTGATCGGAAAGCCTAAGCGGCAAGTGCGCAAAGCTTCACACTGTAGCAGCAAGCAACAACAGAGATCATGCGCCGCAATCACTTTATTATTGCTTGTTCGCGCCACGTATATATGGGTGTGATTCTTCACGCACATTCCGTTCGCGGTGAATCGCATATTCAACGCAACGCCAGCGGAGAGTTGGCAACAACAGTATAACTGAACACAAAATAGACAATAAAACTCGTCAGAAACATCGATATAATACAATTGCAATCTTTAGAAGCATTTTCATTCCCCGTTGTTACATTGTCGCACATTTGTGTTTTATAAAATACATCGAAAATTGTCAAGGCATCAGTAAAATCTTTGCAATATTCTTTGCACCTGCATGGTCATAGACTCTCATCAGAAGTGACTTGTAATGAATATGCAGCTCAGACAAAGTTTTGCCAGAGCCGAGCTTTTCCTACTGAAAAAAGTCAGATTTTGTCTAGCTTTGTTTGATTTTCATAAAAAGCAAGAATTTCAACATCTGGCTTCAAAGAAGCCAAATTGGCAACACAGCTGTTTTGTATCAATGATTCTGTAACTTCTTATGCCAGGCCTGCACAACATACGGCTGCGAAAGCTTTTCTTGCGGCCCGCGACAGCTTTCTCAAATGTAGAAAATGTTGCAAAAGCTCTATCTCGAATAAGTAATTGTCGTTCCAGAATTTCTTCCATACTACAACGAAATCTACACATCGAAATAAAGTAGTCTTTTGCGGCCCACGGCAAATTTATGTTGATAATTCGACCCTTCGAGCTTTCTGAGTTGTGCAGGGCTGTCTTATGCCGTCTAGAGGAGCGACACAAATGACTTACTGAGCCAAAAATTATGTCACAATCTTAACCAGGGCCGCACACTGAAGGACATATTACTGAGGGCCGCATACTGAAGGCTTACTTCGATCTTAGCAAACTAAATATAACTTAAATAATGCACTGAAAGCGTAAGAATCCTAACTGCAATGGTAACAGACGTGATAAAATGGCACTGAGGACGACCTGCATCAAAAATGTCGAATTCAAGATTATCAAAATAAGGACTGGTTGTCAGTATGTAGGATATTTTCACTGCAACTGAAACTTAAACTGGGCCTCACAGAACTTTCGACTGGGTCGCGGGTTGGACATAGCTGAGGAAGCCGCAGCCGAACCGCGACCTTTTGTTAAGTCATAAAGTGTAACTTATGGTGGAAACGCACTTTTCTTCCAATCGTTGCTATCGTTATGCTACATCACAAACATATGAATCTAGTCAAACCATTTACACCACATGTCATTGCGTGGTCCGTCAGAAATGGTTTTAATCAGCTCATTTGTAGAACGAAACAGATTGCAGTGTTTAGCTAGCGTGATGTCGAAATCTGTGATACCATCAACTCAGCAGCTAAATAAGCGCAAAGTTTCTAGGAGAAAAAGGGCAAGGATCTGGCCAGGCGCATAGCCAGAAATTCTGATAGGGAGTGGCAAAGAACAACGAAGTCTCAATATTTACATATAAAACGCCCCTTGTTTTGATAACATCATCCATAAAATGTGCTTTTTTCTAGCACTTCTTTTTCTGAATAATCCTGTTCCGATTTAAGCCGGCAAATAGAAACAAGTTTTGAAAGTTTGTTTTTAATAAATTCCAAGTTTCTACTTTGAATAAAAGCCACCCTTTGCTCGAAAACTTTTTTGCGAAAGCGTTTGTGAAAATCTTGGTGCTATAAGTGCAAGATCTGCGGTACGCTTTTTTCAACCAACACTACAGTTGAGCAAGGAGTCATCGTGGCCGTCACTGTGATTGCGCCTTCTATATTTACACGCTTCTGATGTACACCATCACCAGTTCAATCGAAACCGAGTAGCGAGTTTGAACTAAAACACCGACTCCTGAGGTATATTTGTGCGCATATAGACTAAGACGTGGATGTGGATCTTGTCCAATTCTTGAGCGACTGGTTGACGCATGCAAGTGATAATATAAACGCTAGAGTTCCTCAACGCGTTTGAAAAATGTTTGAAATTTATGTCATTAAACGCTGTGAAATGCGACTGTGGTAAAATTTTTATAGGCTACTTGCACTAAGCGCAGGGCCGTCGCCAGCGGGGAGGCCAGTTGTGCCCGGCCCCCTCATTTGAAATCTGTGCCCCCCCATTTCACGTTTGGCCCCCTGGTTGCTGCATACACATAATACAGTATTTTGAAAATGTGCCTCCCCTTCTGGTTTTTGGCCCCTCCTTCTGGTTATTGGCCCCCTGCTGCGAAATATTGGCGACAGCCCTTACTAAGCGTGCTTCCCATAAACAATTAGGTATTTATCTCTCTAGCTTTTCAGAGTTAACAATAAAATTAACAAATATTATAAAGACAATTTTTTAATTGGGGAAAGTTATACATGCCCCACAAACAAACTTGCATATATATTACCCACTCAGTCTACCCAAATTGTGAAAAAGATTGTGTATTTGCGAAAACTAAGCCACAATTACCACGGCTTGCCATATGTTGAGAAATACTACTCGCCTAAGCTTTAACACAACGGTTAGTTAGTTGATCTAGCCCAGTGTTTCCCAAAGTATGGATCAAAACCCAAAGAAGGGTGGAGAAGGGTCAAAAAATGAGTTGCACAGAGGCGATCCAAACCGGAGTTGCAGATTTTCAACGTTACCGCTGCTTGTATGTGTCTGTCTGTAGTGTAGATACTTGAGAAAAGAGTAGATTGCTGACATTTATAAACGAACTTAGCAACCTGCTGCCGAAAATCCACACAATCAGTATTTTTTTCGTACGTTGTTTGAGGCTTGGGTCGCGAGGTGTTCACCAAACTCAGCTATTCGCAAGTAATTATGGCAGTGTTAATGGCATCAACACTTACAAATAAAAAGTATCTTTCTAGTTTCGTTAGATTTTTCTACTGACTCTTGGCGTTGCAGCTGATAGCTTTCAAATTTACTGTAGGATATGGTGGCAATTAACATCAGGTGATTGTTGAAACACTTTCAGACTTACGGACTATGTACAGGTCGCATTCTGATTACTTGAACAAAACTGTTTTGTTTTACTTGCCGGCAAGGTAACGGGAGATCTTTTATGAAACCGTTAACGCTCCACATATTTGTGATCGAACCGTCACACATGAATTGCTTCTTAGCCAGTGTCATGGCGTCGGAAGGGAGCAGGGTCTTGTCCCCGTGGATTTTGAAAATTTCAGCAAAAAAGGTTGTTTTCTTAAATTTCTAGTGGGAAAAACAAATTTCACCACTTTTGGCCACTCCCGGGAATAATGTCCCCCTCTGGAAAAAATCCTTCCGACGCCCATGGCCAGGGCTTGAGCTTCAAGGCATGCAAAATATATATCACCGCCATATTACCCCATTTCCTTGTAAAACTGTACAAAAACAAAAGTCGAAGCCACGGCTGATGCTGCAGTCAAGGGCAAAATATACAGTGTTTGTAGCATGCCAGAGTTATCAGTGATGAATATTTGCGACGGTCTTGAAATAAAGTTTCCATCACCATTAGGCGGGATACATCAAGCCGATGAGTCAGAAACAGCTGCGAAAAGCGTTACTCCTTGTTTTACTTTCGGTTAGTGATTGCAAGCGCGTATATACAAGTTTGTATTTCATTATCACCAACTTCCACACGGAGCTTAAACCTCAGGCAAAAGCCAGCCATGGCATGAATTCTCCAGCATTTGCACTATGCACAATGTTTGATTAATCATGGGCAATTGGTGAACCATACTGCTTTGATCAGGTTTAAATAAAAGCTGAAGTAGAATAGGACTTTAAGCAGCAGCACAGTTTTTTTCTCGTTATCGACATTTTATTAAAGTTACAACAAAAGATTTTGGTATGTTTTTGCAAACTTAGTTGCAATTCTGAAAGGGTAATGGGTTTATTGCGACTTCTGAGGTAATAATGGTGTTTAGCTCACTACTGGACGATTGAATATTAAGTAGATTAGGCATGGTAATGCAAGAAACGTGGTCTTACAGTAGCCTACTTGGTTTGGCAAATCCTCAATCCATTATGCATATATTGTGTTTTAACTTTATGATATTCGCAGATTTGACTCTACTGTAGTTATTAATGTGCTTATGAACATATCGTGCCTAAGGATAAACAACCAAATTCTTTAAAGGTTCGAAGTATACTGCTTGAATATGTTTCTGAGTTTACCTCAACACCTAAGGGTGAATTAGTTTGCAAACTCTGTGACTGCGCAGTGAAAAGTAACAAAAGGTTTGTGGTGGAAGCACACTGCCGCAGTGCAAAGCATCAACGAGGTTCGTTTCATAAAATTGAAAGTAGCCATTTTCAAAACATGCTATACCAGAATTTTCACATAAACTACTTTTTTTCATATCAACAGAACAAACTTATCGGTTTGTGTTCTAATACTGTATATGAATATACTTTGCATTGCGTATTTTAATTGAAAACGCAGAAAATTGATAGGTTAAAATAAAGTCAAAATTTATAAATTATAAAGTCAAAATTTTAAGTTTTTAGGTCAAAAATTGGTTGCTCTAGTTATGACTGGTTTTACCCTAGCCTCCTCACCACTTTGAAAGAGGTTGCTTCATCTACGACAGTACTCCGCACTTCATCAAAGCCTTACGTTTGTTCTTGGAACCCCAAACCGCGTCACGTCCACTCTGTGAAGTTGACGCATGAGGCAATGGGCACTTTGACGAGTACTGCTGATAACAATGCTGGCTTCTTTGCCACGCACTGTTGGTTGTCTAAGGCAAAGGATGGTAACAACAATAATTGCGTAAAACAATGGTGAAAAATCGGAAAAAATTGGTGAAAATCGGAAAAAATCGGAAAAAATCAAGCACATTGGATGTGTTTTGCGAAAATCGAAGGTTAATTAAAGAGAGACCCGCTTGCACTAGCAAATGCCGAAATCATCTCCAGCAGTATGTATTCATCATGGCCACTGCTGTGAAGGTGATTCACTGCATCGCAATCCTGTTTGCCAGAAATGCAGTACTTTGGATAATTTACACAACAATAACAGCACAACAACAAATGCGATTCGTGTTCATCGCTATCGCAGTAGTTAGTTCATAGGTTACATTAAAATTTGTCTGAACTGTTTTAGCAAACGACAAAGATTCTGGCATAGGCATGCTTTTCACCCACTGTTTTTATGTTGTTTTTTTGCTTATTTTACCTGACGTCGATGAGATGCATTTTGTTACTTTATTACTACTTGTGAAACGTCTTTAATTAAATATTATTTTGTGCTAGCAACAGGGCTGGCTAAGAGCTTGACCCAGGTGGTCTTTCGCCAACCCTTTGTGATTCAATATGTTAGAACACGATCATTAAACTGTGAAAATTGAAACGTCTGATGTTTTTATATTCTCATCAACATGAAATCAATTGTGATCTTTGATGTCATTGTTTTCCCTCTTGCTGCATTCGTGTTATTTCGCGATTTGAGTCACAAAAATGCATGAATAAACCATACCATACCAAACCTTTTTGCAAGAAATACTTCCAAAGAAAAAAAATGTTTTGCGTAAAAACTTCACTGCAACGAGAATAACGCTGGCAGTAAAACTGCTATGATGTTTCCCAAAAGGGTCGGTAAGCGGTAACGCAATTGAAAATAAATTAAAACTTAATTTTTACGTAACGATGAACACTTCAAGTCGAAAACTGCAGCACTCTCCTGCATGCGAATTGTTTTCTGCGTAGTAGTGAGAAAAAAGCTCCGGCCATGAGTTTGTGTTCATGGTTTCTTTAAGAAGAAAAGGTAAGTTGATACTGAATAGAATTACACCAGCTGACAAGATGACTGCTAAGGATATGTGAAGTTGTCATGATTGTGTATACCGAGGGTTCATGTTCGAATGGGTCAACGACGTCATCGAATAAGATCGTCGCAAGTTATCAATACAGCATCGACAGGGTTTGAAAGATTTTAATGAAAACCAAAAGAAGAATTTGGAGCATAAAATTGGGATAGACTTAACAGTTTCATTAACACTAAAAAAGCCTTCAAAAAACTATACATTTTTATTCTGAGACGTTTCGGATTAATCTTAATCCATCTTCAGTCAAAAAAATAATAAAGCAACTCTTGGCAGTGCCAGCA
>Ga0210059_1011326_pt1 | contig 13659 bp, 7 predicted proteins | sample Ectturendosymbi2_FD_188042 | JGI IMG/M metagenome (GOLD analysis project Ga0210059, IMG submission 188042) | Ecteinascidia turbinata endosymbiont from Florida, USA - Sample 2 (SPAdes) (version 2) | ecosystem: Host-associated > Tunicates > Ascidians > Unclassified | place: Key West, Florida...
AAAAAGTGTCTGTAACCCTGTGATTTCGCCGGCTTCAATGTCTTGTACTACGTTCTGTATTGTCTGATTTTATCAACCTGCGTTCTGCAGAGTGTGTGTGTTCATACTATGGACTTCGTGTCTGCTATAAACAAATAAATTAAATTTGAAATTTCACATTTTTGTATTATACTTTTAGCAAAAAAGGTCGTTTTCTAAGTTTCGAGAGAGAAAAATGAAATTTCATCACTTTTGGCCCCCTCTGGAATATTTTTGCGAATGGTCCACGTGGAAAAAATCCTTCCCACGCCGATGGTAACAATTACGAAATGTCAAATGTCAGCGGACGCTAATGATTACGATTTGCAAAATGTCGAATGCCAGTCGCTGATACCCAGTGGCTAATTCTCATCAGGATCACCGAGGTTCGCAAAGTGAACAATTACGAACCTTAGTGAGGTTTTATGGCGTAGCTTGTGTCTCCAGCAACCAGCGCCGGCGTATGGTTTGACTGACCGTTGCGTCACAGTGCTTTCAGAGAGCCAGGATTGCGAACTTTCCCACTTTGGTCTCGTTCTATAGTTGCGTCACAATGTACGGGAATCCAACATTCACAGTGCATGCAACTGCGCATGCTTTTAGAGCAGCGATAAACCTCAACAGTTAACAGTATGTTGTTACGACAGCAGATATCATGTTCAGGAAATTATTTGATCTTTGATGGTTTGATAAACTTCATGTTGAAATGGATTTGATGTGGTTCTGAAGGTATTTATGATGATTTTTATTTGTGGGATGTTTAAATAAATCCTGTCTACTTTGCAAACTTCTAATTGCAAATAGGCAACAGCGTTGAGTATATTAGTTATAATTGTGTACTTTTCAGTTACTCGCAGTTGCTCCCAGGGACGCCGGAGAGCGGGGGCATTGCTTCCCCTGTTCTTTCAAAAGGGAAGCAACGGGGGCGGAGGTAGCTTTTCATAGCAGTATCATGGGGAATGTCTAGGTTAACAAGATCTATCTGAAACAAATTCACTGCAGCTATTCGTGTACCCACAACATTCAGAATGGTTTTCTACTCTTTCTGTTATTATTTTTGAGGTCAACATTGTTGCTGAACACAAACAAACATATTGGTGAAAAATTTTTTGTTTTTTATGAGTTTGCATTTCCCTCAACACTATTACTGACCCCCTGCCCTACCGCTGCTTCGGCTGCTACCTGTGTTTTATCTAATTCCATCTATGAACCGAGCATCTCCACAGACATGATTGTCGAAGTTCAGGTCACAAAATTGCTAACAAAACTTCTTGCAGAGAGTCCCTGACATAAGATTTTTGTATGTTAAAATATGACACATCTAGATCGTATCAGCTTTTTTGCAAAGTAATCGATGAATTTTCAGCAGCAAAAGCAAGAAAACTTTGCCCTTGGAATTAGATAATTGCAAATAAAGTGTTAGATTGCAATGTTTCTTTTATTTCATGCTGCCACGAACGCGCTGGGTGGGAGCGCTTAAGCTGAGTTTGTCCCTAGGCGCGGGAAACCCGAGGTACGCCACTGTTTGAAGTGTCGTTTGTTTTTGCGAAGTGCTTTCACGTGTGTTGCTGCAGCATGTTACTGTAGATAAAAATGCTGTTTGAAACCTATGTAGTTGTATTTAATTTCGTTCAAACCGGCACGAAAAAATTCTTGTTTAACTTACTTTGGTAATGAAATGTCACTTTTCCGCTGTATCACACGTTCTTTTTTTACAGGCGTCACGGCGTTTCTTTCACATTGCAGTTAATTTGTCGAAACGCTATTTTTGTAAATGTGGTCGCTGGGATTTTCACTTTGAGCTTCGTGCCTCGGATTGTGCTAAATAAACACAAAGCAACTGCATAATTCCATTTTCTAATCTGACATCTCTAGTCTTACGAAAAAATGTCGTCTTTGAGAACCGTGAATGACCTTGTTATTACTCCACCTTAATAATAGCGTTGTCTGTTTTCAATACTATTTGCATTTTCTTAGATGCTTACAACATTCACAAGTCCAGCAACAAAAATTTTGTACCGGTGAAAAACCAAGGTTTTCGCTGAACAAAAAGTGATTTGCACAGCAACATTGAATAAAAATCGCTAGTTTGTCTAAGCGATGTCAATCGTGAGCAACATAATCTCTGCGATTACAGACATCCACTGTTGCTTTTCAAGTAACATAATCAGTTGCTGCGCTACGTGTTTTGCCCAAACCGAAATGTTTTTAATACAATGTTACAATTCAACGGTCTCGCTGGGCTACCCTCCCGCTTGCAGCGAAGCTGTTATATACCTAAACACCTTGGAAAACGCTCTTCAAAACAGACCAAGTTGAAAATGAAAATTTTTTACGGCTTAGCATAAACGCGCATAGAAAGCAAAGCTTCTTTGTATACTAAGGGTTGCACTGCTTGTAAGCAAACCTACGAAATGGTGGCGGTCATTTTGGTACCCAAACGTTTCGTCATGTTTATTGTAGTGTATCAAACCAACACCGAACATCGAGCATCAAGCCTTTACAATGAATACAATACGCAGAACAAATATACTTTCAAATGTTGAAGTTGTCACGCTTTTAACGTTTTGCACCAACTTCCAAGTTTTTAAGCACTTTGCTTTGCAATCTTCGCCGATGAAGTTGTACTTTTGATATTTGTCTTGCAAACATTTTCCTGAAATCACTCACCAATATATTTTGTTTGCTCCCCTCTTTCTTCACTTGAAACATTTCGAAGCATCTGCGTTACTTTGTGTTGTGGAAGGTAGACATCGGACGTAATTTGTGACATTCCTTAGTACTCCAATCGCAAATCAGTAATTTTCCCTACTCGCTAAAAAAATCTGTCTCCTGTGTGAAACTAATTTTGTTGAAGAATTTTACACTTTCACTAAACGAGGCACCAAAAGCGCATTATTTTTGTTTTCTGCTACTCATTCAAAGTTCTGCTGTTCAGCAAAAATCAAATAGGGCTACTTTGCCAAACACCAAATGTTTTTCTACTGCAAAACTGGCGTTGTGCGTACAATCGCTATGTTTATTGCTTCGCAATAATTTTTTTGTTTTCAACATCAGTGGTAACTGCTGAAGAAGTTCATATAATCTGTGGACTTTGCAGGGCCGTCGCCAGGGGGGGACAGTGGTGCCCAGTCCCCCATTTGAAATATGTGCCCCCGTTTCACGTTCCGCCCCCTGGTTGCTGCATGCATCCAATACAGTATTTTTAAAATTTGCCCCCCCCTTCTGATTTTTTGCCCCTCCTGGTTTTTGCTTCCCCTGCTGCTAAATCCTGGCGACGGGCCTGGGACGTTGCCAAATCACAATTCCCGGTCACTTGAGGGTTTAGGTTTCCGTGCATGCTGTAGCGCGTCCACTCAATCTCCTAACGCCAAGTTTTGAAAACCAAACGTACTGGGGAAACTACAGGAAAGTGTGCTCTATGAGATTACGGATAAATCACGTCGCGGTAAACGTGTTATTGTGAGTTTGCTTGAACATATTTTAAATTAACAAATCTCACTGTTTAATTTTCGTTCTTTTAACTCTACACGCAAAGTTAACGTTGACGAAAGTTTTGTTTCGTCTACGTTTAAACCTGGCACAGCCCTACCAAAAGTCAGGTAGTTGGACTTTTTATCATTGCAATTTCGCTGAAATTTTATTTGCCTCCATGTGTTTATGTAAAAATTACATAATGCCATTTGTATCAAGTGTCCATGCCATCGCCTGGGCTAAACAAGCAGAGTTGGTATTGAAAAAAATGTTCTTTTATTAACATTCTTACCTGACACAGCCATACCAAACCTCAAGTGATTAATTTATTTTATCATTACGATCTTGATAAAATTTTATTCACCTCCTTGTGTTTAGCAGCAAATCACATGATGTCAATTTTTGCTTGTGATCGTTGCCTGAATGGAACAGCAAACTTTAGATGTTACAACTTCGCATAAGAGAAGGAACTGTTCTCGTACCGCTTGGCTATGATTTTTCCTCAGTTGTTAAATAAATTCTTTGTGGTTCTTAGTGATTTGCATATTTGTATGCAAAACTTTTCCAGATATTGCGACAAAGTACGCTTGGACATTGAATGTAATGATAGGGAAACTTAATTTCGTAAAGGAATAAAAGAAATTTATGATAGATTTTATATGAATAAGATTTCAGTACTGTGGATGAGTAGTGGTACGTGAAATCGACGTCCTATATAAATAATTAGCTTGATTGATTCGCTTGCTTGTCACCCTTGTGGGGACCCATAACATGAATAAACTTACAGTTGTGTGCAAGTTTAGATAATCGCAAGATACAAGCAGACCTGCCGGCAGATTCTTGGAAAGCTTTTACCCTAATTCGAGAGCTTTCAATTGTTGATGTTAGGAGGTTAATTTTTTAGACTCGAATATCTAAATGGCCATTCTTTGCACGCAGGCTATACAAACTACGTTCTACACCAAACTAGTATCACGAATAAACTGAACCATGCAGAAAAAGGATCTCAGCTTAAAATGCAAGTAGTCAGTGAAGTCCGTGATTTGCACAATTTCAATTACGTGCAGTGCTAAACTATCTTTATATGCAGCTGAGCGTGGTCAAGAAGTTTTGTAATACAGGGGTAACGATTTTGTTTACTGTTAAATTCCATCCTATATTTCAATGAAGTCAGTTCAATTTAGCAGTCTCATCAAACAATATAAACGAAGTAAGTTTATAGTAACTACAAAGGTTTTACGGAATAGGTTGAACATAGCCAAATGATCTTACGGATTATCAAAAATCTACGCATTTTTCAAACGCTTTTACGGTTATCAACTACATACGTGAATTAATCGCTCCGTAATTAGATGACAACAGGATCCATTCTATTACGGGATTCTATTGGAATAAGAGCTGATGATGTCTACTTCGTAGGCGAAATACATATTATGTAAGATCTTAGTGTCTGATTCTTTGCTGCGAAAGGATTTGTTTTCGATAGACAACAGGATCCACTTCTTATGTGCGCGTAAGTTCTGTAGAAGGTCTACTTCGGAAGTCAGTGCTTCAGAGCAGAGTCGCTGCTCGGCTTCGGTTGAACATGCTGTGTTGGAGCACATCGAAGCGTGTGAATACAGTATAACAAGCGTGCAGTCGTAATGGTGGCCGCGATGACTTCTTGCTGTGCAATACCGGGCACTCAGATGTTTACTAGCGCTAATGCCAGACAGGTTTGTGAACAAATGATGGTATTGATCCAAAGTAGAAGCTTGGAACTTCACTATCAATACTTTTAAAACTTGTCAATTCAATGAAAGCAGGCTTTATAATTGTCGGATTAAATCTGAACATATGTGTTCAGGAGAAAACGACAGGAAATATGCACGTTTAATGGATGATGCTTTGAAAACAAGGAGCATTAAAAATATTTAAATGTTGAAACTCGGTTGTTGTTTTCCCCAGCCCTAATAAAATTCTGGCTACGCGCCTGGTTGCACTGTTAGTATTACCAAAAGATCTTGTGGTTTGTTTTGATCTATGGGGTGATTGTTAGTACTAGCACATTTTATTCATCGGAATTGACCAAATATTAGAATTAATTTGTTTTCATATTAAATACAGTGCTAAGTGCTAGATATAGCACCATTGTATACTTATATATACTACTAGTTGCTATACCACCACCATGGGCGTGGCCAGGGGGCTGTGGTCACCAAATTATTTCAATTCCATAATGTTCCCCCATTTTGCCAATTTTACAAAAAGGTCGTACTACGGTTGAGTGAACATGGCGACGTCATCGAAACGCAAACAGTAGGGATTGTCCCCCCCCTAAGTTTTTCAGCAAACTCGGTCCCTAACAAGAGGACAAGCTATGGATCTTATACGACGATCATTGCTACTGAGTCACTCGTTACAATTGTGATGAAAAAACTTGTGTGAAGTCACAGCAACAACAGTAAATTGCGTAAGCCATTTTGTGTGCGGAAAATATGACTTAATTGATAGCAATCACCTTTAAGACAATTTTAGACGTTCATTAAGTAGGCTGTTTCCACATACACGCACGCAATGAAAAATATCATGTTTTTGATTCAAGCACGCGCGTGGTTCCAGTTCGAGGAAGTTTGTTTATATTCATTTTTCAAGGATTGGACACAAGTCGTTTAAACACAATGCCATTTTTAACCAGAATCGCGAATGTTCTTTACAGCTGGGATGTTTGTCTGAGAATTCTTTCAAAAAAACAACACAGCCGGAAATCGTTCACTAAGCGGATTTAAGCAAAAAATTAACACCAACCAAAATTGAAATAACGATGAGAACGGCTTAACGAGTCAAACGCAATGGCATTACAGAGCGCTCATGTTGGTTCATAGTGGCGCTTGTGCTATTGATACAACTGGTAATCTGATCAAAAATCATCCTGTTGCATACAAAACCATGACATACATCAGTGATGTTGCTCGTGAGCAAACCCACGATAGACGGCCAGCCCAAAATTTTCAGCTGGACTGGATGACAGCGGGCGGTGATGAAGACACGTTTTTATTCTGTATTTACGGAAAGCTCTTAAGTCCAACACGTGTATTGCGTTTTGTGGAAACTAGATACCACAAAACTATTAAATGCGATTGCTAACGAGCAGGACCGTACCCACGGGGGGCAGTGCCCCCAAAAAACTCTGTTGTGTCCAGAAAAATTTGTTTCAAACATGTAAGAAAACAAAAAAACTTTCCCCCCTAAACCTTATAACCTGGCGACGGGCCTGCTAACAAGAGTACACATTTATGCCGGCAACAATGATTAAAAACTGCTGAGACGATCAACCAGTCTGCTACGGGCGAGCAAAGGACCGAGGAGACCGTTGAAATGCAGGGGAGACCGATAGCGTTATGGCAGAATGGAAATTACTGTAGACTGTCCGACCTTTTTGAAGAAACAGTAAGCAGTGTGGCCACAGAACAACCAAGACGATTTTGCTGCAATGCATTTGACAGTGCTGAAATGTCCATTGTGTTGCTGTTCCATTTCTACGCTAACGGTAAAAAATTTCATTGAATTTCGAAGCAGCTTCGTGTCCTTAGGATCTTAAAACGGGATGTATCTTCAGAATATTAAGATCCCCAAAAATAAAAAATTCCATCCAAAAACGCTACTGAGTAGACACCGACACATATCGAAATAAAACTTCTAAAGTCACGCATTTGTTTTGGCTGAACCACAACCCTTGACATGTGTGGGGTGCCAGCGCCGTGTGATCTACGTCTGTCCTCTGCTCTGCACAAGGACGGGCCGCCACAAAACCGAAGGTGGACGTAAGAACCGAAGAACAGACGCAATATTGCGGAAGGAACTCGCCCGCAATTTTTGAACGAAGTGACTCTGTCTCGTGCTTTCATGTAGTTTATTTCGCATTTGTCCTACGCCAGCTTTCAAGTGTTTCCAAGCAAGCGAAAGTTTTGAGAAATCGCCCGTCTTCCCCTGACTCGCCTGCACAGGTGCTTCTCACCACTGAGCCGCCAACCAGCATTCTTGGGGCGCCGAAGAAAGGGACCGGTAGTAAGAGCACTTAGCAGCGGTCCGATTCATGGAGACCGTTGAATGTTTGGCGATTATACTGCACCACACGATGTAATGTTAGCCTGGGTAAAAAATTGCAGAAAAATTCCTTCAACGTGAAGCAGAAAAGCACTTTCTCAAGACGCAGTTTCTGGTAAACATCGTCGAGCATTGGCGATTGCTTGAAAGTCAAAGCAAATGTTCGTTGGCGATCGGTGCGCGGGGGGGGGTTACAAGCGCGTGCATCGCGAGTGGGTGTCCGCAGTAGCGTAGCCGGCCCAAAAATTTTTTGGGGGGGTAAAAATCCGCGGGTGTCAAAATGTTTGATTTTAAGCGAACAACACTATTTTGTTTGGGATACCGGCTCTCAAAGCACAAAAATGACTCTGTTCTAAAAAATTGGGGGGGACCATGGCCCCGTAGGCTACGCCTATGGATGTTCGCCAAAAAAACACCAAAACTAACGATGTTAAGGTAGAAATCGGAAAAAATAAAATATAAAAAACTTTTTGCGTCAAACGCATCGTCGCGGATTCACAGCGATAATAACGAACTACGTAAAAAGCTGCTAAATCGCGCGTGACGTCAGGTAGGAGTTTACAGAGAAGTGCTACTCGAAAAATCACAGCGAGACCGCTTTTGTTCAATCGTAGAAATCGAAGTCGTCATCATCGAGTTGTCCCCCTCCCGCCTGATGTCGGGAATCGAAGCTGTCCTCCTCCTCATCCGAGTCAGTGTCCCAAGGAGCTGTAAAAAAGCGTAACCTTACTTTCTGCTACCATTGTCCCAGAACCGTCGCCAGAAAGCCTTGAAGAGGGGGGATTTACGTTTGTGCAGGGGGCTGGACATTCTAAAATTTTACAAAAACTCCACTTATTTATAATGTTTCATATTTCAGTTTGGGGAAGCGGCTAAACCGACCACAGCCCCCCGTGGTGACGGGACTGCATTGTCGTTGTATCTGTGAACAGATGCACAAGCATTTTCGACAGCTCAAATGCGATCCAAAGGATAGGCTGCATGACAAAATTTAGCACGGAAATTTGCAAATCTACAGAATTTTTTAATGTTTGTTTTTGTGAGAGCGTATTTGTTCCATCATTTCTCGTCAAGCTCTGTAACAAGCTGCCCCTTCTGTATTTTTACAGGTAACAAAAGTATTGCGGCCTTTCCGTGACTGGTGGGCTACCATAGAAACTTGGCCACATACACGACAGTGCCGCTTTCTCTCCAGCTCTCAACAACGTAGTGCATTTAATTTAAAAAAATATTATGACAGCTGCTTTCAACGAACAACATGTGCAATATACTTGGGGGTTTTGATAGACAGCTCGTTAGATTGGTCATTTCACGTGCAATACATAAAATCAAAACTAGTTAGGGCATCTGATCTATTTTATAAAATTCGAAATGTCGTATCAATGGATGTTTTAAAAATGTTGTGTTTTCGTCTTGTACATTGTCATCTAAAATACTGCATTATTTCATGGGGCACAGCTACTAATTCTGTTTTGCAGCCACTAGAAGTAGTGCACAATAATATTCTACGAACTATTAGATATAACAACTATAGATTTCATATTACACCTTTGTATAAATCTCTCAATTTTCTGAAACTTCACGATATTCATAAATTAGAATTAGCTAAACCGATGCATAAATTTCACCATGAAATGTTGCCAACATCATTTAAAGACTTGTTTCCGAAAACGGCTGATGTTCTTCGTCATAATACAAGATATGCAACTAACCAAAACTATTTTATTCAACAAGTTTCAACAAACGCTGGCAAAAAAACAATTTCTCATCGAGGAGCTACTCTTTGGGCAAGTGCAGAACAACAATTCAAAGATCAATCCCATAACGCCTTTAGTGATCAATACCGAGCATTTTTGTTGTTGCAATATGAATGAATGTCTAAAAAACAATACTACTGGATAAATCTAGTTAAATTTTTAATAAAAATTTTATCACTTCATCTGTCTTATCGTTTACACATACGTTTGGCATGCGTTTCGGGTTGCTCGTGTGGTTTGTAAATTGGCGCTTGGCATTTTGTGGTAGGCAACTGAAATATTTCCATGATCCTTATCTCAGGTCTGTTTCACTGTTTTACGCAATTGTGTCTTTGTTTTCACTTTTGGCAATCACTGAGATGTTTCCTTGTGCTGGGGCACTTCGCCTCGACAACCGCAAGGTTTTTCGGTGTCCCGGCTGCAAGGTTTCACTTGTTTCGTTTTTATGACGAAGTACGACTCTAAATCATTGAAATGCTTGCTTCTATCTACGTCACCGATAGCTTCGTCTCGTGTGTATTGGGGCGTGTATGATTGCCTCGAGTGTGTTGAAAATTCGCAAGTGTCTTACTTTATGTTGTATGAACGCTAAGCCATGCCTTGTGGGCCTTGCGGCTGAAATCAATAAACTGTCAAACCAAGAAACTGTCACTTAACCCTGGGTTTGCATTTTTGGTCGTAAACCGAATATTTTTTTTAATGACGGCAAAAAAATTAAGCCAATTCGGTCATGATGTCCGGAAAGGTGGGCGAGTGAATGCTGCTACGCGACCAATGACCGGAATGACTCAGCGAAAGAAAAACAGGATTCAACCCATACCCGTCAATGCCAGTTTTAAGTTTGAGCTTCGTATTTTTTAAGCTTGAGCTTCGCTTACTCCGCCCTTCATTCACTGACTAGTGGCTACAATTAATTAAATCCATTACTTGACGGCTGTCAACCGTGTTTTTGCGCTTTCCGGCTTTTTAAAAATGATATTGAAACCAGGCTTGACGTATCGGGAAGCACGTAAGTACCAGTTCGCATTGCACTACCTTTTTTGGACTTCTTGACATTTTGTGGTTTCATGTCCTGCTGGTCTTTGGATGAAGTGGTGATGTCGCTGGTGGAAATAAAACAAACAAGGCGTGAGCGTTACGAGCACTGAAGCAAATCAGAACAATTCGTCAACTGGCAGCAAGTTTCTCTGTCAACTACCAATTCTCGCCGAGGTTCGCATTCGATCGGCAAACCACGAACGATGCACCACCTTGTTATGGTTTGCAATGAAGAGTTTGACCGTCTGGACAAACACGTCAAAATTTTAGGAGATCGTGCGAATGCTTATCGCAATGCAACGATCGATACAGCAGCAAGTAGAGGGAAGGTTAATTTTCCCGGCGACGCCACATAAAAACGAAGGGGAATATCCTTAGCGAAGCATCAGCAATCATCACCGGTCTAGTGCGACAAACGTCACTGGATCTTAATCAATGACATCGAGGCAGGGAGACCGCGTGGCCGACCCGGCAAACAGTGCCTTGACTATCAGCGTGGACTTGCGAAACGAAAATACGAAACGCAAGCAGAAAGTAAACTTGAAATCGTTGAAAATTTAACACTGCTCCCGAACATCAATAAACGTTAAGTCCACGCACCTGTTTTGCGTCGCGGTAGGAATGTGAACGACAGGACTTGCTTTGACAGCGGAATCTTAAAATAGAAAATTTAGCGATTTTACTGTTTACAGCAGAAGCATCTTGCGAAAAATCAACTATACAAAGCCGATCATATATGATTGACGTAACTAGTCTATTAAAATAGAATGAACAAGAATCTATTTGAATAAGATTTTAGGACTGAGCATGCGTAGTGTTAAATGAAATCGATTTTCTATTTTTTTTATTGCAAATGGATTCAAACCCTTCTTCTCTGTGGAGGCTTGTTACTTGAATATAGATATGTGCAAGTTTGAATCACCACAAAAGGAAGAAAGCAGAGCCCAGCCAGTTGATTCCTCGAAAGCTTGCAGATAATTTAGAATTTTCAAATGATCATATGATTGTGCAGGGAAATGTATCAGGAAAAGAGAGTGTCGCGAGCGATTGGAGAAGCATTTTATGGATTGATGGAATTATCACCCGAGGTACCGAAACGGCACAAGCAATGGGTTCATATTGATGATAGTGTACTAGAAAAGTGCAGCATGCTGGAATCCAACGTTGACTTCAAAAATCCCATGTACGACTGATACGAAACAGATCAACTCGTGCAAAACTATCTTAACCGACCTAACACATAAAGACAAAATAAAACCACATACCAGGTTCTGTGCTTGCTTCTGAGAGTCTAAACAATAGAAACAGGTTATTACTTAAACCTAAAGCAAATTTCAATCAAAATTGGAACATCACAGAAAACACAGCGCTTTTAACCTATTCCAATGCAAAGGTGTCCATCAGCGCACATGAACAGTTAGCTTCAAACGACAAAATTCAAACCAAAGCATTTCATTAAAAATCGACTGGAACAACTTGGAACGTTACCAGTTCAATCGCTTTGCAACCGCATAGGTTGTTATGAAGTTTATTTTTTTTTAAAAACAAACACTTCGAATGTAATGGAGCGCACTAGTAGTCGCTTTGCACTTCGCTTTATTCTTTCTCAATCCTCTGCAAAAGAAGATTGTCGAACGAAATAACGCAAACCACAGCAAGTGCCGTACAAGCTGTGATGCTCCTTGGGCGAAAGTACATCCTCCAATTCGTCTTCGTCTTCATAGAAACCGCTGCCGCCCAACGTGCTGGACATTTTGGGGTCGTGGCTTTTGATGAGATTCTGATATGCAGCGCTTGCTGCGAAACAAAAGCCGCGGTGAACAATGGAAACGAGTATTGCCATGGTAACAAGCAGTGCAAAAACATGGTAGGGTTTAAATGACGCAGATTTTGGGGCAGCAAGCATTGGCCAAAGCTACTGTGCGTTCAAAGTGAAGGCCTGTGCGGATATTGTCGTTGTATTTTCCTGAAAAACTGACACAAAAAATGCCATACAGCAGCGCCTCGTTCGTTTCGAAACGAAGAAGACTTCTCAGCATTTCGCTGTCAATAGAAATGCGTTTTGCGAATATATTCGTCAAATGAAGCAATGCGCGTTTACACTTTGCTGTACACCAGCATTCTTCACCGCCAACTTCTATTTCCGTTGCCGGTGAGATAGACTCTACGGGAGGAGCAAACCGTTGTAGGCGATCACAGTCCCTGAGCAGAGGACACGTGCCAGCACAAGCAAGATAGAAGGATGGCCGACGTCTCACATGTGAGGGGTGCGTCGGCTCGCGGTGACGTATTGTCGGTCGTCAAACTTTCGCTCAAAATGCTGTCGACGTTTTCCGGTTTGTCTGAAGTTTCGTTATATCGACCTTAAAATACAGTAGAAAACTGACTCAGTTCCTCCTGCAGTTCAATCTGATGTCACACATCAGTGAAGAGGGACAGCGTCAGGTTAGAAACTTAACTACAATGAATATCCTCCGCAACTTTCTGCCAAAATCCTTGATCACGGTTGAAACATGTTTTCAGGAAAATCATGCTTGCGGAAAGCACAAGGGTTGGAAAAATTCGGTTCATATTCAGATAAGAGTCTTCATCATTTCAACATAGCAACGGTGTTGCAGCCGGTGAAATACATATTGTAATTGCAAAAAATGGCCAATGGGTGTCACGCAAGAGCGTTACAGTCGACTGAACAATTGCTACAGACTGTGCAACACAACTGCCAGTGAAACGGCACAAAAGTTTTTGGAAGTTATTTTAGTCGACGCAAAAAAAGAAATTTAAAAACGTTTGCGAAAGACTGAACGTTTGTGTATTTTGAAGGATCCCTAGTTCTACTAATCCAACTCAGCGGCAATAACATACCCACACATGAGCAAAAACCCCAGTACAGACTGTGCCACGAAACATGGGTTTTGAACACGAATAAAGTCTACTTCAAAACAAGGCAGGTAGTTTCGAAATGTACCTGGGCTTGGCACTACTATCTTGGTCTGAGGTAGAGCAGTATGTCGCGGACTCGATTTCCCGGGCGGTGCGTTGACGAGAGAGGGAAGAACCCGATCTTTCGGCAAGGAGGAACCCTGAGCTGGATTGACTTTCGCTGCAAAGGGGTTGTTTTCCGGCAACGGCTCGACGATGCTCCGATCCTTGCTCGATTCGCTGCCGATGTCGGATATGAAATCCTTCACAGGTCCTTCGTCACTGTCCAGGTCCGACGGGCTTTGGCTCTTGACGCGTATTTGGTGAACGGTGCTCGCGGCGGCGAACAGGCGTGTGGGCGTCACCG
>Ga0210059_1011327_pt1 | contig 13659 bp, 12 predicted proteins | sample Ectturendosymbi2_FD_188042 | JGI IMG/M metagenome (GOLD analysis project Ga0210059, IMG submission 188042) | Ecteinascidia turbinata endosymbiont from Florida, USA - Sample 2 (SPAdes) (version 2) | ecosystem: Host-associated > Tunicates > Ascidians > Unclassified | place: Key West, Florida...
CAGCTTGGTGAGAATAACAGGCCTTTGCTGATACGCATGGTCAGCTTGGTGAGAATAACATGTCTTTCCTGATACGCATCGTCAGCTTCGTGAGAATAACATGCCTTTGCTGATATGCATGGTCAGCTTGGTGAGAATAACATGCCTTTCCTGATACGCATCGTCAGCTTGGTGAGAATAACATGTCTTTGCTGATACGCATGGTCAGCTTGGTGAGAATAACATGTCTTTCCTGATGCGCATCGTCAGCTTGGTGAGAATAACATGTCTTTCCTGATACGCATGGTCAGCTTGGTAAGAATAACATGTCTTTCCTGATACGCATGGTCAGCTTGGTGAGAATAACATGCCTTTGCTGATACGCATCGTCAGCTTGGTGAGAATAACATGCCTTTGCTGAAACGCATGGTCAGCTTGGTGAGAATAACATGTCTTTCCTGATACGCATCGTCAGCTTGGTGAGAATAACATGCCTTTCCTGATACGCATGGTCAGCTTGGTGAGAATAACATGTCTTAGCTGATACGCATGGTCAGCTTGGTGAGAATAACATGTCTTTGCTGATACGCATGGTCAGCTTGGAGAGAATAGTTTTGTAATCTTTGCAAAACGTAGAACGTCATTCTGTTTGCTGTTTCAACAAAAAGGTGAAAAATGAACAGATAAAAATCTGAGAAACGCCACATCGTTTTTTCTCTTGAAGCTAAAAAAGTTTAAGCGTGATTTAAATTGTTTGATTCTGTTTGAACAAATATCGAGCATGTGTAATTTTACGTTGAATTGATTTCCTATTGATATTTGCTGATCGATTCCTTCCTTACCCCCATTGTGGAGAGTACTTACTTGTACAGCCTTTCACAATTTTTTAATTGTGATGTAGTTTTGTTTCATTTAGTTTGATGCTTTCTGTGAAATGCTGTGAAGCGGTTGTAATGTATTTCTTTCTCATTCTTATTGGAGAAGTTGTGATAAATTCTTTCTCAACTAACTCACACAGTTTAGGCGGACTTCTTGCAGGAAAGCATCATTTAATGGAAATCGAAATTATCAGTACCAATCACAACGATCCAAGGCAACCCAAAGAGAAGTACGGACAATTCTTACAAATCGTTGTTTCTAGTAAAACTTTTTACAAAATTATGTGTAATCCTCTGCATGTGCACGTTATAATCAATTTTAAAAAGTCAATTACTTTTGCATGTCTGTCATACACTCTGAAACATGCTGTTACCGTATTTTTCGGACTATGAGGTGGAGCATTAAAAATTGAATGCTGACCGTTCCTTTTCCATATCTGAAGCGCACCGGAATAAAAGGCGTACCAAATGAAGCAAAACTTTGATAAGTGAAACTGTGTTCCACTCTTTCACAATTATAAGTCAAACTGTGTTCCACTCTTTCACAGTAACACCCGAGTGCCAGAGTTGCCTGTGCCACCATCACCACTGAGAGTGTAATCTGTGATTACATACGAGGGAGTTTAATTTGTCACACCTGCCTAATCCGCTTGACGACATGAATAGAATAAAATAAAAGTTGTGCGCATGTTTGATTCGGTGTGCATCAATGTAGTCAGGAGCCTTGTGGAGTAACAAGATTTGTGGCAGTGATGCCAGGTTATTTTGCAAAAACAAGCAAGTAAATTTCAAAAACAAGCTAAAAATAGGTAATTTCAGCGAAAAACAATCCCGAAATGTGTTGGCAGGAAAATTCAACAAAACGAAAAATCAGCAAGAAAATAAAATAAAGAATTCGGGCGGCAAACCCCAAAAACAAGTCCAAAATGAGCAAATTTTCACAAAAACACACCCAATATGCCTTTAGCAGCAAATTGAAACAGCAAAAATGCCATAAAATTTGAAAAAGAAGCAATCTGCAAAACAGAAATCTGCAAAAAACACGCAAATTTCAATTAAAACAAGCCCAAAAACAAGCAACCCGCAAGTCTTCAAAAAAACCGCAACTCCACAAAAAAACAAGCCCAAATTCGCGGGAAAACCGCAAGGTTGGTAACACTAATCTGTGGTGTATTCCAGCTACTCAAGGAACTGTATGCGCTGCTCATTGCAATTGTTGGTTTGTTACGTAACACGATGGACTGTTTACAAAAAATCGTAACTAGCAATTAAATAAATAGTACTGTTTACCACATACACTTGGTTCTAGATGAGAAAGCACAACCAGATTCATACATTACGCGCACCGCATTATAAGGCGCCCTTCGATTTTTGAGAAAATTAAAGGGTTTTAACAGCGCCTTATGGTCTGAAAAAAAGAACAGTATATAGATTAACATATCCACCATAAACTTTAGTATTAAACACTATTCTGTGTTCTGAGCCACTTACTTTGACAAGCAGTTGCACTGTCTCAAACGCACTCCTAAACTCTGAAGATGGAGAAAGTTGGAACCCACCAATATCAACCACAAACATAAAAAGATTCGTCCGTTCGATGTGTTTCAGAAAAGAGTGGCCTCTTCCCTGTACAACATGCACCGCAAAACATGCTCACATTATTGGACAGAAGGCCTACAATGTAACAACAAGTACACTATTTGTAAATACAAACTGCTGTTGTGCAGGTTGCTAGATTGTCTGGTCCAATCAACTCAATGGCACACATATGTTTCTGCCAGTGCACCATGGTGCGCTACTTTGCATGGTTGGAATGACGGTGTGTAGTTGGAAGCGCCCTCCTTTCGTTTAAAACGTTACCAGGACAAAACCAAACATGACTAGCCTTCTCGATAATGACAACACCTTTAACCGTAAAAAAACACGTTGAATTTTCCTGGTAATAAAATACAATCAACGGTCACTTTATAGATCAGTCGCCAGTTCTCGTAAAGAAACTGGTATTGACCTTGCAGAACAGCTGAGCTCCCGATTAAGTTCGCAGAAACAGCTCAAATTAGTCTCAGGTAAATAATCCAGCGATGGGTGTCGTATGCTCGGAGATATGCGGATAAAATTGCAAAACGCAGCTTTGCGCTTGCCATCGTTTATTGTTCTACACCACATCTGTACCACCACGGACCACATCTGCACCACACCGGACCATATCTGCACAGCACCAGACCACATCTGCACCACACCGGACCACATCTGCACAGCACCAGACCACATCTGCACAGCACCAGACCACATCTGCACAGCACCAGACCACATCTGCACAGCACCAGACCACATCTGCACCGCACCATGTAATGGCAATTAGGTCACTAATTTTAAAATGCTATCTTGAGCTAATGATTATGGAGTGATGCTGACCAACCACGCTAACAATAATACGCTACCATGACTTCAGATGAGTCATTACGTAATTGGCGTGACGTTTGGGCATTTACACTATAGAAACATAGGTTAGTGCAACATGTTTTTTTAATTTACTTTGGTGTTGGTGGCAATCCAAAGTATGAAATCTGCTTCTTTCTGGTCGGGACGGTTGAGGTGAACGCTCTTGCCTAAGGGGCGCCATGGCGATTCACTCAATGGTCGTGGATCGAACACCCAACCTTCCAGTTGAGAAGTGGACCCTCTACCACAGAGTTATCACCGCCACATGTTTTCATCCAAGTCATAAGATGTTGTTGGCTTTCTTGACACATACTGAAGCGTTTGTCACGTCAACACAACGAACAGACCTTTTTACTATTCTTAGACTACACGAGATGAACCTGTCGAGCACCAATATCGTAGTCTAAGCCAGTGTAAGTGGTCCCTAGCCCCCGGGGCCGCGAATTAATTGGTACTGGGCCGTGAAATTTCAAAATGTATACTGGCGGTGACCCTACTTGCTTTCTGGGCATGTGATTGGTCAATTATTTTCATGGAAGTACTGTTGCGTGCATAGAGTGAGAGCATTGGAGCACAAAGTGAGAGTGTTGGAGACGGAGCTGAAGAGAATTAGGTATGTTTTACTTTTTATACGCGTGCGCAACAGTGACGCAATAGTGAAATATTGTTTTAAGCATGCACAGTAACATCCCGATTAAGTTTGCTGAAACAGCTCAGATTGAAGTTGCCTAACCGGGAGGTTGCTGCACTTACAATCAAAAACAGAACATGCTTTGGCTTCGTGGCAAGCATCTAAGGAATTGGCCTGCTTTTCTCTGCTTTCATGCTTCTTCTTACAAATAGATTAGTATTTCAGCCTTGTGAGACTGATCGTTCAAACTCATGGTTTCTACGCTATTCTCAAAATAAATCCTGACTTTTTTCAGACTTTTTCCGGATGTTTGCCAGACTTTACCTTTTCCGAATGACACACGCACTTCAACTACAGGCTATAATAGTGAACACCATGGAAGCAAAATTATAAATAAAATTTTATGAACATGCATGTCAAATAATCAAGTCTGGAGAATGACGATTTTTTTTCCATACTTTTCCAGACTCTGTAGGAACCCTGCAAACTGGTAACTTCAAACATGCAGCAACCTTATCTGATGTTTCAACCGGTAACTTCATTTCAGCTGTTGAGAAATAGCAAACCATCTTAGAGTACTCCCGGTCAGCGGTTACAAAAAGTTGGGGTCCACTGGTCTGATGAACGTGCCTGCTTTTCATAGCAAGCTCAACAAGCGAATGCTGCCGACTAGGTCAGCACCATTACATCCCCATTACGATCATTTGCCACATGCAAATCATCAAGTAAAGTGCATCCATAACTTTAGCTACAGTGGACTAAGCCACACAGATAAGGGTGCTGTTTGCAGTGAATTGTGCCGAGTTCGCCGTAACAATACACTGATCTGTTCCGTAAACTGCATGAAGCTCTGAGTTGATTAGGCAAACACCCATACCATAGATCTCAGGTGCACGACTAAGTCGGATTAAGGGGTGCAAAAATAAATCCCATGAATCGGACGTCACGAGCTCAACAATCAGCATGTTTTAAATATCAATATAAATTTTTAAGATGGTTGCTCGAACGTTCAAAACTGAATGACTGAATGAATGAAACTCCACATTGGTGTGGAAAACAGTTGAGGCTGCGCCTAGCAGGGTTGATTGATTTAAATCAAGCAATCAAAATCATGAATGAAACCAAGCAATAAAAATAAAAAAAAAAGCTTAAGCAAAAAATCATGTCGTTTCAGAGATTTTTGTGATGTAATCAATTTTAATAATTGGCTTCACACCAAAAAGGTTGGCAAGCTGGTAATTTCGTACAAGCTTCTTAACATGCCACAAGTGTTAATGAAGTTGAACTGATGGTTTAGGTATTGTCATTCAAAAATATTTCATTTTGCACTCTGGTAGTTTTTAAGCGTGATACATAAGTGTAAAGTAAGTTTAAATGAAAATTGAGCTGAATTCTATTCACTGCACTAGAAGAAACAAAACACAAATGAGTTATATTAAAACAAACTCTTTAAAATTAAAAATTACTACTTGTGAGGTGGCCCCACTCTACACATGAAATAAAAAAAATCTGATCTAAATAGAAAAATCTGATGTTTTTGAAAAAATCACGATTTTTATCAACCTAGTACGTCTGCCGACTCCAATATTTACTCTCACACAGCACATCACGTTCATACACCACATTTACTGTGTTCACATAGCACATTCATCATGTGCACACCAGAGATGAGTACAGTCACATTTTTAGACTCCAACTCCGCTCCTGTTTTTTGTTCCATGACTCCTATTCCTACTCCAACTCTGAAAAATTTGAACACTGTAACCCCAACTCCCAGTTACACTCCAAAATTTTCCAAGAAGCTCATACCAAATAGGCAGTGTCTATTTAGCCTCATGAGGCAAAAGCACTGCTAGAGCTATTTTGTCTTTAGCGAAACGCAACTAGTCAAAGTGGTCACATGGTAAGTTCAGAATACATGACCTGCTTAATTGACCAGGATGTGTGTAACGGCTCAGTCCAGCATGCATGGATGAATGATGCCCTGGTTTCAGTGCGGTGGCAAGCTGTTTGTAGCTTTTTCTTTACATTGAGTGTTACTGTAGGCTATAAACTAACAGTAAACCTTAACCCTTGTCTCTTTGCAAGTTTGCATATGGTACTTGTTACATGACCCCTTCAACTTATCTTGTTCGACTAAAGGCAGAATAGCCTCAGCGTAACTTTTGCCACATGAGGCAAAATAGACACTACACATCAAATATACATCTTACGTACTGTTGCAACCTCTCGGATAGCGTTGCGTTGAATGTGCGATTCACCACGAAGAGGATGTGCGCGAAGAATAACACGGCATATGTATGTAGTGCGAACAAGCAAGAGTGATCGCGGCACGTGATCTCTGTTGTTGCTTTCTGCCACAGTATGAAACTTCGCGCATTTGCCGATCGGACTTTCCGATCGCAACAGTACCATGGGTTCTAAATCGAGTTATGAAACACTAGTTTGAACTTGCAATCATTTGTCAGATATCTGAAAATTATTGAAATTGAGTTTTACTTTCCAATCTTTACAAAAGACTGATTTCAAATGTCCAAGGACAGCAGCTTATCACCTGTTTTATGATCATTGATTCCTAATTTAGCAATGTGCTCAAACAAAACTCTGAACTATGACTGCACTAAAATAAGCCAATAAACATATAAGCAAACCATGCCAAAACATTCAACAAGATTAACATTACACATAACTTGCTATCCATTGCAATTTAATGAAGGCAGTACAGCTGCAAAACAATATTTAAAGTCATAATTAGGTTGGACTTACCAGGTCAAGTTGTCTACAGTAGATAGTTCAGGATAGCTCCAAAATGGGAGCAGAGTTGGCTATGCTAGTGGTGACTAGACAACAAATGTGCAAAACGCAGATAAATTTCTTTCTCCATCCATTACTTTCAACATGTCAAATCCTATCACTTTAGATCATTCGGGCACACTACTGTATCTTCATAGCCTGTGTTGTTGACCACTGCTTTTTGTCGTATGTCCTGTGCTTTAGCCGATCATTAGCCCTGCATTATCATGGCTGCTACATAGATTTCTACACTCCAAAACTCGTTTGCCGCTCACATATTTTGCATATGAACTAACCTCAAAAGGGCGAAATCCTGGTTGATACTACCCAATGTCACACTATAGTGACATATGACAATGCTGTTGTTGGTCAAAAAGAACATTTTAATCAGTTTCAAAGTCAATCACAAACATAACTGCAGAAATTTTAATAGTCCCTCTAAAAACGTTGAGTGGCTCCTGGAAAGACCATAGCGTTGAGTCCTGATCCGGCTCCTGCTTGTGGCGTGTTGGTTGATGCGCGTGCTTTTCTCGTTGCGCTCGCCATGTGCCTGGAAATGTTTCATTCTGTTATGTGCTTGGCAGCGACTTGGTGTTATGCGCTTTCTACAGTTTTGGTGTAATGCAGTTTCGTTGAGCTGTGACCAGTCAACTTTCGAGACTAAACTGAGTTCTGATTGTAGTTCTGTTCACTGCCCCTGGTAGAACAAAACTTTTTGACTCTGGCTCCAGTGATCAACGCAAACTCTGGCAGGAGTCCATTTTGGACTCCTGCTCCATGATCATCTCTAGTTCACGCAGCACATTTTTCACATTCGCACAGCACGTTCACGAAGCACACTTATCACGTTCACACAGCAGATTGTGGGGTGGGTGACAGGTCCCTTAAGGGGCCCTCCCTGCCTCAGCATTTCTCAACGCTTACTAAACCTGTCACAAGACCAACCACTGCTTCCTGTGCTGGATGTGTTTGGCATGTGCTGGGTAGCGAAACGCCCTGCTCAAGACGTGGAAGCATCCATGCTGCCGAAGGTGACCGAAGACCCAACGCACTGCAGCTGAATACTGATGGGCTCACTGCAAACAAGATCTCTGTAATTCAGCAGCTAGCCTATAAGAACAAGGCTTTCATCATCGTCCTGCAGGAGACCCACTGCACAACTGCAGGCAAGCTAGTGATTCCCAACTTCTCACTAGCTGGGTCAGTCCTAAGCAGGAATCACGGCCTTGCCACGTTTGTCCATGAGCGGTTGGAATGGTCACTGGTCGATCAGTCTCCAGAACAATCAGAGATTGAGTGGTTGTACGTAGACGTTGGAGGATATAAGACCATTAATGTCTGTAAATTGAATTGGCCACTGTGTTCTTAGGCCAGTGCTTGACATATGTATTAACTTTTGATTGACATACAAATGACCTTTCGCGAATTGAAACACTTGAATAGTAAAAGTTCCTAATATCACAGTTTTAGCACAGATAACGGAATCTTGGTACATAGCACAGATAACGGTAATCTTGGTACATAGCACAGATAATGGTAATCTTGGTACATACTGTGGTAGGTTAAATTTTGAACCAATGATCAAATAACGCTAATCTTGGTACATACCGTGGTAGGTTAAATTTTGAACTAATGATCAAAACATTTCAAAATCATTGGGGCTTAGCTTGCACTGTTTAACAAAAGGAATACTTTTCCAGGTAAGAACCATAGGTAAAGATCTCACAAATTATATATTTTGTCTATTATGTGGGCATCATCACCTGCACAAACAGTATGAAAAAAATTAGAATCAATAAGTCAAGTGAAAAATATTTCCACAAACAAGAAAGGTTTGTCTGCAAAATATATTTACAGTTTAATTACAAGCAGAGCCTTATCAATATTCATTGCATATCATTTACTCAGAACTGTTACACAGTATACAAGCAATCGTGCACCAAATATTTTTCATTTGTTATAGTGGACAACATACATTACTTTGTGATCAAACGTTTATCAGCACGGGTTATGCTTAAGCCTACTTTGTCGTAGCCTAAAAGTAAAGTCAGTCTTGCTCACGGAGAGTAACCGAATGATTCCTCAATTCTTCCACATTAGATGCAAACATTCGTGCACTTTGCATTTTACTCTTTAAACTAACCAAAAAGGCAGATCAATGACATATAACACGCACCGTATGTCATTGGTCAGATCTATACATCTACCACACACGCTTCTGCCGACTTTTTGCATTTCAGTCAAGCGTGACATCTGATGAGATGGACTACATAGTGGTAAGCCCCGCCTATTGATCAGCCATTCAGTGCCGCTCTCCAGCCGTTTTGAAGCGTGACAGGCTAGCTGTTTCTAATCATGTGTTATATGTCATTGGATGAAGTGTTGGAACATTTGCATGGCTGATTGGAAGTGCTTTTGCCTTCTCACAGGAGAATTAGTTGAGAGATTACCACCTTTGGATACAACAAACATCGAGAAGGCATATCAGGAACTCCACGAGAACCTCTGGCTCATGCGATGAAGAAGCATATTCACCACGTTCACACAGCACATTTATCACCCTCACACAGCACATTTATCACCTTCACACAGCACATTTATCCTGTTTAGATAGCATGTATCACGTTCACACTGCACTTCCAACTAAACAGTAACATACTGGTAACAAAAACCTGCAGTATGTTCCTTTTTGCAAAGGTGCACTAAAAAGACAACTGTTCAATCATCTGTTGAAACAAAAACCAAAAATGTTTCATTTAACTGCTTAATATGAAGCTTCATAACAACTTGCATGGCTTTTTAAATTGTCATTTTACATTCTTGTATTTCAATATGAAGTTATGTTAACATAGTCATGCTCATTAGAGCCCAAGGTGTAGTGTACCAGCACGACCTACGTTTCATACATAATTTTTACGATAATTCTTCATCGGTGTTTTGCTGGTACAGCAATTTCCAAATCACTTACTGACCACAGCGAATCTGCAGCAGCATCGAATGTTGAAAGAACTTTGTTTCATATTCTCTATTCTAATTTTAGAACCTGAGCTTAAAATTGACACTTAACTATGGCAAACTCCTTCATCGACCATTTATTACACGAGCACCTACCGTCGTCAACACCAGCCCACAAATGTGGCAGTACTAACCTTATTCATATATGCACCTTCAATTAACCCCGGGAGGTCTGCAAGCTGGATCTTGCGAAAATCGTCAAATGCCATGATTCCAACTTCAGGTTTTATCGTAGTAACTGCAAGACAAAGGCTCTAATAAACATCTTGACACAGCCGGAAGCAACTTTCAAAGATAGAACTTCCATGTCGAGGAAGTCGAAAACAACTACTATTGACGCAGTCCATTCACCATACTTATATCTGATAATACAGTTATATGCACACCCCGCTAGAATCACTTAGATCAGGGATCTCCAAACTTTTTTGTCCAAGGGTCAAATAAGGTAATACAGAACATGTCAAGGGTCAGACGTTTTACGTAATGTGGTTGCTGCGGAATATGTTATTACGTAATGTGGTTGCTGCGGAATATGTTATGTTCTACAAAATCAACAAATTTTTTGTACGTACTGTATACTATTTTTTTATCATTGATAAAATGGCTTCGCGGGCCACATCTGGCCCGCGTGCAGTAGTTTGGAGACCCCTGACATAGATGGACGATTGAACAGGAAGATTGTCATGGCCCAGTTTTCTTACATATCCAATGAATTCTGAAAAGGTACAACATTGCTCCACCATTTTGTAATTTGCACGTGAAAGAGCGCCCTCAACTGGATACTTTGCAAAAAACACCAACTTCTTGATTCCATTCAATTTTGTTTACTTCAGGTATAGTGCATATAGAATCGCTTTAAACAAATAACATTTCGAGAAGTTTGTCTTTCATGTATTCGGTGACGACTCAAATCAATACCACAGTGTTCCAAGCCTGCAGGAGCACTTCATATAAGAGTGCAAGATCCGCTTAAAACGTATGTTGTTTGAAAAGACAAGAAAAGGAAACAAGTGTAAAATTGAAACGCTTTTAAGGCTTGCGAATTGTGATGACTGGATTACTTACTCAAATATATCTGCAGTAACATCGCAAATACCTCTGAGGTAACATCGCGAATATATCTTCAGTGACATCACAAATAAATCTGCGCAAACTATTGTGATTTCTACCTGACAGGCACATGGTCCGCATGATCATGGAGTTGGTTGGCAATCGCAGCTTCACCCTTAACATTGGTAACAATAAACGACACCTCAAGAATGGCGTCCCACAGTGATCTGTCTTGGCACACCTCTTCAACATCTACATCTCTGACTAGCCAACCACGGTCTCCAGAAAGCATGCATACTCCGACGACTCAGCAATTAGGCATGCTGAGGGAGACTGGCAAGCAGTGGAAGGGGTGCTAAGCAAAGACACGGCAACAATAGGCACATACCTCCTGACCTTGAAGTTAAGAGTCAAAAAATTGGCGCTTGACGTTGGCGCCCAGGACCTGATAATCTTGTTCAAATATGCAATAACTTACTCCCATTATGATGCCACTAACAAAAAAACAAAATCCAAAACTTTCCTATTTTTCTTTTTAAAGACTTACGAATTCTGCTAACCCTCCCTGTGTCCATAGCCAGTGGGGAAAGGAGATTTTCTCAGCTGAAACCAATAAAAGCCGATAAAATCATACAACCCTGTTGCAAAGGAGATTGGTGGATCTTGCCTCATGTCTATTGAGTCATGGACTTCATCCTCATGTTATCTACCTTATGTACAACGGAAAAAGTAATTTTGAAGTGAAAGGATGCTGGAATGGTACTTGCTTAGGGCGAACCGGCAAAAGATGTGCAAAGAGAATGTTAATTTTGCGAAAAGGTCGTGCCACGGCTGATTGCACAGGCCGAACAGAATGACGTCGTCATCAATCTACCTGGAGTGGGGCCGGCTTGCACTGGGCCTATTTAAAACCGCACCAGACCGTACTCATTGTGTTGTCGTGTGTCGGCTGTTATTCCGACTTGTAGTAAACGGAGTTTGATGGTTACTGGTGTCAGTTTTGAATTTTACACACGTTATGTCTCAATCACGGTGCGAGTGCACAACGAAGACATAACAGTACAAAATGGGGTTAAAAAATTAATGTAAGTAGCACTTGAACATAGGTTACCTAAACCTCTGAAGTACTTTTGCATGCTAGCACGTTTCACATTTAATTGACAACCCCGGTAATGATGTTTCACCACTATAACTGCCTTCTGTTGATTATAGTCCCTCCAGCGGCAGAATGTGCATATGATTCTGAAGAGAAAGAGAATGCGAAAAGAGTGTGTCCGATTTGGCGTTATTTTGTTTTCTTGTAGTGTCACGTGCGCGAGTGCATTTTTGTTGCGCACCGTTAATTGTTTGCGACGTGGCGTTGGTTTTTTGCGCCTCCAGCTTTGTTCAGAAGTCGCTGTTCGGTTGACAACGCTCATGTTGTTTCATTCACTGTATGTCCCTTGATCGTTTGCTGATCGTTTGCTGCGGACTCGACGAATAAGTTTAATAAAGCCTTCATTAGGTCACATCATTTTATTAAACTTATTCTTGCTGTAATGGAAAAGGTGCTAAAACCACAACGTCTAGACGCCAAACCGGGCTTGAAGACAGCTGCAGACGAGTTTAAGCATTGGCTAAAAACTTTCGAGGATTACTTGGACGCCTTATCTGCTGCTGACTTAGAGCCAGACAAATACAAGGTCTTGACAAACCTTGTGTCATCTCAAGTTTACCGCTATTTCGCCGATGTAGAGGATTATGACTCCGCTATTGGAACACTGAAAGAACTTTACGTGAAACCGAAGAACACGATCGCAGCCAGGCATGAGTTGTTGACTTGCGAACAAATGACCGGTGAGTCCATTGACAACTTTGCCGTACGTCTTAAGCAACTAAGCCAAGAGTGTGAATGTCAACCTGTATCTGCGGAGCGATACCGGAGCGACATTAGAGCTAATGCGCGATACCTTCATAACGGGCATTCAATCACACGTGATACGCCAGAGACTTTTGGAAGAAAGCGCACTGAACTTTGAAGATGCGTTTCGGAAAGCTCGGGCGATGGAACTAGCCTTTAAGAATTCCGAGGCTTATCAAGGAACTACTTCTTGTAGCGCAAGGTTGGCAGAGACGCAAGAGCAGCGTGGAGATGATGCCCTAGGCATGGCTGATGCAAACTACTTACGAGCAGGCTCAGTTAAACAACTCTGCAACTTTTGTGGAAATACTCAACATCCTTGTAGAAATTGTCCCACTAAAGATGCCGCTTGCAACTTTTGTCAAAAGGCTGGCCATTATTTTAAAGTGTGTCAAAAACGTCTTGGAAAGCACAGTATAGATGCAATAAAGAAGACAGCAGCGATCCAAGGGCCGAAATTAGTTACTCTTTCCGCTTCTGAGACATCAAACAATACCCAGGTTCTATGCAATGTAAAAATTAACGGCATAGTGGCCAAGTCTTTAATGGATACTGGGTCGTCTGATTGCTATATTGACCGAAGATTCGCTGACAAACATTCTCTTAACATTCGTAGGGCTGTTGGTGAAGTCACTCTTGCAGAGACGTCCGTCCGTATGCCTATTCGGGGCCAGTGTATTACACACCAATTGGTTGAAAACAACGAGTATAGTGATGTTACGTTCAATGTGTTGGACAATCTAGCTACTGATGTGATAATAGGGGAGATTTTTAAAGAACATGAGAGTGTTACATTTACCTTTGAGTGACATCGCCCTCCATTGATCTTAAATGCTCTAAAGACAATGAGTGTCCCATTTCCTAAACCCTTCAGTCACCTTAGCGAAAACTGCCGGCCTGTTGCAGACAAGCCGAGAAAGTATTCTCAGGCTGATCTCCATTTTATTCGTGATGAAACTCAGCGTTTGTTA
>Ga0210059_1011330_pt1 | contig 13655 bp, 8 predicted proteins | sample Ectturendosymbi2_FD_188042 | JGI IMG/M metagenome (GOLD analysis project Ga0210059, IMG submission 188042) | Ecteinascidia turbinata endosymbiont from Florida, USA - Sample 2 (SPAdes) (version 2) | ecosystem: Host-associated > Tunicates > Ascidians > Unclassified | place: Key West, Florida...
GTATAGATTCAGAAAATTGCCCATGGGTTGGATAAACAGTCCCGGCGTCTTCTCTATGGCCAGTAGTTTCGTTGTTGGGCTCGCAAACCATTGGTATAACCAAGACAGAAAAAGGAGAGGCCTTAAGGAAATCCCAGACAACTTTTTGGTATACATAGACGACATATTGCTGGTAAATGATGACGAGGAAGAGCACAAGCGAGCTATCTATTACCTTCTTTACTATATGGCTCGTTTCCATCTAACAACTAATCTCAAAAAGTGCGAATTGGGCAAAGACAGCATGAAATTTTTGGGTAGATGGATCAGCAAAGGCAAGGTACACTGTGCGTATAAGCACATAGACGCCATAAGACGGTTACCCCTTCCTCGTACAGTACGAGACATGAGAAAGTTCTTAGGAATCGTGAACTTTGTCAGGCCGTTCTTGCCCGGTATAGCAGAATACCAGCGTCGGTTAAATCAGATTGGGTCAGGGGTCCCGCGAAAAATGAGCAACAGAACAAACGTAAACTGGACTAAGCCATTGATACAGGATTTCGTAAAAGTAAGAGATATGGTCATGAATGCAGTAGCAGTAAATACTTACGACGGAAAGAAACCTTTATACTTGGCCACGGACGGGTCTGATTTCGCAATAGGAGGTATACTCTATCAACTCTCAGATAAAAAGGAAGTACGACCTTTGGGGTTTTACAGCAAGTCACTAAACGAGGCACAACAGGCATATGGAGCTATAGACAAAGAACTTTTGGCCTTGGAAGGTAGTGTAAAACATTTTCACTACCTTCTTGAAGGAAACCATTGCACGGTCTATGTGGACCATAAGCCACTAGTGAATATTTTGGGATCCAAAAATTGCAAACTACGATTTCGAAAATTGCGATTGCTTTACCTTTCTGAATTTGATCTCGATATCCAACACATAGATGGGGTCGATAATGAAATCGCAGATTATCTGAGCAGAATCAAGCTAAGGCCCATAGGACAAGCAGAGTCAAACGTGGCAGAATCAGGAGAATACGCAGAAGTAGCTCAAGAAAATGGCTTCTTACAACCCATAACCAAGTTTACCAAGTATATGACAAAAGACTGGTTAGAAAACATAAGGAAATCACAAGCACAGTTGATCAAGAATAAGCCTGATTTAGCCTATTGGGATCCCAGAAGTGAGGTGTGGTTAATCAAACATGAGTTCAATCGACCAAGGTTATGGATACCCGATGAGAATCTGGTAAACACGCTAATAAAAATAGATCATGATTGGGGACATTTCAGTTGGAAGCAAACGTATCAACGCTTAAAAAGACTAATAGTGTGGCCCAAGTTACGCCAGAAAGTAAAAAAGATGCTAGACAATTGTGATGCATGTCAACGCGTAAAAGCATTTCGAAGGGCTAAACTGGCGCCTGCCCCATTTGAAGCACCTAACGAACCATTCGCAGTAGTACATGTGGATCATCTCCACATAGGAAGCAATGTCATCCTACCAAACGTCACTGAATTATTAACGATAATTGATAGATTCACGGGATTATTAATAGCAGTCCCAGTCACCCATGCTAACTCCGAGCAATCAGTTTTGGGTTTCTTTAATCACTTCATAAGCCACTTCGGAATTCCAAGGGTTTTGGTCAGTGATAATGGGACCCCTTTCAAGTCACGGTTGTGGGAAAGGTGCATGGAAATCTTAGGAATCGAACACAGAACGATTTTGCCTTATAACCCACAATGTAATGGAAAAGTTGAACGGGCCCATCGAACCTTGCTGACCATATTGCGAGCACAAGAGCATATTGACAAATGGCCGGTCTATTTGCCTTTTGCTGTACTAGCAGTAAACTCGTACTTCAATTTGGAGACTAATACTTCCCCTAGTATGAGGGCTTTCGGAATTCAAGTCAAAACACCAGGAATGCCAATTTTTGACGAAGCACAGCCGCTAAAACCACCACAGATAATCCCAGCTGGACCAATAAGCATGAGTGGAAGCAAGTGGGAGGACGCAACATGGGCTTATGTCAAGACAATACAAAGAAAACATAAACTTGCGCCGTTACTTCATGGACCTTATCCCATAATTGCGAAAGGACCTCGAGAAATGACATTGCAGATGGGGTCACAACTTCGCAAAGTCTCCTATCAACTATTACTGCCAGCCAAACCAAAGGTTAAGCCTTTGTTAATAAAAACAAGTGTGGTAAAAGCACGAAATTATGCTAATCCTCAACAAAAGGAGGAAGGTTGAAAAACCAATTTAAAAGGGGGGAGTATAGCTTGATATAAAATCAAGCTAGCAGGGGTATTTTTTTCGCCACACCTAAAACCCCCCACAATTTAGTGTGTTACAGATACTAGAAGTGAAATAAAAACTGTGATTATTATAAAGTGTATATGAAAACAGTGGATAACATGTCAACATCAACAGTCACGTCACAAGGAGTAACAGGCGAAAGCCTGAGTGTTGGACAAGGGAGTGGAAAAATAAATGCCGCCATATGGCAAACAACAGAAACTAGGGCCTTAGAATTGTTGGCTTTAGAAAAGGTCTTACCGCACTTTGGCACTATGCGGGAATCAAAGTGGGGTGTTATGACCAAACAAGCGTTTTCGGAACATCCAGGAGTAAAAGATAGTGACAAACTTCGACTTGTCTTTAACCGAGCCATGGAAGTAGGGAAACGAGACATAGGAATAAAAGCCGCGTTGAGCTTAGCAAGAATTGGCAAATATGGGGAGCACGCTTCTGAGCTCTCTGAGTTTTTTGACTGGATACATAAGAAGTACAGTAAACAACGCGCAAAACAATTAGAGCGCCTGAGTACGTTCACTAAGGAAAGTAACATTGGCGCAAATGCATCCCCAGTAGATGCAATAGAAGAAGCGTTTTGGGAATACGATTTTCAATGGGAGGACATTGAAATGGATACGAAGATTCAAAATATAGTAATAAGCGTCATAAGACGAGACGTCAACTACATAAAAGTAGAGGAACTAATGGAGCGAAACCCAGCAAATTGGAAAAGTTATTTAGAACAAGAATGGACTAAACATGCCGCACCGGCGTATCAGATGCAAATGGGTTACTCCCGGAATTGGGAAAGAGGAAGCTTCAAGAGTGGACACGGTAGAAGCAGGAGACCACTAAACCTTGAACTATAGGTAAAATCGAAAAGCGAGTAAATAATATCATAAGATAAGTGGAAAAATGCTTGAAAAAAAACGGCAAGAGTAATAAGAAAATAAAATCCCTAAGGATGGGGTATGTTAAAAAGGGGAAATGCCGTGGAGAGATATAAGCGCGAAGAAACGAGAAATGGCTAGGGGAAAAGTAGGACCCTAGGACTGGGTGATGACAAGACGAGAAATGCCTTGGGGAAATCATGAACTAGGTTAACAAAGTGCCTAGGACTGGGTGATGACAAGACGAGAAATGCCTTGGGGAAATCATGAACTAGGTTAACAAAGCACCTAGGACTGGGTGATGACAAGATGTCAGATGCCTTGGGGAAATCACGAGACTAGCTAGGAAATAACCAAAATATTATAAGAAAACAAAAGTAAGGAAAGACCATGGGAAGCAAGTATGAGGTAATTAAAATAAAAAGATAATGGGGAAAAAGATGGCGCGAATTAGCTACTCGCAAAATCATAAAGATGTTAACACTGCGGGACGGGGTTAAGTCTTAAAATTTTCCCGATTGTCATAACAAGTAAATGGCCATAACAAGTGTATAATGATTTGAAGTATAATAATGAACAAACGGTACAAATATGTGTAATCATTTTGCGCAGAACTCAAGAGAAGGCGAAGAACCAAGAGCAGCCTTGTTCTTGGACGAACCAAAGCCTGAAAGACAAGACACAAGAACTTTAAGAGAACTATGGGCAGACGTTCGCTGGGAACGCAAAGCCCCAAAGTGTCCTGATGTATATATACCAGAAACTGAAAAACAATTGCAAACACGGTCAGGACGTACCGTGCAAGCTAATAGATATGCTGATATGCTTTATTACCAATGAGTACGAGGATTGTGTACAATCAATATTGCTAGGCAGTATTAAAACCGCCTTATTAGTCAACTTATGTTATAAAAGAAAAAGTTAAACGCTTATCACAAGTGTGTAATCAGCTGATGCGCTAAGGCTAAATGACGTAACGAGTGTTATGGATAAAACAGCGCAGCAGATGAAATACTGCAGAAAACTAGAGTACAAGTGTCATAATGCTGTTTTGTTTTAATGCGTTTTAGGAAAAGTTAAGGAACAAGATGATAGCAAGTGTGATATTGTTGTTTGTAATTTTGGCGGCACCCGTAATATATGGAGCTACGGCCGAAGGGTCTCCAACTGAAAATTTTTATGCCAGCCTGATCAATGCATTCTATGGAACTAATCATACTGGGCGACCTTTGGAATGTGGACGAGACTGGACGTATTATCACTATTTGGCAACGCAATTACTGATACAGATATCGCTTACTGTATTGCACGTAATACTGACTATAGTTTTCTTTGTAAAATTATGGAGACGAGACAAAAAGACGCTAAGAATATGATCTAGACAAACGTGAAAAATGTACATACGATGCGTTACAAAATGTACATAACCGCGAATTTATGTTTCAGGGTTAGTACGGATAAACTAAGTAAAATGGCTGTAAATGCGGTGGTGTTGCCTGCGGAAGTCCAAGAGCAAAGCGCAAAAGTGGCAAATGAATATGAAGATCCCAAATGTAAACAGCTGATATTTCGTCTGATAAACAATCTACAGTATGAGCAAACTGGAAAAGCCATAATGGACAGTATAATCATGTCTGATTTTGCACCAAGCAAGTTCTTTGAATTGGTAGTGTCAAAATGGGATGACGAAGATAAAACATTGTCATTGTTCCGCACCAAGCAATTAACCGGATTGACTAAGCAGATAGGGGAGTTAAGGCAGGATGGTTTTGTTGGTATTCAAGATAAATTCGTGTGCATGGGCTGTGGAGGTGTTGCTACGGAGATACCCGAAGAATTTACTTTGGCTAATGTGCATGGGTGGTTAAATCCGTCGTGTCCGGCTTTTCTGGGTATGGAACCTGACCGGATAACCGGGATGGAGTTAATAAGCTGGCCTGATTTGAGGGATCCAGCAGTAAAATTGAAACTCAAAAATTTACAAACAAGTACTTTCCATATGTATGATGCGGAGTATAGTAACAAAGATAAAAGGAGAGAAACATGGGACCAGTATGAAGAGTCATTATTAAACATGGTTACAGGAAAAGAAAAGGATGAGTTAGCAGAAGCAGGATGGTATGTTTCATTACATTTGGCAACCTGCATGGTCCGGTGTTTCTGCTGTGGCGTCGAAGCACGACACATGAAAAAGGACCAGTGTCCCATGTTGACACATCTGTTGGCCTCGCCAGCATGTCCATATATGCACGCGATAATGGAAGAAGATGACGTAAGGGCCATTTTTGCGGGACATAAGGAAGAAGTATGCAGACAACATGAGGCAAGTCCTGCCACAAACCAATTTTTCCGAAAAATATGGTTTCAGGCTCACACCGTTAGTTATGAAAGAGAAGACTGGGATAAACGGTCAACATACATGCAGAAGCAGAGTGATAAAGAAAAAATGCGATTGGTAGCTGAATGGTTGATAAAACAAAGAACGGGGGGAACAGATGACTCATCACCCGCTAAGAAAAGAAAAATCGCAATAAGCAGGCAAACCCTGATGAGTAGATATCAGTGGGCCACGCGCACAGTTGACATAAACACAAGGGCTGTTAAAATAAACCAAGGAGTGAATAATCACTTCACATACACCCCCAATTGGAAAAGAAAGGAAAGGTGTCAGAGAAAATGGGGTACAGGAACAAATTGTAACCGCAACGCAGGATTGGTAGAAGGAGATTGGTTAATACTGCAACAATAAAGGCGTAATTTATATGTTGCAGGGTTAGAGAAAAACAATAATGGATGTAATTAAAACTGAAACTAAAATGGAAGATAATATAAATGAACCTCAAGAACAAGAATTGGAAGCAGAACAGGAAGAAAAGCCTGAAGAATTAATGCAGGAATTGACAATAGACACTGCAGGATTGCCAAAACCAAAGGACGTTGAAACACTGGTTATCCTTGCTAAGGAAATAAATGACACAATGACAAAAGGACAACGAAATGTCTCTCAGTTCGAACTGGTCCTGCATGGACGTGGAATATTATTGTGTGAAACTTATTATAATCAAAAATGCCTTTGGCAAAAAGACAAGGGTTGTTTCAGATTGTATATACCTGTATATCAAAAGCATGAACGAATAGATGATTGGTATGTGTACCCAGCAGCACGTTTTTTCGCGGGAAAAGAACCCCTCCATATGAATTTGTCACTGAATCCACGGTTGCGATCAGTCTTTTCACCAAAAGATATAAAGATCGAAAACAACTATTTCTGTATCAAATATAAAAAGCAGAGAAGAAAGGGGGTTGTTCTCCCGGGCGGAATGCTGCTGGGGTCATTGTATATACATGAACCATGGCAAGTAAAGCCTGCCAACTATGAAATTCCAGCAATTATGTAACAAAAAAAAAAAAAAAAAAAAAATGCCTTTAAAACTGTACTTGGTATGGCGTACTGTACTGTCATGGTATTTAAATTGTACTGCCGTCGCAAATAAGAACCCTTTATGTTAACAGGAAAGTAAGGGAAAAATGAAACTAGTAATCATAGCTTTTATGCTAATAAAATGTACGGAAAGTGCACCCTTTCCGGACAACATGCTGCACACCCGAGATCCACGACAAATGCCAAGACTCCTGGAACAAAGAGGATATGAGGTACGTGCAATCACAAATCCACGAGTGATCAGAAAATCACTTGCGGAATTGGATCCGTGGGGTTGTGATGATGAGGCCCTAACAAACATACACGAACTAGAGGACTTCGGAAAAGTCGCAGTAAGGGGAAGAACATTTACGGAAACCTATCACCGTGGGGGGCGATACTATCCCACTGCGGAAGCATATGATAAAGCATGTTGGTGTCCAATAACATATTCTGCCCAATGGCACACGCATGGGGGAAGACATCGTATAGAGATAACTGAGCTAAGAAACCAAAAACATGTGGCTGTAGAAACAACTGAAATAAGAGTAAGAGAGAGGGATTATTATATATTCTTTGACGAATCAGTAACGAAATGGGTATACGAAACAACTTGGGATAAAGTAAACGTAACGTTTTTAAATTTGACGGAGAAAGGCCCAAATAACCCAATTGTACTTAACCGCCAAGGGCCATATAACGGAGCTTTCGGAAAAGCAGTAGCACAAATAACAATGGCCTATTTAGCTCTAACTACGAGAATAAGGGGTCAAAAACAAACCCAGAGAATAAGAGAACCGGTAGCAAGGCGCGTTCTGGGGAGCAGCTTAAGCAAGATATTTACACCCGCGGGAGCCTTATTAGTAAGAAAAATAGACGCTATGACTGCTCTAAAAATGATTGACTACGCGGTCAATTCAATGTATGAAAAATACCAGTGGGTTGAATGGGAAGTATTAGCCCAACCTAGCGAAGGAATACCAGAATCCTGGAAATTACTAAATAGGTCTGATCCTTGTCAGATAGCTGAGGAGCAAAATTGGGGAATAGCGTATGAACCCGGTACGGCACGAACAAAACGAGTATGCGACTTACAAGAATACTCACTAACCTTAAACGTAAGTCAGGACGGATTTATTTGGATTTTACCGTTAGGCAGTTTCGAACCTGAAGACTTAGGGGCAGATCATAGGTACTTGATGAAAAATATGAATAGGATTGTTGACTGGACATATAGGAGTCCGGGATTAAGTGATTGGTATATAAAAGCAATATTTAGGCATGGCCCGAGTCGTATACTACCCACTAAGATATGGGCCATAATGCATAGTGAGGACGCCTACAATAAATTTCATAAGACTATGTTAACACCGGTCCATTGGCAACATAGGAACACGGTCATAGTAAAGAAATCAAGAGAGATAATGTGTGATAGGGATTTATACTACGAACAACAAAGGAAGGCTCAGTTAAATGAACGAGCATGGCTTCCTGCAGAAAAATATCAGGCAATGCGAATTCTAGAGCATCGATATCCTGAGCGATGTGAACAAGTATATAGAGATGAAAGTCAATGCAATAAAAACACACAATTGGCATGGTGCGCAGAGGCAACGGGACCGTTAGAACTAGCCTTGAAAAGACGAGAAATAATCCCGGATATTCATAGCAACATGCCCGTACTAGCGTATGGACAACCATGTTTTATGCACACTGATTATACAAGAAATATGACGGGAAGACATAGGACTAAAAGATTCTTCCTTTCACTATTGTTTTCTGCCATGTTCTTCGGAATAGAAGAAGCAGCATTTAGCGCAAAGTTAGATAAATACCAGGCGCTAATGAACCAAAAACTGGGGGCCTTGACGCAAAAAATGAATGATGGCTTCAATAAAATAGAAGGGCAATTGGATGGGATACATAGAGGCCAGTTACAACTACAACACGAGGTAACTGTGTTAGCACAATTTACGACATCATTGGCCCATCGCGAAAGCGACTTTGAAAGAGAACAAATAGCCATTGATAAACAACTAATAGAGGCGCAAATAGCTCTTGCTAGAGCCACAATTGAAAATAGAAGATTAGCACTTGCAGCAGGAAAAGCGGGTGCGCAGGAGGCGATAATCAACTACCATTTACATAAAAGAATAATGCAGTTAATGGCCCATTTAGAACCAATAAAAGAACTGCGGAATAATACAGTATATAGAAATACGTTGCACCAAGGATTAATAGAAGCCCGAGAATTATACTGGTACGGAAAAAATTTAAGTCATTTCGATGCACGATATGAAGATACCGAAGCCCTTGAAGAGGTAGAACAAATAGTAAGCAACGCTCCAATGCTAAGACAGGAAATACTGGAAGCTGAAATTAGAGCACAGCAAACTATAGCTTTCGCGGTAGAGGTGGAAAACATAAAGAACGCAACGCTACCTCCGTTTGAAATAATAAACTTCACTTTTCACTGGGAACCGGTGACACTAGATTTTAACAATCTAAGTTGGGGAAACGGAGCCAGGGAAATTCTAGGACAAGTACTAGGATTCGGAGGCAAAGTTGTCGACGACGTGGCAGGAGTTTTTAACAATGTAGTAGACAAGGGAGCTGACGTAATAGAGCATACCGAAGACACCGTTTCGGGATTTTTCAGCGGACCAATAAAAATGATAATAATTATAGTAGGGACAATAATTGGCATAATACTTGTATTGGTTTTCGGAAGTTGTGCTATGCGCTATTATAAAACAGGAAAAACGCCTAATGCAAATGAAGCATTAAAACTAGCTACTACAATTGGAAATTTAACTCCTGTTAATGTTGCAGGAACACTGGTCAGCTCTACCCTTACCAGCAAAGCGTGAAGATGCACAACGAATTTTTGAAAACAATACGCAGAGTTGGAGAAAGACCAACTACGATGAAAACCGATCAAAAAGAAGCGTAACGGAAACAAAAGGAGTCCCTTACACTGAAATAAATGTAATGTTAACCACGGTTGCCATAGGATTCATCTGCATTGGAATAGTAGTCCTAGGAGGCTACACCGAAAGAAAAATGCGGGAGGCAAAGAATGCCAGATATGAATATCACAGGGCAACCGGCGAAGATATAAGAGAAAAATATGAAAACACTCGAGGAGCTATGCAAGACTTCCATCGCATACTTTCTGGCAAAAGTGATCAGTTGGGTATGTTAATACAAGAAAAGATGGAAGTACTAATGAAAATCTATCGCGAAAATCTCAGCCAAAATGCGATGAATACACCATACCCCATAAAACTGATGGGAGGACATTTCAATGAAGATTTTGCTACTATAACTCGAATAGTACATTGGAATGGCCAATGGCGAGACGACAGCAATACAAGCCTGATACCATCAAGCTTTATAGTGTGTCCGAAAGATCTGCCGGTTCCTGCAACGCCAGGTGAATGGAATAAACACGTCCGAAAGTTTTATGAAGAATCAGGAATGACGTTAGAAAAGGAAGAGGAAAACGAAGATGAAAGCCCTGAAGAAATACTGGATATTGACAGCTTAAGTAAAGACCAAATATGTACCACCCCAGTATGTATAAAGCCGGACTTGAAACCAGAGGGCAAAGAAAGCAAATGTCAATACTGCAATGGGTTATGTTGTAATTGCATGAACTGCCAGAAATACAGAGCGTTTTTTCAAATACGCACTGCATTGATAAACACGGGAAAAATTGATCGTTGGGACTACATAAACATGAAAATGGAAAAGCAAGTGCTTGCAACCAACGAACTGGTGTCATATGACAAACGTATGAAAAAGATCATGGACAAACTCTACGAAAAAGCAAAAATAGACAATCCGGAGTTACCCCGTTCCATGAACCAGTTATCACGAGGGCAAGGAAAAATAATAAGAAGGAAGCTGAAAAGGATTGCAATAAGAATGATGGAAGGACCTATGATAAAGTTAATAACAGGAGATGAAAGACTGAATGAAATGACAGATGAATTAACTAACTTAGTGGTGGAACAATTCCTTGAACAACAAGGGATCATTAATCATGCAACTCGCGACTTGATGCGATGGGTAAGCAAGAGTTATCATCACCCTAAGAAAACAGAAGAGTTAAAAGAACAGAAGAAAGAAGATGAAGAAGAAGCTAAAGGGGGGAGTGGTGTTACAGTCAGGTTTGACTGCAACACAGATCCAAACCCACAAGAAGAAGAATCCGGTAACAGTGAAGCAGAAGAAAACATAATAACTGACCTTGGATATAATGTGGTGGAAGACAATGAAAAAATGGGAGAAAACTCATTTGATTATGTATATGACGATTAACTAACAATACTAACAAGTGTATTTAGCGTTACTAATAGTCATAATAACATGGTAAAGGCAAAATTAACTAAAAATTGACAAAAATCATTGAAGCAAAACGGATTCAAGAAAACTTCTCTTGCAAGCAGTCAGAACACAAGTAACAGGAAACAATTAAGAACAATTGGGCACAAACCACTGCAGTGCAATGTATCAAGCACAAAGCATTGACAGTCAGCAGTATGGATGAAGTACAGAAACTTAATCTGTGCCATGAAAGACAACTCACTTTCAAGCAAGCCTTCTTTTACAAAGGAATAAGTGACGAAAGCAAACCATTGAAACAATTAAAAGACCAAGAGGAATTCAGTGCTTTAGTAAATTGGGCAATACACAGTTTAGTCAAGGATGAGGATATGATTCTAAGAGTGAGAGAAAAAGGATTGGTTTATCAAACAATTCTGCACAAAACTGACAGGAAAATTCGAGTGGGAAGAATAACACAAATATATGGAACAGGAGCAATGCGATATGACTGGCCAGACGAAATCAAGTATCATTCGCTATCCTTGGAGGAAATAAAGGCCAGTGCTAAGCGTGCTGACGTAATCAATGATGCAATAACAATCAGACAAGAAATGATGCATCAACAAGTAGAAGAATCAAGAAATGAAAGACAGCTTGAGATATCAAATGAAGAAACTCCTGGAAGTTCATTCTCACAAGATTTGCTGCCGACAATACCAAATATTAGACTGCGAGAAACTGAGCCAAATTTATGGGAAGTGGTGATGACTGAGGAAGAGAAGGAGCTAATTGCTGAGTTTTTGGAAGCATAAACAAACAAAAAACAAATGCCTTTACTTTGTTATGTCATAAAAATCATGCCACATTGTCATTTTTGCAGTGTATTCGTGTATGCAATGTCAACACAAAAGCATGGGCCACTTTGCGACCAAAAGCAATGAATGAGGTAATGACAATGCTAAAGCATTGGCCACTTTGTGGCCAATAAAAGAAATAGGCCACTTTGTGGCCAATAAAAGAAATAGGCCACTTTGTGGCCAATAAAAGAAATAGGACACTTTGTGGCCAGCAAAACAAGGCCACTTTGTGGCCAATAAAAGAAATAGGACACTTTGTGGCCAGCAAAACAAGGCCACTTTGTGGCCAATAAAAGAAATAGGCCACTTTGTGGCCAGCAAAACAAGGCCACTTTGTGGCCAATAGAAGAAACAGGCCACTTTGTGGCCAAGGATCAGCATAAAAGAATGAATTTTGGGCGTTGGAAATTATTATTGATTCGAACTTGACTTGCAAAGGGTATGTAGTAACTGGTGAGGGTTTTTGTAAGAGTTAAAAGTTAAAACAAAACAGCTTCTAGTAAGCAATGTATTCTGAATTGACAGTAAGCTTTTGCCCTGCAAAACTGTAAGTACTCTGAATTTTTGGTTTGTTTCATTAATACTTTGTCATAATTTGTCGTTGTAAATCATTCTTCATAACAGAGTTCTGTCATAATGTTTTTCATTTTTGGACTTGTAATAAATTTCAGAAAATATTGAAAATAGGGACAAAGTCCTGGCCAAATTTTCTATGTTCTTGTACTTATAAAATATTGGGAATATTAAGGGGAATCATGTTTGTTTTTGTTTACCGTTGGTCATAAGAGTTCATGCTCATGTTCATGCTCATGCTACAGTGTAATAGATCATTGATATGTGTTAAACGGGTGTGTGGCCCTGCCATTAGCAGCTAGGGTTGATGGCATTGGCTTCAGCTCATTGTTGTGTTGGAGTCTCTAATAGGGTCTAGCCTCGAGGACCCCACGATTTAATGATGTGAGTATTAGCGTTAACTGTTGACCCTTAAGCGCTAAGCTAGCATCTTTTATGACCAGGTCTATAGGTGACAGGTTTTCTGAGCTAGTGTTTTATGAGTCACAGATAGGCCCTGGCCGTAAAAAAGTCAATCCTGTTTGGAGAAGCTATTAGATTGAGGCGCCTCAACCAAAGAAAAAACGATTACCTCAGCAGCTTAAACCGACTCAAAGAAAAAGCGATCCGTTCAAAATTTCCCTTGAACATGACTAATGACATGATAACACTGGCATCTAATTGGGAAGACAGACTACGGCCCCCAAAATGCGACAAGAAACAATACCCACAGGTTTGGGCTAGATTTTTTCCCCATCTGCTTACTCTAACGACTTTTGTGATATGTCATGAACAATATGTTGGTCAAACTAGCAACTAATTTTCCAAAAGATGGTCAGCGCATCGCAATAAATGGAACAAACAAGATTGCAAAACTGACAGTGACAAGGACCAGATGGCCTTGTTGCGGCACTATTCAGAAAACCACGGCACTATAAACAAGCCACCTCTGCACGAAGCATACACCGCTACTTTTGTCGAACAACCAAGTTGTCACTCTCTGGATATCTGTGAAAATAAATGGTATCACCTAATTGATGCGCAAATCAACATTCAGAACATGATCCTCCCCATGTGAAATACTTATTGCAATGCTTTGTGTTGTTTGACTCAATCCGATGTTGTCTTCCGCTTTGTGCGCTAGCTTTTCTCTCAACACAGCTTGCTTACTCCCACCGCAGCGTTTAAAGCGAACTAGTGGTTTAAATGCGTACCCCAGAGACTTACTGCCCGCACATGGCTTACTATTTTTCTCTACCGTTGTTAGTCATTTCACCAAGAGTTAGATTTTAGTTGGAGAAAATTTTCAG
>Ga0210059_1011331_pt1 | contig 13654 bp, 5 predicted proteins | sample Ectturendosymbi2_FD_188042 | JGI IMG/M metagenome (GOLD analysis project Ga0210059, IMG submission 188042) | Ecteinascidia turbinata endosymbiont from Florida, USA - Sample 2 (SPAdes) (version 2) | ecosystem: Host-associated > Tunicates > Ascidians > Unclassified | place: Key West, Florida...
GCACTCACCAGATCTTAACCCCCCAGATTTTTATCTGTGGGGTTTCCTGAAAGACAATGTATACCAGGGAAATCCACAAACAATTGAAGAACTGAAAACTGCCATCACAGCAAAAATAAGAGCCATTCCGAAAGAGGAGTGTGTAAAAGTGATTAACAACTTTGCCAGACGAGTACAGGATTGCTTGCAACGAAATGGTGGACATTTGGAACACATTTTGAGAAAGCCATAAATTGACTAAAAATCGACAGAAATAGTTGAAACTCTGGTGAATGGTCTTCCATAAACTGAATAATGTGTGGTTGTAATTTGAAATAAATAGCTTTTTAATCAAAGTCACAATTGAAATTTTCATGGGTACACATCTTTTTGGGTCACCCCACCACCTGGTCTTTCACATCTTCTGGCATATCTAAAATGCGCCTCTGAATGGTATCGCTGGAAGAGATATTCGTCTCATGTTTGCCTCACTAGCTTCTCCAGGAAGTTGTTTTATTGCTTTCAACAAACAGGGTTTCACAAGCGTTTTTCCAATCGTGTGAGGTATGTTGCTTGGCAATTTCAAATGCGACTTTGTGGTGCGGAAAGATCAGTCTCTGACGTTTCACAAGCGCTTCATGGCGTCGGAAAAATTCTATAACATTTGTGGTGTGATTGGGATGCTTTGTCTCTAAATGCCCTATCGATTTCGAAGGTTTCGTATACTTAGCACTGAGAGCCTTTATACCATTGCAATGCGCTTTTTCCTGAATGTTGACTACAATTCCACAACAACAAACTGTTGGTAGGCTATTTTAGTCAACAACTGGTTTAAAACTAGAAAAAATTATTTATTTGTGATACGTTGGAAGGCTTTGGCTCTAAATGCTGTATGAACTTCGAAGGTTTCACAAACCCAGCATCAGCACAGAAAACAACGTTGCACAAAACACACTATGGCTCCACTGTGTTTTTCCAACTATGGAGGTAAAACCAAATTTGAAATACTATTCAAAATACTTGCGTTTCTTGTCCATGGAAACAATAGAAATGAAAATATCATAATACTTTGGAGGTAGAATATGTTTCTACCTGAGTGCTGGCTGCAATTTCACAATAATAAGTTGCTGGTATCAAAGACTACAACTGTTTTAGAACAAGAACGACCAAATGCATCAGTTGACACAAGCAATATACCGCTTGTGGTTCACTTCACCTCGGGTTTCGGTAAAAGACGTGCAAGATTGTGGATGATAAACCACAGTAACAGATTGGACTCTACAACGGTGGATGACGATGGAGAGACGTATCTGCTCTTCAGGTTGCGGCTTCGGATGCATACATTGCCAGTCATATTTTGCAACATATTGTGACATTTGAGCTGGTCACTCCAATACTATAAATTGCACGTAATAAATTACGGTATGCGCAACAAACAAGCTGCTTCGAGAAGCAAATTCATTGCGATGACCAGATTCTGCGGTTCGAACATATGTTTTAAGACAAACACGACACGTTAAACATATCGTTACATTGAAACCTTTGGGCACCCTAAAAAACCTTCGCGACCTCAGGTTGAGAAATGCTGCACTTATAGAAAGAGAAGTAAGTCTCCGTTCAAGTTAGCCTGAACACTAACATTTACTGTGATAAGTTCGAGGAAATTTGAAACTTGATGATTTTTCCTGAATGTTTCCGCAGGCCACATGTGGACCGCGGGCCGCTAATTGCCCACCCCTGTCACAGAAGAACGGTATGGGATCTTATTCATGACACAGAGGAAAAGATCATCTACATCGGTTATAAAGGCTAACTTCGTAGTGAAGGTTGTCGTCCTTGAGTGTTGTGAGAAAACAGTGTGCCTCGTACCTGAGATTACGGATACCGTAAGTTCAGGCCAAACGCAGCGGAAATACAAAAGTGGAGCGGCTAAAAGAAAACTCAAGAGTAGAGCAAGAAAAATGAGATGAGCTAATTAAGAAAAAGATGCCAAGTCTGCTGACATGGGTTTGAGACAAGCTTGATCTCTAACAGTAAAGAAGCCATCATTGGATAAGAATGAGCGCGGTATAACGAATCCAAAAAAGCGTCTAAGTCTAGTTATCAAATCAGTGTAGCTGTAATTGAAAGCGATGCCAATGTTAAAGTTTCGCAATCACCAACAGGGTTTAAACCATTATCACTGACGAGTATTGAGAACGAACTACTACGGAAACAAAACTTCAGACAAGCTGATACATGAATTTGCTTGCAAGAAAAGACGCTGTATAAGTATTATTATAGTCTGAGTGTCTAACGTGGTGAGAAAACTGAGAACTTTTTCGCATTTCTGAGTTTATGATAGGACAAACGTTCTTATTTTCGCATTGCATATCAACCCTTTTCATTTGATGTTGCAGAGTGTGTCATTTCGCGTGATGAAGACGAGTATTATTGGGAAACCATGCGACATTGGTTTTTATTGAAAAGATGGGGGACCTCGAAAAATTGTGCCTCAGGGCCCCGAAAAGCCTCATCTGGCACTGCCAACACCGGATAAAATCTGCGCTTTTAAGATCTCGTAATCATGATTTTCAGCCACTTACACGCTGTTGCGTTCTTAAAGTGCATTCACTGGTCTCTAGGAAAGATTAGGCACCTTTCAGGCGCAACACAAGCGTGCTCACAATCACCAACGAGCGTTAATATTTATCATAATATCGGCCGCAACATTCCATTATAGGGACGATTCTTACGTCACACAAGGGTATAACATATCACGTTGAACATAACGCTCAAGGCACGCCGCCGCACCACGATTTCAGTCCATTGATTTGTGTTGAGTGTGCGTATGTACAGTGTTATCCCTGAGTGTATTGCACTCGTTAACATATCTTAGTGACTGCTTATGGAGCAGCCGCAGCAATCTGTCAGTCCAAAATCCCATATTTCTCGCAGTCAAGTAACCTAAGATTATGAACTTGAGATTGTTCATAACTGCCTGGATATGGCGGTTACTAGTCTTTTGTACCATTGTAAATACATCAATAAAATCATGTTGCTTCTGTGAAAGTCTGCTGTAGGGTTGTAAATGCGTTCAATTTACTGTAAGTAGTTTTCACCGATATCTCAGTACTTAAATGACGTCAGGCTAGAAATAACCATCTTCGGTTAATCCGGATCTTCGCCTAAACCGGATAAAATCGTCGGTCAAATCGAATCCGGATTAGCCGAGGTTCACTGCATCTCAATGTGGTCCTTTATCGTGGTACTTCTCTATCAACCAAATGCTGGTGAGGCACTGCCATTCCAGTCAGTGTAGCTAAGTTATTTGGTCGAATGTTTGTGACAAAGCGCAACAATTTTCGTACCACGACAAGGCCGGAAAACGCCATTCCGTTTAGAAAATCATTGTACAAGCCAAGTTCGCCGCATTCCCCATGACTGCATCGTGATCATATTGATACAGCAGTAAATGCGTGACGTGTTGATTTTTCCATTGCTCCAATGAAATCTGTTGGTACAGGGTCATATGTCAGGTTTATTTCTGCGTCTGGGGTGCTCTATGTTAACAAAGCTTACTTGCAGCTAAATAACGCAATACCGGAAATTCACTTGAATTCCCACATTTCTCTCAGCTTTCTCGGAAGGTATTTAACACTGTAGTCAAATCCAGGCTTTGAACTATCGCAGTTCGACTGACACTTAATCTTGTCAGTCAACACCTTTGTCGTTCTCACTTTAGCTGCGATTATGAATCGCAGTAAAAACTTTGTTGCTCTTTCAAACTTGGCGATGCCGCTTCTCATCCTTCCAACCGTAACTGGTTCTTTTACAAAAAGAACATAAAAAGCTCATTTTTATCACAGTCGCTTCGCGATTGGTTGCATTGTCACAATTCGCTGCAGTCAATCATGCGCTAAATTTTCAGTCACAAAACCATTTCATCCTTCGTTGTTATGCGCAGCGATTTTGGTCGGACTTTCAAAACATTTGCTAAAGCGGAAGAACTTTTTTCAAAAGGGTATAAAAAAGCACATCAATGAAGCGTTCACGAAAACGTGCATATTGCTTTACACAGCAACTCAAGCGCGGCCACCGACGAAAAACGCTCACGTGGCACAACGCACGGCTCTGCCATACGTTTGCAGTTCCGCTCCGGTGATTTTAACAGCGAAGCAGATCGTGCCAGGTTATCCACAACCTGGAACAGAAGACCAGCAGCATATTGAAGAGATTGACACCAACTCGACAACACGCGACCCGTTTCGCGCGCAAATTATCCAGCTTCGGAGTTGTGCGCGCACTGATCAGCTCTCTGGCCGGGGTCTCAATATAAGTCTGCCGCTCTGAAAAAAACAAAACGGAACTTAGTCGCTTGCCCAAGAATGTCAATAAAACGCTTATGCGACCATGACCAACCTCGTCACAAGACATGTTGTAGTCTTCCAAAACCGCTTGCAGTCTTCCGACTATTCTGCATGATTTATGCGTAAAATAAATATTTAAATCACAGCTTGTCGCTATTTTAAAAACGCTTCTTAGTAAATTACCCATTTACACGCTTTAAAAACTACAAATGATTTCATCTTTTTTATTGTTTGTATAGCCAGGCGCGTAACGGGGTGAGATGGCGCCCGGGGCGGCAATAAGCAAGTTTGGCGCCCCCATCTTTGAACCTGAGGTCTTTCGGAAGCGAATGTACTGTATAGAAGTACTTGTAACATTTTTGCGACTTTTCGGCGCCCTCCGCAGTTATTCGGCGCCCGGGCCTTGTGCCCCTCTCGTTACGCCCTTGGGTGTAGCATGCATGACACTTACATGCAATTAGCAGAATTTACAGTTACTCAAACCCAACCTCGCTGTTCAGAGCACTTACATTGATGGCGCAACAATGCGCTTGTGTATTCCACAAAAGAAGAGAGTAATTAAAGTCACGGAACTGAATGTAAAAAACGGATGGTGCCAAAGAGATGTTAAAAACGGATCCTGTAAAACACAACGTCGCTTTCAATAAATAGCATTACATCCGTACAACTTGACACACATTGGCGGTCAATTATGTCCGCCTTATTTGGAAAAACATTTGATTACAGAAGAATGCAATCACTAATGACACTGACGTTTACAAGGCCCAAGAACTGTGTTTCAAAACTGTGTTCAGGTCTCATAGCAGAGATTACTTGCCCGAGATGTGTTGGGATCCATCAGCCAAATCCAGGCACCGGTGGCAGTGCAGATTGAAATGATGAGTAAAACAACTGAGTTCAAAAAACAACAATGTGTGAATGGAAATTTGTGCCTACAAAAATAGGTTTGCGCTGTAACCGATACGAAGTAATCGGTACGTTCCACATCAAGCCGCATTCATTGACGATAGAAATGAAACATACAGGATAGATCACACGACATATCTTGAAGTTTGATACAGTACTACTAAGAACCAGAGCGAATCAGAAAATCGGCTTGTGTAAACTACCTTGTGGTGGCTCTCTTGACCGTTTTCATAACAACGCTAGAACTTAGAAAACAGAACGGACATTTCACCAAAAATGTACAAAATACTGTAGTACACAACTCTTCTTCACAGTAAGCCTTTTCCATGTCCTCGACCTTTCTTGCTTTTTCCGCTTAGGTTGCCTAGTCCCGGTACTCTAACTTCATCCTTGCGGACTTTCTTGTATATGCTTTTGATCTGCGATTGACACATGCGACTCAAAGGTTCGCAAAACCGGGGGTTATTATGGTGATTCCCCTTAAATTTTGCAATGAACCGGTGTACACGTTATCTTCTCATCAATTTGTGTCTTTCGCAACCCTGATCTTTGCATAACATTTGTCGTACAAAGACATATGCGGTGATGGCTGTTGGAACGTCGACCAAAGAGAAAATGTTTGGATAGCACATGAAATTAAAAGACAAATTTGTGGTCACTCCATCAATTGACTAAGTAATTCACCAGCATTAAAAAAGTATAGAGTAGAAGCATGGCTGTCTCTTAAAAGTGGATATCAAGCTCCTGGGTCGCACTAGTTTTCGAACACAGGTAAAAACACCTTCTCGATCTTGAACAAATTTGATCCTCATTGTCTTGACGTATGCTCCGTACTTTGTAAATATTGTGTGTATTTGGATGTTCTGTGCTTATTTGGTTCTTGTTGTTGTTGCATCTTTCTCTGAAACATCGACTTTTCATTAGTAATATTTTTCCCTTGTGCCGTTGCTAATTTTCTGAAGTTACGTCTGTGTTTCGTGTATCGCTGCGGTTAAAAGATGAGCAAGTGTAATGACTGACCTGATGACCTCCACGTCCTTTCATTGGCCATGCAAAATAAACATGAGCTGTCTGTCTATCTACAGTATCTCAGTATTGTTTATTTGAAGTACAGCATCTTAAAACTTTTTATCTAAAGCCTGGTGGTGGCTGCTTCTTTCAAGTCACATCGAAGTTTGTTACATTTCACTCCTTGACGCGGTTGCGTTTACACTCTAAAGCACTTTCTGATCTCTGAAAGATACATCGTTGCTCTGAAATAGCGATACAAATAAATTTAATTATACAAATAATTCGCATTTTAAATTTTGCCTTCGCCACATTCTTGCGATATTAAACCGATCATTTTTTTAATTTAACAAAACTCTATAAAGTCATTCATATACAGGATTTGCTTGTGCTTGTGAGACTTCAACAGGTAATATTTTCTAATACGGTTTTCGGATACCTATGTTCTTGACAATGACTTGTTCACACTCGGTGAGGTCGGCTACGCAGTCAGCGGTCTGAGTGGCGAACTTGCGCAGTCTGCGAGGACGGTTCGTCAAGAAGTTTGTGAAGAAACGATTTTTTAAATACTAGTAAGTTGTTAGCCTGTCTGACATATGCATACACGCGACACGTTTTGGCGCAACTACATGTGTTTTTTCTACCATGGGCGCATGGCCTACAGTCAGGGTTGAGAAAAACCCGTTTTTATTGTTGTTTTTTTTTTAAAGAAACAGGTTTTTGTTATTTTTTTAAGAAAAACGAAAAGAGCCCATTCTGAATTGTTTTTATTGCATCATGCAATATCACCATTTTCACAAGTACACATTAATAACTTGTTATACCTATTATCATTATGGCATTCAAAACTGAGGGTAAAAAATAAAGTGTTGTTGGTCAGTTTACTCCTAAGTAGTAAGGGTTGCTAAGCATGCACACAGCAAACAGAGCAAAACCACTCCCACACAACCTCTGCAGTTTCACGTCAAGTTTATGTGCATGCCCTGCTGGTTCAGCATCTATAGTGTATTTTTTCAACGTGTGATTCGGTATGGTCCAACATCAGAAAAAGTTTAGATGCAGAGAAGGCAGACAAATTGGTTAAAATATACTGATTTAACAGAACTGCAGTTAACCATTAGAATTTACTCAAACTGTTCGAATTATTATTGTCTTTATTTCAAGTTCTTCAAATTTCGTTGCTGTTCGTTTTGTTTGATTATAAAAATGTACAGTTAACTGTACAAGTGTGCTGTTTAATTTGCAGTAGAATTTGCCTAATTCGTCACCTCAAGGGGATTAGAAAAGAGTGACGAATAATGCAAACAGGTGAAAACTCTATCATGGAAGCTCATATACTTTATCATAGTAACTCGTATGCAAACATAGTGCTCTTATTTGCAGTAAAATACAAGTTTATGACGTTATTGTTGAATACAACAATTCCTCTGTTCTATCTGGACTCCTCCATTCAATCAAGCACCTTTTAAATCTTTGATAAACTTTTCCGCGTTCTCTCAATGGGGAGTCAGGTCGCGCTTCGCACCTCGTGTATAAATTCGATAAACAAATTACAAGGTGTAACAATTCTCAGATAAAGGTCCTTAATTTGTTTGAATTCCCACACGTACTAGCTGCTGAGACATCTAAAGCGAAACTGCAAATGACATATTAGCCGAACAAAACGCTTCTCAGGGTTAGAAAGAGGTGACGAATCAAGCAAACTGACGAATTAGACGAACAGAAATGTACACAAAAGATAGGGATTCTGCAGGGACCGACGAAAAAGTGACGAATTAAGCGAATTAAACGATGACGAATAAGACGAGTTCTACTGTACTTTTTACTCATAGTAGACTTTTCAAAGGAAAAGTAGAGTGGGTAAATGGACTTTAAAAAAAACAGTTTTTTTTTAAATCAACTCTGCCTACAGTACATCGATCATTGTGCTCCTGAAACAAAATGTCAGCACTTAGAACTCCCAATCTGGTGCATAATTGCTATGTATTATTTACTACATTCTCCTGTGCATGCGGTCTGGCTATCTTAAACTTGACAAGAACAATTTCATCATTTTGTTCTGCTATCTTAGTAATCTCCTCTTTACATATCAATTGTTTTGAGGGCTTCTACACTTGACTTAGAACTATAATCAAATTGTGTCTTTCTACCAATTTTCAGTTAATCCATTTCGTAATTCTGGATGGAGTTGCTAGGCTTTGCCAGTTGCAGGTTTTAATTATTGCGGGGTTGGTGCTACTTTTTTTATTATAAGTATCTGGTTTCAATGCGTTTTTTTTATTTATTTAGCCTCTTTCACACTCAATTTGCTTCCTTTTTCTATATTTTTTTAATAAGACTTGAAGATGCTTGCTGGGTATGTAGCGCTCCACAAGAACATGCAGGCAACAGTCCAGTTTGATAGCTCCAAGTCCACAAGTGTTTATTGCTTAGCGGAGGGGTCAAACGGGATTGCCTCCTCGCCCTCACGCCGTCTGACAACTTCTTGCCGGCTCTGCGCGCCCATGCTTTCCCAGAGGATGACTGAAGCATGTTCCAGACTTGCAGCAGCAGATTGTTCAACCTTTCGCAGCTACACGCAAAAACTAAGACAAGGCGCGTACTCGTGCCCAAACTGCAGTGGCGATCGATTCTAAGGGGGGGGCTGGGTGGGCCATGGCCCCACAGATTTTTGCTTGCCCTCCCCAGTTTTTTTTCTTAATTTCCGGTTTAAGTTCGTTTGGTTGACATATGTAGGGTTGCCAAATGCGTTGTGAAAAATAACGGCCATTTTGTCAACAGCGCCAGATCTAAGCTGTGTCGTAATTCGCAAGCGGCACAGGGAAAACAGAGACAATCAGTAAAGTTACGCCACAATTAATAATTTGCCCGTATTTTGGCTGATTCATTACATTTCGGTGTGTGTGCGACGTAACAATCGCACCAAGGATTGCGACAACAGCAGCAAATAAACTTCGCTGAAGAAACTGTCCTGACAAGATTCACTACAAGAGTCATTATAATTTGAGAAATTCTGCGTTAGGTCTTTTTGAAGATACGGCAAATTATTTGATTTTCACAATACCGGCTTCAGACACTGATTTTCAAAATACCGGCCTCTGCTAAATTAGCAGTAAAATACCGGCAAGGCCGGTGAAATACCGGCCATCTGACAACCCTAGACACATGCAATAGATAACTTTCGGTCAGCAATATTTTAAACGATAATTTAGAAACCCTGTAGCCTGCATTCAATGTTTTCCAAATGCATAAGCTGTGCTGTTGTTTTTGAAGGTCGGGTAACTTGAGGTATGACGACACATACCAGGGGATGCTCGGATCCTGCGTGCAATCTAGTCAGACAGTGGTCGTAGTGTTGAAAAACTCATTTCGAAACTAAGAAACAGTCACAGAAGTGGGAAGATTGATCTTTCGTGCATTTCAATGTTAGATGGAGCTGGATTATAGTACTGTCACCAGATTGCTGCTTGTTCCAGTAGCAAAAGGTTTGTGAAAGCATTAGGAATTGATTTCAGTTAATTTATCTCAATTTATCCTGGCTGTGGTATTGCATTCGGCTGCCTTGTGTATACGACTTCGAAACATCTTACGTAAGTTGTTCGTGGCTACAGTTTTAACTCTACCCACATGTCCTGCAACCTCATAGAATTTTGTAAGGATTTTCTGTAATGATTCAGAAGCAATTCGTTCGCGTATTTCAGCTCTTTGGCCGGGAGGTCAAACACTTCCACCAGAAACACACTTGAAAGAATTTACAAATTACATTCGTTTAGTGAAAATGATTTAAAACGTGAAATAACTTTGGCAAATAATTTGCTTCGGAAAGAGTCGAAGCTGTGTAGGCTATATCGCTCGAACAATTTTTGTCATTTATAGCTACTTGAAAAGCTGAGTTTGATTGTTACTGGTAGCTGTAACTCTTCCCGTCACCAGTGCTTCATGCGAGAGAAGTTTTTCAAAAATGAAATTAGTGAAAACATTTTCCAGCAATTCCATTCCCATTGAAAGATTGGGTAACATTGATATACTTTAAATTGAAAGATACTAGCTGAAAAGCACATTTAGATGATTTCGTTGATTAATTTGACAGTCGACATGATAAACAATGGATTAAGTTACGTTGAGGTGATGATGATATAAAACTTGAACGTAACCTATGCAGGGATCTGTGTGATAATTATATTGCTCATTGTCTATTTGTCTGAATCTTTTTTGGTTTAGAGGTGGCGCGTGTTTCACTTATGACAAGACAATCATAAATCAACGCAGGGTTGAAAAGTCAGAGGAAAATTCAGTGTGAATAATAAAATGAACGACTTTGTTGGGAATATTGTGCAAAATAAGTTTAACGTCTACTATTACATCTTGCTATTAGGTACACGCCGATGCACACCTATCTGCGGCGCTGCTATGCTACTTAGGTGCAACTGGTGCCGAAACCTCGCTGCTGTTAACTGCATTGAATAGTCCTCACCCTATCCACGCTGCGCACTCGTAATAGTAGTTGCATAACATTGTCATGGTTACACCACAATCACAAAATGTCCAAAAGCTACCACAAAAATGTATTAGTGAGCAGTCACCAAACCATTGGAAGATGGTTAATTTATATGTGCTTTGTAGTAAGAATATTTTGATGAAACTAGGTGGCTATCAACAGCCTACTTGTCTCTGTGTCAAGATGGAATTCGTGGTTGGAACCAGTTCGCTTTCATGTGAATTGTTTTCACTTTCTGAAGCTGCTTTCGTTCATGTGAGACCGGCACAATTGTGTACGAAAAATGGTGTTTCGATTTACATGTGCAGTGCTGTGGAAGTTACATGGTTAGCACAGAATATTCGACATAGCAGTACACGTGTGTGATTGCATCTACAGTGGCGTTTAGGTGTCTCTAGTGAATAATAACGCTAGTACATATTTAATAATATTCATAATCCTATGTTGGGTTTGATAAGGCCAGAACCGTATCAGCCGCACCCCATACCCCCCAATTGGGGGGCCCACTCTATCACAGGGGCCCAAAATTCAGTCCCGTCACCACTTAGCCTCCCCAGGGAAAGCTTCGCTCCCCTAAATTGAAATATGAAACACTACAAATCAGTGAAGTTAGGTGGCGCTTTGAAACAAAAGTGCTCGTACATTGCAGTTACTTTGCGCCCCTTTTGAAAGCAAGATATTTACACATTATAACTGCTGTTGGGGGCCCTTTGTAAGCAAAGTAGCCTACTTATACATCACAGTTGCTGTTGGGCCCCCTTGAAAGCAAGGTACTTGACACATTACAGTTGCAAAGGAGGGCCCGAGGCAAGTGCCTCGCTTGCCTTCCCTTAAACACACCTCTGTATATAACCCTGATAATGATCTTATATGAGAATATGAAAACGATTGAACACGTTCTGATTCATCCCGTATGCGTACTTTCTCACCTGATGTGCGCATGTAAACACTGTGATGTAAAGTTATTTTTATATTATATTGAACACAATGAAGTTGCTGATGAGTTTATCACTTAAAAACACAGATTCCACGCAATTTTTCAAAATTAAACCAGACACGCAGGTCGACCAAAAAAACAAATCTGGTTGGAAAAAAACTCAGTGGGAGGGCTGGTCACATGCGGAAAAACGCCTACTACCGTAAGTGGAAGTGAACATTTGAAGATTTATTGTCGTGTTATTGTTACGCGATAGAGATCAAGAGTACAACAATCCGCTAGCAAGTTTCGCAACCTGCCTCTCAGTGTTGCCAACCTTGCGGTTTTTCCGCGAATTTGGGCTTGTTTTTTTGAAGACTTGCGGGTTGCTTGCTTTTGGGCTTGTTTTGATTAATATTTGCTTGTTTTTTGGGCTTGTTTTTTTGCAGATTTCTGTACTGCGGATTGCTTTTTTTCCAATCTGGCCATTTTGCTCTTTCACTTTACTGCAAAACGAAATTTGGGCTTGTTTTTGTGTAAATTTGCTCATTTTGGGTTTGTGTTTTCGAATTTGCCTTACTGTTTTTGTATTTAACTAACCTGCTTGGTTTTGTGCTTTTTTTAATTTTTCTACCAAACGCTCGTTGGGCTTCTTTTCCCGTCAAATTACCCATTTTGGGCTTGTTTTCCAAATTTGCTTGCTTATTTTTACAAAATAACCTGGCATCACGGCTGCCTCTGCATCTGTAGGCAAAGGATGTGAGATATGACCAAACTGTGCACTTGCGCTAAGCATTTCGGGGGCCTCGCGGTCATGACTTTGCCCTGATGGGCCTCGCGTTCCTGTATCCGGCCCTGCCTACGTGCCTAGTTGTATACGTCCAGAAGTCAGACTTCAACTTGATAAACGTGTTTTGTGTAGTGGTTGTTGTAAAAAAATGTAGGCTACTATGCCTAGCCCAGGTAGTCTTCTCTAATTTTGTGATGCATAGCAGCAAGATACCTTTGGTGCTTACGACCAAAGTTACACATTTGCGCAGCCTGCTGTTCAGACAGCCATATGGAGTTAATTGTGTAATTAGAAGAGTCTACTTTGGGGATTGTCCCAAAACAGGGTAGTGCAGCTAGGTGATTCATAATTATGTATGTTAATCGTTGCGTCCACGCAGGCCTTAGTCTATGTTTGTTAATACTTATAGGCGATTTGAGATACAAAATGTTGTTAATCTGAATATGTGCCATGCACCAGGAGATTAACAGTCCAGACATCAGCAAGGTTAAAGCATGCGTATTTCGGCCAGTAAAAAGCCCAATGCGCACGCTTTAAAAGGATATTTCACTTAAGGTCATGGTAAAGTTTATCAATTTGCGCTAATGAACGAAAACGTTACTCGCGGCGCACATGCTTTGACCGGCCTCATGTTTGCTACTTCGGTAATAATGTTTTGATAACTGAACGATAGGATTGATTCTGATTTCCTACAAATTTCTCCTACTTTGCATTTCATTACGACATCTCTAAATAATTGCCGTCAATTAGATGACAATGGTTTCCGACCCAATTCCTTTTGTTAAGCTCGTTCAAAAATTTTAGCTGGAAACGACGAGCCTATTATGGGTATTTGCGGGAAAATATTTATAATTAATTTGCACAATCTGCAAATGCTCTTTATGTTGTGATTTAAAAATAAATTTTCAGGATGTCTATCCTCCCTGCACAAAGATGAAGGCCCCCAATGGAACATTTTCTGGCGACGGTTTTGCCCAGGCCCGCAGACACGGGGGGCAATTCGGGGCCGCTCCCCCAAATCTTTTTTATGCCCCCCAAATTTTGTTGTGCTCATAAAAATTTGTTTTAAACATATGATAAAAACAAAACTATTTCCCCCCCCTAAATATACAGGATGTCCATAAAGTCTCTTTACAATTTAAAAAAATTATTAAAAAGTGAAATGATGAGATATCGCAATGAGGTTTGTTTTATGTTAATCAGTATTT
>Ga0210059_1011332_pt1 | contig 13654 bp, 6 predicted proteins | sample Ectturendosymbi2_FD_188042 | JGI IMG/M metagenome (GOLD analysis project Ga0210059, IMG submission 188042) | Ecteinascidia turbinata endosymbiont from Florida, USA - Sample 2 (SPAdes) (version 2) | ecosystem: Host-associated > Tunicates > Ascidians > Unclassified | place: Key West, Florida...
GTTGTAAAACTTCTAGCTTGCAAACCAATGAGACGCAGCTAATCTGTCATATAGCCCTTTTTCATGCAATCAAAGAGAATAGAACTAAACTGAAATAGTTTTGTATTTTTTTTAATTACACTTTTACGTTTTGCGCAACACTTGAAAAAAATTGCAGTAAAAAGTTGCACGCAAAAATCGAAAATGTTGCAAAAAGTTGCAATATAACAACCCTGGAAACAGCTCAAAACGTTGAACTGCATGTATTTTGAGTATTTAGGAAGCTGTAAAAAAAAGTTGCAAAAGTTGCAAAAACTTGCCCTAGTCATGAGTCAAAATGTAAAAAACGAGCTATGCTTATGTGGAGACACTGAGAGGAAGTCAAAATCACAGTACTGTTTGCAGTAGGATCAAAAGAGCCATCTAGGTAGTATATCCTATATTTTCAGTGGGGAATGTAAAAAGAGGGTAGGCTATTCATCTAAAACTTTGTTGTCCGACTGACGTTCACCAGTCTGCAAGCATAATCATCCTGAGTTATTCCTAGGTTTCCTGTAAAGCAAAAATAGTAACAATTACAAGAATGACTTTTTAACAATCAAGTTTTACGTTTTACTGAAACATGTCGAAAACCGTACAACCTGTCAAGAGCAGTGCTCCTATATACAGCATGATCATCCATAAATCAAATGAAATTTTATCAAGACACGTCCATAACAGGAGTCTAAAAAACAGTGTTTAAACCTTTACTGGGGTAGCGTTACGGTGTGTCATAGTGGCAATTGGCGTGCAAAGTCGATGAATACCGTAATAATAGCAGAACCGTCCGTACGTAATATAGCAATTATATTGGAAATTATGGGAACCGAAGGTCTGGATTGTTCTGCAACTTGCTATTCGTCTCGTTCATATACTCGGTCCCAGTTTGTAACCGAGAGAGTAGACCAATCTAAGGTTGCCTGTAAAATGATTGCATCTTTTCAAGTCCCTAACAATCTGTAACAATCAAACGAAGAACAAGACTGTTTCAAAAAATAGTATGAATAAAAATAGGGGGTCGGTAGTAAATCAAAACCTCTAGTCATCAAGAACATACACCAATTAATAACACTCTTATTAAATTAGTAATTACCATCAAATCGCAATAAATCCTATGTAAAAACATCGAGACATTAAAACGCATCAAGGGAAAAAGTGTCAACCCTTAACGTGAAATCCTTTACAAAAGTGTGCCGTGGGTTATGACCCAGTGATCGAAATTAGGGTTCTGCTGTCAGGGTAATTGTAAACTTAAAGTACTCAGGGTAATTGCAAGTTTAAAGTACTGTATCGTTCAATAGTAAGGAGGGGAAAGAGTTGTATTGAGGGTCCCCTGATGTGGTTATCCTCGATAGCTAATGAAGATTTTGCAATGTCTAAGAGAAGTCTTTATTGAAACCTGAAACGTTGAAGGGTTTCTGTCGCTATTTCTAAAAGGTTTATGATTAAATGTGACTATTAGAAGCGCAAGGGTAGTGTTTTATCAAAAACCATAAGGGCCCAAGGTTCTATTTTTATTTTTTTCTGGTCTAGTTTCATCCATGCCAGCAGCAATTACCGGAATTCTGGAATTCAAAAGTCCTGGGATAACATACTCCCCTAGGTACTTAAAAGGTCTAATCAGTGTCCTATTATGAAGGGAGATGAGGCAACATTGCAACATGCGGGCATTCAACCCATATCGACTATATAAACGAAGACTCTTAGGCTGGCTCGACATTCGAACTTGGTCAGCTACTAACGACATTTTAAAGTTGGATCATGCAATTACCGTCGTCGATGTTTATCGAAGAAGTTCTGCGTAATGAGACAATTCTGGCCCTTCAGGGTCGACGACTTGACCCTATTTCAACCCTAAGAGAAGCCGAAGATATCTTCGATTATAGCGGAGCCATACTTCCACCAGACAATGCTGCCTTTCGATTGGTCTGATTCCTTGGAAGAGAACTACAATATCACAATCGAGTATACATTCGGTACGAGTATCCAGCTCCAGATCCTCTTCATGCCCATGTCGCCTGGGATCGATCGCGAGTAATGGGAGACCTGGAACTTTCTGAAGGTCGTTTCATCGAGACGGAACCAACCATTGTTAAATTGTGGGACCATTGATTAGTTGGTGTAATTCTATCTCATTTGAACAAGGAGTTGTTCCTTTTGCATACGAAGGAAAACTCCTACTATGACCGGAAACATATCGCAAAAGTTGATCGTATAAACAAGTTAGAGAGATAATACGGGTAATGCGAATCCTGTTACTGTTCTTTATACCGCTATAAGACTGTTCGATGTAGAATGAAATGATTGTAATGCAAGATATATGACAGGACTTTATCCCCTTATCTATAAATAGCTTTAGGGCAATTACTACTGTGAGGTACAACATACTGTAAATGTGTAAGGCATTTGTCATGGATAACGTCTCATAGGAAAACCGCCATTAGTAATCTGGTGCAAATATGTGAGAGTTACATGGCCAATACCATCAATCAAAAAGAGTTTCACTAACCCATAATTACCACTTCTTAATTTAGTGCTAAGATAGATTTATAAAGCATAGTGGGTAGAGCATTATAAGGAGACTAATACGATTGTATCACACGATAAGGTTTTGGGTATTTTTTTAAAGTAATAACCAGTATTGACTCTGCACACTTAATTCGTAAAGAAAACGTTTTAAATTTCGTAGGCTAAATGTGAAAACAGCACGGTATGCAATATGAGTTGTCAGGCCACCGAAATCGGTGTCTCAAGAAAATATAGAGTTGTTGTAAAAAGAGGTAGCTCTCCCCTTTCCACAAACCTATTAAAATACGATAGTCAGAAGAAGGAAGTAGGAGGGGATATTGATGTTCAAAGCAAGGTTATAGTCTATGTGAAATATTGGCAATTAATAATCTCATACTTTCTCTTAGGGCAAATCTCAAGAACCTATGTACAAGAGTCATATCGGAGTATAACTTCGTTTTTCGATATTGTTGAATCGTACAATAAGTATCGGTTCTAAACGATTTCACTGAACGGTCCAGAATTCTTAGCACTAAAAGATTCTCACCAATGATTTTATATTTATTGAAGAGTAGTCTGCTGACATTCTACTGCCTTAAAAGATCATGTTCCGATCTCCTTTGACTATGTAAAATCCTGGTTTTGTTTTAAAAGGGTTTTGTCTACCGGGTGTGGTTTATTTATCGGGAAAATTTTTCTAACGACTAGTCACAAATAACCGCACTGAAGTTTTGCTAAAATCCATGATAAGTTAAGGTCTAAGTGAATAAGATCTTGCTTTTAATTTTCCAAAATGTTTTACTGTTGTTTAAAGCTAACAGGTGTCCATATATAATATCACTGTTAGTTGAAGGGGTAGGAGTAGTGATGAGGAGGGACTCCTGATGTCCCATGTTGCTAAGAAATTGTAGGTCTTTTCGTAATTTTCACCCGATTGATTTTCAAAGCGACCTAAACTTGGAACCGGTTTTCCTTGTACAAAAATGTGCTGTCTCATTTTTTCTAACCGCTATATCTGAAGTGTAACACGAGAATTGGATTATGGGAGAACCTTTATATAAATCAGTTCATTCTAGTATTGGCAGTCAGAAACAAGCCTTCGATAAAATTGAATCATACTGGCTAAACAACAATTTTGTGAGGTCTCATGCTTTATGCTAGAAACTTTTTCAGCTGAAGGACCTTAGTCGAAACGTTAGTGGCTTTTAGAGTTCAAAACAAGGAATCAAATTTTCCTTGATTCCCCTATTGTGATAAGAGTTCAACTGTTAGTGACTCCAGTGTACCTTTTATCATCTTATTGCTATTCAGCCTGTTGCCGGCTGTCTCGGCGGACAGAGTCAAAACCACAAGGGTTCATAGTCATTTTGTACACAAGTATAATTTCCATACATTTATACCATGTATGAGCGCAACTGCATCATCAAGAGTAAGCAACAACATAACTCCCGATATTCAATACCAAATTATCTCCCATTCATTGTGTGATTTAACCACAATTATTTGAATAATCGAAGATTCTTGTGCATACCTGCACGAAGAGCCCTTTTATAAATGCGAAAACAAAGTTTTCTGGAACTCGAACCATTATTTTTGTAAACATATTCATGATGCACGTGTGATGGACAAAATGCATATCACGTCCACTGATGTGGAGGCAACTGTAATGCTGGTATAGAATATTAGGCAAAAGTGAAGGGTCTCTTGATAACCAGCGGTTTATGCTGAGAGAGTCATCATACTCAGCCTCTCTACACGGACGTGTGTCTTTTGAGTATGTCGTTCTCAGGTTCCATCAAAGGAGAACCTCTTTTCAAGGAATAATGTGTTTCGATGTTTTAATGGCTGACCGCACCATCTGCAGAGCCAGAGTCGTTCAGTGACTCGGCTGACACCATCAAGTGGCAATTTCAAAAATCCAGACGGTGGCATAAAATGATGTTGGGATTCGCTCTTCTGAATTTTCCGTTATGAATGACCTTATCGTTTTGACGGGTTGGGTTCACTTGGTTCTTTTATGCCTTCAATGTTATTTGTCAATTAGTATTTTCAACCATTCATAAGTGTTCTCATCAATCTGCGTGTTACAAGGAATTCCCAAAGATACATGACTTGCTAATGAAAAACAAGAGCGGTGGTTATTCTCAGGTGCTATAAAAGTTTTTACTCAAAAATATTTTAGGTTATAACAAGAGGTTTAAAAACCTCAATGCTTTTGTCTTTCGTTGAAGTATCACACAATTAACTAATAAACTTAGGTCAACTCATCTGCAGTGGTTGGTCTGTAACGTCATGAAGTTGACATGGACCTATAGTCCTGTAGCAAAACATAGTTACAGTATGTACGTTTTTATTAGAAAGTGACTCCCGTGTGACCGCTGTCACCCGAGTAGGTAGGTCACCATACACTACCGCGTAACCTGAATCTAGATATAGAAAAAGGTATAAGAATGCTATATCACACAGTTAATCGTATAAGTTCATATTATTTCTATGTTTAGTTTCTTCTTGAGTATAAACTCATGTTTCGCAACAAAACCTGAAGCTATTAATCTTATTCCCCATATAAGGGGTTATAAATACCATAAACAATTCCCCTACTCTCTGCTTTAGACAGCAGGAAAATTACTTACTATATGACGTAAACTACTTATACTTAAATGTTATTCCTATAGAAGCATCTTTCGAAACCACTTCAACCTCTTGGTTCAAAAGCAAAGGTTCATGAAAACTTACTGCCATGTTTCAAGTTACTGCCTGTTACTGTGAATGCCAAAATTTCTTTTAGTTTGTTTTTGTTGAAATGTAAGCTTCTGGGGTAGAGTGAAGCAAGTTTTGAGCCTTTGTTTAAGTAGTAGGGATCGAAAAACTGATTGATAGGTACCAAAATTGAAAAGAGAAGTTTATTAGATATGAAGATGTTTATTGGAAGCACTTGATTAAAAAGAAATTAGGTTACGTCAATCAGAAAACACTATAAAAATGCCAAACGTCAGGCCCTACTAATTCAACTTAAACAACTCCTCAAGCAAGGCAGATTTTTCAAGTCGTAATAACAAATGGCAATGTTGGTATCTTTATTAAGGCACTGTGATAATATAGTTTGTGATACTTAGTTTTGTAAAGTACCACACCATGCGATAAGTCAGTGTTATAGACAGAAATCAAGGTTACGTTTTCTTTTTAAAAACTCAGTGGTGTCCCTAAATTCCCTTCAAGATGGAATAAGGTATACTTTTTAATAAACTCGAGTATGAACCACAAATTTCTACTCTTAATTTTCTACTCTATTTTATAACCATATCTTTTGAGGCGGACGGTCTCTATGCTTCTCTACCACTGCACTATGGCTATTTTATCCTTTCGTAAAAATAATAACTTATTTCACCTACTACTTCTGGCTCTTTGTTGTGCAAATGTGTCTTCACAAGCAATCATCTCACAACTTCCTATTATTACAATTGCATTCACAATTTAACCTTAAAGTTCAGTGCTTCCTGTCGGTATGATTAGGTGGTGAAACTCGAAGCTACTTCTATTCTCACGGTATGGTTGATCATAGGCAGGAGGCATTCAGTAGATTCCTGTAGCTTTCCCGTAGGATAGTGATGCTGTGAAATTTAAATTTTGCTATGACAATATTTCACTATCACATTCTTCATTTAAACCATGTTGCCTCAATATACCTGTTTTGAAAACTATTCGCCTATTTACCATTAGAACGTTGTAACAGCAGAGTACAACCATTGCACCTTTTGAATTACCTATTTGTCATTTTTATTTGAAAAGAAAAATGTGCATTGCAAATTGCTATGACAGTTTTGACAAGTTGCTGGACCAAAGTTAAGAGAAGATTTATGCTAAGAATAAAAACCTCACAATTATTTGATAGGACTTTTTTTTATTTTTAAATCATGAAAACCATAAAGTTGGTGCTTACTGTTTCTTCTAAGAGATCTTGTGAAATAGTGGGACACCGAACCTCAGACAGGCTCCCCGTATGTCTTCATAGCAGTATTCTTATAACAATGTTTATTGAGTGTATGACCTTTTGACCTTTTTACGCATAAAGAAATCAGTTACGCATTTTTAGGGTTAATGTCAAAAGGACAGTCCATGCTGAAAAAATTTAATTCATCTTGCAGTATAAAAGTCTACTCAATTAGGTCAGCCCTTTTTGACAAAAAGTAGTAGACGTTTTTAAATGTTTGGTAAAAACGACTTAGAATGCTGTCTATATTTCTTCAAAGTTAGTGGTGGTGATGTCAGTTAATCAGGGTACAGCGTCACCTCTTCTTTACACTGCAGCTTCCCCTAAGTTACTGCACACTTAGAGTGACTCCCAAGGCTTGTAATTCGACTTAAAGCATCTCTTAAAACTCCATAAATTAAATTAGCCTGCCAATATTCGGTGCGTGAGTCCGCAACCTAAGTTGTTTCTATTTTTTTTTTACTAGGTGTGTTTCTATTTTTTTTTTACTAGGTGTTTTTACTCTTTTCAATGTGCTAACCATGTTCTTTTAGTTAAACGGCGAATGTTAAGAAAATTAGACACAGGTTGTTCGTTGAAAAGGCTGTTCTAGCAAAACGATTCGTTGCCTGTTACTGTATTTATCACCCAAGACGTAATTTGCAATATCATACTATAAGTACTTGTTTCACCTATTGCTGGAACACCGAAATCTTTTTACACAGTAGGTCAAAAGCAGGGAGTTAGCTCTACAGCGGCCTAAACACGCCTGAATGTTTCCCTCATCAGTTATGCTTGGTCAAAACTGAATGCTAAATTGTAGCAGTGAGTTTCTAAACTTCATGTGATAACACCGGAAATTTTCTTTACTCCACAATATCTACATGCATTGCACAGGTATGTGATGTTATTTTTTTACTTGTTGCTTTTTAATTCTGTGATGTGAATGAGAAGCATAAACCAAATCATTTATTTACAAATCTAGTACTGCCTATGGTATTGCGCTTACTCTTTCATTATCAAATTGTAAATAATCCCGTCAATCACTAAATGTTTTAAAGCTTGGAAATACAGCTGCATAAACTTGATGAGCTATTATGTGGTCAATTTTTACATACATACTCTGCCTCAATTGCACTACTGCTGCTCTGGCTACAGCCCGAAAGGGCTAATCAAGAATAGCCATAAGTTAGTAGCGTTTAGAAAACATTTTCGCCCCTTTATTTGGTCAAGAATCCACAACACAATTCCTACAAATCGTCATTTTACTCTGTAGTGCAAATTAACTAGTTTTCAGATTTAAATTTCTCGGCCTCCTTTTTCCATAATCTTGACAAAAGTTCATAGCTGACATGGAAAACAATACCACATCCAATTGCATTTTTTTTAAATATCTTTTTTTATTGCGTACAGCTTCTTTCTCCAAACACTATAGCATTAAACTGATCAACTAGGTCGAAGGTAAGCCTGTACCAGTTCGAATTGAGCTGAATCATCTTTTGTTTACTTATTTGGAAAGTGGTTACTGGTGTCGAAACTCATATCTGTGATGTCATAGCACCTAATTTACGCGTCCCTCTTGGCTGCATACGTGTGTAGCTCGATCTAACAGCAGCATGTCTGATTGTTATTAGTTTATGCATACAAAGGCAAGATATCTAGCAACAGTTTAACTTCTTATGTACTATGAGTAATATGATGAGGTTGATACAAATTACTACATGCTAGAAAGGTGTCTTCTTAAACGGACTATCAGCATGCTTGCATAAAAGGTTAATCAATACGATCATAAAACCAATTACCAAGTAAAATAAACAGATTTTTCATCACTCATTACTGACGGTGATACTACCAAGAACTATTATACCTCTATTTTAATTAAAACAAACCAATTTTTTTTCTGACTGAACAATGGGGTTTACCTTAATACTGGTGAACAGCGTTGCGGATAATAAACACTGCTGTACTCCCATTCAACTTTTCACCTCTCGGTTATTTCCGTCATCACACTTGTCTACGCAGAAAGCAAAAGGAGTCATTCTATGACAACAACCTAAAACAAAAACTACGGGTGGTGATCTGGCAGAGCCAATCGCTTAGCTTTGAATATGTACATGAATATTCCGAGCAGAAATTAATTCCAATTTTTAATCTTTGTATATGTTTTGTAGTGATATGTTAATTATTAAACGCCCAGAGGAATAGTGGGATATAAAACTACAATAGGGATGTTTAATTTTCATTTTAGTAGATCGTATCTTATGTACCGTTACTCAAAATGTCAGGGGGCTATAGTGATTATGGACATGGTGAGTCCCAAATAAGTGAAAAGCGTATTTTATTGATCGTAGAAATAGAGACCTCGCAACTACTACTTATACGCAGTATGTCTAGAGTTATGAAAACTGGACATTGCACAAAATACCTTTAGTTCATTTGACTGGAAACAGCGCAGCCAGTGCACAACTGGGAACTACAGGCCATGACACGGTTGTTCCGCCGTGTATCAAATGAACTATTTTGGGTAAGTGCACAATATCACAGTTTGGTGATATGCACCACGACCTCTGGATCATTGTCCCCTTTATACCTTCAATGCTGCACTGAAACCATATCAAGGGTAGACAAAAAAGGAGTTTCTCACTTCCGTCGTGGCCTGGCCTTTTACTTAAAACATCTTTTTTGGAAATTATTCGCCTTTCATGTTTCAACTTTATCAACGTTTGGGCCATGTCAAATGAGTCTGCAGCCATTGTGTGGCCAAATGAAACGCACACATTTATTTACTTATAGTGCAGTCTATTTAGTCAATTAGTAATTTATTATCTTATGACTCAGTTACTATTACGTTCAGTTCAGCCTCTGTAGCACGAAGGTCTTTTAATTAGTTCTCAAACAATCCTGTCCAAGGTTGAACCAAGCAAGTCAACATCCACAACCTGACAAGCACAATCTATTTTCTTACTTTGTAAATTATCAGAAATCAAAATCACAGGCAGTGTCATTATTAAGGTGTCGGAGGAAAAAATCCATTCTAAGAGCAACGTTTGTATACGCTTTAATGGCTTTTACTTTAAGATTTGATTTTATCAATTATGAACTTATCTAAACAAAAACTTTTAGTGCTTAACATTTTCCATCCACCGGTTTCACTACTACACTCCAGTCCTTTCACTGTAGTACTATAATCATACTTATCGTTAGGCTGGGAAGCTAATATTGCTTTACCTATTTGTTTATATGTTTACTCAGGGGTTGGTCCACACTTTAGCATGAGTAACATAGCATTCATTTACCATCTAAAGTGGACAGACACAACAGGGTCTAACAGCTGGTGGTATTCTACTTCTAGACCTAGATATAACTTTCGGCAATAGCCGTCAAATAGTTCAGCATCTGTATTTAAATAATCAGATTCCAAACCGATAGTTTTTAATCTTTCGCTCAGTACTACCTCTGGATCTTAAGTCCAATCAAAGCGCAAATCTCGTAGAGCATCTGTCATAAGCATTAGTCCTTTTTGTTCTTACTTTACAACAATACTTCCTTACAATTTTTCTGTAAAGTAAGAGTAACTTCAAAAACTTACCAATGGATTCCATTGTTCACCAACCTTTCTAATTGATGTCTCTTCTAGTGACGTTGTACTCTGTTTGCAAGTCACGTTTATACTGTCTTCAATTTCAGCATGCAAGACTCTGTTCTGTTTTAATTTCCAGCTTCTGTGCTAAGTTACATCTCCCAGGGTATGGTAGGTTATTAGGTAAGGACACGAAAAGTTTGGGTGGCTTCACTCTCTCCCCCAACGAAAGAAAAAGGCCGAACGATAGTGGCATTAATTTGTTAAGTGTATGCGCTGAACTGCGTCAAATTTTATTTCAACCGCTTAGAGAAGTCGAGTTGAGGTAGTACCCTTTTAAGCTAGACACTACCTCACTGGTGGCACCATTTTTTATGTTGCAGTCCTCATCTAAAGAAGACCACAATACATTTAAGCCAACTCTGCGAGAGCACTGGTGAACATTGGTCGGAGTGCCCAAGGCACGCCCAAGTTAGCAATTAAGAAACTTAGACCTGCCCGTTTTCGTTCGACTTCACGCTCAGTTTTGTTATCAGACGAAAGTGTATTCACTCATGGTTTTATTAATACAACGTTACACACTGCGACATTTATCTTTTAATACAAACAACAAGAGTTTACTATAACATGATGTATTCATATACATATAGAGATTCATTACAAGTAACAGGGGTTAGCGCAAGTTTTATTCTTTCATGGAGGAGAGAGAAACCCGAATTGTCAAGGGAATCATAGCCACTGAACCGTAAGTCTCTTTTGTATGAGGTAGTCCATTGGTATGCCCACTCGGACTAAGCCAGCTTGGTATGCCCACTGCTGGATGTTCTGCCTAAGCCAGTTGGGATACCCACTACTGGTTTAGGTGTTGAGCTGGGATACCCACTGCTCAACTGACTAAGCCTGGCAAAGGCACAGGTATATATCAATTTTCTCGCGTATTTTCATTGGTCGAAAATCAAACTTCGCATGGCGTGGTACGAAGTTACGTTTCGTCGGCGTCCGCAATAATGACATCGGTATTCGCGTCTAGCTGTTCGCCGGAATCCGAGGGCGTTTTTCCCGATGCTCGTAATGACGGTATTTTGACCGTGGGAATATTTTGTACTAGCTTTTATCCGTTCAAATCGGAAATGTTACTTATTGTTTTAGATCGGGTGTTGGTGTAAATGGTTTCTATAATATTATGGGATACTCTCGTCTTGGGTGTGACTTACAATACATGTGGAGCATACATATACGATAGTTTGAATAATTACACAATACAATGTTCTTGTAAACCAAGTGTCTTTAAATGCTACTTTGTTCCAACTTCACTCTTCTTGAATTCAATCCATTCGGTGATGCGACTTTTAACATTGATATTCTAATGCTTCTTTTTTTGTGCTGTTCAATGACATTAGCGCCAAACTTCCAAGTTGTTTTTCTGAACTTGCTGTTGAAGTCTTCCTTTGTTTGTATTTCAGAGTCACAAGCCGTTTCATGTTGAGGATGCAATGCGAACTCAACATTCCTTCCCGCTCTGTTCAGTGGAAGATGTCGGATATCTTCGAAAAATCGGAAAGATGTTCCGATAAGAGTTTCCATGTCCTTGCAGCACATTCTTCACAACGTTGTCGCCTCCCCAAACTGCGCGAGGAACGATAATCTCTGGAATTGGTGCGGCTAGACGTTGATTCCTCCAATGCTCCATCTGAGCAGTTGGTTGGTCTCGAACTGGCATGTATACAAATAAAGATTATTGAGAAGATTTATGTGACTGTTTTGTCGGTGTAACAAGGAGCTGCCTTCTTCGAGGCTACCAACGGTCTATCTTGACATTAGACATTCATTATGTCAATGAAAATGTTGTTACATCTTTCTCGATAAAATTTTCTGAAAATTCTTCAAATGATAAACTAGATTTAACGGCATCCATAGGGCTTTCTTTCATATGTATCATGAAAATGTAAAACTACTTTCTTGCCAAAAACGATAGTCGTTCTCACCTGAATGATTGTCTAATGCCGTCATGAATTTTTATGATATCTTGATGTCTAACACATAACGTTTTTAATCACTTATGATAGTACTATGAGCTTGTGGGTCGAACTTTTTGTTCATCTATCTTTGCGTGACTTAATTCTCCCATCTAGGCTATTTTGTGTACTGTAGTTTGATAAGCGTTCCTTCCCCCGGTTAAAGAACTTGGTGAGTTTGATCCTAAACGATATTACTTCACCTTTCGAAATCTTTACCCCATACTGTGAGGCGATCTGTTGTGATATCGTGTAAAACCTTAAGTGTTTTCATCAGGCATGATCTTTTGTCAACTTTTACCCTAATTGTTTTAAAATGCCTAGTTATCTCCAATGTGGCTATTATGAAACTAGATATTTTCAATTTAATACATTTCCTCACATTTCGATTTATTATCCAACTGGCAATGCAGGGATTTGTTTCAAAATTCAGGGTTTGTAGTTTTTCATACCAGACATGACCTACCTTTCCACATTTTATGTGTGGAATGTTTGGTCACTCCGAATATGGTCACTGGTAAGATCTTACTTTTCAAATTTGTCTTTAAGACATCTAATATAAGCTGTGGCCATAAAGATGGCATCACGAATTCTATACATCAAGAGGTCTGAGTTAAATTTTGCTAAAAATTGATCGTCAACAGATGCGACTTGCTGATAATATTTATTTTTCGGAGTCTCCGGAGAAGACTTTTCATTATAGTTCTTTAATAATCTCAGCAGATTTCCCTATTGGACTGTCTTTAGTAGTGTATAAGGTTAATCATCTAATAATTTAATAGATCTTCTTTTCGTGTGGCAATTTAGCTACAGGTGGAAACAATAGGGCTTTTTACATGGCCCTTTAAATGAGCTCATCAGCTCACTTTCCTGGTCACGTGACACGATTACTGCTGAATCACCAACTGCTTGAGTGATCGAATGAGCTCTCGGGAAAGTGAGCACAGCACGCTCGTAATTGCTTGGTTCGGAAGTGAGCTCCCAGGTAAAAGTGTGTTCGCGAAGCAGCCGCCTCAGATTTGGGAGTCGTTATAACGCCTACGTTGGTTGGATGATGCATGGTTGAATTTAAATCTCGTCTGCAGTTTTGAAAAGGTACAAGGTGTTGGTTTTAACTTAGTTTTGCAATCCATATTGCAGTAAAGACGACATCAACGTAACATGGCCTGGTTGTACAGTTTGTAGTACGCTAGACTGCTTGTTCACTGCACTTTATGGATGTCAGTATTGCCCACAGAAAAATGCTGTTGCAATTTACATACAAAATTAACGGCCTGGTAGTAGCCTATATAGGCTAATTGCTGATGGTGCTTTGCTTCCAAAAAGTGCTGTAGGACACCACGTTTGCTGGAATGCAACCTAATCGTATTTCAGCTGCAGAGAATTGGGTGTTATAGTAGGTATCTGTAGGATTGTGATAATCCCTTTGTGTTGTCTGACGCATGCTGAAACGTTGCAGAAACCTGTGCAAAGAAATGATTTGTAATCCTGGCATAATGTTTTTGCCTTTCATCAACCTAGCAAGCTGGGTTTTGTGAAAAGTAATGACTACTGTGGCTCTTA
>Ga0210059_1011333_pt1 | contig 13652 bp, 4 predicted proteins | sample Ectturendosymbi2_FD_188042 | JGI IMG/M metagenome (GOLD analysis project Ga0210059, IMG submission 188042) | Ecteinascidia turbinata endosymbiont from Florida, USA - Sample 2 (SPAdes) (version 2) | ecosystem: Host-associated > Tunicates > Ascidians > Unclassified | place: Key West, Florida...
GGACCTCATGCTCCATAAAAACACGACGTTGGCCCCTCTGTGTGATGTTTGGAATGCTGAATGCAGCAGGCATTAATTCCTACATCATCAGCCGTGAAAATCTGGCCAGGAGAGGCATATGGCTATAATCAACAGACGGTGTTTCCTATTGGATCTGGGGAAGGCCCTCATAACACCATGGGCACAACAACGGCTGTCATCGCCTTTTCTACCACGCCAACTAAAGACCTTGATCACAGCTGTGCTTGTTTATGTTACTGACTGTGTGCATTTGATCTCCAACTGTTGTTTTTGTCTTGCTTATGTTTACTAGCTGATTCATATGAAACAATACACATTCATTCATTTACATGAAAATTTGGCCATCTTTGATACGCCTCCCATATACATTCCAGTTGCATTACAGGCTATAATTCACTCAAGGCATGCTTCAGACACCTCGGTACCAGCACGGAGCAGGAAAAGTTCTTCAAGTCTGTTATGTTTGTTTAAATTTTTTGGTTTCATCTTTTATAAAACATTCGTTATTTTTTAGTATTTTCCTTTCAATCAGTAACAGCATCAATTAAAGTGCAAAGTGACTTTATTAGTGCACAAACAACAGAATTGGAGCTACATTTTCAGTGTAGTTTTTGTCATCAACTTAAATTGAAAAAAAGTATTGTTTGTTTATTTTACAAAAAAGGGGTAAAATCCACCCCAGGTTAGTGTTCGTGAGATGAAAATTCAGCGTTGAAAAATTGGGAAATTCTTATATAATTTCTCCTGAATATCAAACAGAAAGCAAAAATATGTTTGAATTCTAGGCAAGTTATTATTTTTATAAACAAAAATTGGGTTATTTTCTTACCAACATTGCCGTCTGTGCCTGTGGTTGGAAAATCAGTTGAAGATAGTGTTGTAAGGTTTGTAACTTCTGTGCTCATTGTGTCGGTGAGGGTCGAAACACTGGCAGATGTATCAATAGTTGTCGAAGGATTAGTTGACGGATTGATGGTATCCATATCTGGGCTGGTCAAACTGTTCGATGTTACGGTGATGCTGGTAAAATCGTCGGTTGTTTCAACGGTCAAAGCTTCATCTGTTGTTGCTTCGCCACCATTCGTCACACCACTGTCTGTCATGTCTGCAGTTGTCATAACGCTGGTTGCTCCATCGATGGTTGTCAAATCACTACCTTCCGAGGATTCGGTAATAAGATCAGTCGTTCCCACCACATCTGTGCTTGTCACGTCAGTGACTGTTGAAACGCTGGTCAATGTGTCAATAGTTGTTGAAGGACTAGTTGAGGGATTGTTGGTACTCATATCTGCAGTAATCATATCGCTGGTAAAAACGTTGATTTTTCTCACAATAGTGCTGCTGCCACCAACTAATGCTTAAAAAGACTGCAAGTGCAAGTGACTGCTGTCTTGAAACAAAAAGAGAAAGAGGCTAAGAACCTTGTCCCATTTTTACATATGACATAATCGCTCGTTGGTCTCCATAACGTAATAGATTCAGAAACTGGTGTGGTCTTACTGAGATTGTACTAAGTGGTTCAACATAAATTTTGAATTGAGAGCATAAGCAACGTTGCTGCACCAATATTATTCTGTTTATAAATCTAAGTCCTAGTCGTTCACATTAGCTTCATTTGCATCCACACCCTACAAGATCATGAAAAAAACTGGTATGAAATGAACTGAAACAAGATCAGAAGAGGCTTCAAGAAAAAATATAGCTTTTGATGTTACAAGTAAATGTGGACCGTTGATGGCATAACTAAAGGCTAGACCAGTGGTTCCCAACATTGTCAGTGTCGTGGACCCCTTTGACGATTTGGCAGAAAACTGTGGATCCCCTTAACAAAACCAGTCAAAACCCTTCTAGAACATGTGTGGCTTAAGTGGTTAAAACCAGTTTTAACTTAATATTAGAAATACTTAGAATTGCTGTTTAAAACTGATGCTTTCAGCTAGTGGATTTTTATGCGCTTTGTCGAACAGCCCTACTAAAATCTGCATATGTTTCATATTTATCAAGTTAGAGGGGTGTAAATGGCCTATTTGGCCTTCCTCTTTTGACGTGTAACAAAAACATTTTCCAATTTGGTCTTGGGTAACTGTCGTGAAACTAAAGCAATATATGCCCATGTTGGCCATGGATACGTGCCGAGTAACAAAGCAACATTTAAACTTATTTGTAAGCTAAATAACATGGCTATTTTTGCTGTAAGGACCCTATGTGGCTAAGAAGTGCAAATATTGAAAATAGCATATTTACATGTATCAACCTAATTTATATATGTTGGATGCAGAACCACAAGCTTTGCGCGTCTTTAAAATTAAATGGTAAACAGTAAAAGGAAGTGTCAATATCGGTTCCTGCGTGGATGGTAGGAAAGTTCAAAACAAGTTAGCAAATCTGAATGGGAAAATCAGTGAACATCCCAAATAGAACAATATAATTATTTCACACGAGGAAGGATCGTGCTTACGTTTTTCAAAATATTTATCTTCACAGGTGTCAAGAAAGCGAACACTGGATTGTTCTATAAAGGTAGCAGTTAAAGCTTCACAGATAGGTGGTTTAGTTCTGATGTCATGAAACAAAGAATAGTGCCGCGATAGAACCATTTAACCACTGTCATCCCTGATCTCTGGTTTGTATCAATTACTTGGATGCGATGCCCATCCAGACTTGGAAAACCTGATATTCTAGTTTTTTCATTCGATGAATTAGAGGGAAATGACTCTAATTCTAATTTTAATCAAATTTGCTAATAGCTTCATTGCTCCAATTTCAGTTCTAATCTAATTTCTGGTTTTGCCAAAAATCCTATTAAAGATGGAACAAGAACAAGCCCTCGTGAAGAGAAAATGCAACAAAATGGTCACAAGTGCCATGTTACCACCATTTGAGCAGAGAAGACAACGAAAACTCGTTTATTTTTTTTCTCATTAACAACTGCAGTCCAAACTATATAGCCTTATCAATGATGAATTATCACGTCACATTACCAATCTACTCACACGCAGATTTGAGTAAATGTAAGTCGAATTTTATTTCAATTTTTGGTTTTCGCCAAATCCGCTGATTTTAATTACAAACTAGTTTGTGACAGATGAGATAGGTCTAATTTTAATTTTAATCTGATTTAGCAAAGCTAAAAAAATTCTAATTGTCCAAGTCTGTGACCATCCCGTGGAAATTTTATTTGCTGTTTCGCCATCATATTGTTGATGGTATTTCAAAAAGTTGCTACATACAGCAAATACCATAGTTTGCACATGTCAGGATTTGGTTCAGCGGAAAATATTTATTTTCGTCAATATTTGTGAAACACATGGGACCATAGACTTGTTGTATTTTTGTTTTCCATGGTAATCACAAAGTACAAAGTGCTTGCAAGGTCTTCACACACTTTCCATTTGCTTTTTTGTCTTGGTTAAACAATGTGCTTGTAGTTGTTAGCTTTTGTCCAATTGGTAGGTCTTCTGTAGGTAACAGCCTGTTCGGCCTGTTCCGTCAGCCATCAGCCTGTTCCGGCTTGTTTAGCATAGTTTGAAGTTATTTGACATATTTTGATAAAATGTTTAGCATTTTTGGTCCATCAGCACCTGGCAACCTGGTTTGTAGAGTTGCGCTCAATTTGTCTTTTGCAAGCTTAACCACCACGGAGCGTAATTTGGCATATCGCTATTTTGTTTCATCTTACACATATGAAGGTCATGGACCCAAAAAAATCCTTCTGTGGACCCCCGGTTGGGAACCACTGGGCTAGACCGAATCAACTTGAAATTGAAAAATTGCTGTTACATTTTGCAAACCGAATTTGCAGTCACCACGACAAATTTTCTTGCAGTTAGAGGTTTTTCAATCATTCGGATTTACTATCGGCATGGATGTTTCTGCACTAACAAATTTGCAAATACAGTAACTATACAGTATAAACAAATCCTTGAAAAAACACTGGCGAAACATAGTAAAACTGGATCGTTTTTCTTACCAACATCGTCATTTGAGCTTGTGGTGGAAAATTCAGATGAAGGTTGTGTTGGTGAAAGGTTCGCAACTTCTGTGCTACTGCTAGCATCCATACTCATGGTTGCTTCACTGTCGCTTGTCGAATCGCTGGTTGTCGATGCTCTGGAAATCAGATCAGTTGTTTCCATCACATTCTCACTGGTTGCGTCAGCGATTGTTGAAACGCTGGTTGATGTATCAATAGTTGTCGAAGGATTATTTGACGGATTGATGGTCACCACATCTGTAGTTGGTATACTGCTGGTTATTGCGTTGGTGTTTGTCAAACTGGTAGTTGTCTCATCAGTCATTACTTCATCTGTTGTTGCTTCGTCGCCATTTGCAAAACTGGTGCCTGTCATACCAGCTGTCCTCATACCGTTTGTTGTTTCACTGTTTGTGAAACTAGTTGTTGCGTCGTCGTTGTAATCCGCATCCTCGGCTGCAATGTCGCCGGCTGCCACCGTGGACTGACAGCTTGTTTTCCCAACTTCTGTCAAATTAAACGGCAATATACCACTGTGAACTAAATAAGATTGGTGCAAGCCAGAAAAATTATGTCTCATTCTTCACCCTAACATTTGGAAACCAATAGAAAGGTTTCACCCTGAACCTATGGGCATCAAATGCTTTAGCTAAAGAAGATGGCCACCATGTACTTTTACATGATTGGAAGTTTCTTGTCTGATCAACAAAAAGCAACTTACAGGCGTCCCGACGGTTGAGCGTGGCTGCGGAAAACCAAGGTGACGTTACGGCAGCTGTTAAAATGAAGCATTTACGAAATACTGTAGCTTGTCTAAAAATTCTGTTCATTTTTAAATCTGATCAACTGCGTAATCTCCATTCATGTTATTGCAAACGATCATATGGAGCATTAAACCCTTTACCTGCTGTAGTTTACCTTAAAATTCAGGCATTTACTGCCACAGTAAAATGGCCCATCGGTTGGTGTACACACCGATTTAAGATGAAAATATGCCAAAGTTTTAACAACTACAGAGTTTGTTGTCTAAATCAGAGGGTGTGCGGCCCAGTTTAGGTTTTCACTGTAGTTGAAGTATATCCTGAAAACATGTCCTTAATTTGATAAACATAAATTTGACATTTTCTGATGCAGCAATCCTCATTGCCACTACGTCTCTCCTGCGTACTGGGAGATTTTCACACGAGTCCACTGAAACTTTCGTGCAAAACTGATGTAAAGTTTCCTGATTTTACCTTTGTTGTTCCAGTGGAACTTAACTTGTGTATAACATTACACTTACGGAGTGAGTAAAGTGCCAAACTGTCGTTGCCATTGCAGTTAAGCTTCGGACGCTTTCAGTACAGTAGCTTAAACAGAATTTTGTTTGCCAAGATCAAATTACTGAAAGTCATTCAACGTACGGCCCTAATCGAAATAGTGACAGAATTTTTTCACTCAGTAAGGAATTTCTGTTGGACGTAACTGTTCTACATTTTATTCGATACTAAACTTCATGGTGACTAATAAATTTGGATGAGTGTAACGCCAACTCTCGTGATCTGGAATTGCTTTGCATACATTTCAAATATTGTGAAGACATTTTGCCAATTATGCTGTTTAGTTGGGAATTCACGTAGTGCATCACTGTAGGTTTTGGAGCTTTAGGTGTTTAAATTTCAAAGGTGTGTTTCATTCGAAAAAATCTTTTCAATCTTTGCTAATATATATTTTGTAACTTTGAAGGGAATAATTCAAATATTTTTAGGCGTGTTGTGCACCTTCAAACGCAATTTACAACTTAAAATCAATTCAGATCTAGCTCAACAATTTCCAGCTTTTAAGAGTCAGCGTACTTTTTTCACCAACGTTTTTCACCACTTTCCCGCACTCTTGGACAATATCCCACTTACCAGAACAAGTTCATAATTTTCTCATTCGTATGAGACAGAAATATTCTGTGCTTTGTGTAACTTCGTATTTCAGTGTTGTTTATAAAGCAAAGTATATCATTTTGTTAAGCTTTAATCGTGATCTATAGTGGTGATTATGCAAATGTTTCAATAGTGACAGTCAGAACTTTTTTGTCCAATAACAGAAAACTCTACTGTGAGTGCATTCTAGAAGAACTTGTCACAGGTTTCAATTCACTCTTTTTCTTCCACTTTGTACATGAATATTTGTTTCAATATCATCATTTACTGTAACATTTTAGGCAGTGGGGTAACTGACAGGGGACATACCTGCGAACCACCACCCCCCAATCTAAATGTAACAACCGGCCCCCACTTAGCTTATACTGTATCTTGATATTTAGTATTCTTTAATTTTCAGTAGATTGTTGCTTTTTTTCGGAGTTTTTCCAGCGATTTCGGGTTTTCGTACAGCCATCTACATTGGAATTCGCTATAGTTTATCAACTTTTTTTCTAAATGTTGACTATTGGGCCTTCTTCAGCTAAGTTTCCCCTGGCTCAAAGCCCTAGTTAAGCCATTGATTGTAGGTACATTCTGTGAAATCTTTTTCACGTCATGAATTAAATCCACCATCAGTAAATAAACCACATTAAAATCATACCCAACGAAGACAGCAAATGATTTGTGGAAAGACTGTCATCAAAACCCAAGAATCTCTGTCCAAATTGTGCGGAATAACATCTCTGTCCAAAATATGCTCTTGGCCCAGTGTAAGTGAAGGCAATACATGGCTGAATTTTGGTATTGTTTCACATCTGTTGAACGCAACATGCCTGTCCAACTTATTTTTTACTAACATAATGCCCTGAGTCTTTGTTCACGTAAATTTGTACACGTCAATAGTGTTGCTGCTCATATCAAGAACGACTACACCTTCTGCATGTATAAGCGGCGTGTTGAAAACATAAAATCAACGATGCTCTTTGTCAACTAAATTGAAAGCATGTTCAAAACAGCTAGTAACAGTAGAAGAGATAGATTTTTTGCTGTAAACTTTTTGCTTCAACAAAGAGCTTTTCACTAAACCTTTGCATCAAGTGGCTATAAATGTGCGGATAAGAAAAAGCACGCTGCCTGTACGCAATCTGCGGCGAAGTTACTTACCATGCTTAAGGACGAACAGCAATGCCAGCCAAACTGCGGTGCTCATTTTTTGCTTGTCTAAGAAAATGAACACGTTTGGGAAAAGCTACGTGCGTTTAGCTTCAAATTTGAGCTAACCAGTCTGCTGTTGATAGAAGCGAAGCTCAACCACAACTGGCTCTCGATCCTTTGTGCTATTGTCATGAAGTGATATTCAATACGAGTTTAATGACTGCCATCCCCGTGAATCCTTTCAGCAAGCTGTGTCGTATTTGTAATGTATGGGTAAAACGTTTTCAGCGCAATGAATGGAGCTCGACAACTTATTTATTTATGTGAAATGATAACGTGACGGTAAACAATACGCAGGATTTCCCAAGTGAATTTAAAGCTATTTAGTGTGGTTTGAAAAATTCTTTCAATGAAGATATAAAAAATTTTATGAAAGTTACTGAGTAGTTGCAACAAATTTAATAAAAATTCTGACCTCAAACGTCGCTTTCTCAAATATTTCATTTGATTCTTGTTTTACAGAAAAAAAATTAAATCGACCGGAAAGCAATATTTATCTATGGAACATTGACGACTGTCAAAATTGTGCGGTCGTCCACTACCCTTGTCTAAATTTCTTTTCCGTTGTCATTTGGTTTAAAATCAATGCATCAAGCGAGTAATTAGGTGCATTTCTTTTCTATGGCGTTTGCTCTTCTTCAAGTTTGCAGGTTGTCCGTAAGTCTCTACAAAAATAAAAAAAATTGTAATCCAGGCCATTGATGCGATATTTTAATCCAGTAGTCCTTAACCTTTTCTCTACCACGCCTCCCTTAAGTTAATGTCCAGTGTTTCAAGCCTCCCTGACTTTAAATAAGCAAATTGGGCGGAACAGTTTCCAATCCCAAATTTTCCGTGTTGTAGAGAGCGTAAGAGCTTGCGGCCCCTGGAAATTTATTGATGCCCCCCTGAGGAGACGTGCCCCTCGGGTAAGAGCCACTGTTTTAACCGATTTGTGTAAGTACTTAGCATTTATTAAAGCGTTATCGCACGGCATATGTTATAGTTCCAAGACATTTATAACAGACCCATTATGAAGGTTGCCTGTTATGAGCTGATGGACTGGTCTGTTATGAACGGGTCTATTATGGACAGGTCTGTTATGGGTGGTCTGCAATATGAACAGGTCTGTTTTGAAAGAGGAAGCAGAATAAAACAATCACCGATTTTTAGTTTGATTTCAACTCTACGAACCAGCACGACATGCTGTACTAAAGCCACGTGCTCGTGGTCACCCGATCAAATGCGTTCCACGAAGTGCAGTGTGATCTTCAACGTTACGAGAATTTATCAGCGGTCTCTCCTGCGTACTGATTCCCGCAAAACCCGCAAGTGACCACATGAAATCCGTAACCGGCGCAAAGTTCGCGCTTGCCTTTCAAGGACCAATCTGCCTTTTGACTGCTCGGCATTCAACTCACGAAACATGTTTTTGTTACGTCTGCCAGAATTACCGCACAAAGCGCAGTGTACGCCTTGCCCTGAATATCTTCATTGCTGGCTGGAAGATTCATTGTCTGGCAGTGTTCGGTTGTTTCTAAGACGTTGACCAACTGTGATAGGTCTGTTGTATGCGATCATGACTTCGCTGTGAAAAGCTTTTTCTTTCTCTGAGAGACGAAACAATTTGGAGAAAACGGTTGGCTAAACATTACAATTTTAAGGGGGATGGAGTCTGTTCCACCACGTAGGAAACCATCGCAATCATGTCATTCATCATGTTACGAGAAGACTTCCATCTTTATGCTTTTTATGTAATCGAGACAGGCTTAGCAGGAAGTCTTCAGTTCTTCGATTTAAACATTGTATTTCTTATTGCTCCACTAAATACAAGTTGGCGGAGGGCGATTGTTACTTTTGTTGAAAAACTAGCAACAATGTGGTTGCTTGTAGGCGCTATTCATGAGTTTTAATTTTAACTGTTATCCGACATTACGACAAATTCGGTCTGAGAAAGGCAATTTTTTGTTTTGCTTCGAAGTTAGTATTGATAGTAGCATAGGCGTAGCCAAGCGAGGCCAAAGGGGCCATGACCCCTCTTCCCGAATTTTTAGAAAAATAGTCATTTTTGTGCTTTGAGATGAGTTTTTCTAGACAAAATAGTGTTATTCGGCTAAAATCAACCATTTTGGTCCCCCCACATTTTTGGGCTGGCTACGCCAGTGCCATCAGCTCCTACAAACCTATTTTGGACAGGGTTGCGTTAGAAGGTATATGAGGATGTGTTATGGCAGATTTAAATGAAAAGAATGAGCAGCAGCTTAGGATGATTTTTATCAAAGATCAAAGCTGAATCTTAACCAAAGATCAAAGCTTTCAAATATACGGTAAACATGCGTCTCTTGCTTACGTAAACGTTTTACGAAGTTGCTACAATTATCTTTTGTTAACAGTAAGCCACAATTACAAAAAAACATATTATATTATTTGACGTTTTTACTTAGACGCGGGAACTAAATCAGCAATATACCATAGAGACATGAAGGTTCGCTGTGAAGGTATTAGTGCTATGTAACCTTATAAATGACATTGTGTAATAAATTACTGTAGAGCAACACAATAGATGACGTATCCATGCAAGATCTTCTTGGCTTTATTTTGTTAAAGAGACTCGAATAGAAGTTTTTTGCCCGGCGATGTTTCCCAATATTTCTTGTTGCTTGAAATTAAAAAAGTGCGTGGGATTGACCAGTAAATGTTTAAAAATTTCAAAGGGTTGACTGACAATATGTTCTTTAAATTCAGGTTACCAATTTCGTCAAACAACCCACATATCATTAATGATCCCAAGAAAAATGCATCCATTCAACACACACCAACGCAGTTTGTTTAGATTGTGAAGTGTGCCAGCCTTCCTCATTCAATAACGTTTGCTTTGGAAGACTCAACATTTCGTAACAGATCAAAAAACAGGAAATAAACCTTTTTCAGCAATAGATTGTAAAATACATCAGTACAAACACAATTCACATAACTAATTCGATGAAAGTTGCAAAGGAGTGAAAGCGGTAAAGATTCAGTTCGTAATGACTAAGCATCAGTACGAAAATGCTGAGCATATAAGCAAGTTGCCAAATAGCCTACCGCCTTTTTGCAGCAGCCAACATTCTACAGCACCTATTTGGCAAGCAGCCAAATTTCTGTACCAGCTGATGGTACGCGCCACTAATGTTGGTCGGCTGCGTTCGATTCCAGGTCGGATCATACCGAAGACTTGAAAACTGGTACTTGCGCTTGTTCAGGCTTGTGCTCGGCGTTATAGGTGGGTGCAAAGAAAAAAATCACGAGCGGCGTTGTCATTGGCTTACCACCAGTACGTCACTACGAGAGCAGCCACGTGACATGCCTCAGGCATGCGAGATATAGACGCCGCTGACCATGACTGAAACTTCAAAGAGAGTGCTCAAACCAGGGTAGTGAATTTGAAGTCGTATTTGCATTAAATTTTTGCAATCATCATTAATTTTGAACGTGTTTAGTACTTGGCCAACTTTTTAACATAATCTTTGAGAACGTCTCAAAATTATTTCAATTAGAAACCTTGCTGTCTTTCGGATAGTTCTCTGTAAAGAATACTAGCACGAAAGCGTACACTGCAAGGGAAAACTAATCGATAAGAATTTTTTTACTCCGTGTTCTTCACGTACAAGCACGTTTTTTATAAACTCAATCATGTTCATCAATGGCCGCAAGAATAATCACAATGCACAGTACGAACGCTAGAAAATTTTTAAAGCAATTTTTTCATGAAACGTATATGTCAAAAATAGACTTCACTGTATTTAATATCCTTTCAATGACCTTTTGATGCAAATCAAACCTCTTACAAGTACTTCGTCTTAGTTGCTTTGCATTTTGTGAAAATGGTGTTAAATGGTTTCATGCTAATCTCGGTGACTGTCTTGACATCAAACGCTTTGGAATGAGACGATATACACACAACCACAGCATATTTCAAGTAAGTAATTTTTTTACAAAGAGAAGGCGTTCAACGTAATTACATGGTATTCCCAGTTGAATCGAATTTTTTTAAATACCTTTTTAAATAATCACTTCCACTTCTCGAAAAAGGTCTCCAAAGCTCATTTCAAATAATAAAATGACTTTTTCTAAAATGGCCTCTTCAACTTTTACTTTGTGGCATAAGCATCAGCAATTGCTTTGGCGCATGCAAATCGAGGTATTGGTTGTGTTATTAAATTTTTGTATTGAATACAGCAGTACATTACGATAAAAATGTGATTTGTTTCAGAAGCACTAAACGTTTGTTTGATTTGGGTACGGGAAACACTTTTCGGAGGTAAGCAATTTCCTTTTCACCCAGCTGCCCAGCATGCAAAAGCGTCCGTAACATCCATGCAAAGTATTTATATCTACATCTAATCTAAAAAAATACTGGACATTGTTTAGCTGGTTTCAATGCAGGGAGATTGTTTTCGCAACGTTTCACGCACGTGTGTTTCAAAAGTATCAAGTGATGCTTTTGACTTAGTGCCAAGTCTGTTGATGACCGCATACGTCAAAGGTTACTTTCAAACATTTCATAAAAACTGAAAACTGACTTGCAATATGCAAGGGCTTCCTCGGCGCGGAGAATATTGAATAACTTTACTTCAACAACGGTATCTTCGACTTTTTCAAAAACTTCTCTGCTTTGCATGCAGCACTTGATGCAGGGACCGATTTGGAGCAGTTTAAAAAAGGCTTGACCAAGTTCTAAATGCAAGCTTCCATACAGTGTCAAACTACTCGCATCTTTTTCTCCAAAAGCTTCCTTCATTCGTTTGATCGCTTTGTTCAGAGTGACAACTTTCGCATCAAACTCTGAAAGCACTCCTTCACTCAGGGAAAGGGCAAAGAGACACGTTGCTTCAACCAGGCATCTAAATCGTTTATCGATACCCTCCGAAACAAATATCTCGGGTAATATTTTGTACAGGAATGGCATAACGTAGGTTTTTGCCAATGTTTTATAGCTCTCTTGGTTCTCAGCCAGTCTACTGTTAATTTCGGCGAAAGCGTGCAAACATCGCGAAAATCCAACTACGGTTTCTCGCAAGGTAGCTCGCTTTGAATAATAAAAACATGCAGCTTTGTAAAAAGAAATCGCTTCTAGCAACTTGTTTTCCATCGTGAGGCTGAGCGCAAACATTTCCAGGGATGCTGCATCCGTTTGAACGTGAGCTTCAATGTACCCAACAAGTTCTTTTTGAAGTAGCGCTGCCTTCTCAAACCGACCTTCGGCCATGCACGTCACCAGCACGCGTAGAAACATGACGCAAGACCAAGCATGAGTGTTCGACGATGAGTGGGAAGCTACAAAACAAGTACAGCTAGTAGCGAACTGTTGCTACGTTGGAGGTTTTGAAACGGAGGTGTTCACAAAATCACTGAAACTTAGCAAATATTATGGTCAGGTTGCAAATAGAGGTGCAATTAATCGATTACGGGGATATAACGCCTCCATCTGCTCCTTACTTTTAATTAAAGGTACTAAAACAAGTCTTTTCATGCGTTGACTGTTTTCGAATTCTCTTTCTCAGCCATTTCAATTTTACCAAGAGCAAGTCTTTCAATCGGGCGTATCCCATCTCTTCCTTTCGCACTACATCACTTGGAGGTAAACGAATAGCAAGTAAATAAAGGATAAGCTCCCCTTCGACAACGAATGGACGTAACAGGAAACTGAACCGCCCCAACACAAAACACTGTTTAAAACCGTCGCATAAAACCCGAAGACCACCGGCTTTTTTCTACCCAGCAACGATTGTCTATACAATGTCTATGCTTTATTTTAAATATCTGTGCTTTATTTCAAACGATTGTCTGTGCTTTATTTTAAATTAAGACCGAAAACCATACCATCCGTTTGCTTTAAGAGTTAAACAAATGTGTAATGCATTTGTAGCGTTAGTTTAATACAAAGTATGGTGAATCGTATAAATAAACATCATCTGCAATTACCTGTGGGAGAAAAAGCAGCTTCCAAAGTTGATACATCTCCATCGCAAGCTGAAATGATTTCTAAGAAAAGCACTTAAGTGAAAGTTAAGTATCAATCAAAAAACACACTTGCAATCGAAACAAACGTTACATGTCCAGTCTTATTTTCATCGCAAATCTCATCGCTTGCTTTGCACAAAATAATTGTAAGATCACATGCGTTGATACTTCACAGAAGTACCATGAAAGAGATTGTTAGCCTTCCTTACCTTTGATCTTGTTCATGCACGCTAGTGCAGTCATTTCAGAATCTTTCAATCCCTGCATACCGCTTTGGCAGGGTACACCATCAGTTTTGTTTGATGCTGGGTCTTCATCGTACGCCTCTGAAACTCAAAAATTTTGTAAGGTTTATCGTGGTTATTGCAAAAATATAATGCATTGTTTGATGTCACACATATTAACATGAAATGACCAGACTAGGTGACCAGAATGCACCAAAAAAAAATCGGCCAGGCGAGTTCTACACAAAAATGGCGCAAAAGTCGATCAGGGCCAGAGGGCGCGATTACATGCCGGGCCTGGCTTGGTGGCGTCTTGGTGTGGAACTGGCGGAAGTATCAGAA
>Ga0210059_1011334_pt1 | contig 13650 bp, 2 predicted proteins | sample Ectturendosymbi2_FD_188042 | JGI IMG/M metagenome (GOLD analysis project Ga0210059, IMG submission 188042) | Ecteinascidia turbinata endosymbiont from Florida, USA - Sample 2 (SPAdes) (version 2) | ecosystem: Host-associated > Tunicates > Ascidians > Unclassified | place: Key West, Florida...
GAACCTAACCCCTGAACCTAACCCCTGAACCTAACCCCTGAACCTAACCCTTGAACCTAACCCCTGAACCTAAATCCCAAACGCAAACCCTAAACCTAAATTGTAAATCTGAACACAACAGTTTCAAAACTTTTGAAAAAAGTAAAGCTGGTCCCATGGATTGAAACGTGCGACTACTATCAAAATGAAAGTCGCAAAGGTGAAAGTCAAACTGAAAACCATTCGCACAGCAGATGTAAACACATCTGCTATACTAGTACTATACCATGATGGTGCTGCTGAAGTGATAAACTCAGCGTTTTATTCGGATTGTGTCATGTGTGCTAGACTTGCAGGTGATTATGTAGTTGGAATCTATAAAATGCAACTCTGTTCATCTCTGCCTATATCCTTTTTTCCTTAAGTATTGCCCGTTTTCTTCAGGCTATTCCTAAATAATATGCAATTATATTGTGCAAGTTCACAATAGGCAGTGGCTTTAAGTCTGCCAGTGTACCTTCATTGAAAAAAATTATTCATCCGCCAGTTGTCACGTGACACTGCCGCATGACAAGTGTGCACTAGACTACACTACGCTTGCTAGTAACATAATAAACATCAGCCCACAACCTCAACCCAAACTCTAAACCTAATCTGAAATCTTAAACCTAAACCTTAAAATCTTGAATGCACTAGCTACAGATCTGCCTGTGGACCTTAATATTTGGAAACTTATTAATACGCCCCCTGTCATGTGACAGAAACGCACAATGAGAGTGCAGTCAGCTTGGTAGAAACATACTAAACGTAAAAGGCAAACCTTAACCGTAACACTAACCCCTAAACCTATCCCTAAACTCAAAGTTTGGAAGCTTTTGAAAAAAGAAAAGAAATAGTGGTCTCATTAATTGAAATGTGCAACCACTACTACCAAAACGAAAGTCACCAAGGTGAGACCCAAACTAAAAACCTTTGGCACAGCAGACCTCAAACACATCTGCTATGCTATGAGTATGACATCGCTGCCCCTTGAGTGACAAACTGAAATCTTTTTATTCGAACTGTGTCATGCAATGCAGATGAATAGTCACTACGAATTTTAAACCTAAAGCCACAACTTTTTGAAACTTAAAAAAGTAAATACAAACTTGTCCAACCAAAAGTGTAAGCTATACTACCAAAGTGAAGTAGCAATGGTGAGAGCCGAACTGATAATCACTTGCACAGCTGGCATAGACATTTCCCCTCGAGTGTGTTTAGGGTGTTGCTAGTGTGATTAACTCAGGTTTTTATTCGAACCCTGTCACATGCCGGGTGGCGGAAGAATAATTTAAAAAAAATGAAGGTCCACTAGTGGACCTATAGCCACTACAATATAATAAGGTAATATTTAGTTGTGTGGAGAAGGTAGTATGGTGTGTTTTCAATGTGGCACTTTATTTGTGCAGAATGATTCTGTAAATAATGATTAAACTGAAATATTGCTTAATAGTTTTAACTAGGCCTGTGAATCAAAACTACAGAAAATCATTTTATAGGCAAGAATAAAAGGCTATGATCTTAACAGAATATATTAATTGCCAACTGAGTAGATGTGTTGATTTACATTAAAACAAATAGTTTAAATTGTCAAACTTAAAAAATTGAAAAAGGTTGAGAAAAATATGAAATGTAAAAAACTTTAAATGTCAAAAATCAATATTGCTGATAACATTGCAACTGTCAAATTTTTTTGCCAAATTTTAATACTTAGTCTAACACAATGTTTCTCAAACGGGGCCCTTGGCCCTCTTTGGAGGCCACAACCAAAGGCCTTCACTAGGTAGCTTTGCTGTGATATAGCATAACCCAAGTGTCATGATATATTAAATATTCACAAGTTAAACTCAGAAATAGGCCACAGTTCATGAAAGTTTGAGAACCAGTGGTCTAACACCTGGCAAACCTGTGTGTTGGTACCAAAAATTTTGGTGTGTTTTTGGTTTCAAAACTTTCTTTTTTCCTTGGTTTTGCCAGTAGGGCTTGCTTTGTAGCTACAGTGTCAAGCCTATCAATCACATCAGTGTACTTTTACTTTATGCAAAGTCTGATAATGTTCATGTACCTTAGTAGGGTGGTGGTATCTTTCTCATGATGTTGGTCAATGTACAGTGGTGTTTGTATGCCTTAATCCAAAGATGGGCGAAGTTGTTCAATAAAAAAGTCATTTGCAGAAAATCAAAAACACCAGCAGGCTACAAATTTAGTTTTGTCAATACGAATACAGTTCAGTAAATAGTGTAAGTTTTACATAAAATAGCTTATATCAAATCACATATACTCCTTGGCAACTAACCTTACGAGATCATGTGAACACACTGATAAATGAAACAAACATTTAAATATGAGGGACAACTTGCTATCAATTTGAGACACTGCTATTCAGCTAGAAGAGCCAACCAAAAACATCGGCGAGCTGCATGAAGCTCATGAGCTGCAGTATACCCACCATTGCCATTATCATTAAAAAAATATATTTTTAGGCAGTGTCTGGGTAGCTGGCAATGGCTATGCAAGGTCCACTGTGAGGTATCTCGCTACATCAAAACTGAAAACCCTACCATGGGTGTACATGTACAGTAGAGATCATTTGCCGACATTGAATATGCACCTGAAAGTGCTCAAACTGAAATCTACCTTGCCTACGACTATGGCAATGCAAGCCGAGTAGAACTGTTATGATGCTAATGATTTATCGTCCTGTGACTCAGGGCATGGTTGAACATTACTTGCAGTAAAGGCTCAGGATTTCATAGTTTTGATGCATTTTAAGTCAGTTAAAGAAAAGTACATTTTTGTTTGATAGATAATAAAGTCAAGTGAAATGAATACAATGCAATAATTGGGAGCTACCAATGAAAGAATACAAAATAACCTACTACACAACCCTAAACCTAAATCTGTAAACCCTAAACTCAACTTGAAATCTCACTCCATGGAGCGACAGTGGCTCCACCAGCGCTTGTCCCTGGCTGTGGTCAGAGGGAACGCTCCCAGCATATTGGCCTATTGGCCAGCGTTGCTGCCTGCCACTTGCCTTTCTTCAATGAATGGCTGTTACCTTCCGACCATTTGCGTTTTCTTACAAGCTTTGTTGTTTCCCACATGTTTTGTGCTTTGTGTAAAAGTCCCTCTATGCAGCATTTTTCGCTCCCTTTTTTAGCTATCCTGACTATCGCATGGCCTATGATCAAAACAGCGTTGTGACATATCTCACTCTGCTTGAAACTCCTTGAGGCTTTACTTTGAAAAAAAAACTCAAAAACAAACCCTAAAGCTAATAGTCTAAAGACCTGTTTGCACTGAAGACCAGCCAGGAGTTGCTAGGTGTAATCCTTCATTTTGTTGCATCGGGTAATTCTGTGCTTTGCACAGCTCAGCATGGTAACTTTTGGAAGTAATAAAACAAAGGACAACAAAATATAATTTACTCCCCAGTAATTAATTATTTAATCAACTGTCGATTTCATTGTTTTTAGGCCATAAATTTTGAACCAGAAATCCTAGAAAGCCAACCAAGGGTTCAACAGACTCAGATTATAGCCTAGTTTCCAATAAAAACTTGAGTCAAAACATTTCCTCTTGCAGTTGGCATTCAGGGCCAGGTAACCTTGGCCAAAAAGGCTTAAACCTGCCCCACTCATGATGTCATCCACAAAAAACCTGAAATCCAAAACTTTGCAATTTCAAAAAAATCCAGACTAGAAGACGTGCTGCATGTTTTAAGGGTTTGAATAGCTCTCTAGCACAATTGACTTGTGAGTTGTGGAATTGCAAAGTGATGGTAAAAAATTGGCTTACACGGGCCAACACTCATGGTGAGCGTTGTGATTTAACCCTACAGAAACAGATACAAACTTTTGAGCAAGAAGACAGTGACTTGACAGCCAATCACAGGCTGCCTGTGTTTTAAAAAGTGTTTTAGCCTATAGGCAGCAAATGTTTGTTCAATAACATACAAAATTACATGGGACTGAGTTCTTGTTCTTGCTAAGATTCTTGTTTGATTGATCTCAAATTTTCAAGGCTAACATATGTACATTTATGAAGAACATTTGGACAAATTTCCATTGAAAAAAGCAAGTTTGCAAGTGAATTTGGTATTTATGAATGTTTAAATACAGGGTCGTATATCTTTGTATGCCAGTGTGCAAATGCTGGCACAAAAACACAGACATAATTCATGCACTGGTGTACCACGTGTTAACTATTGCCACGTCATACAATGGATCCCAGGTTTTGCAGTTTCTTTCTGAAACAATTCTAAGGCTTCACAGATGACTTTCCAACAAGTACTTCCCATTTTAAACAGGTACCTTTGAGAGCTGAAAAAGCACACCTTATTACAAGGCTTGAAGCACAATTCCTTTTTGTAGTTACAATTAATTTATGGCACAGATTAATAAGCCAAAATGAACTCATCCATTCAAAGCTTTAAAGTTGGGGTCTCAAGTTTTTTGTCCTAGTGCCACATAAGCTGCTTCACAACAGTTGAAGTGCTGGACATCTTACGTAATGTGATTGTTTCAGGATATCTTACAGTACAGTCTACCTAATCAATAGATTTTTTGTAAATACTTTGTTTTTTTTATTATTGAGTAAATGACTTCGCGGGCTGGATTTGGCCTGCGGATTGTAGTTTGGAGACCCCTGCTTTGAAGCATGCTGTGCCATTGTATGTATCATCATTGTTTTAAGCATGTAGCCTAGTATGCAGCACGTTTGTGTGGTGTGCTGTTTGCTTTGAATAACATGGTTATTAATTTTTCTTACCAGCACAATTCTTATTAGGCAATGGATAATGCTGACCCACCTACCTGTGCTGATATTAATTCCCTTTTCAATGCTCTAGAAAGTGCATCTGCTAGTAGTAATCAACATGATGATGTGATAAAAAAATTACAAGCCATTCGTTTATGGCAGCTAACACAACAAGAAGAGCTTAAGAAGCAGCAACAAACACAGTTAGCACTGTTACGAAACCAGTTTGTGAAAGAGGAAGTACAATACCATTTTGTCCCTGATGAACCGAAAAGCATTGAAAGTGCCAATGGCTGTGATAATGTCGATGAAATGCCAAGTGAACATTTGTCTTCAAACAAACTAGATACTATTGTAGAAATGTCAGTAGAAACTGAGCCTGCAACACAAGCTTTGGTAGTAGAAAGTTTGTTCAATGTGAATAAAACAATAGTAAAGGACAACCAAGATGGGTTCAAAGAAAATGAAGAACTTGATTGTGATGTTGAATCAAGCTTTGAAAAAGTATCATCACAACCAGTATGTTTTGATGACATACCTCTCAATGGTGCTGGAAACAAGAAAACATTTGCTGAGTTGCTTGAAGAACAAATCAGCAAGGAGGAGAAAACAAAACCTGGTGAACAAACAACTTCATCTACTCCAAAGCGATCTTTCCTCCGCAAGGGTGAAGGTATTGCTCGCTTTAATGGCCCACCTCATAAGCCTAAAAAACAAACATTAAAACTAAATAATGAAGAGATTAGTTGCCGACAAAAGACAATTGAAAATGAAACTGATGTTGATCAAACTCTTTCTCAGTATTCAGCACTAAATCCTGACGCTTGTCAGAACTTGGAACCACTGGATGAAGACCTTCCAGAGTTAGGAGAGCAGCACCAACCCCTGAGCAATAATTTATGTGAGAGGGCAAAGCGAGTTGTTAGAAAAACCGCAAGAATGAAAGATCTTGTTTTAAAACCAGACAGTTATAAAACAACAATTGAAAACCAACCGCATTCCAAGAATGATGATCGGATGCATGATTCAGTTTGGTCAGATATAGCTGATGATTCTGTCATAAGTCTCAATACAACTGGTGTCGAAAACCTTGGCCCAGTGGATTTTGAAAAAACATCTAATGAAACATTTGAGCAAATGGAAAAGTATTGTAATTTGCGATTTGGAGATGATGACAACAATGAAACAAGCAAGCTCGACTGCATGATACCACAGACCCAGACACCCAGTGCTTTTATGCAAAATTTGTTTCCAGCACTGAAACAGGTTAAGTCTGTCAAACCTCAGAGTTTGGTTTCAAAGAAAATACCTGTTGCTAACTCCAGCCTTAATGTTACAAAAGATGATGTCTTGGGACCTTCCTCAACTCCAAATAGTACTAGTGGGGTGGAAACATCAATCTTGAAGAGCAAATTAGAAGAGATGGAAAAAGAAATAAAAAGATTTCAAGAGGAGACTTCAAAATTAAGTTCTGTGCGATTGAAAGAAGAGGAAGAGCTAGCTAGTCTCAAGAACGAATTTGAGACATTTCAGAAGCAAAAGGCTAATGAACTGAAACAGCTTGAAGAATTTAAGAAATCGGAAACAAAAAAGCTTAAGAAAGAGAGAAAATTATTTGAAGAACATGCCAATGCTTTAAAATCTCTCCCCAGCAAAAAAGACAGAGATTATATTAATGTGTTAGAAGCACGAATCAGTGAACTTCAGGAGGAATTCAAAATAAAAGAACAACGCTTGATTGCAGTGAACAACAGACTACGCACCCAATTGGACAATGTGAATAAAGAAAATTTAGAACTAAACATAACTTTAAAAAATATGCAGCAAAAACTAGATAAAGTAGAAAAAGACTGTGAGGCACAACAAAAGAAGCAAACAAGTGTTGTTTGGAAAGCTATTAATGATATTGTTGATTCAACCACCATTAGTGATGATGATACGGATATTGAAAACAAAGCACATGAAGCATCTGTTCAAGCAAAAACTTGTAAGACCAAGCAACATTCAATCACTCTCAAAAGGAAAGCTCTCACAGACAAAAATGCTAACCATGTGTCTGGCAATGTTGATCCTCTTTTGCAGAGAAATGGAAAAGTTGAAAGGAAGTTGCAAGATGGAAGTTGTGAAATTTGTTTTAGCAATGGAACCCAAAAATTAATTTCGTCTGATGGTTCAACTGTTCAGATTAAGTTTGCAAATGGTGATTACAAGACTATCCTTGCAGATGGCACTGTTACCTATGTGTACACTGTATCTGGCACTCGCCATATAACACATCCCAATGGCATGCAGGTAATAGAGTTTAGCAATAAGCAAGTTGAAAGGCATTTTCCAGATGGCTCTAAGCATGTTTCATTCACTGATGGTTCTAGCAAGATGTTGAAAACTAATGGAACAGAAGAAACAATATTTCCTGATGGAACTGTGATGATAATGAAGCCAAGTGGTATTAAAACAATAGAATTCAGCAATGGGCAACGAGAAATTCATACTTCTGAGTACAAAAGACGTGAATACCCTGATGGAACATACAAAACTGTATTTCAGGATGGTCGCCAAGAAACCAGATATTCATCAGGTCGCTTAAGGATTAAAGATTCCAATGGAATTTTGCTTGTTGATCGCATGTTATCAGATGATACAGTGCCCATAGGCTAGGATTGTCATTCCACAAGATTTTTTTATGAACTACTGTCAGTGTCATATTAATTGTTTGCTTCTGTTCAAATTTTTTATCTTTTGCCTATGCTGTTACAATTAATGCTGTCTGAAGAGTTTTTCTGTTTGTTGTAGCGTCAGTTAATGAAGATCAATCTAGTGTTTTGTTATCTCATTACTAACCTACCATGGCAATTAGAATGCATACAGAATTTATTGTAAAAGGTTGTAATATTAGGAATTAATTTATTTTTTGTTGTGAAACAGTTTAGTTTAAGAATGCTTTAAGTTACTTTGTTTGATTCAATGATCTTTAACTTTCTGTAATCAAAAGTTATGTTGCAAATTTTGATTACTTGTAACATAGTTGTTGCATCACATTTAGTCTACACACAAAGAGGCTTGTGTTCTGTTTATTTGTCAAAGGGCTGAATTAGCATACAAAGTTATATTGACATTTTGTTAAAGAAAAAGTCTTTATTTTCTGATATGTATGAAGTTTACGAAATAAAACTCATAGATAGATTTGTGATGTCAGTAATACCAATTGATCTTCAAAGGTTCTGTTATATGGGCTGAGGTAAATACAACTCAGCAATTTCAATGTAAGTTCGTAGGCGGTCACTTTTCTGCAAATGTAGAGCACAGAATGAACCACTGTCATCATACTTGCTCTGATCTTAGTTGGTTCTTGTTCACATATGTTTGCAATCTGCTTGAAATCCTTATGTCCTGTCTGTAGAATGCCTCATTAAGGGTACATCCACCCAAAGACATTGTCTTGATATGTTGTTTGACAGGCTTGAAATTGAACTTGGTTGATTGATGAAATGGTAATGTCTTAAAGTTGTTACTTAATCCAGTCAACAACCGCTTACATTTTACAATGTGAGGGAACTTCTTACATGTAGAGTAGCCAAACATGTCCAGCGCACAAGAGTAGTAATGAAAAAATATTTGAAGTTGTAGCATCTGTTTCTACAAATAGGGTATACATTCTGTCGTTATCACACCATTGTCAGTCTATTTTTGAATGTTTTATTGTATGCCTTAAGATGCTATTCATCTCAGAAAGGCAATTTGCTCTGATTGCTTTTTTCAATCAATATAAGTGTAAGGAAGTTGTATACTTATGTGAATGACTTAACTAATCTTGCATTCCTTAATCAGTCATTGTTTTGATTAGTTTTGAATAGTAAGTCTGATAGTAGACAGTGTCTTCCATATTTCATGTTTACTGTATTGTTTGTGGTTTCTACGTTATTGCAATATGTAAAGTTTGTTTCTAGATAAGTTTTTTTGATAATGAATAATAGAAAGCATGATATTTGTGTTGATGAAGAAGTGAAGATTGGTATCCAGCTTGCAATCAATCGTTTTCTTGAAGATGATGGTGAAACTGGTATTTGTGTAGCTAATTTTTAACTAGCATTGTAATCCATTGAAAAGGTATATTTTACTGTTCCACCAAGTTAGATAATTATATAATGTTTAGGTTGGGTTCTGGGTGCTGTTCTGCAACCCCAAAAATCAATAATTAATTAGGAGATTAATCAATTATTTTGTTACGCCTTAACTTTTGAATCAGAAGTGTTAGAAAGCCAATCAAGGGCTGAAAAGACATGGATTATAACCTAGTTTCCAATAAAAACTTGAGTCAAAAATACCCTTCAGCGGTGGGCGTCCGGGGCCAGGTAACCTTAGACATGAAAGCCTAAACCTATCCCACTTACGATGTCACCCACAAAAAACGCGAAATCCAGAACTTACCAATTAAAAAAAAGCAAACTAGAAGACTCGCCACATCTTTTGAGGGTTTGAACAGCTCTTTAGCACAATCGGCTTGCGAGTTTTGGAGTTGCAAAGTGGTGGAAAGGAAGTGGCTCACATGGGTCTTAGAAGTAAATCCACCTGGCAATGAAGGTGTTAAGTAATCTGTTAGAAATTACTTATTGCTTAAATAATATTTTTTTCCTTGAATCCAGTCCTAAGCCTTATTCAAATAGAAGACTGAGGATATGTAATTTTACATGAAATTGAATTCCTATTGAAAATTTGCTAATCTTTTCCATGCTTAACTCCATTGTTGGGAGTACTAAACTTGAATATAGATATGTGCAAGTTTGCATTATTGCAAAAGGATGAAAGCACAGTTGGCTGATTCTCGAAAGTATACAGAAAACCTAGAGTTTTTAACTGTGTTTTTGTATTTTCCACAATTTTCTACTGCTTTTAGTGTTGTGAGGTTGGATCTGTGTTATGTTCGCAGCAACAGTTCATGATCACTAATTTTTGCTATAACCAGCAAAAATGAAGCAAACTGACTTGTTCAATATAAACTGGTTGATTTAAATGGGTTAGGTTGTGTTATTAGTTGTCATAAAAAATGTCAAACTGCCCAAAATTGCTTCAAATCATAGATCTTTTTGTAGCGAAACACCTTCGCATTGAAGATGTTCATCGATTGGGCCTAACTACATCAGCTTTACTGAATAAGTTAGTGTAGACAAGTAACAAGCATCCACCAAGGCAATTGGTTTGAATACATCAGCAAATTTTTTTAGTAAGTCAGGTCAATATGTATATATACATTAATTAGATATGCTTTTCATTAAGTCAGGTAGATATGTATATTACCTGATTTGTTATTGTTAGCCAAACTTTATTTTTCTTGATCTTTTAAGTAGGATTCATTTTTGTTTTTTCAACTGTTGTGTGCCTAAAATAGTTAAGTATTTTGTTTTTTTCTTTAGGGTCACAAAGCATGGACATTTATTGCGATTATAATTTTTTTGGTTTAAAAGTGTTCACCTGCATGTACTAAAGTTATTAGAAGCTAACATTACTAAAATTGGCAGTTTAGCTATAGCAGTGGTTCTCAACCTTCTGATCTTGGCAGACCCCGTTTGGTGCTGTCAAAGCATCTTGGCGGACCCCTTTTGGTACTGTCTATTGCATCACAATAGGCCTTCCCTGCGGGGGATAAATCTCAATAAGCTTTTGTATTGTCCCATCACAATAGGCAATTAAGCAAATGTTCAAGCCTATTTCAAAAAGCGATGATAAACAGCAAAAAATTTCAAAACTCGTAATTTATATTTCAAAGTTCTCATGGACCCTCTGAAAACGTTTCGCAGACCCCCAGGGGTCTGCGGACCACCGGTTAAGAACCACTGAGCTATAGAGTTTGATCATTTGATAATAAAAAATATGAAAAAAAAAGAATTACAAATGAACAACAGTGTCAGAAAAGAAAAATTTGCACATTGAAACCAATGTTTGTAGAACCTACTATGCAATTATCAGAATTTCATAAGATTGTTTATAAAGAATAAAGCCATGTTACACATCTATAAAAAAGCATTGTTTACATAATTTGCAAAATTAAATATTATGATATGAACACATGCAATTTGAAAACTTAATATGTGTGTTGCCATTTTAGCTGTTTTGCTGCTAGATCTAGCAGGTTTTTGTCGCTGTTAGCTGGAAATGTTTCAATCTAGCAGGATTTTGAAAATCGTTTAGCAGGTTCAGCAGGCAACAAATTCCTGATAAAAAAATTGTATGAACAGTTTTTGGTGATAATCTTTTAACTTTTCCTCCTTGTTCATAAAAAATACCTTGTCTTCTTGACGATGCTTTAAAATGGGCAACACCAGGGCCAAATACAAGCTGCTTCAATCATTTCGAGTTTTTATTGTGACGCAACCAACATGCTTCAAGCATATAATTTTGTCATAATAACAAGTAGCTTACAGTAACTAGATGAAATGTCATCTGATTTGCTGCTAAATCTAGCAAGTTTTCTTACTGTTAGCTGTAAAATTATCAATCTTGTAGTTATCTCATTTTTAGAAGGATTTTAAAAACTGTAAACTTGTCTATGAAATCACACTTGTGGAGTGGTTAAAGATGCTAAACAGTTGTTACCATTGCAGTGAGGATGTAAAGGATTTCAATACATTAGCTGAAGCTAAATTTAGTTTGCTGAAATCATAGCAAGTCATTCAATGTGCATTGTGCAGCTCTGATATATCATTCAATGTGTGGCACTCAGGGTTAATAAAAATCATGATTTTTTAAAATAAAAAAATCGTTGTTTTTTGATTTAAATTTGACTTTTGTGATTTTTTTAATGAATAGAGCAGTGGTTCCCAACCGGGGTGCCATTTACAGTGCCCTGGGATGCCGCGGGCTAACACGTTTTTTTACCATATCATTAAAAATACATTTTCAAACTGTCATCAAACCTCAAAGCAAATTGCTATGGGTGCCGTAAATTATTATTCTTTTCTGTAGGGTGCCGCAAGCCTAAAAAGGTTGGGAAACACTGGTATAGAGGGTGGCCACCTAACAAGTAGTAATTTTTTATTTTAAAAAGTTTGTTTTAATATAAGTTTTTGTGCTTTGTTTTTTGTAGTGCATCAACTAAAATTCAGCTGAACTTTCATTCAAACTTTCTTGCTTAAAGCAATTTCAAAACACCAGTACTAGTGTACATACCACAATATTTATTGGAATGACAATACTCGAACCATCAGTTCATCAACTTCATTAACACTCATGGCATGTCCAGAAGCTTGTACAAAATACAAGCTTGCCAGCCTTTTTGGTGCTAAGTCTATTGTTAAAAAATTGATTATTATAATGCAGCTTTCACTAGTTCAGCTTCTGCAGAAGTATAACTTACATCCATAAAAGGGTGAAAACCTATAATATATGTGTATTATGAATCTGAATAAAAAATATATATGTTTTAAAACTACTATTTCTGCAGTCAACAGCCTATTATTTGCTGGAATTTAGACGTAAGTTTTACTTCATGCTAGGTCCGTAGCCATGGGGCATTCAGGGTCAGTGTCCCCAAATTTTTGGTGTCCCCCACATTTTGTTGTGCCCAGAAAAGTTTGTTTTGAACATATACCATAATGAAAACAAAAATCTTGCTCTCCTAACAGTTTATTTTGCCCTCCAAACCTGGCTACAGACCTGCTTAATCCTAGCTTACACTTTCAAACTTGTGGCATTCTGACAGTTCTGGCCTCTGAGCCTGCAAACGTTAGTGATTTCAGTTCACATAACGTATCATTTTTGCAGTTAGTTGGCATAGAATCTGTGATATCACAGTTGCTATGATTGATAAATCTTTAATTGCTTTTGACTTGTGTCGTCATAAGAACTCTCTACCTTTAATAATGAGTGAAACCAATTAGAATGCCAACTAAATATGTCATGCAAATCACAGAAAGCTTCAAAACTGCATATGATTTTTTTGATTTGATCACTGATTTAAATCAAGTGATGTAAATCAACTCTTACTAGAAATAGCTGAACTTTCATTCAAACTTTTTGCGCTTGATGGAATATGCCTTAATGCAAATAAGTTCATAATACCAGTACCGGTGTACGAAATAAAATATTTATTGAAATGCCAATACTGAAACTGCCAGTTTAGAAATTTCATTGACACTCATGGCATACATGCATAAAATGTTGAAAACCTATAATAATCATAATATATCTGTTTAGTAAATCAAAAATATGTTCTATAGCTATGTCTGCAGCCAACCATAGTTGATGGAATGTAAACGCAACTTTCACTTTATGCCAGTCCACACATTAAAACTTGTGGCATACTAGCAGTTATGACTTTTGAATCTGCAAAGGTTCTAGTGAATTCAGTCCACATGTCATTTTTGCAGTTAAACGATATAGAATCTGCGACCTCACAGTTGGTGTGATTGACAAAACATTTAATTGCTTCTAACTTGTATCGTCATGAGAACTCTCTGCCTTCTGCACCAATACTGTATATGTGAAAACCTATTAGAATGCAAATTAAATATGTCATAGACATCAGACAAAGCTCTAAAATGACATGATCTTTTATTTTATTGCTTGATTTAAATCAATCAACCCTGGTGGCTCTGGTTAAGATAGTGACATGATTTTTGGACCAGTAAGCAGTTTCGGTTGGACATAGTTGCTTTAATGCTTGATGGTCACAATACCATGAAATTACATTTGATGTCGGACAACGTCCTTTGTTGTTTTTGCAAGCATTTGTGTCTGAATTGTTTGATGTTTGATTCAGCTTTGATGTTTGATTCAGCTTTGATGACTGTGTAAAGAATTTTAAATTTTTTCATGGTTTCAGTTTATTTGCCAATGCCTCTGTCAAAGTTATATACACACTTTTGATGGTTATCT
>Ga0210059_1011336_pt1 | contig 13649 bp, 6 predicted proteins | sample Ectturendosymbi2_FD_188042 | JGI IMG/M metagenome (GOLD analysis project Ga0210059, IMG submission 188042) | Ecteinascidia turbinata endosymbiont from Florida, USA - Sample 2 (SPAdes) (version 2) | ecosystem: Host-associated > Tunicates > Ascidians > Unclassified | place: Key West, Florida...
CTTAGTGGCTACACGTCCACCAGTGGATCTTCAGTGGCTATAGGTCCACCAGCGGATCTACAGTGGCTATAGGTCCGCCAGTGGACCTTCAGTGTCTATAGGTCCACCAGTGGATCTTCAGTAGCTATAGGTCCGCCAGTGGATCTTCAATGGCTATAGGTCCACCAGTGAACCTTCAGTAGCTATAGGTCCGCCAGCAGACTTTCAGTTTAATTAACATATTTGTCAATAATGTGATGCTAACCTCCAAACCTCAAACCCTAAACCTAACCCTATCTTAAAGTTTGCCCCTAAGTTAAACCTCCTAAACCGAAACATAACCCCTAAACTTAACCCTCAGCATAAGCCTAACCCTAAACCTAAACTGTAAACCTAAAACCCAAGCTGTAAATCTGAACACAAAACTGTGGAAACTTTCAAAGAAAAGAAAGAAAAGCAAAAAGCAAGTGTACAACCAATAGGCTTATACCAAAATGAAATGCACCTGATCACGGTGAGAGTTGAACTGAAAACCATTTGCAAAGTGGACGTAAACGTACATGCAGAAGTACTATGATGTTGCCATTAAAGTGGCAAGGCGAACTCAGCATTTTATTCGAAGCATGTCACCTCCTGCGGACCTATTGCAGCTTCCTTTTATTGCTATAAATTGGCGACCAACATGCTGATATGTTACCCAATAAGTGACAAAATGGTGCTCAGTGTTGTTCCAGCATGTTTGATTACAGGTTATTTATATCCAAATTTTTTGTGAAAGCCGTTTGCATTTTGCATGTCTCTTTCAGTCTCATTCATTTCCACAAGTCTAGCCCAAACTTACTGCTTGGCATATACTTCCTTGTCCTTTGCATGCCCAATAAATGAAAATAACCAAAGACGAACATGCAACATGTGCTTGCATATACACTTGGATTTAAATCTTGCAGCATTCTAGCATTTTTATATGTTTGAATGTTATCATTTTTGCTTAACCAGATTTGGATTGGTATTTATGATATTCTTTTGAACTTCTTCGCAATTTTTGATTCATATTGGGTAGTGTAGGTTAAGCTACTGCACTGATAAGAATTTCTCAAATTCGTTGCAATTGTTTATTGTATTTTTTGAATGCTGAGCCCTGACAATGACCAGCAAAAAAGTCAGCTCTGTTGTGCATCTTCATCATGTCATCAGAGTTAAAGAATTGCTTGAACACTCATTGATCCAATCACTGTTATTGACTCATCATTGTTACAGCCTACGATGTGTATAAATTTTTGCATTTACCACGGTTATCACGTCGCAACATGGACTTAGGCTAATAACAGTGACAGGAATTTGGATATGCATTATATTGAGCTTTATATTTTTGCATTGGATTTGTATTCAAATAGCTTAGATCACTTCATCTGGAAAAGACTCAAAGTAAGAGTATGGGGCCGACTGCCCTTACCACGATGTGCAAATACTTGATTGGATCATGATGATGTATCAATAAGTCTATATTGTGCCCTTCTGGCCCCTCAGTGAAAAGCAAATCTCAGGTCTACCTCTGTGCAAGTTATGAACACTTGAGCCTTAGGATAGAGTACAACACGATTTGAAAGACAAAGCAGAAAAGTTGCACCAATGTTGATCATTACTGGACCAAATAATGATCATTTCTTTGTATGGAAACAAACTGGGTTTGTCGATCAGAGGCTCTGAGATTTTGCAAAAATGACTCTGACTCGAGTCTCGAGTCATTGATTGTGACTCGAGTCGAGTCATTCTGTGAAAAACGTGACTCGAGTCGAATCGAGTCACCATCTTTCTCAACGTGACTCGAGTCGAGTCAGAGTCACCAAAAATCGTGACTCGAGTCACGCTATCACTGGTGCGTAGTTAAGCATCCCAAGGTGAAATGAAGCTGGTCGATCGGTGGAACTCCTATATTGTTGGCTGCGAAGAGTGCCGATCCCATGGATGCTAGTTCGGCTCTCACTTTCGTTGGTTCAGGGCTGCAGCATCATGGCTGCAATATCAGTTACCAGAAAACATACCTTGCTTTTATTTGATCATGTAACCCCAACCATATACCTCCCAGTGATGTGCCCCTGTCATATTTTCCGAGTCATGGGTCAAGTCGAGTCACAAGCCATTCGAGACAGAGTCGAGTCAGACTCATCTAAGATTTTTCGAGTGGAGTCATGAGTTGGTCGCTCGAGTCAGTGTCGAGTCACAAGAACTGTCGAGTCATTTTGAGTTATCAGTTTACAAGCTCGAGTCAGTGTCAAGTCAAATGAATTTTAAGCAGTTTTTAGCTTTTATTTTACTTCTCTCTAGCACTATCAGTCAATGTCACAAGTCTGGTCTTACCGTGATGCAATAAACATACCTCCTTGTCCTTCACATGCACAACAAAAAATCAGAGATGAACATGGTCTTAGATTTAGTTAAATCTTGCTGCATTCTAGTATTTTGACTGAATTGGATTTTACATTTTTTTCTCAGCCAGTTTTGGATTGGATTTGGATTTTGATCTTTATCGCAACTTTCAATTCACTTTCGGAACTACAGGATAGCCTACTGCAGTGGTGCTCAAACCGTGGCCCGCAAGGCTCTCTGGAGTGGCCTGCGAAGCAATTTTCATTGGAAAGAAAACTTTACACTTTAATCATTTAAGATGATTTTTTAGAGGATTTTTATTGAGATTATTAATTCTTGTGGCCCGCGAAGGGTTTCTGAAAGACGAATGTGGCCCACGAGCCAAAAAGTTTGAGCACCACTGTCCTACTGTATTGAAAAGTTTGGTTCAGTGGAGTTTTCTCAAATCCGTCGCGATTGTAAATTGTGTTTGTTGAAATGCTGAGCCTTGACTACGAACAGTGATACAAGTATGCTCTCTTATGTATCATGTTATCAAAGTTACGGAAGTTATGCGACCCACGTGGATCCAGTCCCTTTTCTTGACTTATCATTGTTATTTATAGAGTAATATCTGCACCTCATAAGATTTAGCAGAGTTCATCATTATTTATATGTGTAGCCTAGTACTAATGAGTCGCTTGTGCTGTATACCTGTTAATCTGTTGGTTTGATATCTTACACGCTATTACTGACTTCAACAGAGCCCGAAAATTCATTTGCGGAAACTGTCAAAGAATAAAGATTAAATTTGGTATTCTAATCATTTAGAAAAGTCTTATTTGAACTTTTCCGATCGAAAATTTCGTAACCACAAATATGCTGAAACTGTCAAAACTTAGGAGATAGTTCAACATGTTGGTATTTCTAAGGCATTTTTTATCCTTTTATTCGTGTACCACTCTGAAAATTTTCAGAAATACGGTGTGTGCGTACGCTTTGATTTTGTTTCTTGCTTATCTTCTGAGGAAGAGAGTTGGCATACGGTACACTCTCGAAACGTCAACAATCAATACTGCATTGTTATTACACCAGTGGAGCAAAGTTTGCAGCCAGTAGAATATGGCTGGTGGCAGAAACAACATTTATGTTCACATTGTGTTAGCTTTACGTTTGCCTGGGGTTACTATAGGCTACTATTGAAGAATTTTTGCATTTTATGTTCAGTGCTTAACCGTTGATGGGGTTTTACAGCCAAGCTCTAACACTGCAAGTAAATTCGAATTTCACAAGGGTCTCAAAGTTGTTAGGTGTTGTTCAGGTTGTCCTGCAGAAAGTGGCGAGGCCCACCAATACCTGGTGGCGAGCCTGGCCCAACTATTCATGACAAAGTTCAAGCTGCATTCCTGCCTGCATTCCTTTCAAGAGTTCTTCAATTGACAGTCGATCGAAGTCTCGTATCTACAGTTGAAACAATAGCATCACTGATTAAATATATCCTTACATTCATACCAGTATATGACAACTTCACCACTCGCAGTATGGTCTGCAGAAATGATCTCACAGCAAATGTATTCAACTGAAGTTTCAGAAATCTAGATCAGGAGTGGGGAAGCTATTTATTATCATGGGCCGCGTGAATTGTGCATCATCGCTGGCGGGCGGCAAAATCAAATTCTAAAATTCCACCTTTTCTAACTATGACGAAGAGAGACTTCTCTTGACTTACTATTCAAGTACCTGCTAAGCACGTCCTGCTTATCATGGAGCTTCGTTTTGAAGCGATGTTGCACTCTAACTTTGGTAACGAAAATTGTGATGCGGGTCATATCAAATGTTCACGCGGTCCGCAGGTTCTCCACCCCTGATCTAGATGACGGATTTGATGAATTTGCTAAAACAAGACAAAAAGTTAGGCAAGTTTACTAGTAGCCTATACATCTGCCACACTAAAGCCATGACTGCACTAGTTCAGTACGGAACCAAGTGTTTGTATAAGGCTACTAATTTTTACTCTGTCCTCATCGTTCGGTCTGCACCTTGATTAAAACTGAAAAGCAGTGGAGTAGCCAGCCCAAAACTTTGGGGGAGATCAAAAATGTTTGAACAAATAACACTATTTTGTTTACGATACAGTCTCTCAAAGCACAAAATGACTACATATGCTAAAAATCTGGGGGTCGTGGGCCCCCTGGCTACGCCTATGCTGAAAAATGTTCATTTTTGCAAATGCTGCAGAGAAAACTTTATCTGTGACCGTTTGCGAAAAAGTTGTGCCACAGGTGATTAAGCACAATGACGTCATCGAATAAAAATTCATGAAAATTGTCCCCCCGAAATGAACAGTTGGTTGCTCCCCTGAGACAGGTAATCCAATTGTGTGAAAATGGTGGTGTGAAGTGTTTGCAATGTAACCTATGGTTCTTTGCTTGTGCAGATCAATAAATGAATTGATAGCAGTAGTGGTTTCATTGTGATTGTGCTTAAAGTAGGATACTCTCGTGAAAGAGTTGAACGAAATTTGTTTAAATGCGAATATCATATGATTCCATTACTTGGTTTCCAGTTTGCAGAGTGTAAACAGTAGTTGGACTGTAAATTTTCAATGAGCGTCGGAACAGGAGCTGCTGTCACCTTTATCGAAACAGGAGCAGGGGTCAAAAAAGTAACTCCGTGCACCACTGGTGCAGTGACAAAACGACCATCTCCAAGTGGCTAAGTGAAGGTTGTAAGCCCCTGCCCTTGAGAAGCATATCCACTTTAAGGTTAATTGTTTAGACTGGGAAGGATCAGTGTGCTCTCGCGACAGCGCTAGGCATCAGTAGGATTTCAGATTTAAGTACAAAAAATTGGAGCCAGCTTGTAGCAAGACGTTATTCCAACCAGGTGTCATTTAATCAGTTTTAAAAGATGTTAATTTTCGGTGAGTTGACAAGTACATGGAATTTCACTTTCTTTATTCTATGATACATTTCCTTGCTTGAAAAGTGACAAGACCGAAATTGAAGTAGTAGGTGCGTGGCAAAGTATAAAGAAACGCGTTGTGCAAAAAAAAACATACGTTTGAAAATCGTTCGATTCAAATATGTTTAGGATTTTTAAGAAAATGAAAAACAAGATTAAACTGCAACGAACCGAACGTAGGAAGGCAGTCTTTCAAGACGACATGGTATAGTTATACCTTGTTGAGTGTCAAGCTCGAAACTGAAAATTGTGAAGAACAGTACAGAAAAATATTATCGCGATGAATGGCAAACTAAGTTAAATTTTAAGGTAGTTTACAGGTGATACCGAATCAAAAACAGTAAAATTACAGTTGGGATGCATTGTCAAAGTATATAACGACTACAAAGTGTAACTCAAGTCAAAGCATAATAGTTATTTAAAGAAAAATAGGTTAAATTGTTCTGCGCTTTAAAACTACAGTGCCGGTCGCTGAAGTAATGGTTCCTATCTGATGGGGTGCCACCTCGTTTGACCAAAAGTCCCCCTAGAACCCCGAAAGACAAGCTGAATAAACACTTAAAACCAGCTAAAAAGTCGTATGAGGTTGCTACTAGCTTCTAAATCAATTAAGGTAAAATCTGCTGATCACGGCATCACAAGTTTGTCACGAACCGAAAAAAGGTGGGAGTCCTTGGTAAAGAGTCACGTGTCTGATGGTTTTTCACACCTTTGCAATGATGTACAACAGATGTGTAAGCAGATGCCAAGGTACTAGTTGCCGCTAGTTTTCTTTCTGAGTGAAACCTAATTTCTATTGGTGTACAGTGAAAGTCCACCGATCGAGACATAAATATGCTAAAATTCTAACTGCATTTACTTGTTTAACTTCCCTGGTCTTTCTTCACACCGCGTTTTATTAAATGGTTTAACAAAATCTTATTGCCAAACACATACTTTCCCCTTGATCCTGAGCAAATCGCTCCCCTTATGTTTAAATTTTTTCGAAATTTCTGTATGAAGGGTCAATACAAAAGTGGTTGAAAACGCAATGTATATTTCAAGAGGATAAAACGGCAACTTTGAGGAAGTATTATTCTATGTAGATATCTTCCGTAGGGTGTGCGCATTCCATGTACTCGCGATAAAACGAATCGAAGGCCCGACCAACACACTCAGCCAATGGCCGAGTAGATGACTCAGAAACAAACACATGGCACGCGAAGCGCGTGGCGATATTGGGATGGCGCGTTATGAATGCGAAGTACTTGTCATTCCGTGGATGATGGCCGCAAAACGAAACGTTGCGCAGCTGAAAAAAGTGCGTTCTCTCCTTGACCTGAATAAAAAACAACAGCATGTTAACCGTTGCTTCATTTGAAAAAAAACAATGGCAAAACATGAACAAAACAACTACGCATCTATTTTAGTGCATCTGTTGCTTTGCCTATTGCAGCTACCATAAAAATACGTAAAAACTTTCACAGACGTGATTTCACACAAGCTTGCCGAAACACACAGAGGTGAAACAAACGCAGACATTCATGTCGGATTGTTGAATGCAGATTATGCTGTGATCGCGTATAGTTTGTCTAGCGACCTGAGAACTGGAGCTGAACCTTTCCACATGCTTCCGGTCGGGTATTTTTTCGATTTGCTTCATTTGTGTTTGATCGACCATTTTTATACCGTGTGAGCTTATGGAAAGACACACGTAGGCTGGTGGCTGTTGGTGAAGGGTGGTACGACGACTCTGCGCAACCTGGAACACACGTCACATATATGCAGCGATGCCCTGAAGCAGGGTTGTCAGATTGGCCATGTCATGGTAAAATTCGACAAATTTGGCCATCTTTGAAGTGAGCTGGGCATTAAAAGCACACCTGGCCATTGCTAAACAGCTGTGTCTCAAAACTGCTGGACTCAGTTATGGCTAGTGATAATCAGGGCAACCAATTTTTTGACCTAAAAACTTAAAATTTTGACTTTATAATTTGCAAATTTTGCCTTTATTTTGACTTATAAATTTTCTGCATTTGCAACTGCAAAATAATTCAACCTTAGGTGTTAAGGTTAACCCAGAAGCATATTCATACACTGTATGCTTCGAAATTTTGAAATATTTGGTTGTTTAACTTTGGGGATGATATATTGATAAGTACATAAATAACTACAGTACAGTCAAACCTGAGAATATCATGAAGTTGAAACGTTATAGGCAAAATGGATTGAGCATTTACCAAACCAAGCACTGTAAGACCACGTTTCTTGCCTCACCATGCCTATGCTACATACTATTCAATCGTCCAGTAGTGGGCAAAATAGCGGTATTATGCCAGAAGTCGCAACAAACCCACTATTACTACAGAATTGCAACTACACTTGCAAATGCATATCAATATCTGTTGTTGTAGTTTCAATAAAGTATCGACGAAGAGAAAAAACTCTGCTGCAAGAAAATTTTGACCAAACGATTAATTTTGACCTAATGAGAAATTCTGACTTTTTTTGACCTAATAACTTGGGATTCCCTCATGGTATGAGCGTGGAATATGGTTTGTGGACGTTTCATGAACTTTTAAAACTGCAGAAAAAATTTGACTTTATTGCCTTTTGGTTGCCATAGTGATAATGCTATAGCGGAAACATTTTGCATTGTTATTTAGATATTACCGTTAGAAGTTTATCATCACTGTTACAGTAATACCACAGTACTTCAATCTTTTATTGCTTTGAAGTGTGTAGTAATTATTTAGCCCTTGCAGTTAGTAGATTTTCTACAAATGTTTCAGCCAGACCTCTCGTATGGCACAGTGTTTGCTATCAAGTGTTCCTTATTTCTTACCCGTTTGTTCATATGTTTGAACTTAATGTAGTTAAAGGATTTCATCTCCTGTTTGTATATTTGGTCCTTTTGGAACGCAAGTTCAAGAGATTGCTAAAGCATTGTCGTTGCAGTGAGAAGTTAATTTCGTACTCACAAACGGGTCATATTTGAAAGCATTTATCCACAATAGGGTTTGATGTATGCCCTTAAGTTTTATTATGATAAAAAAAGACAAGTTGTTCCATATAATTATAACTTCGTGGCAGAAACTGCCGTTTTAGGGTCAAAGCTTGCTTTTTTGGCAACACCAGATTTTTTCAGCCAAAAAATATCCCAAGACCCAAATATTTTGGGTCCCCTACGCCTATGGCTATATAAATTACCATAGTTAAAACAATTTGTATTTTGCCCATAAATTTTTCAAAAACAACCCTGTTGGCAATTTTTCGTTAAGATTTTGGCCATGGAAAAAATCTGGCAATCCTGCCCTGAAGTTGCAAACATGATGCAACGACAATGCGCGTATAAAGTACAATGGAGTATAGCGAATTAAGAACTTTGGAAAATGTAATAATTTAAAACTTAAAAGCGACTTCAATCGGACTTTATCGGTCAATCTGCAACAACACACTTTAGATACATTTTGAAGTTTTATATGCTTCGCAACTTCGAATTTTTTAGCCTCTTGGTTGCATTACAGACATCTTTATCGTTGACGCTTGTGTATTGTCAAGTCTGCAGTACAAGTGAAAACGTTATACTAGACAGTGCTCGAGACGTGCCACGATACCATAACGCTAAGCTCAAAACCTGGTGAATGTGCCAAAACTGCTTTTGGTACCTTGTGCATTGCTTGACAAAGTATGTCGTTTCCCTTGTGATAAGGCACCTCCACCGACCCGAGAAAGTAAAGGTGAAATTGTTCGCACATTTCTTCCTTCACACTATATTCTGCAAAACAATATTTCAATTACATTTAAAAAACTATGTGTTTTTTGGTTTTGACGAAAGAAAAAACACATTCCGTTGTTACATTTTACAAAACTATCTAATCCGTAGCACACTGTGCTGGTTGAAATATTTCGAAGTTGCCGGTTGCATTCTATATAATGTGGCACTCTCGCTTGTAATTAACAAATGAAACGAAACTATAATTTATTGGTGCCAAAATTGTAGCAAGTATTGCAGCATGTCACTGTGAAACACAATAAAAACCTGAAATTTCGTCCAAATCGTCGTACAGAGACTGAGCATAATAGGCAGGAAATACTCCTTTTTCTCCAGACCTCATGTTTATTCCTTCGTACCAGAAGTCATCTGCTTGATCATATACGTGCAGAGGGTCATTTATCTGTATTTAAAACTAATATGATCAAAAAATTGCGAAAAAATACGGCCACGCATTGTGAAGCGCTGTTTAACAAAGGGCTAAACACCAAAGATATCAAAAAACCTATGCGGTTGTCATAAGCTGATGCGCAACTTAAGTCTATATTGTCTTGATGTCAGCTTAGTTTGTCGGAGCTTTCAAACATCTACGCCAAACAACTTAGCAATTTTGTACATACTGCATTGAATAGACCAGTTAATCTCAATCTGAATTCTAACGTTTGGTGACAACGATTTGCTCAATGTTGTAAAATTCGGCTGATGCCTGTAGGACTAGTAATGAACGAAGCTATGAAGCATTCGGTTTTGCTGACCTCGAGCGATATTTCATCAGCGTGCCGAGGGACAAATTTGAACGAAGCAATATGGGTTTGTTCCTTCAGTTCACCGTCCACGTAGCAGTACTCTGTTCGATCTGGATTTTCAATGGCTGCACGACAAAGCTGTACAATATAGATCATTGCAGAAAACTTGCGAAACATCAGCATCTCAACCGACTTGAAATCGTAATATTTTCGAAGAAAACGAGCTTTGGCGATCTAAAAGCGATGAAGCAAAATGTCTTCTACACAAGCATTATCATCACAACTTCAATGTAAATTTTTCTTTTTCTCATGGTCAGGGCAAGCTCTAGGCCAGTGGTTCACAACCTTTCATAGTTTGTGGGCTCCTTCCAAAGACTCTCAACACTTGTGGCCCCCTGCTCATCAATGAAAATACCTTTAAATTTAACTGCTACACTTGGGTTTTGCAATATCACGGCAGAGGTGTTTATTAATTGCCTCTGCTCGTGGCTCCCAGAGAACCGCTCCGTGGCTTCCAAGGGGGCCGATAGCCCCGGTTGAGAAATCCTGCTGTAGACCTTGGCATGTAAACAGGTGGCTAAGCTGTGCTCATAATGTTAGAAGGGACTTTTTATGGAAGGTCTATACACGGGGAATTCCAACATATTGAACACCACAGCTGACAGATAAATCAAATATAAAATCGATTTGCACGTAAAAGGTGACACGAGAGAAGCAGACAGAGAAATAACGTGAAATGTGTCTGGCGAAGGTTGAAGACAGCAGCCTAATTTTTTTCGTTACTTTCAAGTGCAAACAAGCTGTGTTTTCGTACTTTTTACACGAGAAAACAACACAGAAATCTTTTACTTCCAAATTCAACACTTCCTTACACCATTCAGACGCGCTTCTGGTCAACCCGGAATGACGAAGGCATTCCGCTGACTTACATTCCGTTGAATTGGCCACGTTTCCTTGGCCTTCTGAAGGTTGAATGATCTGTTTCGTAGCCTTTGTTCTGGTGGCAAACAAGCTGCTTTATTCGTTCTGACATTCTTTTCAAAAAGATTTTGCAGTGGTCCTCAACCAATAACAATCCTCCCCAGGGGTGTAGTGGGGTGGGAACTGCGTTCCCACACCTTTTTGCACTAGTAACTTTACTTGCAGATGTGGGATCCAAACGATTACATTAAAATATGGCTGCAATCGCACAGATGTGCTGGCGACACGCAAATTCGCACTGCTAGTCAAAAGTCTGCAGTGAAACAGGAAGATCCAGTGTGGAAACTCTTGTAGGCGAATGCTCACTTTATTCGAACCATTTGGTGCAGTCTTCCTTTTTCTTGGTGTGGGAACGGAACGGCGCTGCCACATCTCTTTTTCAGCACTGCACCGCTGATCCTCCCCCGTTTGCTACAAGACCTGTGGCTTTGCTTTGCGTATATATCACGTCAGTTGGCAACCCCTACAGTTTGTAAGAATGTTAGGAACAATTTGAAACGTCAATTATTTGAAAAGTGACGGGGTGTAAAACAAACCGCAACTTCTTTGAAACCTCTTAGCACAACACGATTTTGTGCAGGAACTTTTTAATCTGGCCTAAAAACAATTTTGAACTCAACAAACGTTCTTACATCCGTTGTACTGCGATCACATGAAAAGTTAATCACTCTACTTTCGAAAGAAAACAAATTTTGAATAACTGTTTCTTTTTAATCGTTTTAAAACAAGGTCATGGTAAGGGACGGGTATTATGGCTGCTGAAATAAACATAAATTTTATTTTCAAGCTATTCACAAGATCATGTGCGACTGCACGATTACAGCCTTCTAGTGGAGCTAAGCGCGAGAAATTCAGTTCATCTAGAAAAGTGGTTTTCAACCTAGGGGTCGCGACCCCCGAGGGGTTCGTTTGCCTTTTTTCTAGGGCCGCAAGAGCTTCTCATAAAAATATTCATAATTACTTTTATATTTTATATTTTTTATATGGAACTACTTTTTGTCGTAGCCAAAATAATAGGATCGCCTGGCAAAAATGCTAGCCTACTTTTCATTCAGAATTGTTTTAAGCGTGATTATGACCGCTACAGTACTGTTGCGTTTGGCAGCGCACGAATAACTTTGTAACGTAAGAATGTGCTGTGTTTGTAAATTAGATATCTGAATGCGGTAGCTAACTTCAGAGTTATTCTAGTTTTTAAGACTTGTGCTGTGGAGTGATTTGTATACGGCTCGCGTCTCTCTAACTGATGCTGCAATGTGCATGAATCTAAATGAGTCTTTGTTCAACACAGTGATATCGTACGTTATTTTTTAGTCGTTGTGATTTTCTATTGTGCAATTTGCACAGTGCAAAGATAATTGCATTTCATATGCCTGATTTGTAATTTTCGGAAGGGGGTCGTTAGGTTAAGTTGAGTTGCAAAATGTGTCCCTACATAAAAAAGGTTGAAAACCAATGAGCTAGAAAGAGTTCAAAAATCAAAGAAACTGAAACCACGGTTTTGCTTCGTCTAGTTCTATGGATTTTTAATTGGTGAGTCTTTTGATATTTTACATTCAATAATATGGCCTGTAAGAAAAGTGTCATAGCAATGAATTATCCCAAATTTGAAACAGTGAAGACCTTGTCGGTTAAATATGAACATAAATCGTCAAACGCAGAGGCTTTTAACGTAAATATACACTTGGAACAACGCAAAGACGAAGTCGCATCAAGGAAGCATGAAATGTGTCAAGCAATGTGATATTGCATTCTTGAATACTGACAGCTAAAATACGATATAAATGTGCAATTCGAATAAGTCGAAGTTCGATCGTTACCTGGTCCTAGGGCACACGTCAGTTTGTTGCTGGTTCACAGCAGGCAATGGCGCAGCTGCAATGCTCGAGCAAGCCTGGAAAGCATGTTGCGTTCGTGAGAGTTTTGCTATAAGGTTCATTAGTTAAGACACAGCAGCAGAAAAACAGTAATCAAGTGCGAAAACTGTTATATGCACACACCCACAATATTCTGAGTGTGTGTATACATACCCACAATGATTGCTCCATAACCTTTTTGAGGTTTTCCGAAAACAACAAGCCATGTATTGCAAGTTACCCAGGTCCAGTGTTTTTTTCAGGTGCTTTGAGGACCGAAATGGTCTCACAAATTTTTCCAGCGGTCTCTCAAAATACAGGAAACCTCACTGTATAACCACCACCAAAATACAATAAAACCTCGCTATATGACATTCGCGGAAGTTAGATGAAATGGTTGCGGTCTCTCAAAATGTCTTAACGGTCACCAAGGTCAAACCTTAGAAAATATCCTGCCCAGGTCACTTCGAAAAAATATTCTATTAGGTTGAAAACATCATTCTGTCGAAACCTAAAGACATAGTTGGACAAGCACGACGATGCCGCGTCTGAACTATAGCCTCCCTTCCAGACCCTCGTTTTAATATGTTTTTGTAGAATGAAAAGCATGGTTTTAATCAAAACACAATCTGATAACCTCGCTACTTGAGTGTAGTTCATTTTTTTCCGGTGGATGGACGTTGTTGTTTTTTATTGTTTCTTCTGAAAAGCTTTCTTTCAAGCGTGATTCGACTTTTTCGCAGTCTTTTTTGATTTGCTCCTGTTCTGCTTGATCTGTTAAAAGAAACAATTCATCTTTTCAAGCAATGTTGAACACGAAACCACGCTGGACTCTCATCATCGGCAATACGATTGACAAGATATTTAACCAATGCACAAGGTAACACAGCAAATGAATCTTACAGAAAGAACGAGGATTCGGAAGGCAATAGCTACACATTGATACAGGGGCAAGTGGTAGGCAGTGATGGTGATCAGTACGTTAAAAGCAGCTACTAGAAAAAGAACACGTAAAGTTAGATC
>Ga0210059_1011338_pt1 | contig 13648 bp, 8 predicted proteins | sample Ectturendosymbi2_FD_188042 | JGI IMG/M metagenome (GOLD analysis project Ga0210059, IMG submission 188042) | Ecteinascidia turbinata endosymbiont from Florida, USA - Sample 2 (SPAdes) (version 2) | ecosystem: Host-associated > Tunicates > Ascidians > Unclassified | place: Key West, Florida...
TGCAAGTGAGCGGAAATACACTGCAGCAGGTGGAGACGTTCAAGTACCATGGGGTGGTATTTACGATTGACGTAAGTCGGAACAAAGGGATTGATACACGGGTTCGTAAAGCAAACGCAGTTCTGCGTGAGCTTTATTGCTCCATGGTGACGAAACGTGCACTTTCAAAGCACGCAAAGCTTTCAGTTTTTAAGTCGGTCTTTCTTCCGATCCTCACCTGTGGTCATGATTCTTAGGTGACGACTGAAAGAATACAGTCAAAAGAACAAACGGCAGAGATGGGATATTTGCGAAGAGTTCTCGGTGTGACACTTCGTGACAAAGAGCACAGGTCTGAAATCCGCAAATCCCAGGATGTCAACCCACTTCTCCGAATCGAGAGATCCCAGCTGTGTTAGTTCGGCCATGTGTCCAGAATGTCCCAGGAAAGAATGGCGAACTAAGTCCTTCAAGCTGCAGTCTACACCCACAGGAAAGCGGTCCAAAGTTCGTCCAACGACCAGGTGGAATGACTACATCACTGACCATGTTTGGTCCCGTCTTAATGTGGAGTCAGCAGAACGATCTGAAATTACTCTTGATCGTGAGGCATTTCGAGTCCTCACACGGTTGCTGCCCTCGCGACTCTCCCCAAAAGAATAGTAGGCACGAAAATGAGTGGTTTTGTTGTCTTCAGTATCTTGTGATCACAAATACGGACAAGAAACCGCATTGAAAACACCAATAAAGGTTTTATGCTTGTTGGTATTGCAAGAAATAGCCAGAGTGGTGACATTTCGAAATTACTATTTTTCTCACTTGTATGCTATCATATTTGCGTATAGATGGTCACTCGTTGGTGGACCTTTATCGTTAGCAAAGGATGGAATAACAACTAATACAACCGTTTTTTGTCGCAGACTAATTTAAAAAAACTAGTTTTTTCTGTTACTTCGTAATGTTGTCACTGTGCACTGATATAAGAAATTTTCTGACGTTAATGAATTGACTTTTTTTATTACACGTCCTTAGGTAGCAATTTTACCATTAATTAAAATTAAAATCAAAAATTGCAGCTGCAAGTGTAAAGCGAGAAGATGAAGTGGAGAAAGCGTAATTCTTCTTCATATATTGTTTTGTTCCCGACCATTCCCAAAAAACTTAAGGTCCGGGTATGCCTTTTTGTACGCTTCATAAATACTTTATGGACGGCAGATTATTAAAAGATGTTGCACCATAGTTGTGGTTCCAAATTTTATCCTACAAGTGGAATCCCAACAGTCAAAATGTTCAGTTTAACTGTTAACAAACTGCATTATCTTCAGAACCTTACTTGATGTGGAGATTTTATTTTCAGTTTGAAAACCAGAAAACCGAAATCAATCTGAAATAGTCCAACTGCTGTCTTAAACAACACCAAAGTGTGTTGATTAGTGTCATCATCTGAGGCGAGGCTATAACTCGCGGATCCCATACCTAACTTCGCGGGGGACTCTGGGTTGGGAACTACTGTAACATTGCAGTGTTTTGACTGTGCAGATTGCTAACGTAGTCTTAAATAACATCTCAGTCTGAAAAGTTTTTGCTAACTACCAACATTTTGCAAGCAATCATATTAGTGTTCTGATTCTCGGCTAATTATTATTATTTTTGTACTGCTTCGATAGTGTTGAACGTTCGAATGACTGCTTCGAACTACAAACTACTACCACTAACGTTGAGCTTTGCGGTGTTCAGTGCTCTACAAGCTGTTTAAAGAGCACTTAACAAAGCTTAGTAGCGTGGAAGCTAACGTAAATTCATCAACAGGCGCAGTGAAGCAACAGCATACTTGCCGCGATCGCACAGTACGACCAAGCTTACGAACGTAGGTTGGATCGAAGCAAAAAAACAACACGCCACAAATCTTAAAGAAATCATGAACAATTCTTAAACTGGACTGAGCAGTTTCATGATTATTAAAAGCAAACATTTTCCTTTTACTCGACGTCACTCGCAGCAGCTCCCATGAAAGCTTTAATAGCCAGTCACACAAACCAAACCCTATTTCGAGCAAAAGTGCTTCATGCAGCGCAAGAGATGCCGTAACCCTCTACTCATGTATAAATCATTCGCCAGCTCATGGCAACGTGACGGGAGTGGGATGATAGCAACGAATTAAGTCCGTTAAATACACCGAACATTGGTGTTTCAGATTCTGCAGGAACGGAAAACAAAAGTTCAGTACGTTATTTTCTTAAAACTAGAAGTTGGCTTACTGAGCCAATCAAATGGCTACTACAGTAGTAAAGAGAAATGAATATCTGATTTGGTTCGAAGAACTGTAACTTTCAGCATAACACTTGAGCAGCACCACCATCGCCATGGTTTCATTATGGTTCTTTGAAAGTCTTTGCGCGTAAAACATTCCGTTAATGCCATTTTCAGTTTTTTCAGTTTTTCATGATGGTCGATTTTTTTATATAACCTCAGTTGAAAGCTACCATAATCAAGTACTGCATTTTCATTACTGTTATCTCAATCAAAAATTGTTAACATCACTAAAACTAAGTGACATAACTCATTTTGAAAAAGGTTGGCTCAACTAGTATTTTCCCACATGAAACGTCTGTTGTTCTGTTAGGATTTCGTTTGTAGCTCCTATAAACGCATATCTGTCACCTTGCTGTGATAACTACGGCGCAAGAAAAGTAACTACCTTTCTACCCACTTCTTTCTGCCGAAACTACTTTCCAACGAAAACAATAAGTCCGATCGATCACGAACGTCATTGAGCTTTGTCCCGTCACAAGCAACGGTCACAATGTGCAGCGCGATGCTCTACACCTCGTGGGACACGGCGACAGCAGCATTTCTCTCAGTTTCGCCTGCAGCATGCAGACGTTTTTCTAAACCGAGCTCGATGATTGCGCCTCACAGCAGTTCACAGAATCCTTCAAGTTATTACAATGTGCATACTGGGGAACTTTGCGCGTGTTTGCTCAACACAGCTGCAAAGTGAAAATCATAAACAATATTTTAAACTAGGAGTTAGTTTGAACTAAACACAAAAAACAAATCCACTGATTTGAATCAAACCTTGTCGGAAAACAATTGGAAAACAACTGTTATTACTGCCAGTAAAACAGTGGTGGGCAAACTATGGTCCACAGGACAAATCATGCTCGCCAAGCCATTTCATCCGGTCCGCCAAATTCTTTAAATAGTTTATTCAATATCGAGAACCACTATTAAAAGCTTTAAGTTTGCTGTAAACTTTCAAGGGATCAGCCGAATGGGCTCTGCTTTCAGCTTTTTGCGATGATTAAAACTTGCACATACCTGTATTCAAGCAACTCGTCTTCACACAGGTGAAGAGTTTGAATCAATCAGCAAATTTTTAATAGGAAATCGATTTCATGCAACACTACGCATCGTCGGTCCTACTATCTTAGAAAAGAAGAGAACGAAGCTTGGCGTGCGGGTTTTCCCTTTTGTTTATCCAGTGTATAGCGGTTTACCACTACAGCAGGTCAATCACAGATGGCATTGTTCTACTTCGTGCTGTCCTCACAGACAGTGAGGTATCTCTACCTTTTGGTTATGTACAAACCAGTAGTGTTCTGTAATAACTTGCATCAGTTTCTTTTAAAACTCGTTTGACCCTCGATTTGGTAAAAAAAGTTAGTTTGTGACCTCTTTCCTGAAACGTTTGCCCATCACTGCAGTAAAACAACATTTGAATAATTCCGTGTCAAGTTCTCTGAAACCAACTGTTTCAATGGTTGGAGTCGTTTCGGACCTCAGTAATCTGTATTCAACATTTTGCTGATCAACAAAACTGTAATATTCCCATTTTATTATACTTCTGAAAGAAGAGCGCAAATGAAAAAGCACGTGAGATGGTTGTTTTCCTTGCAGGGATCTTTACAAAGAAATAGAAAATTCGACGTCAATTTTCAAACTTTCAAATTTTACAAGGCTACAGAAAACATGTACCTTTCTAACAACACAATCCGCATATTAACCGTTAACCGTTTTTGATCATGCTGATTGGAAGTTTGATAATGCAAATTCTCATTTGAAGCTGCAAAAAGTTGTGGAGACAATTGTAAGCGAGTGGTTAAAAACTTTTAGCAACCAAACAAGACATGTGTCAAGCGTGAGGTTACTTTGAAAACTGATTTGAGAGACATAGACCCGGATAATGATAAGCTTGCCAATTTTTAAACCTGGAAAGTTTCTCAACTGCTAAATGCCTGTGATAATGAATTTCCTTTAGCGAAGATCGCCTACATCACTGGTTCCCGAAGAATCCCAACAGCCAAAGTGTTCAGTATAACTGTTAACAAACAGGGTTGCGTAGTCGGAGGTAAAATATCCGACTCCGACTTTCTTTGGGTCGCAACCCAGACATGGTGGCGAAATGTCAAAAAACCGGGGTCGCGCCGAGGCGATCCAAACCTGGGTCGTATATTTTCCACGTTAACACGGCTTGTCTGTGTCTGTCTGTAGCGTAAATACTTGATAAAATAGTAGATTCCTGACATTGAAAACGAACTTAGCAATTTACTGCCAAAATTCATCCATGCAGTCATTATTTTTTTCATACGCTGTTTGAAGCTTGGGTCGCGAAGTGTTCAACACACTCCGATTTGGGTCGCGCTCAAAAAAGTTTTGGAACCGCTGGCCTACATACTGTTTGCATCTCATGTACACAGATTTTCTGTATGGAAATTGCAAGAATTTGTTTCACGAACCAACAAAACTCACTGCCTGAACTCTGTAATGATACTCGTTTCTTAACACTGATCGACGAAAGTCTCATAAGCATAATATTTTTTAGCAGCTGTGCCTTCTGAAAATCAGGAGCAGACTTCTTGAACAAACCATGAAAAATGTATGCCCATACGTCACGCACGACACAAGCACATTGCCATCCTTTACAAGAACCTTCAAATCGCAGTAAGCAATGAGAAAAAAGGCTCCCCGGAAGCATGACACAAAAGTGACTGTGTTCTGCGCAAACGCAGGAGTGCCCTGAACGCATGCACGGCACCATGCAGTCGACGAAGTTGCCAAACGGAATCTGCCACACAAAAATCGTGGCCGATGGTCACGATTTTAAAATCTTTTGTCATTTGAGAACGCTTCCGAGCAGCTGCCAGAACACGGTCTTGCATCACCGAAACGTTACTGGCAATTGGTAATTGGTTTGTGTTTCTTGCTTGCCATTATAAAATTTCCGATGTCGTATTTCTAAAATTTCTGTTCCACCATCCACCAAAATGGAAGAAACACCGAAGAAGCTTTGACTTTTGATCAAATATACTTGCGCAATGCAAGTTTTTCGACACGTGATAGCGAAAGCGCTTCCGTCAGCAATTAATCGCAAAGCTGTCCCTACCTCAGCAACAGACCAGCAGTGGTGTAGGAGCTTGTCGAAAATTCGGGCAAAATCCCTGAAAATACGGGCACAGAAGTTTCGACACCTTTGTTTCCTACTGAGTGATCAGTGCGTCTGACAGAATAAAAGAATAGAAAAGTCTGACTGTGACCTTTTTCTCCAAAAGAAATTCCTTTTTGACTTCCAAAAAAAAGTCTTCATGTTTTAGAGTTCGTGAGAGTTGATAATGAGTAACCAACTGCTACAGAAAATTTGTAGGGGAAAAGTTTGCAGCACAAATTTTTTTTCGGGCAAGTTTGAGGAAATTCCGGCAAAATATCCTTTGCACCCTCTAAAATTTGCCTGCTCTTGCACCTATGTTGAACGGTAAAGTCTGTTGATGACGGCAACACTTAGATTTGCTAGAACTCTATGTTTAGATCGTTAAAAATGCTTCAAAATCCGGTTGACAAACTCTTTGCACCATTTATGTTGATAAACCTAACTGCAATCATGACATCAGCTGCTTTCTGTCTTTTAAAACTTTGACGTCAAACACGCAATGACCAAAGTGGTAATGAATGAGTCAAGCAATTTAGAAGTGCAGAAGCAGTAGACTGAGTCACGAAATACTGGCTCTTCGCATGCAGCTGAATGCAAAAGCGATTCCAACATCAGGCAATGAAACGAAAATAAATGAGTCGAATATACGTCAAACGATGTTCGAAAAGTCTAGATTGTGTTCTCGACGCAGTCTCTCAAATGTTAACCTCATTGTTCATGAGTGCAACAGCTGCCAGCCCAGTGCTGACGATTTTCGTATTAGGAACAACAGTTGGACAATGAGTAAGACACAGCTCGAAACATTTTCTTAGCTGCTTTCAGGAAGCACAGATTCAGAAAGAACAGAACTGATTTTCGGAAAACACAAGCGGTCAAGTGAAGTGTTGTTTCATAAATACAGGTAAAAATGATTTACATTTTTTCCTGCTATACTTACAACGCTAAATGCAACCTTCATTTGGCTCAATGCGGAGGAGTAAAATTACAAACAGGAAATACTACATATTTTCTGACCCTCTAATTTGGGTAATTTATTTTCAACTGCAGTCACAACGTATTTTACTATGTTGACATACCCTTGGGAGTTCATCCATAGATATGTCATTTGAGCTGCTGATAGAAATGTTTGACTTGGCATCATCGGTTTTGGTAAATGATTTCCCAGCCACTGCTTCATCCGAGTCGTCAAAGCCGCCGTTAACCGAACCCTGCATGAAGAGAGCAACACACCTTAACAAAATTTTCGCAAATTCAAGGGCGATTAGCCAACACGGTGCTCGTCAGGAACCAACATCACACGAAGTAGATTTGCAATAAGAGTTTTTTCGATACGTTTCTTGGGCGTGAGGATAATTCCCACTTTTACAAAGCTATTGACGACAATATACTCTCAACCCTTATGCTTGAAAAACTTGTTGCGAGTATTAACTGCGGAAAACGCATGGAATGCTGCTCTTCTTGGAAAGCCAATCAGACAAAATGTGTCCATATCGGTCAATCGGTGCTCAGCTGACATCTGATGATTGGATGATCGTGTGGAAAAGTTTAACTGTATTAAAAGTTTTATCACAACGGAAAAACTGTTGGAGGTGTCCTAGCTTCTTGCAAGCGAATATCAACAGAAACGTTTATCATATTCAAATAAGCTCTAAGCCGAATCGATTAAAGAAGCTATGTCCAACCCCCGGGTCGCATGCGGCGCAGTCGAAGTTATTGTGCGACCCAGTTTAGGTTTTTGCTGCAGTATGAGTAGCCTGCTTACTGACAACCTTTCCTTGTTTAGATAAATCTTAAACGTGAAATTTTGATGCAGGCATTCCTCAGTGCCATTTTGTCACGTCTGTACAGCGTGCTGGGAGATTTCCGTATGTCCACTGACACCTTGGTGCAGAACGTTTTACTAGTTTTCTGATTTATACCCTTGTTCCATTGGCACTAAACTTGCCTATGAAATCACACTTGCGGAGTGGTTAAAGGTGCCAAACAGTCGTTACCATTGCAGTCAGGATTCGAACGCTTTCAGTACATCAGCTTAAACTAAATTTAGTTTGATAAGATCAAAGTGCATCATTCGATGTGCGGCTCTAGTTAGGATAGTGACATAATTTTTGGCTCAGTAGGAAACTTCCGTTGGTCATAGCTGGATTAAAGCAATGGCTCCTTTTTGTGACTATGGCACTTGGAGGTACCATGCAGTCGCTTTATACCACCTAACCTAGTACCAAACAAACCTAATTTACTTCACATTTTAATTAATATTCAAGGATATTGATTGGCAAGGAGATTAAGTCCCAACAAAGAAATTTCAATTCACCTCAACGTAAATTTTCTATCTGTAATATAATTTGCTTAGGAACTAAGGCAATGGGTAGGTGTCTATTTAATAAACTAAAATTCGATTATAAACGTCAAAAGGCTCAAGACACAATAATGAAGGAATCAAGTTTTGCAACGGCGCTATACGATTTTGATCTAGCACCAACACAGAAAAAAAGATTTCTTACAAAATTCTCGCACTGATGCACTATCAGTTAAGTCAGGCACTAAACAAGAATCGGCAACCACAAAAATGACAAAATTTCTCCATCACACACAATTTTCGACGCCTCTACATATTTTTCAGGTGTGCAAATATTTTACTCCGCACAACTGTACATCGGATTTGAGTACCTGCTGTGTGCTGCATCTGTTGCTTGCACAATGTCGCAGAAAAAAAGGTAAAATTGACATGCAAAGCCAGGCTTCAGGAGTAAGTAGTTTCGTTCGTTTTCACTCCAGTCAAAACCAAGCAGGCAATGTGCACTGTTGCTTTCGTGGCAAAATCGAATAATGAAAAGTAAATTTAAAGAACGGGGTGCGCTTCATTGCAAAACAAGGTTACCATCGAGTTGGAGAAATCGTTTCAAACAAGTTTTCAATCATTAAAAATTATGGGAATACGCAAAAGATGTTTAGACTTACTTCAGCGACTTTGAAAAGCGTTTTTTAAGTCACAATTTTGGAAACTAACACTTGGGTGTGGCATTGATGGCCACTTTGTAATACTGCACTGCTAAAATTTTCATGTGTGTAAACAACGTCAGGCCAAGCCGTACTCCTGGGTATTGCTCGCCGTTAAGAGTGTGTACTGACATTATTCGTATGAACTGTAAAATAGGTTTGCGCTGTCATAGACATGTGGAAAAGTATGCCATATTGAAAGATGCTGAATTAGCCGTTTTGCTCTGCAGTTTATTTATTATCTCATGTTTCGTTCACCAAAGTTTTCAACAGTGCTAGGATTATGTTGGTCACACATAATTCCAAGGTGTTGTTCCGGTCAAGAAACCATTTCATTGAGTTCTGTCGGTGAGAGGTGTAGCTTTAAAATAATTGGGCAAAATCAGGTAACTCGAACTAACATTCAGGAGCAGAGGAAGTAGAACATAACAGTTGGTATTTGCATCGAAAAGGCAGGCAAAGTGATAGACAAGCTTCAGTGATTGATGGTCACAAAACAAGATCGATCGAAGAACACTTAATTTGTGAATCGGTGTTCGTTGCGATTATCACCTGTTGTTATCATGCTTCGTGGATAGTAGCTGACAGAACGTTTTTGCTTTCACAAACGACTAAAGAAGCAGTCCCGTCGTTACGGAGGTGCTTTGGTGGACTTATCCCCCCAAACAAAACTCCAAGCCCCCCAAATTGAAACACGAAACACTGTAAATCAGTGGAGTTTTGTCAAATTTTAGAATGTCAAGCCCCCTCGCACAAACACAAAGTACCCCGCAGAAACGCAAAGCCCCATATTGAAAACTTTCTGGCGACGGTTCTGTAAAGAAGTAATGTAAAAGGACACTGAACAATTGTACACTTCTTTATAGAGATCTCAGCTAAAGTCAACATCAAAGTTACCACATGGTCGTAAAACCAAAATCTCCCAGAGCTAAGAAACCTACCAAAACAAGCTTTGCACACACCATCAGCGGTAAAATTGCGTTGACTCCAACTATAACTAAGCTGCATCACAAATTCAGGCGCAGTTCCTAAGTACGGAAGCAGATAAACTCACGCGGCTCACGGCATTCGAATGAGACCAACTGGAAGGAGTGTTGCTAAAAGTCTCCCGAGAATTAATAAACAATTGTTCTGATAGTTACCGGCGAAAGATCCGCTGACGTAGACGAAAAAGGCATGTTGACTTCTTCAGGACGTTTTGTTGAGTCCAGCTCAGGAACCACAGGACTTAGCAACGACGCGGTGGTGGCAGCGAATGCTGCGTTTTTTGCACTGATTGGTGGAAGTGATCGTGGGTGTGGCTTGATGTATTCTGGTTTTTCCAGGGCCCTTTGCACGTATTCTTCGTGGCTCAAAGTTGCTTCTTCGTCTTGGAGAGGTCCTTTAAAAAAAATCTGATTTTCCATTGTGCAATATGTCTTTGCGTTTTTGAGATATTTAATAAAATGGATCGTTTCTACGCTTAATTCCAGCTTGTGCATTTAAACAAAATAACGTGCGCACTCTTTTGCAAATTCAGTTCGGAACTGCAACGTGAAATATCCAGGACACTAAGAATTAACACTAGTTGCACTAAGTGCTTCTAGTTGGGCCATTGCCCTAATTTCAAAACAAATTCGTTTTAAAAACATTCTTTTTCCAAAACCTTAGCCCCTATTTAAACCCAGATGCAGAAACTCCAGATGCCTTTGCGAAGCAGCTCTAGAGAAACCGCACTGAATGATAGACTATCATGTAACCTTATAATTGCAATAAGCTCATCAAAAGAAAAGCGGTAATTCGAGGATATATCTTCCGCTTAATTTCAGAAAAAGCATAAATAAATCTAAACCCGAAGTATGGTCAACCTATGGCGTGCAATGCGCCAAATGGTTTGAAGTGGCGCGTGCACCTTGTGATCGCAATAAAGAACGTAAGTTAACTTTTCCAACACTTTTATCGATTTTTTGTTTCGTGCAACTCTTTTATGAGTTACCTGTTACGAGTTCTTCCTTCACTCCCATTCTCATTCCTTCTATAATTTTATCACGAGGTTGTAATTTTTATGGCGTGATTGTGCGAGTTCCCTGCACATATACGTCATCCACGTGTCGTGTTTGCAACGGTCATAAATAGCTCATCGCAGCTTCAACAGTGTAGATGGGGGGAGTTTTCATGGGCTATGCGCAATACCAAACTGCGTTGTGCGGGCCGGCTTAGTTAACATTCAATACACGTAATATTTGTGGGGCTGTGTGATGCCAAGCTCCAAACATTGAAAAACTGGTGAAATCAAAACAGATTTAGAAGTTTCAACCCTTAAGTAATTTTGAATTTTATTTTCCGCTTTGCCAGATATTCCAATTGCATTTAACAATATTACCAGGTAATTCGCTAATGATGTGAAATAACATCGTTACAAGAAATAGCCGATGGTATGGTGTATCGGTACTCGCGTTTGAAAAAGTTGGCGTACGTTGTGCAAAACGTTGACCACCACTGATGTAAACCAAGGCTGTAGCAATGCAGTCAAAATAGATTCACACTGCTTTTACATTTCTCATACAAAGCCTCTTTCATTTAAACAGCAAATTTACAAACGTCATTGTGAAAGCTTTTAACAAACCAACTTGGCTTTTAATCTAAGTATTTTCTCTGGTTTGTTGCAAAAATACTTCAGGGCTTTCACCATCATTCGTTGTTGACAGAAGAAAACAACTGAGGTTTCATTTGGATACATCGATCGGTTGATCATTAGATTCAAATTTTTAACTGTTTTTTTGTGATACGTGATCACGAAAGGTGATACATTGTTTACCAACGTCACTGAATATTTATGGTTTTGTTTGGAACACAAAGATGTCGTTTTGGAAGCACATTTACCACTGTGGCATAAAAATACAACTTTTGGAAACAGCTGTGTCGTGTTGTGGCATTACTACATCCTCCAAAAAGTGCACTTCTTCCAAAAACCTCCAAACTTTTTTTGAAAATAGCAAACTTCCACAAGTTAAATCAAGTTAAAAACTGTTATCTGAAACAGCAAAGTTTCATTCGAACGAACAAATCATACCAAAACAACTAAGCTCAACCCCAGCTTCTTATTCACCAGTTTCTTCTCTTCTTGCTGATGTAACGACTTCTAGCGAGATAAACGATTGCGAAAGGCACAGCGCACAGTAACGTTTTGATAGTCTGCCTTTCCTCTCTGCCACGCCTTAGTAATTTTTTTGCCAGATGATGCCATCATCAGGACCTTGCACGCAACAAGTTTTTGGTCGCTGAAGTGCAGTGTTTGCCGAACGCACACTTGTTTGCAGTTCAACGCTCACACCAATATTTGGCAATTATTGTAGGAAGAATGTGCTTTGGAGTGTACGTAACAAGCTTGCGAGACTGAGCATGTCGGATCGCATGTCAGTCTAACAGAATTTATGAGACAAAGTTACTGCGTTGCTAAACCGAAGCTGCAGAAAAATTTGGTCCATACGTCGAAAAAAATGCAAACAATAAATTTACTGAGCCATTCAACAATATGTCAAATGTAACGAGATTTCGCACTTTTGCTTTCTGTTTTTTGTAAGTCTGAAATGTTGTCTCGTTAATCACATCATTGTGCAAAGTAAGCAATGTACAATGATACTGCAATCTTTCACAGCACAAAGGAACATCACATTTTTTAAGAAAAAGTGACTTCAATTATTGCGTCTTGTAAAAATGATGTAGATACTTCACTGAAAATTAATGGTACTGCACAGGTGCTTTCAGTCAATGCTCTGCTACATGGTACCATAAGTTTCCAGGTATTGTCACTCGTTTACATCGTTGTTCTACAACGCGCCGCATGCGGCTCTTTGAGCTTTCCGAAAAATTATGTATTTGTTTATTTTTTTGAATAATGTGGAAATATTGTAAAGTAATACTGTGGTAGCTAGCGTGCCATGCAGTATTACTTTTGCAAGTCGTTCAAAAAATAGTTATTATGTCACAGAAGCGTAGATTGCAAATAAATTCATGTTTTTAGATTTTATGTTGCGGCTCTGTGCAACTTGAGTTTTACGACATGCGGCGCATACATAGAGCGGTTTTGGCCGCCCACCCCTGTTCGAAAACAATTGCGACTGTGAGAGCAAACGTGTAAGGAAGAACTGCTTGTAGTGAAAGCGATTGCTGCGCGCACCAAGCGGTTAGGAGTTTGTCCTTCGTAGAAAGATTCGGAAAAATAATCATGTTGAACCAAACAAAGTACAGATTTATGTTTACAAGTAGTGGTTTTTATTACATTTTCACTTAGCGTTTTTTTCTTGCGTTTGAGAATAGGGTGTTTTTTTTCAGTTAGAGGATGTTATCTACAAGTTTTCGATATGGCTGGAGGAATTTTTGAATTCTCCGCCTTGGCTTTGATAGTTATGCATTTTTCTAATTTTCTCCAGAGACCGGAAAAAAGCTGTAAATAAAGCTTTGCGAAGATTGCTTGCCAATGAATTGCTGTATCAATTCAAAATTACTACTTCCAAACAAATCTTGGCAGCATTTCATTTCTATGTAAGAATTAATGCCTGTCTAAACTTCAAAAGTATAAAAAGCAAACCCTGCAGCACACTTTTTTCATTTGCAGCACACTTTTTTCATTTCTTTTGCCGCTTTCATATCATAATCTTATATCATTATCTAGGGGAGGATGACAGATGCCTTCACGTGGCCCTCCCTGTTCCGGCATTCATTGAAATGCTTACTAAATCTGTCGCTTCGAGAGCAACCACTGCTACCCATGCTGGATGTGTTCAACGTGGGTTGGGTAAGAAAGGAATACGCCCTTCTCAAAGAGCGAGCAACCACTGCTACCCATGCTGGATGTGTTCAGTGTGGATTGGGTAGGAAAGGAATACGCCCTTCTCAAAGCGCGACCCAAGACCCAGCATATTACAGCTGTACGTCAATGGGCTCACTGCAAACAAGATCACCGTTGTTGAGCAGCAAGCCTATAACAAAGCATTCATCATCGTCCTACAGGAGACCCACAGCACATTTGCATACAAGCGAGTGATTCCCAACTTATCAGTCCTGTGCAGGAAGCACGGCCTTGCCACATTTGTTCACGAGTGGTTGGAATGGTCACAGGTCGATCAGTCTCCAGAGCAATCAGAGACTGAGTGGTTGTGTGTAGTCGCAGGATATAAGATCATTAGCGTCTACAAGCCTCCACTCTCGCGATTCACACCAACGGCCATCCTGACGTTCCCACATCCCATTCTTCATGTT
>Ga0210059_1011339_pt1 | contig 13647 bp, 5 predicted proteins | sample Ectturendosymbi2_FD_188042 | JGI IMG/M metagenome (GOLD analysis project Ga0210059, IMG submission 188042) | Ecteinascidia turbinata endosymbiont from Florida, USA - Sample 2 (SPAdes) (version 2) | ecosystem: Host-associated > Tunicates > Ascidians > Unclassified | place: Key West, Florida...
CCCCATGCCGAACACATCCAGTGCGGGTAGTAGTGGTTGCTCTCATGTTGACAGGTTTGGTTGACCTTTCAAGCAATGTTGTACAGAAGGGCCACGTATAGGCACGCGTCATCATAAGCGTCAGTAAAACAGGGCATAATGCTACCCATAATTTGCATACGTCTTCCTGGGACACGTGACAACCGTTATTTCTTGACCAAACTATTTTTTTACTTCCATACGTGCATCCTTAATCAGTTTCGCAACTACATTTTATCTTCCCAGCGAAACGTAAATATTATACAAATTTTAGGCAGGACACCACCAAAAAAGGGCGTTTTTGAGGGGAGTTTTCGTTTGTGCGTCGAAAACGTCATGCACGTGTTAGACCGATTTTTCAGATCGAGTACATCCTGTAGTCTTTCAGGGACATTTTTGTAAAATAGCTCTGGCACCACTCTATTTGTCTCTGAAAATCAGGAAAAGCCATGGAAGCACAGTTTTCTAACATTTGTCTAAGTACGTGAAATTAACAAAAGAAATGCCTCTGCGTAGGGCATAGGTTCTCAAAGTGCTCCGTACGGAGCCCCAGGGCTCCGTGAGAGAAACCTCGGGGCTCCGTAAACAATGTGTTTTTTTGTTTTTATTTTTAGAAATTTATTGTGGGGCTCCGTAAATTATGGTCAATCTTTTCATGGGCTCCATAAAACCAAAAGATTGAGAACCCCTGGCGTAGGGGATGACCCATGATTCCTGAGTAGGGTTGTGGCTCCTCTCATCGTATGAGGTAACACGAGGAGGAATCACTATTCTTTGGACACTACTTAAAACTAAAAAGGGAAGATATGTGACTGCGTCATTAAAATTATTACGCAATAGTAAATGCTGTAGCAGTTAATTACACATCTCTATCAAAGGGATGCTTATGTTCGAGGCTTCTCTGGCACATACACTTCGTTTATCAATACCAGTGTTAATGGCAGAGTAGTAAGTCAGAGACTATCGTCCGGTTTCGTCTGCCATTCGAATTCTGTTTCTAGATTTAACTTGTTTCATTCTAGAAAGTGCAATCTTCACACACGTACGTGTTTCTAAATATCGTATGTATTTTTAGCGCGAAATCTTTCAGTTTGGGAAATTTATCTTTTCTGACTAATTTGCAGAAGCTCTCTACAGTCTAGTCCAGCTATGTCCAATCCAAATGGCTTACTGGGCCAAAAATCATGTCACTGTCTTGAGCAGGGCCGCACATTGAAGGCCATATAAATGAGGGCCCCACATTGAATGACTAACTTTGATCTTAGCAAATTAAATTTAGCTTAAGCAAATTTGCTGAAAGCGTTTGAATCATAACTGCAATGGTAACAAACGTGACAAAGTGGCACTGAGGACCACCTGCAACAGAATGTCAAATTGAAGATTATCAAAATAAGGACAGGTTGTCAGTATGTACGATACTTTTACTACAGCAAACACCTAAACTGGGCCGCACAAAACCTTCGACTGGGCCGCCCGCGGGCCGCGGGTTGCACATAGCTGGTCTAGTCGAACGTCGTACTCGTTAACATTGCGCGTTTTTATGAAGAGGTGCTGTAATTGGTCTAATTAATATTACCTGCTGTAATGCATATACATAGCATTAAACCATTACTAAGAAAGCTGGCTGGCCTTAAAAGTTATGTCTTCGGGCCGCATGCGGCACGCGGTGGTACCTCGATGGTGTTAGGTCTGAAGTTCGACTCTCGGCGGGATCTTACCAAGACCTTCTAAGTTGGTACCGTTGCCTTTTTACCAGGTGCACGGTGTGCGGAAGAGTTGCAGGGATAATCTAATCTTGAAGGCAACACTGAATCCGGTGCGCAGACCTTGTAAACACTCAGTCCTGGCACTATACAAAACCGCTTTTGCCATCAAGTGCCATCCAAGCACTACCTCCAAAAAGCAAAGTTGTTTTGCGCCGTTAAACTGGCTGCTTTATTCATAGTTTTATCGCCATATTCGCTTTGTAATAGTTTGTGGAAACTCAGTTCTTTAAAGGCTAGTAAATGCAGTAGTAAATCTTACAAGTGTATTTGCATCGATAGGTCGTTTGTCTCAATTTAACCCTTTAACGTCATATGTGCGGAATTCTTCCCATCCAAGGTTTTGTTCTTTTATTCTGCACACAGTTATTTTTATCGCTCAACGACCGGTGTCCCGAATTCGGCCGGAGTTTCACTTTCGTTTCAAGCGCTTTATGGCCTTTCAGTGATTTCAGGTTTGACACCCGCCATCTCGAATTCTGTCGAGGGTTGGTTCTTAGCAGCAGACATCCAGTAGAGATTTTGATGAACATTTTTGGGAAAAGTTTTCAGTTCTGGATGACAGAAAAAATCAGGAATATAGAGTCAGTCCTGTAGAATAGGAATCTGGCGTTTTGAGTTTTGTATCGCTGCTTTGTGAGTTTTTAGGCAGATTTTTGTGGCTGGGACGAATTCGGCACAGTGGTCATTTAGGCACAAATTTGCGGATAAACAATACCATACTGCAAGTCTGGGTATTGCAGTTTTTTCTTTTTTGCAGTTATTGCTGTTTGATTATGTCGAGATATTTGTGGAAAAAGGTGTAACTTCTTACTAAATGAAACCAAGATCGTTTTATGGCAAGAAAATGACTGGAAAGTAAGGTTTCCAGAATATGAAAGTGATAATAGTAAGTAGAAAGAAAATAATGGGGATCGATACTATATTATTCTTACAAGAAACGATTTTACAGCGATTCATCTGATTCCAAAGAAAACACTTGTGACATGGTATTTCGCAGTTAGAATATTTGCAACAGTGATTGAAAAAGAAACATTGAAGAGTCCCAAGTTTTCCACTTTGGAAGAGTCAGAAATTGAAGTATATTCTTTTCCAGAATTGGGCTAAGATGAATGCAATATTACTATTTCATATTTTCGTCTTGCTGATTTGGTTGTCATGTTTTGATAGCTTTTGTATAATTAGGATTGTGATTATTTTGGCGTTCCGAATACAAAACAAAAGAATTTTCCTGACTTCAAATCCAGTGTAACTGAGGCTTTTATCATAAAAGGGGAAGACATAATTTCCAAACAAATGCAAAAACATCTTTGGAATTAAAATAAAGGGTATCTACAACAAGAAACCGCAAATTCTGGGGAATCTTCTCTGCAGAAACATGCAGGTCACAAAACTACATATGGAGAGATGAGATGGTTGGAGGAGAAAGTGAGGCGACAATGATGCAAGAACCTAACATCAGTGATGTAGTCGAGACCTAAACATCGAGTCTGAGACCTGGTCAAACCTTCGAGACCGACACCTCATCGAAAAATCCGAGACTCGAGAATCGAAAATTTGTGGATTATGCCGATATTTTTGTACATATTTTCAAAAAATATTGTTGCGACAATGAAGTTGCAGTTTTTTCGAATTTCTGGAATTTTCTTACCTGCTTTGGTTGTTTCTTGTCTGCAAATACAGCAGACCAAAAACATGTTGATTTACAAAAGTTTCACTAAGCCATATTTTTGCAGACCAAGACAGACCTCAAACCTTCGAAACTGAGACTCGAAAAATGGGTAGTCTCGAGACCAAGACCACATCTCGAGACTCCATCACTGCTTAACATGCAGTGGGGAAATCAATATTCTCTGTAGTAAATGCAATGTACATCTATGTCTGAACCTGTGATGGAGTCTCGAGACCCATATTTGCGAGTAGCGGTCTTGAAGGCTACAGGTCTCGAGACTTTGAATGTTGCAAAGAAATAGTTTAGTAAAATTCTTAAATTCAACGATTTTTGTTTGTTGCATTTGCAGGTAAGAAACAACCAAAACATGTCAGAAAAAGCCAGAAATAAAAAAAATTCAACTCGGAAGTGACGACAACATTCAAAACAAAATTTTGGCAAAATGCTCAAATTTGGAAGTCTCGAGTCTCGGAGTTTTTGATGAAGTCTCAGTCTCGACGTTTTAACCAGGTCTCGGTCTCGAAGGTTACGCTCTCGACTGCATCGCTGGTCTAAACAAACACAAAAATTGTTTCAAGCTTGATTACCAGTAATGTACTTCAACTGCAATTCTTGTGCATTTTCAGAAGCTTTCAAAACTTACAACAAACGTTGATCTAGTACATGCAATGCTTCCTTTGATAAAGTGCGAACCATTCATAAGGCAAAGATTCTTATCAGTTTTAGAATGCTTTATCAGAGACAAAGAAAAAAATTACCTTTTCAACAAAAAAACACAACTTTGAAATTCCTAAGACGTAAAGTGGTTACAAGGTTTCAACAAGTAGTGTAAATAATTACAAAAGCATTGACGTTCGTCTTTGCATTGCTGTCATTTACAGAAATACTATGTTTATAGGATAAAAGGCAATCATTTTAATGCAAATTGATAGCAATTCATAAAAATCTCATTTTGTAATGACTCAGCTCTTGAATGTTGCTTCTTTTCAGCAGTGCTGCTTCATGTAACCATTTTGTTTCAGTTTTGCTTTTCTGTTATGAAACATACTGACAAAAAACAAAAATATACTTATATTTTTTAAAAACTCTAAATTCCATGTAAACTGGCCCAAACGACCAATATCCCCAATTCAGCACATGAATTCATTCCCCCCCAATAAAGCTTAGAATAGGAAAATAACACACAATTTAGTTTTTAGGTTCATATTTGATAACAATTTTGAGTAGAAAAATTTTTTGCAAAAAGTGGATAATAATGCAGACATTAAGGGGTTAAGGAACTCTTTAACAGAAGGCAGATTTTTGCAAGATTCAAAACAGTTGTTTATAAATCTGAAAGCATAGAATTCAAGAAAATTACAGTAAACTGAATTTGAAGCTTAAACTAATATTTCTAACAACATCGACCTTGACAAGCCCAATGTTGTGCTTGTGTAATAGTGCTCCTTTCAGAAATTTCTTGTTGGCATATTCCAAAATATTTTGAAAAAAGCTTGGGTTGGTATCTACTTATTTTAGAGTTAGTTTACTGAACATCTTAGTTTGTCGTTCAAACTGGTGCAGAAGTAATGCTTTCTTGAAAATATTTGCAGTCAATGCATTTTTGGCTTTTACTTTCATGTGTTGGAATGAAGCTTTTTTATTAACGAGGGTACGTTCCAGTGCACTCCGCTGACAGTATAAATGAAAAACGCACGGCTTTGGCAAAGCGCAGACCAAACATTTTAAGCATTATTTTCCAAACAGAATTACCAAACCTTTCAGAATATGATTCACGATTGCGTTGTTTGCATTTTTCAGTCTTATGGAGGTTTCGCCACATCTCACGCTCTCGGTCTGGGTACTGATGTTCTGAAGTGCGGAATAGCAGTGGCTCCTCTCACGGACTGGAGATATTACGGTTACTATTGATTCGAATCAATCTGTTTGAGCCAAATTTAGAAAAACGAATACGGCATAAGCGCACGGTAGCTTTCAGAATGTGCTTAAATTTAAGTTTTGCGTAAAACCGAAATAAATTACGGGTGTGCACAGATTGTGAAGCAAAGTTGTCAACAAATCTTTGCAACGAGGCGTCCAGGGCCGACCTTAAGCTAATGCAACCGATGCAGCTGCTCTGGGGCCCCGCGCCTTGGTGTTTGGGTAGATCATTCATTTAGCCAAATATACCTTGCGCTTGGGAATTCAGTACGAACGCCATATAAATTTCATTTTTAACAAAGAACGCTCTCGTCAGAACTAGCGAATTTCTTCTATGATTATCGAACGTTAGCAAACGTGCTCAATTCTCGTGTTCGTGCTTTACATCTGCGCTCGACCACGATCTAACACGGTTGACTGAACACGATGACGTCACAAAATCACTGCTCAGAGGAGTCCCGCACCAAGCTTTTGCATTTGGCCCCGCACCTGCTACGGCCGGCCCTGGAGGCGTCTCTTGGTGACCGAAATTTGGTACAAACGGTGTGAATAGAAATATGATGTTTTGTAATTTTTTGTTTTGAAATGAATATATTTCTCAGCATATAATAGTTTTGTGCCTGAATCACGGATATTTGCGAGATTTGCATTTATTTAAGCAGTAAAAACCTAGTCCGTATGGATAATGGCTTGTTTGGAATTTTTGTGTCAATCCTTGTTGAGTAACAAGAACAAGTGAAAGTGACAAGTATATCCTGCCGAACTTGTAACAGCAATCAACCTATTTCAAATCAGGTTTCGGTTTTTGCAGATACTATTTACGCAGAAAGATACCTGGGTCTGCCTGCGGAAAATAAAGAAGGGTATGAAGCAGCGACGGTCATGAACAAAGCAAAAAATTTTGCCGATTCAAGCTTTTATCTCATTCACGGAACGGCCGACGGTAACCATCACGTAACATCTGTGTAATCGATGTCTTTCTCGTGACAGTATGTTTAGGTCGAAATGCCTTGCGTGCGATGTTTCTTTAGATTCTTTCAATTGAACCAGTTGTTAAGCTCCTAATGATCCCCTTAGCGAGTGAAACACGCCTCGAAATGTTGGTGCTGTATGCTCTGCCCTCCCGCATGTCTACACGAGAAGCTCTAGTGCTACATACAGTAGTAGTCGTACAACACTTCGTAGCAATTGCTTCAAAGTCGCGGGCCGTAGTATTGGGCGTACATAAACCAACCAGCAATGGGAAGACGGGTTTGGCGTTAACGGTTAAGTTTATCGTAGTCTTTTCGCGTGTGAAAACCATGAATGCCAATCGTTTACTTTGTGGCGAGTTTTTTTTCTTGCGTTGGGATTGGATTCTAAAATCTGGTAGCTGCTTAACAACATAGCAGTTGCCCCACTGCACAGAGTAAACCTATCTAAAAGAATAAGTTACAGTGTTGTGTTGAATGCTATTTACATGGGCGTCGGAAGGATTATTTCCAGGGGGGAACCGAGAGATTTTTCCATAATTTTTCCAGGGGGGGCCAGAAGTGGTGGGATTTGTTTTTTCTCACTCAAAACTAAGAAAACAATCTTTTTTTTGATAATATTTTCAAAATCCAGGGGGGCCAAGGCCCCACCTGCCTCCCCTTCCAACGCCCATGGCTGCGTATATTTTTGAATTCGTTACATTTGCATTGGAAGTGCACCAGCCTCTAACTGCTACCACGGTCGAACAGGTAAAACTCGATTTCCCTCACCCTTGTCTATCCTGGGCACTTATGGTGCAGTTAAAATTGTTTCCGAAAACTTTTTGCCCGTTGATTAAATCCCATAAGGCCACCCGCAAAAACCGCGCGATTCAAAGAAGCAATGGTTGATTACCGTCGTTGTAGTTCAAAGGATGGTTTGCCTACCAACACTGTTGGCATTATTTAAGTGCAATGGAAATACAAATTATAAGAGCAAAATGCAGACCGCCAGTTTAACATTTGAAAACTACTTTTCCATCGCCTCTTTGGGAATAGGTTTATCGCAGCACTCATCATTTCGACACGTCGCTAACTTGATTGATGTTTATAAGTTACCAAAGGTTGAACTTCTTGTTGGGCTACAACCGACCGAGTGCGTTTTGCATTCTTTTCAAACCTTTCTTGTGAAAGTACCTTGCATGACAATGTTTCTGCATGTTTCTGTTCAGACAATGTGCATTTCCAAAATGCAGCTCAGCTTGAGAAAGCACTGGTTGAAGCTGATGTGAAATTCAGTAGCTTTGTAAGTTTTGGTTTTTCTTTTGTTTAAAAATTTTTGTTGAATATTTTCAGTTTATCATCCACCGTATGGCCGGTATGTCTTTCGTCATTCAGGACGTAAAAAGAGTACATGTTTCTTGTGAAGGTTATTAATTCACTACTACTGCATTAAAACTTTTCTTGAAGTCAATTTACTATTCTTACAACTAACGGAAAAATCAAGTCGGTTCGTTGCTGTTGTATGTTTCGGTGGTCATTTTTAGTTGTCGTAATATTTGAAGCTATATTCATAAAGAAAAGTGAATAATCAGAGATGCCTAAGTTGAATTGGGCACATGTCAATTCACGCAAGCCTTCATCCACTGATAGCTTGTATTAAGCAGGTATTATTATTTTAACGCTGAAACGATCTCCAACACAATTTTGTGCAAACGGGAAGTTTTTCAGATTTGCAGCTTGTCGTTTGTAAGAGAAAAGCTGTGCAATGAGTTGCTACAAAGCGCAAGGAACCACTGCCGCTATCCGCTTCTCAGTAAATTGTAGCTTACTTCTGTAAAGCCTTTCAGTCAGCGCACGGTGCAATTGATTGGCTGTTTTCGGGACGTAGTGTCGAGATTTATAGATCGCGTACATCAGTTATTGCAAGCCACGTCAAATAGAAGCACCCATCTGATCGGGGACAGTTGTATTAAGCACCGTGTGTCTGCAGCAGAAAGCTCTTTAGGAAATGCTACAGTCGGTCGTTCATGTTTTTACAGTTCTATGCCGACCAAGATCACTCAATCAATCAAGGGCCGAACACTTACAAACACGTATATCAGCTGCTAACAAAAATCCTATGCCAGTGTTTCGAGATGGCCGTTCCTGAAGACGTTTGGAATTGACCGTCTCGCGTGTGCTGTGTCTCTTCTGTTGTTTACCTTCATCGGTTTCACTGTAGTGTAAATATAAAAAAGTTTAATCATCGTTTCCTCGTTTCCAAAAAAGTTTAATTCTTCGTAGTGCCTGAAAAATGCTCTTCTAGAAGTCGAATGTTAGTGGAAATTTTGTACTGAATGCAACGCTTGGGGAGAAAAACAATTTTGCCATTTCTGTTGTGTAAAATAAAGCAAAATGAATCAGACGAATTAAGTTCTGCAAATAGCTAAGTTGTCAGAGACTTTTCTTGCGTTAATTAGCTCCATCTTGCGAAAATCTTCATCGCATATGTACGACAACCGAGGGTGTGACAATAGATCTGATTTTGTGAACTCGTCTCTTGCGTCAAAACGGAAGTGCAGATTGTTGGTGAGAGTTTGCAAAGTTCGTTTAAACGCAACTTTTGCTGCATTGTCTCTAAAGAGTATCAGCCACTTTTTCACGGCACCAGTGTTGAATAAATATCAGACTACGACTTTGCAATACTTGAGTGCGCACAGAACGAGAAACAATATGGTGGTTTTGTTCAAAGTAAAGACTTTCCTTAAAGATTTATCTGCAAAACACTAAATCTGTAGGGAAAAGATCATGTACAACAGCGTTTCCCAAACTTTACCATGTACTGAGTCCTTAAGAAATTTTCAAAATACTTTGGCCTCAGGTTGTAGTAAATTTTGTTGTAAACAGAATTCATTTTACCTTACCCTAAGAAATTGTAATTGGCACTCTTTGGTTGATGAAAATTACTTCAAATAGCAATAAAATTAGCGTGTTTAATAACTACCTCAACATTTCATCTTTATAAGCGCATTTTTGACAATCCCTTAGCGACCAATATCTGATCGCGTGTACATGAGATGGAAATTCGAGTCCCTGGGTTTAATTAAAAGTTATGATGCAATTGGATTTAATTTTTAATTAAAGTTTGGGTCTAATTAAAGTTATGAAACAAATAGCTTTATTTTTCTTGAATGATTGCGATCTTCTGTTAAGCTTTAGCAAAAGGCGTCTCGATTTGGAAGGAAGACTTAATTCTTATATCACTGGGGGTTTACGAAGTATTTGCAATATCAAACATCTTAGTGCTTGTAAAAGAAAAACTGTTTATACTGAAGTTTTTAAAATCCTAGGTGCTTCGTGACATCTACAAAACATTTTGCGCATCTATTGTGTTTAATAAAAACGCATTATTTTATGGTCAAAGGTCAAGACTGTTGCGGATTTTTTATTTTTTGTCAAGCTCGCTTTCGATGTGCAGAGATGTGGAATGAAAAGCGAGGTGCTGAGTTGCTGGATCGGCTTCTGTAAAAAATTGAAAAATGAAAAGACGAAGAAGCATCCCAAAAATGTGGTCGAGAGTCTGGACGTAGGTGTTATTAATTTTTAATGGCTGCAAAACTATTTCTCGACATTTATTAGCCTCTTGATGAAACACCGCTGCCTTTTCTTTACCTTCCTTTTTGTTCAAACCGTTGTTGACTAATTGATAACGCCAAAAACCTAGTAATTCTGTTCCTTTCCACGATTTTACAAAGACATAGGCAAATAACATTTTGAGCTCTAAACCAAGGGTGGCGAACCTACAGTATCAACTATGATGGACCGAATGAATTGTCGAATATTTCTGGTGGGTCGCAAAACTGGTTATTTTTATCTGAAAATTCTACCTTTATCTTCCCAAGGAAAGTAAAGATAGGAAACTATAAGAAACAGCAAGAGGGCCTTCTCTTACGCTTACTATCTATTTATATGCTTTATCATGGAGCTTCTTTTTGACACGATGTTGTGTTCTAACTTGGGTAACGAAAATTCTGATGCGCAGACCATATTAAAATGTTCGCGCGAGCCGCATTTGGCTCACGTCCCGCAGATTCCCACCCTGCCTTAAACGACACAAGTCGAAAATTGGGTATATGGCTTATCCTTTCGCAACGACAATGAAAATGCTTGTTTATTTTGCATGGCCATCGAAAAGACCCTGAGGTCACCAAAGTCAGCTGACCATGGGTCAGTCATTATATGCTTACTCAGCTGTAACAGCAGCGATACGCAAAGGACAGACGCAACTTTAGAAAATTAGCAATGGCAAAAGATAAAAATAGTCATTGATAGTAAACTGATGCTTCAAGAAAAAGGCAACAGCAACAACGACCAAATAGATACAAAACATCCAATACACATAACATTTACAAGGCATGTAGCGTATATCAAGACCATAAGGATTAAGTTTGTTAATCAATATCAAGAAGGTATTTTTTGACCTGTGTTCGAAACCTAGTGGAACCCAGTAGCTTGATATTCAATTTAAGAGCCTGCCACACTTCTACTCCTCTATACTGAATTGGTTTCTTTTCGATATTTTTGTTTCCTGATGGTTTAAATAAATTTTTATTAGAGCGAATTCGAGTATTGTAACTATGCGATGTTTTCAGATATTTAAATAGGTTGTTAATAATTTTCGGCAACGTTTTATGATGGAACGAGTGAGCGATTGTAATTAAGGTTAGTTTTATCATATTATCCGATGCTAAAATTTGGAGGGATTTGTATAAGCCTGATGCTGGAGTCCGCTGATCACTGTAGGTCATCAGTCGAACGATTTTATTTTGAAGGATTATAATCTTTTTGAGTGATGTTTTAGTGGCATTACTCCAGCAAGCCAGTCCATATGAAAGATGTGGATGAACTAGAGCATAGTAGACAGTTTTAAGAGTGGAGAAGGGTGAAAAGGCCCGCAACTTAAGTAGAGCGTACGAAGCACATGCAAGTTTTTTACACACATGATCTAATTGCTGTTGCCACTTCAATTGGTTTTCGATAAGGACTCCAAGGTATTTAACTTGGTTAACTTCTTCAACTGCTCCAGCGACAAAATTAATCTTAATTTTTTGAAGTTCGTGACTCCTGGTTAGAACCATAAATTTTGTTTTACTGCAATTTAAGGTAAGTTTATTGGATATCAACCAGTCATCGACAAGTTTTATTCCGCCATTTACAGCAGCTTGTAGTGTACTCATGCAGTTAGATTTAAAAAAAAGACAAGTGTCATCTGCAAATAATACAGTTTGGAAGGCAGAGGCTTGAGGTAGATCATTTATATAGAGTAACAATAGTAGAGGGCCAAGAATCGATCCTTGCGGGACACCACATGTTATATTAATGCGTTATGACTCTGTTTCTCCAAATTTTGTAAATTGACACCTATTTGAAAGATAACTATGGAAAAAGACACTAGTCACGCCACGGACTCCATACTTTTGCAATTTGCACAGTAAGATCTCATGATTAACAGTGTCGAAAGCTTTGCTTAAATCGAGGAAAACTGCAACTACATGCTCTTTATTATCTAACACTGAATGAATTGTTCATGTAAATAATTAACTGCATGCTGAGTGGAATGAGCTGGTCGAAAACCTAGCTGAAAGTTTGATAGGATGTTATTTTTTTCTAGAAAGGATGAAAGCCTAACATGCACCAATCTTTCAAAGACTTTTGCAATGTGCGATAGTATAGATATTGGACGATAATTGTTGCAAAAAGACTTATCACCAGATTTAAACAACGGAGTGACGCTGGCTATCTTAAGAACATCTGGAAAAACTCCAAATACAAAACACTCATTTATCAGTTTTGCTAACCAGGGTGCTATTACGAGCCTACAATTCTTCAATACAAGAATCGGAAGATCAAGCAAAGGTTTAAAATTATCATCTCCAAACACGAGCAGGCACAGTTGGTGTGCCTGTAATGCGCCGATGGGTAGGACTAGCTTTGACCTCAGGTGGCTGGATTTGTAGCAGCAATCGGTGGATGGTATTTTATCCGATGTACAGACCCGTGAACGGTGACCTGCTAGTCTTTAAAGCTTCGCACGCAAGGGTTTTTTGTGTAATTTTTTACTGATTTCTTAAGCGATTGCGTTCGCTTTAGAATGAGAGAGAGTTTTGTCAAAATTTTTAAATATTGTTTAACAATTTCGAATCTTAGGTTTTGTTCACATTTGGTAGAAATCCTTGGCTGATCCCATGACACAAGCTGGTATAGCACTAAAGGCTAAAGTCAAAAGAAAATTTCAACAAGAATTAAGTGGGAAAAGCCAGCACCCTGGAAAATGCTACAAATTGATCTGATAGTATCTTTTATCTGACAAGCATCACTCACTAAATGTTGAGTTATAAGTAGTGTTTGTGCCTTCTTTAACATACCTTCGTTGTCAGTGTCACCAGCAAACAAAAAAAAAGTGTGTTGGTTCTCATATCATCACCAACTTAACATTATACTGTGAAAGTTAGATATAGAACGAATGATCCAATGTTTTGTGTCTAAACTTCAATACTTAGCCTGACAATGGCTTCCGAAGATACTTGTAGTCGTGTGCAAGATTAGTTTAAATGTGGTATGAACAAATGCTTTTTCCTTCACAATTCTCACGAAAAAGTACAATCACTGTTATGGTGGGGGTCAGAAAATCCCATAGAATAATTATTTATTCAAGGTATAACGGGTTCTAGACCCATATTGAATCTAGAGAACCGCATTTAGCTACGTTCGTATAACGCACGTGAGTTCGATCATAGACGTAGCAAGGACGACATTCACGAAAGCTATGTTCGCTTGGTCTCCCTATGATTTCTGACCTCTAGACCTCTTATAATGAGAAAGAGACACGGACTACAGATAATTATTTTATTATATTCAATGAAATATACAATAACATTAAAACTCATCAATTTTTATAGCAAGAGGTCCATGCTCGAGCATACATACGAAGACAGAGACACAGATACACAAGGAACTATCTCATGGCAACCAGTGATCTCAATACTGCATACACTGCAACTGACTTTTGCCAGAATTGAGTAAGTAAGCAATTTTTATGTACAACTAAATCGCGTTCAATTTTCGTTAGCTTCCTTTACGAAGAAGTTTCCAGAGTTAAACTTTCGCAAACTCGTTAGCACGATTTTGCGAATCGCTTTGTATTGTCGTTAGCCAGAATTGAGCCCTAGCGAATTTGATTGACGACTTTCCACTTTGCCTTCTCGAGCAAATGGAAGCGTGCAGTTTTGTTTACACTTCGTAAAGCGTATAACAGAAAGCATTTCTGTTTAACTCGAGTCAC
>Ga0210059_1011340_pt1 | contig 13647 bp, 15 predicted proteins | sample Ectturendosymbi2_FD_188042 | JGI IMG/M metagenome (GOLD analysis project Ga0210059, IMG submission 188042) | Ecteinascidia turbinata endosymbiont from Florida, USA - Sample 2 (SPAdes) (version 2) | ecosystem: Host-associated > Tunicates > Ascidians > Unclassified | place: Key West, Florida...
GTACTTGGAAGTCATCGCAGTACTACATTGTAATAAGCAGGATGACTTCATTCATACGTATATCTCAAAAGCTTGTGTTTCATCAAAGTAAATGTATTTGCGCCATCAAACGTATACTCTCTACTACAGCGATGTATGTATCCTCGTCTTCCTTCATGTATTTGCGTATTTCATGTTACTGCGATGCATGCTTAAATTCAAGCGACTTGTGTGTGGGAGTGACGACGTTACTCAATACAATACAAAAGCTATTTACAAAATTGTATTATGTCATGGGGTACAGGTAATAATCCCATCCTGCAACCTTTGAACGTTTTGCACAATAATTTATCAAGAATAATGACATTTAGTAATTACTGTACAGTTGTCATGTTACCCCTTTATATAAAAATTTTGATGTGTTGAAACTAAATGATATCTATCGGATTGAATTGGCAAAATTTATGCATGAACTACATCATGGTGCTTTGCACAAAATCTATGACAATTTCTTTCAAAATATTTCTAATGTTCATTCTTACAAAACCAGATTCGCTGACAACCAAAATTATTTTATGCAAAGAGTCTATGCAAATTCTGTAAAAAGCGTTTCTTATAGAGGGGCTGCGCTCTGGAAAGAAATCGAACGGAGTCTGAAAACCTTGATTTGCCCATGTCACCTTCTGAAACATTATAAAGATCGTCTCTTAAACTATGAATAGGCTTTTGCACAACCATATATAGCTATATGGTTTTTAATGGTAAAATCTGACTTCTCCAAGAATGTAACGCTTTCGTTTGTTTGTATTTTTTCTTTTTGTGAATTATGTGCTTTATACAGTTTCTTGCTGCGTTGCGATGCTTATAATGTATTTATGCATTGTGGCACTGTCCTTACATTAAAAAATTTTTGGGGCGCCTCGACTAGATAACTTCAGGGTTTGTTCGGCGTCCTGGTTGTGAACAGGGGCGGATCCAGCCAGTAAGTTTAGTATGGCGGCAGGTAGATGGCGCCACACGTAAATAAATGGTCACCGCTAGATGGTGTCCAAAAGTTACAAGTCACTGTGATAGTCACCACAAGCGAATTATATTATCGTAGTTCACTTATCCCTATATAACGATGGTGCAACCTAGTGGTAGTAGAGTGAACTCGTCGAGGGAGCTCTGTTGCTGCTGGTTGCTTTCCTGTTAGTTAATGCCACGAATTGCCATCTTTCTCTTGTGCTTACCTCAGTAGTTCAAGGCGATTGCAGTCAACTGCAACATTAGGGGGTGATTTCAGTAATATTTGGTTATTAAGTCTCATTACCGGTTCACTACTGTAAGAGAGATGAAGTATAGGCCTACTTCACGACACTGCTGTGACAAAACAATAAACAGCAATATCGCTTCATATCACGGATGCTGTTTTCCGAATTGTACAAAATCATGGTGAATAAAGTTACTTTCGTAGGTTTAGGGGGGCGATCGCCCCCCATTGGATTCGCCCCTGGTTGCGAATGCATTCTCGCAGTGTTTGCTTTCGCGTTGCTACATTGTATCGTAACAAATATACTTAAAACGAAATCAAATGCTTCTTAACGACCCACATTCTGCTGTCTCTAATAAAATTTTTCCAGCTCACTGTAGGCCCACAGTATTTAAAAATTGCGTTACCGCGATATGGTCGCGTTTCGTACAAAAAATGAGGTGATTGAGCAGGAGATGAGAAGTTGGTCATTGATTCACTGCAAACTACAAGCTTCACATTTCTCGCTGTGACGTGCTGGAAAAACATAGTCTGGTCATTTTCAATGCTCCTGTGGTGCAATACACACCTTCCAGAGCAAACTGCCAGCATTTATTGTTTCAAGTTTTTTGGGATATTTGTCTCTACGCGTACCTAGCGGGGTAGCCAGACCATAAATTTGGGGCGGGTAAATGTTTTGACTTTAGCGAGCAACAGTATTTTGTTTTCAGCACCGCCTCTCAAAACACAAAATGACAAGAAACGCTAGAAATTTTGGGGGAACGCCCCCTTGCCTACGCCTCTGCGCGTACCTCAAGCGTTTTTTTTTGAGGGGAGAGTTGTGCTTGTTTTCGAAATAACTACACTTATTTCGACCTTCAACTTATTTTCCATGGTCAAATGCATTTGATAATCAATAGCATTTTGTTTTAAATAGTTTGCGATTGATAGATTGCCGCTGATTGGCGGGTATTTTTGTAAACAAATTTCGCCATTTTGGGTAGACAATCGTGATGTGTGATAAAAATAAGAAAATTTTCCGAAAATAAACAAATTTTCAAGTCCGAACGTCATAAACTTCTATTCCATGTACATCTATAATTTTCGAACATAATACGGCATGGGTCTTGTACTGACTGCCAACAACGGTTACTGGCGGCATTTCGTTTTTTTCGTGCATTTTTGTGTCACTTTTATGCCTGCCCGTTTTTTTTGACGCGGACCTGTGTTTGTTTTGCTAATAATAAAATTTTTTCGACAATCAACAAGCTACTTTTTAAAGTTAGATAATAACTTCCGAATTGTTGTGAAGGCCGCTTCTGCTCCGGCAACGTCCCAGTAAGCCTGGGTAATGTTGAGAAGCGATTTGGCCAAAATGTCTACGGGTATTAACCTTGTTCATGGGCGCAATTAGGTGGGAGCCACGGGGGACGCGTCCCCCACTTTTTCAGACAGTGGGGATATAATATGCTATGTTTTCCCACATTTTTCTCTTTTTAGGTTTCGTAATGTATTGGTTTCACACCAAGCTGCCCCCTCACATTTTACAACAAAATTGCGCTTATGACTGTGTTTGTTAAAAAAAGTTACCTGAGCAGTTGGGTCTTCACCGCTATGCAGTCAATACACATCCGGATGAATTTATCCCTGAGCCCCCCTAAAAAGCCTGGATCAGCCTATGAGTGCAGGCGCGTTTTCGCGTTACAATCCTTTCAGAAATGGTGCAAAAAGGCAATCCAAGGTTGACAGATCACGTACAACGTCACAAATCAATCAACCATGTGGAAGATAGGATGCCTAGATCGAACTCAACAAAATTCGTTCGGCCGCTCCTGCTGTTGGGTCAGGTTTGCTAAAATTATATTCCCACAATACGGCCGGAAACTCAAGATAATTTAAGGTCTCTCCCATCTTACTTGCTTACAAAAAACTGAACTCCTTCCTAATTAATTGTTGGTTATCCTGCAGTGTTCCACATTCAACGTTTTTGTTGTTCTAAATGCAGTGCCTCTTTTTTCTATAACACACTTTATTGTAAGCCTACTCATTCTCCTTGTCCATTTGCATTAATTTTTGCCCGTGGGTTTCCTAAAGTAGCTGTTATCGACATACAGTATGTTTCATGTCCACTTTATCGGCAATTTTTGTCTCTATTTCAAGTCATTAAGTAGTGTTTATTAATTTCTTGGAAGTATTCCAACAACCCTCTGTGTGCCAACTTGGTAATCTACACCAAATACAGCGTCAGTTTTTAGTACTTAACAGTACGCAAATGATCTTCTGCCTGTTGGTGTTTCGTTATTATCGTTTCTTGTTTATAGCCACAAAAACGTGTGAGCAAACCTAGCTACAACATCACTTCTGTGTTTGCTTTCCCTACCTTCCCTTGTCTAAAATCCTGTTTTTGGCCACTGCAGCTGCGATCAAACAACAGGTTTGGAGGCGTTTCTTCCCTCTTGGCACGAAAAAGCATTATAGTCAAAATATACGTCGTTTTTTGGTATTCCCTTCATTAAGCAATTAAGTAGAAGTTTCGAGAACTCGAATCCGATCCAAACACTGTATGGAAAAAAACGTCAAAACTAAAAATATCGGGGATTTCAGTTTTCACATCATATTTCTGTTCAGACAAACGGCGAATTTAACATTCTTCCTCGGCGTTCTCAAGAACAATTTTCAGACCCAATTATTATTTTCTAAGACCAAAGTGCTGCTTGTAAATACGTCAGTTAGTTCAGACATATGCGCAAGCAATTCGTATCTTGCCCAAAGCGTCATTTACTTCGTAGCGCAATTGTTTGAACAACAAAAACAATTTGTATCATCACACCACTTCGAACACGCTACAAAAAAGCCCATCGTTTCGTTAATGCCAACATTGAGCACACGCGACTTGCACGAAGTTGAAATACATAAGCAACATCACATTCCCGGACTTGTTCAGAGAAGCCCGCACGACAAGAGTGCGATTGCTGAGGCTTTCACAGAAGATGGACGTGCAGAGGTGTATGTAAAACCCGAATGGAAATCCGGCCATCTATGCATGAACCACGACGATCAACTCAATTCCTCACTGCCTAACTTTTTTCGATCGTTCAGCTGTGTAAGATTCACTGCTCAACAATAATTTAGGCAGTATGGCATAGCAGAAGCGAATTGATCTACTCCCAGCGCCAGACGCATCAAATTAACCTAACAAGTTTCAGTGTTGGCGATTTGACTACGTATTAGGAAACCTCAGCTCGACTGCATGAAGAGAAAATTTGCTTTTCAACTAATTGCAGCTCGTGTTTCATACAACAATCTTCATGATGCAATATCCACACATCTACTCAAGACCACATCAAAAGCGAAACGAAATAATGACAAGCCTTCACACAATCCACGATAATCTTTAAAAATGCCTTTTGTAACCAGGGGCGGATCCATAGGGCGCGATCTTTCTCCATAAAACTTACGGAAGTATCTTCATTCATCATAATTTTGTAAAATTCGGAAAACAATATTCGCGACATAAGGCCATTTTCTCGTCCATTGATTTGTTACAGCAGTGTTGTGAAGTATACTTCGTCTCTCTTGTAGTAGGGAAGCTGTTATGAGACTTGGCTACCAAGTAATATTGAAATCCCCCCCCCCCCACCTAGCCTTACTGGCTAGAACCGCCCCCTGCTTGCAATAGGAACATCAGCGCTTCTTTTTTTCCGAAGCTAGAGAGTTGTGCAGTTCAAGCACGAGGCGTTCCATTTTATTGTAGAGCAAAACGCCGTTGTCGTCAAAAATGTCTCCTACGCATTTCGTCATCGATGCGCTTCTGTTTTCGGAGGCTTTGCTGACAGCAACAGTCAGAGAGTAGTTTTTGTCATATCTGTACATAAACGTAACAACGTGTTACGGTGAGACTGAAGAATTGGGCCAAAGCAATAATTATTATAATAATTGCTGATGATATATATATATTGGCCCTAGCATTAGTGGACTTAATGTCTTCTGAATATTTGTGATGATTATGCTGCTGAACACGAAATCGCTTTTAATTGTAATAAAACAATTGGTGTATCTTTTTGTCCGAAACAGTATAAACAACCTGCTCCATTGAATGTTTTTGTAAATTGTATGCGTGTAAATTTTCTGACTAAGTCAAATATCTTGGCGTATTATAAATGCCTCACTGAAGAGTGACAAAATTGACATCCAGAGACAAGTGCAATCACTGTACTGTGCAGCAAATAAACTCAGCTCTGCTCGGTGCTCAACTGCAGCAAAACTCTATTCGATGCCTATTGCATGCCAACGTATGCTTGCCAATTGTGGCGCAAATACACACAGACTGGTATGAAGCGCTTACGTGCTGCACACAACAATGCCTACCGAATTACGCATTGCATACCCAGAAATGAAAGTGTTCGCCCACACCACGTTAACCATTATGTCAGGGCCTTTGATGCCTTGTTTAGAAACTATTTATACGGCTTCATTCGCCGATGTGAATCTTCAAAGTTTTTATTCCATCACTTCAAAGATCTGATGCCTTTTACAAATCTTAATTTTTCCTCCATTATTTAACCCTCTTGCATGACGGTGACCAATTGCAGTAGTTGCTGGTGCATTGTCTTGGTGTTTGTTTTTCTTCAGTGTTGCCTTTGCGTAGTAATCTAAAAACCTTACGTGTGCTTCGTGGCGCCTCATGATTCTTGCATTTTCTTGTGATTCCTACATCATACCCGGCCAGGGGCGTAACGAGGTTAGATGGCGCCCGGGACAAGAAGCAAGTTTGGTGCCCTCATGTTCGAACCTATCGTCTTTCGGGAGCAAATGCACTGTATTGAAGAAAGTACTTGTTACATTGTTGGGACTTTTCAGCGGCCCCCGCAGTCAATTGGCGCCCACTGCAGTGATTCAGTGTCCCCATAGTGAGTCAGCGCCCAGGAAATTGTACCCCCCTTGCCCGCCCTCGTTACGCCCCTGTACCCGGCCCGCCGTGTCGAGGGTGTGCGCCAGCCAAATACGAATTAAATTGATTTTATAAAACTAGTGAAATGCCAACAGTAAAACCTTGCTTTAAATTTACTGAAAACAAGCGGTTTTCCACCTCAAGTTAAAAATATCTTCCAAAAACATTTTAAACCTTGATCAAAGCAATTACGTGCTTTTGTGCACCACTGAGCGTACCCATCCAGCTTTTTTAGCCTTTTACTTCTGATGTTAAAATGCCTTCATCTTTTTCCTCTTCCGGATTACTATTTGATGAGTGACCAATGAAAGCAGTTACAGCTGGTGCGCTGTTTCAGTGTTTGGCATCAACCTGTGTTGTCTGTGCTTATCATCTAACTCTTGCTCTGCACTGCGCTATAACTATCCATTTTTATGTTGTGTTATTCGAGTTCCCTTGTGATATGGCCCATGAATCTGACACAAAATAAATATAACTATTATAATTAACATCTTACCTGGGCATAGTCGAGGACAGAGTCCAAACAACATCTGGTTCAGTTCCAACTGGGTCCTTCTGGTGAGCGACAAGAAAAACGTTTTTCTCACGTAAGTTCGCGTGCAGCGTTAGAACACCCATCAAAATGAAGTACGAGAGCTGCAAACACGAAATAAACCAATGAAAAAAATTGGTGTATGGCACAGCTTAGTGGGATTCAATTCATACAGGTAAACGGTAATACCATTATTTTAGGTATAAAATGCACATCTAGTAGTGACCTTAGCGAGTGCGCAGTGTGTGCAAACCGAGGGCCCTATTTTGAATTTACGCGCTTTGAGGGGGACCCTGTTTTTACTTTACGCGGATTCAAAATTTTGTACTTGTTGCGGTTGTGTTTTTGTAATAATTGACTCCACTCTTGAATAGAAAAATTGGATACAGGTAAGTATACTGCCTGAAATGAATGGAAGAAATGCCTACGTGATACCCTTCGAAGGGTTACTTAAAGGTAACAAATCCACGATCCTTTTGGAAGACTTCCACGCACACGTTGGTACGATGTTAGGGTATTGAAGGGTGTGTTTGGCTCACATGGTGAAACTGATGTAAATGATAAGGAAAGGCTTCTGCTGAAACCGTGCACTGTTCTATCACAAACCAATTTTCCCAACAGAGACTTCCAAAAATTGCAACTGGTGCGAAGGTCAAAAAGTCAACTCATTGATTTCTGCATCGTTTCAGCTGACTTGTTCCAATCGGTGCTGGACGTGTTTTTCGTGATAGTAGAGGTTAAGAACTGTCGACCGATTACCGCCCGGTGGTCTGCAACTTCCTTCTGGAAAAAACAACGGGTCTACGCATACGTGCAGGACTAAGATTATCTACCAAATGAAGTGGGAGGCTCTGGTGGAAAAGGGTGTAAGAATGACCCTTGCAGACAGCGTTCCAGAATGCACAGCGGATGCAGAAGAGGAATGGGGGTTGTTCAGATATGTTCTTCAGCTGCGTGTGTATATGAACAGAAACGGCTCATTGTGTTACCTCATGAAGAAACCACGAGGTGAAAGATGCTACTCGAGCGAATAAACTAACCTACAAGGCATGCCTTCATCACAAAACTGAACCTTCTTTGCATTCGCGGTATGCTTAGGTGCGACGTCGGCAACCCAAGTTATGCAAAAAGGTCGAAAATGCAACCTTGGTTCAATTTCGAACATAAAGGAGATTTTAATCTGTGGCAAACCAGCGGGCACTTCGATGGCAAAAGATCTAGTGTTAGATCGATCCAAAACGGTGTCTTAATCAGCAGTGAGGGGACATTTTTGGCAATTGGAGAGACCATTTTAAAAATATACTGAACACTGTAACTCTCATCAGACACACAGGAAGAGCATTCGACGATAGAGAATATCATCACTGCTGCCGAAGTCTTCCCAGCTGTCAAAACAATAAACGCTGTGAAGGTTATAAGTTGTGCTGCAATCCAACCTGACATGCTTGAACAGAGTATTCAGCTAACTTTTGTGTGTCAAAGTGATCTGTTGTTCTAGAGAGGAAATCCGAAGATTGGCGAACTTTGGTGAATAGGGTTAGAGTTAGACGGATAGCTGTAAAAATGAGTTATCCGGATAACGGATATATCCGGATATTTGGTCTTTGTGCTATCCGGTTTACCGGATATTCAAAGGAAGAAATACCACGATGTTAAAGTTTTAATGATGATTAAAGTATTGACTCAGAGTCGTGTAATCCATTTAGCAGTCAAAATACAAAGACCTGTTACTTTTGTACTTCAGCTAACTTTCTACAGTACAACAAAAAAACACAAATTTGTAAGGTTTATTTTTCCTTAATGTGCTCTTCATCTTAGTGAAGGTTTAGATTCATGTACAGTATCTTCTGTTTCTTGTGCTTGTATACTCGTCAAGTGTAATAGAGCAGAATTTTCCAGCTCCTTTTTTCATTTTGATCTTTTCTTTTATATTGCTTTTCAGCTGATAGAAGAATGTCATGACAAGATTTTAACATTTCGCTCTGTGTGTGGTAACTTGTATCCTCTTGCTAGAAACGCAACGCATGTCTCATTTGCCTGCTGGTAGCAATTGTGTTAAAACAAATTCTGCCAACAGCTGCCAGCTATGCAACAATTCTCCGAGTCTTTGACTGGTCTAAAAAACTTGTCAGTCCTGCTTTTACCTGTACAACTGGCTGCCACAGAAGGAACTTGCGCTTTTGTCTTCTTTGCATCAACCTGAATCTTGTGTTTCAAATGTAAGTGGTTTCTCATAGCTCCTGTTGATCCTCCCTTGCAAGAAATATTAGTTCCACAGGTATCACACTTTGCCCTCTCGCCATTTGTTGAACGTTGGCAGTAGCCCTTCACAGGGTTTTCACTTTTGAAACGTTTGAATTCCATTTCAATGTTGTTGTTTTTTTTATTTAGACACTAAAAAAGCATAGACCATACACTCGACTCGAAGCGTTTCGACTGAATCTCTTTGTTAATGCAGGGAGGTTTATAATTTTACTGTCGCATATCAGTTACTTTGTAACGTAACAGAACGAATTTTCCCCGACATTCTACAGAGTACATGAACAGTAAATAAAGGTTTTAATGTCAGCGTATCACTGCACGATAACTGTGGTATGATAGGCCGCCCGTAGCTGAGAACAAGACTATTTCAAGTTGCTTAAAGTCATACAAACATAAAAAAGCAATAATGTTACTCATTTATTCTCCGGTTAACCGACAAAATGTTATCCGGATATCGCATAGCTAAAAATGCCTTGGTTAACGGGTTAACCGATATACGGATAGTCCAACCATACTGATGATCATCCCCATACGCAAGAAGGGAGACTGGAGCGAATGAAAACGTAAAATCATAACTTGCTCAAACGGTTTTCAAATTTCTAAAATAACATAAGATCTTTCAAAGAGACGTAATGTCAAAAACATTGTTATTTTCCCAGAATGAATTTCCGGAAGAACTAATAACATGCAACGAAGTGGAAGAATACAGTGAATTGTAATGACTGCTTGCGGAGTTCCAAACCAGGTTTGATAATTTGCAGGAGCTTACACCATGCACTGCATTCCTTGTAAATTCATTTTCAGCATCAACATAGTCAGTGATAGCTGTCCATTTCGCCAACCTTTTGCAACAGGCACATTTACTGCACAATTGGAAATGATATCTCGCTCTGAAAATTGGTCCCAGAGAAGAAATGCCCAGAACTTAAAACGACTGGTCAAAGATATTTCTATATTTAGCGCTAAATATTGGTGTGAATCTTTCACTCTGTAATGCAACGTGTTAAATCAAAACATCGTGAGACCATAACAAACAAACACTTGGGGGAGTAACTACGCACAGGTCTGATACCATATTGACCGGAATTTCAGAGATTAGCATATCAAATAACACTCTGATATAGAGCTTTCTTGTAAATATTGTATTGTGGGATGCTATTTTTCTTTATAGAACTTGCTTTGTTTGCAGTATTTGTATAAACACCACAAACATATTTTATGGTTCCCCGGTATTTGTGGTTTTCCACATATGACTCTGGCATTGGAAAGTTTTGCCCACCCCTGGTCTATGTGAATTGAGTACACAATCACAGCTTAGTCGTAGATGGGGTCATTTAATACAAGCTGCATGATCAACTGTTTGCTTTTTGGGGACGACTTGGTGCTGCTTGCATTTTCTGAACAGGGTCTACAATGTGGACTTGATCATTTTTCAGATGCTTGCGATCAAGCAGGAGTGAAAACAAACACTAGAAACGACGGAGGTACAAGTCTCCACAGAAACGCATGTCAGTGTTTACAAGTAAGCGGCAATACACACTGCAGCAGGTCGAAAACTTAAATACATCCGGGTGGTATTCACGAGTGACCGAATGCACAAGGAGATCGATAGATGGATTGGTAAAGCAATCACAGCATTGCGTGAGCTTTATCATTCCGCAGTTACAAATTGGGAGCTTTAAAACGCCGCAAAGTTGTCAGTTTTTAAATCGGTTTTTGTTCCGATCTTCACCTGTGTTTATAAACCTTGGGTAAATGACTGAAAGAGTGCTATTACGATACGTGTACAAAGTGATGTAAAAAACTAAGTGCGTCTTCTATTAGCTACGAGTTAACACACAATACGTTAATCGGGTCACGGTCAATCCAGTTGATTTGCGCTTTGGAATGGTAGCTAAATGAAGAAAACAAGAAAGGCATGTTTGGAGTGCGAAATGCTAATAATCCTTGATAGGACAAGATACACGAGTCCTCTCTTTTTTGTGACTGCGGTGTATTTACTTTTGATATCCTGTCACCACACACTGACTGCGGTAATTTGGTTTACCGTTTTGTTTGCGTTTGGGCCACTCCAAAATGCATTAAAGAATTCCTGCATTAACCCAGCGATTGCGCATGTGAGATGCTTTTAAAAATTGACAGATCAACTTAATCACTTTCCATGTACTTCATACAGTATATGCTGGCTTTATTCGTTAGTTAATTTACATTTGTCAGTCAAACTATTAAAACCCAAAAACTCATTTTTTCCTATGCTCGTGATTGCTATTCAGCAGCAAATGTATGCAAGATTTCCTAGCTTACATGGAAACGATACGGGAATGAAGGGATTGATTGTATCTCAAAACTGTTTGGTGTTATGTGAACGGCTATATGCTGTGGATGATCGAGATCGTGACAAAAGATTCTTTTTCCAAACAGTCAGAATCATCGGCATGGAGGTGAAAGTACTGACAGTAATGGAAAACGAGCCATGTGTTTCTTTTTGGCAGTGTTTCTCAACCTTTTTACTTACATGGCCCAGATAACGTTTGGTAAAAATTGCGTGATCCACTACTTTGTTAGCACAGGGCACAGGCTATGCTTTTATATGCATAAACAAACACAGTATGCTGAAGTAGCAGGTTTATTCCTGGATGTAGTTCAGTGAGAATATTGCTGCTGGGCACAACCAATGCATCCCCATGCTGTAGTGATTAGATGTCTACAGTGCCGGCGCTACCATTAGGCGAACTAGGCGGCTGCCTAGGGCGCTGCGCCAATGAAACACTATAAATTATTAGAGGTTTGTAAATTTTTATAATGTCAAGCTTCCCACACAAACGTAAGCCCTGTTGAAGACTTTCTGGCGACGGTTCTGTATCAATGGCGTGCTGTCACGACCAGCAAAGCATGCCTACAATATACAACGGAGATACTTCATGATTTGACAGGTTTATGTTGAAGCCTTCACTAGATCATCATGTTTCAGTCATCAAGTGCAATCATATTAGGAAATGCTGCCGAAACGTCAGCATTATTGGCGTTAGTAGCCTAGTTAACCAGCCAGATTTAGATTATAGGACGCACCACCTTAGTTTATGTAACAAAGATATACCAGCTGGTGACCTTCGCGAACGTCAGAGCTTTGTTGTGCATGTAGAACTTTGTCGATTGTTGCGACACCAAACTGTAAAAGGTTTTTGAGGCCTATGCTAGAATTTTTGTGTATGTGAATGCTGTAACACCTATTACTTGTGTAGATAATATTTTGATGAATTTCGTGTTCAAATAAACTAGGCATGCATCGAATAAGTTAGTTTGATGTGAAAAAATTGTAAATGTTTTTTGGGTGGAGGGATGCTGCGGTGGACCTTGCCTAGGACGCACCGGCTATTTTAAGATGTGCAAAGAGAATGTGTTTATGTTTAAACGAATCGTGCAACGGTTTACTGAACAGGATGATGTGATAAGCTATGAGGAGGTGCTGAAAATGGATCTTGCCTAGGGGGTTGGAATGGTTTGCACCAGTCCTGGATGTGTAGATAACTGTATTCTAACTTATTTTGTCCTAACTCATGGCCTACTTGAAAACTATACTATGGTCCACAGGTTGAGAAAAACTGCTCTACGGATTTGCCATGGAAATTTCAAGTCGAAAGCTTTATACAAGATAGGCACTGGTTGCATTCAGTCTTAATGTCTGAAGTTACTACCATTTATAAAATGCAAAAAATTCTCCAACTAAAAGATATATACAACCTTGAAGTGAGCAAATTCATGTACAAATATACTACCTCGCAGTTACCTGCTACGTTTAGCAATTATTTTAAACTCATTACAGATGTTCATTCATATAACACAAGACAGGTTAAAACTCGACAATTTGCTTTACCAAAAGCACGTTCAAACTCAGGTGCTAAGATGATAAAATAGAAATCTGGTCAAAAATTCCTCCGGAGATAAAAAAATAAAACGTGTTTGGCACTTTTTCTGGCAGAATATAAAAAATATGTACTACTCAGCTACTAGACCCATATTTTATGTTTTTATTTAATGTTGTACATCAGGGGTCGGCAACCTTTTGCTAGTCACGGGCCAAATGTCCAGTGTACAACTTTTTGCCGGGCCGGAATTTTCATTAATACTGTAATTCACACTCACTTCAGTATATTACGCTACATCGCTACAATCTCAATCATACCAATCACAAAGAGAGCAAAATATATGTATTCGCACTTCAACAACACAGCATTAATGTGACACTTGATGCTGCTTGCTTTGTGAAAGTTTTTCAACATCTGGTGACAAGTCAGATGAAGCAACAACCAGATCATTTTCTAAATGGGCGTCGGAAATGCGTGATCTTAGCTTGCTCTTCGTGAATTTCATTGTTGAAAACATTTGTACACATGTGTACGTGCTACCAAACATCGATGCCATTTCTTTTGCATTGTTCGTCAAGCTGGGATAAAGACCACTTTCAAGAAGGTACTTTTTGTATAAGTCAAGCAGCGATATGCCCTTTGTATGAAATTTTGCCTTCAATTCGTCACTGCATTGCATTTCAATTAGGTCCATTTGAAATTTTTCGGGAATGGTATTGACGTCCACACAGGGCCGTGGGAACCGCCCCCCGCACCCCCCGGCCGGGGGGGGCCCCAGCCATGTCTAGGGGCCCCGCCTCAGTTGCAATACTTTTACTGTTTTACT
>Ga0210059_1011342_pt1 | contig 13644 bp, 2 predicted proteins | sample Ectturendosymbi2_FD_188042 | JGI IMG/M metagenome (GOLD analysis project Ga0210059, IMG submission 188042) | Ecteinascidia turbinata endosymbiont from Florida, USA - Sample 2 (SPAdes) (version 2) | ecosystem: Host-associated > Tunicates > Ascidians > Unclassified | place: Key West, Florida...
CAATAATCGAATCTATTAAGGCTGAACAGAGCACAGTAAACGATTTAAAAAGGTTTTGTCCTGGCCTTCTTCATAACAAGATCATCCAGGAATTCATTAAAATTAAGTTTGTCACTTTTAATGCACCAAATGCTTGGTGCGGGCAACCTCTGCTGGACATTGCAACCTTCAATTCATTTTTAATTCTTTTGAATACACGTTTTTCCTGAGAAGTTAGTGAACATCACGCCAAGAAAAAAGGGTTCGCGTGGTTGGATAAACTAAAAACCACTAATGCAAGGCATCAGACCCAAACGCGCTTTTGTCATTTTTTTACTGTTACCCTTTTCTTTGTCTCTTTGGGGTAGAGTTCTGTGGTTGCCAGTTGGCAAAATGACTTTTGCTTGCTTTTGAAGCTCCTTAATCTTCTCTGATTTGCTTAGTGTGGGAGCAGTACAGACTTGCGCAATACTCAACAGCAATCTGATTTCTGAACGACTTTTTTAAAGAAAATATAAATGGAAAAAATCATAGCTAAAAACACCAAAGGAGTTTACGTAGTAGAAACGCTAACAAAATTACAGTATTGCAACTGTGTTTTTATCGTAGGATACTGCTGCTAGCCCTAACATGGCCCGTGTTTGTAATATTACAACCTCAAGCTTTGAGCAAATGCATTTCAAACACGAACAGCCACTAGTTCTTTCGCCTAATTTGCACATACAATCGGTGCGATTCAGAAAACACAGGACACAACCAACGTGCTTTGAGAATATCACAATAATAGTCGACATGCCGCTTGCCCAACGGTTATATTGAGATTCATCACAACTCGTTGGAAGACCCCGGCGTTATCAACACGGAATCGGATTAGGTCAGCACTGTCCAACCCAAGTGGCTTACTTGAGCCAAAAATTATTTCACTATTTAACAAGTACCGCACATTGAATGACATATTTATGAGAGCCGCACATTGAATGGTTTACTTTGATCTTAGCAAACTGAATTTAGCATAAGCTAATGTACTGAAAGCGTCCGAATCCTAACTGACATGGTAAAAGACGTAATAAAGTGGCACTGAGGACCACCTGCATCAAAAATGTCAAATTCAAGATTATCAAAACAAGGACAGGTTGTGAGTATGTAAGATACTTTTACCACAGCGAAAACCTAAACTGGGCTGCAAAAAGACTTCGACTGGTCCACATGCTGGCTGTGGGTTGGACATAGCTGGATTAGGTGAATAAAACTAAATTTCATGAATAAAATAATTAATACAAAATTTTGACGAATATCTATCGAACTGATCACATACCGGCAATTGACTCTATGGGGACCACAGGTTGCTGGCGGCCCTTTTGGATCTTGAGGTCCTAGTCTTAAGCCTACATAGCCTATTGGTAAATCAGGCCCTGCTGTCTTGGTTTCAGCGGAGTAATTAGTTTTGAAGTTTTCAGGCTGTTGCGGAGTAGGTTACAGGCAAACTAGTTTGCCTGAGTGGACTGCGAGAACCAAAGGAGTTTTTTCGTGTGTGGGCATCTGAGCGATATTTAGTGTTACAGTTCGGTTTTAACCTAAATCAATGGTGTAGTGGGGTGGGAACGCGTGGGAAGGCCGTTCCCACACCTCTTTTTTTAGCACTACACCCCTGGTTAACCGAAATAGGCTGCATACAGTAGCACGTGCTTTGCTTGCTATGCAAAATTGTTGCTTTGAATGAACGTAATATTTACACTAAATCAAAGGTTTGTAAAATTTACCATAACGAAACTACTGTATTTGAAACACTAACTTCCAAAAACAAAAACGCAGAAATAAAAAAAGGAAAAAACTTTACAGTCTGAAATCAAAATTCACCCACCGAATAGTTATAGAAACGGACCCATTAGCAATGGGTCAAGCACCAGAGATCTTGCTAAATCCTCGAATGCCGGTCTTTACCTAAAACTTTTTCATCCACTCTTTAGCTGAAGTGAAATGTCACCAACACCTTGGCATTATATTCCACCACTTCCTTTCCTGGCTTCCTGACATATGCGCATATTGCAGCACTTCATCAGAAACGTAGGTCTATGACTGGTCCACCATTCGGCTTCTCCGCGGAAAAACACCTCATACTGCTAGATGCATCAAAGGCCAAATGGTGTCTTACTCGGAAATGAAGTGGACACCCACGGCAGATGGAGAGATTATTTCAGAGATCTTCTGAACCCAGTCAATATCACACCATTGAACACACAAGAGGTAGATTTGGGAGAGGAAAATAACATCACTTCAACCGAAGTCTTCGTAGCTGTTAAAATAATGAAGGCTGCAAGTTGTGATGAAATCCGACCTCAAAAGCTAAAAGCGTTGAACAGAAAAGGAGTTATTTGGCTTATTGGCTGACTAATGTGTCTCAGGTGGCCTGGTATTCTGGGAGGCCACCGAAAGATTGGCAAACTGGAGTGATCATCCTCATACACAAGAAGAGAGACAGGAGAGAATGAACTAACTACCGAGGCATCTCTTTCCTAGCTTCCTAGAAAAGTGTATAGGCGATGGGTAAGTCCTGCTAGCTACACCCAAGAGAAAGTGGCCCAGATGTCGTCCAAGGACCAAATGGTGTGACTACATCTCCGACCTTGTGTGATCCCTTCTGGATGTGGAGCCAGCAGAACTATCAGAGATTTCTGAAAATCGTGAGGTGTTTCCAGTCCTCCTAAAGCTGCTATCCCCGTGATCCTCCTGAGAGGCAAAGCGGGCATGAAAATAAATATATGAAATGGGGTGTTTGTAAATCTGAGTTTTTCCATCCTGTCAGGAATTAAGGGTACGTTTGAGTTTGACTCGACAAAATTCCTAAATTCATTGGCTTGTAATCTTGTTGACCCAATTTATCGTATATGCTAACTATTGACGATTTTCAATTTTTACATTTATCATAATGGCCTGCTCCGAACTAGATCATGACATTTTTCTATAAGATCATGATATTTTTTCTTATTTGCTGCGATTTTACGTGCTCTTCGAACCATACTGGTTTCTGGAGCTAAGCATGCATAAAATCGTTGTTTCAAGACTGCCTAAAATCTATAATTTATGCACTCTGAGGAATCAATAGACAAAATATGTTGCTTGCAGAGATCTGGACAGTTTTACGGTTTATTTTTTGTCTTGCTTTCCCCCTGTTTTTGTTGTTGTTATGTTTACTTATTTTGTCTGACGTTGATCGATGCATTTTGCTACTTTTATTTTACTACATGTGAAACGTCTTCATTTACAATTGATTTGTGGCAACAGGGCTGGCTGAGCAGGTGAACCATAAGGTCTTTCGCCGACCGTTTGTGATTCAAATATGTTAGAACACATCAATTTTCTAAACCTGAAGTTTTTTGGGTTTTTATATTTTCATCAGCATAGCAATTAATTTCTGCTCTTTGATGCTATTATTTTTCTTCCTGTTGCATCTGCGTTGTTTCGTGATTTGAGTCACAAAAATGCATGGTTAAACCTTCCTGACTACAACGTAATCATAAGGTTTGTTTCATTTCCGAATTTTGTTCAAAGAAACTCATCATTATGCTGTGATTACTCTGCAACCAAACAAAAGTTTCTGCCACTGTTTCACATCAGCCACTCCTTAAATGGAGAAATATCCAGTTAGTTCAGCGAAAAAAATACAAGATCATGTGGAATGAAATATTTTTGCAGTTGGTTTTTTAGAACAAAAATGTATATGGACACAAGCGTTTTTTCATTGTAATATTTTTATAACCTCTGCGCAAATTAATCTCTTAACATTTCGAATACGTCAAACAGGCAACTGCTTTGGTATCAACAGGTTTTTCACATTATTGTGACTTTTATGATCGTGCGGTTCCCCAAAAGTTCACAATATATAACTCGAAAAAAAAGTCTTTCGTGCTTAGCGCGTGAAAACGAAGTGTTGTGTTTGCGAATAAACGCTTAAAAACTGTTTTCATTGCCAGTCTTATGGAAATATATATTCAGGGCTTCTGAGATAAATTTTACCATGGGTAAGGACACCAACACGGTCCCCCTAGCTTCTGGAGCCCTCGCCGAAACCAGTATAGCTTGTTTGTATAGTAATGAGAATATAAATAAAACAGCTATCATGCTAAGATTTGGAAATAGACTAATTGTTATACTGGCCACACCAATGATTTTGTGTTTGATTACAGAAAAACTCAGCGTGCATACTTTCGTTCTCCCGGCCCCCTGAACCTACCGGGTCTGGATACGATGTACCTTCGTGTACGCCCCTCTCGTAGCCCCTGTATAAATTTTACAAAGAGCTGTTACAAACTGTTACTCATTCTGACTTGTTTAAACACTTGACACATCACAAAACCGAACGCTGGTTATTCAGTTGAAAAGCCTATACAGAAGTGTTTTTAATAACTGTACCATACCCAATACCCAGTAGCAAAAGGTCGTCCGTGCACAAAGACAATTCTTTAATACTAACCAGTAATATAAAACCATTTATCACGAAAAAATAGGTATTCGCAAAATATCAGCAGAATTTAACGGCGCATTTAAATTTTGAAGTTTGCAGTCTTGAACTCGCAGATCAGCAGAAGGATTCGCTCCCGCGATTATATTCACGATATGAAGCATTTGTAATAAACTTGCATTTTACCCACACCTTTCCGTGACAGTGTCATGTTCCTCTTCGGTGCTTTTGACTTCAGTGCATTTAAACATGCACTTGCAAGCTGGAGGTGCAGATTTCAAATTTCAATTTTTCATCAAATGCACCAAATGACGTGATTGTCTGATACAGGGTTTCCACAAATCAGAGTCCGTGGACCATTAAAACAGAGTTGATTTTGTCTGAAGTTCAACAACATTTGGAATTCCTTTCTAGACATTTTAAGAAGTACTTTTTAAAATAGACAAATGACAATTCTTATGTTAAACCCTTTTTTTGCAAAAACTAATTTATCAGGACTCGAAGAATAATTAGCCGAATTGCCGTATGATCGATGTTTAATGATTAATTTCAAACAAAGAGCTCTTTCATCTTTCTGGTTAAATGTTGATAACGACTATCTGTTGTTGTCACAAAAGCAACGAAAATTTTATTGCCTATTGCCACTATCCACATGTGTGAGACAGCATTTTCTGGACTCCAGCACTGTGTTGTATGAGGTCTCTCATGCATAGCCAATGCTACCGTCGATTAAAATTACTGACTTTGCATCAAGTTTTTTTCTATGTGTATGCAGATTTAGACTGGAATATTTATATCCATCACAAGACATTTTTTAAAATCCGGCAGTTGTTTGCTATACCACATTGATCAGTGGTTACAATATGTCATAAAAAGCTTTCTTCAAAGAGTTGGCTGAAGTTGTCAAATCAGATGGGGCCAATAAGACAAACGAAATGAATGAGTACGTGAGCAAATCCCCCAGGATACTAATTACGTAATCGATAATTTTGGCTTTGGCAAGTATTTTCGCAACAGCAAGACACTGTCATCTGAGAGCGTGAAGTCTTCTTTCACGTTTAGCCTCCCGTCACTTGTTGGCCTACTGTTGTTCGTTCTATGAGTCACCTTCTACATAAATGTCCAAAAAGTTTTTGTTTGATCTTAGCTATTTAGCCCAGCTTTGACTTGAGCCAAGATAAATAATTGCATGGATTTGGCTGCAGGACGGAGATATAAATGATCACCAGTGCATTGCGAGAAACAAACAATGACAGCCAAAGATAATGACGTCACCAAATCTGGCCACATGTACCAATATAACCAGGGATACCATCGATCTAGAACCAAAAATAAGGACGGTTGAGGAAAATGTGATTTTATTAACCAACAAGAAAACAATTGTTTCTGTTTGCACGACTAACGTCAGATCATATGCTTGCCTATTTGTCTCCAGGACCCACTTGCTTTAGCAATGTCGTATTCTCGCCTTACTGTAATCGTCACGGAAAACGTTTTTCACTTGCTTATTTCTTGAAACCTTCGTTACAAAACCAGCATTCCTAAGAAACCTAACTAAAGTAGTCAGCTTACAGTGCTCTGAAAATACCTGATAGTGCGTTCCGTCTCTGTGCTGCAAGATTATACTACTTTCATGACAACACAAAACCTTGATTACAAAATGTTTACGATGAGATAGAAACAGTATGTATGTCTGTTAGAGATATTGCTTAGTTAAGATTGTTATGCTACAGAAAATAAGAAAAAATAAGGACGCAAGTAGCAAATAAGGAGATTTCTTAGAAATAAGGACATTGAGATTTATTGAGACGTAGCACTGCAAAATAAGGACAAATCCTAGAAATAAGGACGGTATGGTAGCCCTGAATATAACTAAGGTTGAAATAAAGTGAACCTGCAGCTCCGAGAAACCTTGCGATTATCGAGTATGAAAAGCAGAATGAAACATTTCATTAAGAGTTGTGTAACATGAGAGCACAAACAGAAACACACAAACAGTGAACCGAACCTGAGATAAGGTCCGGATCAATGGTGTAGTTGCCTTTATATGTCAAGCGGCCCGCTACAAACCACACGAGCAAACAGAAACGCATACCAACAATCACAAACGACAAGACTGACAACGTGTATATATATTTTCTAAAAATTAAACAAATACTGGTAAAAAGAAAATTTCTCATCAAGGAGCTACTGTTTAAGCAAACGTAGAACAACACTTCAAAAATAAGTCTTATAATGTTTTCAGCAAACAATACCGAGCATTTTTTTATTGCAATATGAATAAAGGACCAAAGGGTCCTTCGGTTTACTACCTGATGCATACTGTTTAAACATATTGTATAAAATAGTTTTGGTTGGTTGCATATCTTGTATTATGAAAATGAACACCAGACTTTTCCTGAAACAGATGTTTAAATGATGTTGGCAACATTCCAAGGTGAAAATAAAAACTCGTAAAAAATGTGAAATGCGGCGAATCGGTTTTACGCAGGTTTTGGAGATCTGAACTCGGAGTTCTGGCTTGGAAATGAAAAGATACACCAGATCACCAACCAAAACACTTACCGTCTTCACATAGTAATGCAGGACTGGGAAGATCAACGAGTATACGCCGAGTATGAAGGGTTCAGAATGTCTAGTTCAAGAGATTACTACAGCATAAGGTTGGCATCTCAGTGCTATCAGCGATGTGCTTGCGAAGAACGTACTAAGAAAGATGTATGAACCAGTTCAACTCTTAGATTTCGAAGATAAAGTTTTATAGAGAAGGTTGGCGTATTCAAAAATTGTGCCATTGATGGTGCTCTTCGGAAAAACGTCGTTTGCGCAAAATCATTGCACTTTATAAAGGTTACCTTTAAGAAATACATCAATGTTTCAACGAATTTCGCTGCTGTTCCTAACTCTGATGTAAGAATTATTCGGGCATTAGCGCTACTGTAATGTGTAAGCTACACATCTTTGATTGTGCTGCAAAATATTTTTTACAACGTTGTTGCTGTTAGTTTTTTTCCTTTAGGTTCATTTTGTCCACTGTATAAACAGTCCGAATTAGTTGCAATTAGCATTTAAAAATCCTGAAAATCCTCAGATCAGGGGGCGCGCATGCCAACAAGTTGCTGCAGCAGGACACGTTATGAAGTACTACTGGTCTTATGTAAATCTCCTCATTGTGACGAAATTTGGTAAGATCTCTATGCTGTCCAAAATGCTTCTGAAAAGAGACTTCAGAAGCATTTGCAGTTTACAGTAGGCTGTCATATTCATCGTCTTGTTGTTGAAAAATCTCGAAAATGAAATGTGACGTCACATATTTTTATATCTCACCTACGCCATTGTAAAACACCGTCAGTAAGAGTGAAACCGATCCAACTTAAAAGTGTGGCGTAATTTCTGGACGTCCCCATATATAGGTTTCGTTTCTTCACTGCGAAACACATTGGTTTGGCTTGCAGTTTACATTCGATATTCTTGCAGGTTTGGGGCTTATCGAGGGAACGCCGGAGACGCTCTGCGTGGAAGAGCTGACGACGGCTCAAGAAATTTATATCTAGCCCGCTTCAGTACCAACGATTTGGACAACGATGGCTGCAGTCCATGCTTAGCAAATGGCAGAGGTTTGCAAATTCTTTTTGTGACTACTCTTGTGAAGTCGTGAATGATTCATTTGAAAATGATTTTTGGAGAACGGCTTTTGATAATAATACAATTAACATGATATGGCTATTTCGTCATAATGGCCATTGATGGCTTGACAACATGAAGTGCTGTAGTTTGTTCCAATGACCGTGTATCATGCTGTTCTTTTTGCTGCTTGAATAGGTGGGCGAAGTAATAAAACAATCGCCAGAAGCAGCTCCGGATTTAGATGGTGGGAGGCCCCATGTGCGGATGGGATACAGAATCTTCGGGTTGGGAATGGCCGATGAAATCACTAGTATTTCCACGGATTGTTAATATTTATGACGCAATCTTGTGACGTCACATTTGTTAACTCAAGTATAACAAAACTTTATGATGCAACATGATAATTGACAATGATTAGCGATTTGTGAAACTGTTGCAAAACCGGTCTCCAGAAGCATTGTGTTTCCTTTTTTTGAAATTTTGCTTGAAAAAAGTTTCAGGGGATCCTACGTTTGCACGATCTCTAAACGTCAATCCTCACTCAGCAATAAATTTTACGACTGAAACCAAACGTTGCAGAAGCGATTTCCAATATTGCTGGCATTGATTTACCTGACGGGCGTTCTCTGTATCAAATCTTTATAGTGATTAGTTATATCTGCGAGTCGTAATCGTGGCATCTTTATGTTCCATTGATTGCTCGTGGCTCCTCAGCGTGCTTCTCGTCGCAGATTCCTTTTCTAAGAAGGAAATGCGCACATTTGATCATATCCGCGCACATCAGTCTACACGTGAAACAATAAACACAAGTTTGTTAAGGAGAAAAAGCTTCTTTCAATGACTTCGGCGTTGTGGTTCTGGCGACGAATATGATTTGTGATGCATTTCCGTGACGAGTTGCAGTGTTTTCAGTGCTGTGGAAAATCATGTTTGAAAAATAACTTTTCGTTTTTGAACCAATGTTCCCGCATTTTTTCCGGTATATTGGATGACCAGAGACCGATACCTTCGTCTCCAGTCGTCTCCAGTGATAGCGTCAGACAACTCATCTATCGTGTTTTTCGATGATGCTTCGTTCTTCTGTTGCTGCACCGCTGGTTAAACTAGGTCTTGTCATCGTTACGTAGATCTAAGTCTGGAACAACTTCGATTTTCTGTCCTCTTACAAGTTTCGCAGAAATATCTTTGCTGGATTTCACTGCCACTGTAAAATAGCAACTTGAATGTTTCTTGACTTAGCTGCAACTTCTTCCTCTCTCATTTTTACCTCTGCTCTTTAATGTTTTTTAGAACCACTTGGATAAGCTCTACACTTGTAAAGGGGACAATCCCCTTTTTTCTGTCCGTGTTTATTTATTTTATGAGGTCAACAGGTCTACCATATTTTCAGCGCAAAAAGGGAGGACAATTTACGACTGTCACTTATGCTTGAGCGCATTATCTACACTTAACAAGTTAAATAACAAATAGGCCTATTGATTAGTTTTAAGCATTGAAGTAAAACGTCCAGTGTAGTTTCATTCAAAACACACAAGATAAAATCCTTGTTTACTTAACCAATTAAGCCCATAAATATTTTACAGATTTCTTAAATTTCCTAAAAATGTGGAATCACCTATAGCAATTTTGTGAAATTGCTTGCAGGAAAGATGTTTTAAATTACACACCAGCTTTACATAGAAACTGGTTCAACCAGAAAGGTTTCTCTTTCTTTTTGATTTGTGCCTGCACCAAGGAAAAAATCGTTCCATATTATCATAATGAGCTATAATGCTGAATTAAAACTGTGCAATCTTAATCAGTTCTTGAAGCATTTAATGGTATTGTAAGTTGCAAAATATTCTGCTCATCTATCATGTTCCATCATTTTACAAGAAATTCGCATTTGGTTGATGCTCTTTTTACAAAACTCGAACAAGTCTTGGTATTGGTCAAACAGTTTACATCAGCTTCATCAATAGAAACGTTTCTATCAAGCAGATACTACTCACATGTTTCGTCCTTTTACCAATCGGTTGTTTGCAAACGGAGGAATCTAGTCAAAGCATTTTATATTGAACAAATAAAGTGGTCCATTTAGCCAGATGTGAAACACAATATTTGTACAATAGAGATACATCCGACATGATAATGCACAGTCATGATCCTTGCCTTTGCTGAGTTTTCTTAGTGCTGATTTAACTTGGCTTGATATGTACATCTGATTGTCTCTCTTGAATCCTTGACTTCACCGTGGCGAAACACGATACAACCTCAACAACTGATGCTTTTGACTTCTCAATATGCTGAACTTGCTCAATAAAAGCAACCCCACATGATTGCAAATGTCTTAATGTGAACAGAATTCGCTCAATGAATTTCCAAAAAAACGTTTCAGAACAACAGTTGGCTTGTCGATGGACATGAAGTATGAATATGAAGTTGGCTACAATTAAAGCATCCTTGGGAAGCTGCAATAAAGTGATAGCCACCTTGTTACGCTACGAAAAATAAGTTTTTGGTACTCAATATCCACAAAGTCACAACAGTCTTTTCACTGTTCTTTGCGAACTGTGCAAATGCAACCACACGTAATTCACTTAGCCTCAAAAAATTTGGTTTTTGATCGGGCGGCGCGAGTGCGCGACCGCATTTTTGCACCCCTAGATTCGCTATAATTACTAGAAACTACTACACTAAGCTATGTACAATACACAATGATTACCGTACCACGGTTAATCAGCAAAGCTAGTACAGCATGATGGCGTCAGCAGTCCACACTCTAATGCCAAGGTCACTGAGATACTGAAAAAAGGTTTACCACTGTTATGTAACGATTAATGTGAAAGCATTCCCGCCATTCCAGCGGAGAATCAACTCAACCAAAACATAGATTAATTAAACCAACTCGCAGGCCCTCTCATAAACTAAGCTTCGCCACTATTTCGTATCTTGTTGCAGTTAAGTAGGGACAGCTTACTGTATGCAAGAACAATATATCATAGCCAGTGACGTAAATGACGGAGGCAGAGGGGGGAATTACCCCCCATGGCAATCTAAATATGAAAACCGTACCGCCACCTTAAGTGATATTTCGGTTTTAATATTCGTTTGGTTTACAGTAGGTTGTCTTTTTGCATTTTTCGGATTATTTTCGGTGATCTAGGGTTTTAGCATAGCTATCAACATCCGGATTCACCATCCATCATTTCTCAAGGTTTTTTTCCGAGTGTTGGCTTGTGGGCCCTGTACAGTGGCCAGTGGGCCCCTTTGAGCTTAGTTTTCCACCCTGACTCAAAGCTGTCGTTCCGACACTGATTGTAGCTATGTAAAACAAGAATGCAAAAATGAGGACATTTTCGAATGTCCTCAGAGAATATTTCATTTTTCATGAAAAAAGTGGTTATGTACTACAAAAAGAGGGCGTATAGTAGCCATACCTAGCAATGCCATTCATATGCGACGAGACCTGTGCGAACCAGAGTAAAGCAGACGCAAAATCTACCAGAAATGAGTAGAGACGTAATCTAACGTGTTCTACGCGGCTTGGCCTTGCATTCACTGGATTCAGATACCTGACCGACTTTCAGGAAACCAATCAGTGTAATAGTTGTGTCGTCACAAATTATCAAATATTCTTCACGTGAAATACTGCTGTTAAACAAACTTTTCTCACTAAAAATGACCAAGTGGCACGCATATGTCGCACATATGGCTAAACACATGAACATGGTGGGGACCCTGGGCCCGGAGCCCTTGGGCCCCCCTAAATCCGGCGCTGGCCAGAAGAGCTGATTTATCTGTTTGTTTGACCGTATATCATTTGCAGTTTGTTGCTTTGTACTTTGCTATCCAAGTATCAATTTTCTAAAAGTTTGTGGTGTGCTTTGCTTTTCGCATAACTGTGAAAGAACAGCTATTCATGCCTTTGATTGGTATTGCGTTTAGTGTTCCGTGAATGATAGATTTTGTTCGAAACTTTCACCAATACGCTATGGCAGGTTGGTAAAATATCACTTCATTTTCATTGACGCCAACCTTGTTTTTTTCAAGCGTTTGGCAGCTGCGCTCAATTTCAAGGCGGTGGCTGGTGGTTCAGAGCATGTTCAGACTCAAATCTGAATGGTCCGTATATTGCTCGAGAAAACTTCTCTGGATGCGGTGGAAGAGTGTGCAAAGGAATAAATTGGATAACCTGGCACGATGAAGTTAACTACTCTCTCCGAGCCAGCCTTATGCTAATTAAGGTAGTTGGAGCATCTGGGGAAAGATAAACTTCCGATGTTGAACGGTTTTTACAGAGTGACCGTGAAACAGGATTCATTTCCTTTTTTGAATTTGTAAAGATTGTTTGTAGAGCGCATAAACGCCAAAAATTAGATGAAAACCTGTCATCTAAGCTGCTTTTCAATTAGTTGTCCGTTGACAACTTTTGAAAATTAAAGCAGTCACAATAATACGCGCCATTTCTTGCTTCTCAGCTTTTTTTGACAAAGATTATTTCAACAACTTTCTTTCATACGACAGTAACAAGCCTTTTACTTTACTAGCTCATGTTACAAGTCTTGCAGTGGCATGGATATAGCGTCATTTAACAGTACGTAAATGGTAAAAATCAACAAGTAATTTGGGAAGATAAACTGCTATGAAGCTTTCCTCGCAACGTTTCGAAAATATGGTCTGTAGATATCTGAAACAGAGCAAAACCTCAAGTTGCTTCGGACCGCGATTACTGTACGCTCGTAAGAAAAGCAACTTTCCCGATTTTCAGCGCATTTTTTATCAAAATTAATAAAAATATTAACTCGCCATTTCAGTTGACATCATTTTCGAATACACTCTGTTAAACGTAACCCTGTGGATTTTCACATCAACTGGCAGCGTTTAGAGTTTTCGTGCAGCTTTATCGTATACTAAAGTTTAGTAAAAATGCCTGCTTTTAATAACATTCAGTTGGTCTGACAAAGGATGACAACGCAAAAAGTGGGTCTTGGTGTTTTGCGCCACGTAGGACTAGGCTGGGCATTCCCTTGGCCGTTGTTAAAACCGTGGAACACACGTTTCACTCAGAAGGCCGCGATATGCTCACTTTTCGGAAACTTTCCTGAAGGTGATCTGTTAGCATAGGCGGATCCAGGATTTCTTTTAGGGGGGGGCTCAAGGACAAGTTCATCCGGATGTGTACTGACTGCATAGCAGTGAAGACCCAACTTCTCAGGTAACTTTTTTTAACAAACACGGTTAATAGCCACACACATTTTGGCTAAATTACATTCTCACCATTACCAAGGCTTACTGGGACGTTTCCGGAGCAGAAGCGGCCTTCAAAAAATTCACAATTTTTTTCAAACTTCTCTAACCTTAAAGAGTAACTTGTTGACTGTTGGAAAAGTTTCATTATTAGCAAGACAAACATAGGTCCACGCTGAAAAAACGCGTGTGGCAGGATCAGAAGTGACACAAAAACTACACGAAGAAACTTGAAATGCAGCCAGTAACCTTTGTTGTCAGTCTGCAAGCTCTATGCGGTAGGCCTAATATTGTGTTCTAAAATTGCAGATGTTCATGGAATAGAAGTTAATGACGTTCTGACTTGAAAA
>Ga0210059_1011343_pt1 | contig 13644 bp, 10 predicted proteins | sample Ectturendosymbi2_FD_188042 | JGI IMG/M metagenome (GOLD analysis project Ga0210059, IMG submission 188042) | Ecteinascidia turbinata endosymbiont from Florida, USA - Sample 2 (SPAdes) (version 2) | ecosystem: Host-associated > Tunicates > Ascidians > Unclassified | place: Key West, Florida...
ATTGGCGGGGTTGAGCCCTTCAATTCCACCCCGTTGACCGGAGGAGTTCAAACATATCTGCTGTTATTATTGAAACAAGTATTAAGAAGAAGAAGTGAAAAGCTACAATAATGGATCAAGCAAAGCTGAAAATAGCATAGTAAACAATTAAAAAAGTTTGTTCTGGCGTTCTTTGCAACAAAATCATCTAGGAATTCACTGCAATTTCATTGCCTAAGCTGTTCACTTGCATCAAATGCTGAGTATGAACAACCACTCCTGGACCGTTTCGACCGTTTAATTCATTTTTAATTATTTTCAATCTTAAAAAGACCTTTCTCCTGAGCAGTTAGTGACCATCAAACTAAGAAATAAGGGGCCGCGTGGTTTGATAAACTAAGAACCGCTAAACTAAAGTATCAGACGCAAACGCGCTTTTTTATTTTGTTTGCCGTTTCCCTATTCTGTGTCGCTTTGGTGAAGACTTCTGTCGTTGCCAGCAGGGTTGCGGAGCCGGAGTCGGAGGAGCAAGGAGTCCGATGTTTTTGGGTGGAGATGGAGTTGGATTCCTAACAACACTACGTGTCGAGGTCGGACTTTTTGTCCGACTCCGGATGTCCAATTTGATCATTCATCACGCTTCTAAGTTGGGAATTTCTGTTGAAATGGCACAATTTCTTTTGACAATTTTGTTGACACAGAGATTTCTTGCCGAGCACCACGATTTCCACTGATTTTAACATCCAAACTTCATTCCCTTTATGTTAAGGTGTCGGAGCCGGGAGTCGGAAATTTTAAAAGTTGTACTCGGGACTTGTAGTCAGAAATTTTGGAAAGATTGTATATTTTACCTCCGACACCGCAACCCTGATTGCCAGCTGACCAAGTGACTTTTGCTTGCTGTTCAAGTTAATCAATATCTTCTGATTTGATTGACTTTTGCGAAACACGCCTGTTCCGTAATTTTTATTTCTGGACTTGGTTCATATTTTTCTGAAAAGAATGGTTGTCGTATAATGGGCTGTGCAGGCAGTGACATGTCTTTTCATGTGTGTAATTCTTCTACATGTGCTTTTGCGTCTGTGGTTCATTTAATGTGTTTGTCGCAACATATTAATCTACGGATAACTATTTTAAAAATATTCCAAACCTATCTTTTATAGATTTCTTCTCAAATTTGTGGAGATTGATTGATTGCAACAGAAATCATGCAAGAAAATACACAGTTATTTATGAGGGATGACTTCTTAATGAATCAACGTTCGTTAAGGAAAAATAATTCGGAAATATTAGAAAATAGTATTGTACATAAATCTTGAAAAGTCGTTTACTCTCATGCAATTGAATTTTAGTCAAATTAAAACCAACTATATTCTAGACCAGGGCTTCGCAAACTATGGGTCGCAACTCCATTTGGGGTCGCGAAATATAGTTCTGGGTCGCGAAACAAATTGGCTTGACAAACCAGATGCAAATGTTTTTGTAAACTAATGGGACGTTTGCATTTATCATTGAGGTCTCTACTATCCATCAGTGGGTCGCCTAGAAAAAACTCTTAAAATGGGTTCGCAAAACACGAAAGTTTGAGAAGCCCAGGTCTAGACGAAAAAAAACAGACACTGTGAATAACGAAACTTGCGAATAGGCTTTGTGTTTGAATTTGAAATATAACTACACCGTTGATGCAACATCACAGTTCACGTTGTGATGATTTCATCATTCCAGCAAGTGTCCCCATCTCTCAAATAGAAACGACATTTGCGAATTCTCTTGTTATCACCAAGTTTCACATTTTTTTAGGCTATGTTGTGTATGCAAATATTGTGTTTTTCTAATTTTATTCATCACCATGCAAAATAATTTGGAGAGCCCCCTATATTGAACAAACAACAGTCGTGCCTATGATTTACATTAGGTGTGATGTTGGTTAAAAATGCATCTGCTTGAATGGAGTAAGTTGTTGGCCTACAAATATCCACAATTGTCTATTTTTTGCAATGAACATCGTAGTTTTATTCATCAAAATGTCTTGCTGTTCGTGCTCAGTGCACTGCAGTACAACATTCCACACTTCAATACTGATTTTGGTTAATGTGTTGGTGCAGTGTGGATACTAAACCTACTACATTTTTCAAACTGTTACAGAAAGGTGTAGAATTGGCCAAGGCTTTTTGTTTTGGTGTTAACGTTTAAGATGTGCTCCAAGTTACATCTGTGCCACCATTTTTTGCACGCTTCTATAGATATTTAGTGTTTATGAAGACAACTGGCAACTGTAAAATATAAAGTGGTGCAAGTTCGCAGTCATGATAAATAATTCATTTGGTACTGAAATAGTTTTGCAAGGTTATACTTAGCTTGATCAGTTCTGTGCACCAAGATTCTAGGTTGATACATTAAAAGTATAATACATTTTCGCTCACATCGATTTGGTAAGTATTCGTGTGTGTTGTTAGTCACAGATGTCTCAAGTGTTTCTTGTGGTCCCAGTGTAGTACAGATTGAAAATTAAAAGGGTCTGATACGATGTTTCAAGCATGTTGGTTAATCTTTTTCTTGTTTCAAATTCCGCTGTGTTTCTTTTCTTTCAATATCATGTTCACGATTGTTCTGTATAAGGAGATTCATGAGTTTGAAAAATGCAAATTATTTCACATTTTAAACAATTCCTTTTATATATTGTTGTATGCTGTTAATCTCAAGCGTTTCTTCGCTTTGTGAACAACGCGAGGAAAGTACGTGTCTTGCGAGGACATTTTCCGTCATAATCCCCGAACAGGTTACTCCAGTGAGTCTGTGAAGATATCTTCAGATGGACGGATTACCGTGAAATTTTGAGTGAATGGGACAATACTGTCTAAGCATCGAAGATCCAGACAACTAATGTTTGTTATGTAGTCCACGCTCGAATTTAACCTCTGTTCAGTGTTGACCGGAGTTTTGCTTACGAGGGAGGGAAACGGCTTTGGATGGAGAGGAAGGTGTAGTTAATGGTGGACAATTGCGCCCCCAAATATGTGTAAGAAAGCCCTGATTTCAAGACATACGCAGCGGTACTTCAGCACACTGGATTTTATTTTTGTGTAAACGTTTTTTAGTAAATGTTTTATCAGTTTGCTCACTTCAACACTAATATTCCTAGTTTTTTAGAATACCAGTTTAACGCTTCTAAACACACAAACTGAAAAGGGTTAAAACTAATCACAAATATATTTTTAGTGAAAGGCTTCAAAAGGCCGCACCAAAAAGGTGGCGCCATGGGCCCGCGAGTCCATCAGTGCCACATTGTTGCGCCACTTATGCCGACAAAAGACGTTTTCAGTGTGGCTGCTGTGTTTCAAACATCTGCTCTGTTGCGGGAAAGTGTTCAGAAGTGGGGCAACTTTCGAGATGGGAGGTATTACCCTGTTTCGCGTTGAGCCCATGCTGCATGTCTACCTTCATCAACATCATTAAATATCTCTTGGCTTCAGATATTATTCTGATGATAGGGGTCTCGTTAACCTTCATCTGACAAAAAAGGCTAAGCTATGTACACCACAGAATTGCAAATGCGCAATACTTAGCCCACTTGTAAAAATTCACTGCATTTGATGAAAATTTAATCAACCTACAATTGTGAGTTTATAGATAAAATCCCATGCAAAGGGATTAAGTAATAGATGCAAAATAATTGCTTCAATGAAAATATTTCAGACTTAAAACTGCAAATCAACTCATGTGGAGACATGTTTCAATTTATAATTTCATTTCACATGAAAACATGACACACATTGCACTTTATCTCGTCTGCAAATTTCCGCAAGATTTAGCTCTTGGACACTGCGTGGCATTCCTAGCTGTTATGAACCACACGGTCCATCATGAACTTTGGTGATTGCTGGTCCACCGCTGCTTGTCCTGAAAAAGTAACAATTTTGCTTTGAAACCACGATCTTATCATTGAGTTATTTCAAATTTTACACAATTTTCTAATAAAATGCTTTCACGTAATCACTGCTTTTCACGCAACTTTCTGTCCATTGAAACGATTCCTCATATTTCATTTTTTTAAATCGAAGCATGATTATGTATTCATTGAACAAATGTTTTCCTTGATATCTTTCTCTCCAAACAATGTGAAGAATTGATTAAGTTGACCCATGGCATTCGAAGGTCATATTGTGATTCAACTTTGAATCAACAGAGCACGACTGGAGAAAATTGCTTAGACAGAAACGTATGATTACACAATGGAAGTTGACCATTCTTCACCCCTGACAGTAATAAGTGAAGTCGCTCAATGCGACATCAGAGCAAACTTTAAAAACCTACGATAGGCACGATGCACCTCTGAGAACACAGATGTTGCTGTAAGTCATTCCGTCGCTTCCACACACCGGACGATGGATTGCTGGACAACCTCTGAAAAAAGGTGTTTGTTGCCAAACTTAAAAATAACGTGTTTACAGATGTTTGCAAAGTAAGCTCATGAAAATTTCAAAAATTGAAATTGTATTAATCAAATCGACCATCAATTTTTTCAAAATATGCTGTTTGCTCAAACTTACGCGAAGCAGCATATCGTCTGTCTTTTTGGAGGTGGTCTGGGCACAGATCTGCTAGAGGCAGTATTTACCATCAGTGTGAGTATAAGTGTAAGAAGCACGAAATGACTATGCATTGTTGCAAGATTTTTTAGTGAATTGAAGTGATTTATTCCAAATACGGCCTTAAATCTCTGGAAAAAATGCATCATTTCGTTACAAAAAGCCTTATCGCCATAAACATATAACGTATGGTGGTTTTTAGGTGGCGAGGAAACTCCAGTACTGCTGTTGATGAGCAAATGAGGTCATGCGTTTGTCCAACTGGTATGAGACAAATCATTGAAAAGTGCCACGATTTTCTTTTACTTTTAAGGTAATTGCCTTCCTCTTGGTTCCGTGCAAGACTGAAACGAAGATACCTTCATGAACAACGCTAGATTTTTCACTTGGAAATGGAAACATGACTTGCAGAGAACACCAATGATTTCTTCGCGGCTGGAATAGGTCTCATAGGCCTCAACAAAAGTTCAAATAACACAACACTCGCGGTGATTGATCGTAGATTTTTTCATAATTTGTCACTACCGTCACCTCCATAAGATATATGCGTTTCTGTGAACCAAACCTGCGTTAGCACATTTCAACTTCTTTTTTTAAGGCTGGTATCAATTTTCAAGTAAAGCCGATTTCACAAAGCATTGCCTATAAAACAAAAATCATTTTTAAAAGTTTGTTGCTGTTTGCTCTAGAAGTATTTGATGATCTTTATCTCATCCAGGCAGATTTTCTTAATCTTCGACAACATTTTTCAGGAATGTTTAAGTGAAACAGCAGGCCGGAACCAACTGATATTTTTGGGATGGGGCAAGACGACTGAACCGAAATTGTTTCAACTAACAACGAAAAACGTTCTTGGCGATTTCAAAATTTGTTGAAAACATTTAAGGGGTAGGACAATTGAATGGTTGTCCCAATGTTTACGGACTTTGATGAGGACTGCTCTTCGCTTTTTCTAACTGCCTTTGCATAACTAACCGTCCTTTATGCAACTATGCACGCCCTTAAAAACCGTCTGTCTGAAGCATCTGTTCGGCTTGACTGCCGAATTTTAAACAGTTCTTCCAGGACCTATGCACACATCTTGTTTTACCTTACGTCCCAGGTTCTCTTCATCATAGTCATATTCATTTCCTTTCAGTTGAAACGTTCATCCAACATGGAATGTTGCACATTACCTGCATTGCAAGATCTCGATTTGCCTGACAAGGGTGCGGCGAGTTTTTCTTGCTTGACAATCGTCCTTTACCACTCAGTGCAGGAAATAATTTGAAGTTGGATCTAAGAGACGAGGTGGACTCGTGTGCGTGCTTTTATTAATGAAACAGATTACGAATAGGTTTTGACAAAATCAGCCTCGAAATTACAGTGAAACAAACACATTTGTTCTCGTTTGAAATTTGATTCATTCTCCATGAAATGTATTTTCAAGCCATTTCAAAAAGGATGCATACCCATAGACAAATAATAAGTATGCCGCCTGATCGTTTCACTTAAGCAAAAACCTGGCACTGCTGATAAGTAGCTATTCGCAAATGAGAAAAACAGGTTTTTAATATCAAAATTATATTTGTGGTCATGATGTTCACTACTTACTTGCATGTGCGTGAATATCTACAATTCGGTGTGCAGACGATTGAGACCACTTCATTTGAGACCATTCATTTGAGACCACTTCATTTGAGACCATATTCACTTGAGACCACATTCATTTCAGACAACATTTATTTGAGACCACATAAATTTTAGATCACATTCATTTGACGCCACGTCCAAGTGAAGCTGTTTTCATTTACTTCTTTGCGGGAGACCTGAAGCTTTGCAAGGTGACTCTTCATTTGAAGTTTTGCAAAGTTACGCCCTTCCGTGTCCAAGGTGACTCACGCTGGGTTGTAAATGCACTCGAACTTTAAAAACCCCGCAGAGGCCAGAAAACACTTCGTACCTCGGATCGGGAAGGGAGCGTTGCACCTCTGAAATGTCATTTAGACCAAGTCGAAGAATTATATGTTTTTCGCACCTGCCCGATTCCTTTATCGAGGCGCCTCAATAGTTTCAGTTTTTAACTTAAAAATGAAAAAGAGAAAAAACAATGTCTTGTTACGTTGGTCAAAACAATTCCAGGAGAAAATCCAATCTCGTGGCTTTGGAGAAGAGAAGTGTAACTGCATAAGAACAAAACGTCTGACGTCGTGGTCTCCGTGGTCTCAAATGAATAGGTCTCAAATGAATCTTGTCTCAAATGTTGTGGTCTCAGATGAACGTGGTCTCCAATGAATGGTCTCCAGTGAATGGTCTCACATTAATGATCCCAAATGAATTGGTCTCAATAGCCATGGAACCATGCAATCCTTATCAACAGAACTATGCGTTCAAATTGCGTTCTACTGTTTTCAAAACTAGTCAACCAGACTTTTTTCATGACGTGTGCGCTTAGCGATTTGTCATCAAAAAAGTGTTTTCAAAATTGCTCTAAATAATTGTCATCGCTTTTTATGCCAAGTGAAGTAAGGTTTGGTCTTCATTTGTGTGATTAAGAAACATCACCAAACGATGAACTGTTTTGAGTTTTGGTTCCAACGGATTTGCACTCAACCAACAGAGGCCCTGGTAGATAGTCCTAGGAGACGGTGGGGCAGAGGATGAGATCAGAACTGTAGTGACACTCAAATCGCCGTCGCACCTAGATGTAGGCTTCATTACGTATCCCAATGCGAACGTAAAAAGCAGGCAGCATGAATACAACGGCAGTGATCACGAAACGGTGCGCATCTGTCCGCGAGTAAGTAGAAAATGATGACGCTCAGAACAACCAGCTTCAGTTGCGGAAGCAATCAGGCAAACAGACGAGATTGTTCGAGGTCCAATCACAATTTTCAAGCGAAGCAGGGTGACATCTCACCACAACAACATCATAACGCTTACAAGTTTTCAAATGATTTGGCAAAAGTTGGTGAATATCAGGAAAATTTTATAATATTTTTCAAATTTCTTTTGTAAATGTTTGAACATATTTATGACATTTTTTAAGGTAAAAAGCAGTGATTACCAAGATTGCTCAATGTTCTTGAACAGTGCATAAGGAAGTATTTCCCAATCATCCAGTCTGAATTCGTCCAGGCAGCCGAGTAGTAAGGAGCTCCTTGCCGAGCAGTCGCCTGCAGTGTCATGGAAAATGTCACCTTCAGGCATTGAAGAAATCCGATTGCGCAGCATGCATAAAGTGAACCCACACTGAATGAAGTATTCCAATTACTCCAATCAGTTGAGCGGCGCCTTGCGCAGATTGAGTCCAGCGTGAATCTACGTATCACAGCTGTCGAAACAAGCTTGCTCATGAGAAAATCGGGAACCTAGAAAGCAAACTGGCGAGTCTTGAAACTGAACTCCAACTACAAGCAACGGAGAATCGCAAACAGCAATCATGCATGAACTTCGTTCGAAAGAGTTCTTGCTGTTCCGTGGTATTCCTATGAATGAAAAAAGCGAAACTTCTGAGACTTCTGAGAACATTATTCGTACATTTATTTCTGAAAAATTGCACTTTTCTGCCTGAAATCTCGGCCGAATCATTTTCTCGAACGTTCATCGCCTTCCACGGAAAACAACGTCTGCCATTACTTCATCTTCTTCTGCTACTGCACCACCGATTGTTGTGAAATTTGTGACCATGAAAGACCGGAACTCTATCTTCAACCTAGCTTCCCATGTCAGACAATTTGAATGCAGCATAACAAAGTACCTTCCATTGGCAATGCAGATTCAAAGACGTACTCTCCTTAAAATTGCAAATAAACTCTACAAGCAAGGAACGCGAATCCAATGGAAAATTATCAACGCAGACTACAGACTCTTTATTGACGGTGAGCTAGTCCACAGTAATGTGTAATTGTCCAACAATCTGCCATTTAAATGATTGCAGTATTTTTGTTTGTATCTCGTCACTAAAGTTCGCGGTATTAGGTCCAGTTTCTTATATTTACGAGTTTGACATTATTTGTGTTACCAACACCTGACTAAAATCTTCTGTTTTGCATAATCTACGTCTTCCTGGTTTTTGTTTTCTATTCGGCTTTGAACCGAATCGCCATGGAAGCGGAGTTTTTGAACGTCCAACAATCTGCCACGTAAATGATTGCAGTATTTTCGTATGTATCTCGTCACTGAAGTTCGCGGTATTAGGTACAGTCTCTTATATTTATGAGTTTGACATTATTTGTGTTACCGACACCTGGCTAAAATCTTCTGTTTTAAATAACCTACGTTTTCCTGGTTTTTGTTCTCAATTCGGCTTTGAACCGACTTGCCATGGAGGCGGAGTTTTTGGCCTACGTTCAATGTAACCTTTTTTTGCCAGCATAGACTGGATTTAGCATGTACCGGCACAGAAGTATTGTGGCTGGAATATCGAACTTCAATTGCATTCTCAATTACGTACAACTACGGCTGAAACCAATATAATAAATTTTAATTGCGCCAGCTCTAACCAAAATTTTCCGAACTTAGAAGCGTGTAATACGTATAGAGTACAAGATCTAAAGAATTTATTATCTAGATCTTCTAAAGGTAGACAAATGTTTATTATTCACCTTAATACTAGAGTCTCTCAAAGAATATATGAAATTTATGAACTTTTGACAGATGTAGTAATTACTCCAGACACTATAGTCATTAGTGAAACCAAACTTAACTATGATAGCAATTATAATGACATACAATTTCCTGGATGTACTTTCGTTAATAAACTCATTAACTCAGGCAGGTGGTGTAGGGATATATGTCAAAATAAATTTGATCTATAAAATCAGATCTGATTTGGACTTACGCAATGACCACATAAAAGATATATGGGTAGAAGTAACAGATGTCAGCAATACGTCTTTTTTAGTGGGTGCATTATACTCCCATCCTAATAACAATACAAAGCATTTTGGAGAAATCTTGCCGGCTTGGCGATTTTAATATTAATGCTTTAGCTAAACTCTGTTGTCCACAAACTGTTTATAAATAACATGCAATCTATAGGTGCCCATCAGATGATCACCCTACCTACAAGATTTATGTTACATGAAAAACCCTCACTACTTGACCACATATATTGTAATGACTTTGTGCATGAACTACAGCCTGGTGTATTACAATATGATATCAGTGATCACCAGCCAATCTTTCTTCTTGCTATAATAGTACCTAAACAAAACTAAATGGAAAAGGTGTTACAAACAAATCCACCCAGAAAATTTTGCGATGCACCTATCAACAAACTTGAAAGAAAATTTTACCAGTAACCCTGAGAATCCAAATGAAGGATTCAAACAACTTTTTTAAAATATTCAAATCCTCTGTGGACCACAATGCACCATTGATCAAATTAAGTAGGAAAATGACCAAGCTGGCATCAACACCTTGGATAAAAAAAGGTTTGCTGAATTCTATTAAAACTAAAAACAAACTTCATAAAAAAGCTATGAATAGTGGCATTGCTTCCGAGTTTCAAAAATACAGAGTTTAACAACATATTAACTCACTTATAAAAGAAGGCTAAACTCAATTTCTACAAAACCCAGCTGTTCGAGAACTCATAGTCCAAAAGAAACTTGGAATACAATCAATAAAGTAATTGGCAAAAACTCTGCTGACAATTCCAGTTATTCAAAAAACTGTCCCTGGTGCTAACCAATCTGTTGCTCAAGTTTTAACAACGTGTTCAGAAGAAATACTGAACCTTATTAACCCACTTGATGACAAAAAGTCTACTGACCCTTATGATATACCTGTCAGATTGCTGAAATTGAGTAAAAATATTATATGTACTTACATAGCAGATATATTTAATAACCGCGTACAAAACGGAATCTTTCCTGATAAATTAAACTTACCAAGGTTATTTCTATTTCTAAATCTGGTGCTAAAGATATCGCTTCCAACTGTAGACCAGTATCAATATTATCACACTTTTCCAAAATATTTGAAAAACTGATGCATAAAAACTTGGTCATCTTCCTAGATACTAACAGCATTATTACAAAACACCAATTTGGCTTTCGTTCTGGACTTTCTACATTTCTGGCTTTAAACCAACTCCATAACTATATATTACGTCTAAATGATTCTCTGGACAATACACATGTGGTATTTTTCTTGATTTAAAAAAAGCATTTATATTGTAAATCACAAAATATTGCTAGACGAACTTAACCATTATGGAATTCGTGGATTGGCTCTAGACTTCTTCACATCATATTTAAAGAATAGACAGCAGTTCGTTTTAGCGAATGGAGGTTAATCTGACAAGATGCAAATCACTTGTGGTGTGCCGCAAGGTTCGAATCTTGGTCCTGTGCTGTTTTTGTTGTGTATTAATCTCCCCCTGTCTTCCAATTAACTCTACTACATACCTAGGCACCACAATTGATTCCAATTTTTTCCAAGTTTCATCTCCAATGGTTATTCTCATATTAATGAAAGACATAATTATCCCACTAGAACAGCTACTAATAACAATCTCACTGCAACTTCATCAAAAACTTCAACACGAAGATCTATACAATACACAGGACCAAGGCTCTGGAACAGTATTCCCAAAGACTTAAGAAACAAATCATTCCTAGCCTTTTGTCCAGGATACAAAAAATATTTACTAGATCAAGTTGTGTTGTAATGTATCTGTCTATAGGGAAATAAGTCTTTTAAATTATGACTTGAATGCTCCAGTTCTATTTAATGTTAACGATTCTTTTGATTTTGCTAGTTGATGCAGCTAATTTTTCACTCAACTAAAACCTGTCCAGTTTCACAAATTTATCGGTGACCCCCCCTTGGTCTGCTTAATGTGCTAAATTACATTACATTGCTGCCTGTTGTCGTTTTTTTTTGTTTTACGCGTTGTGTGTCTTTTATGTTGCGTTTTGTTTACGTTTGTTTACTCTTGTTTATGTGCCTTTTGTTTTGTTTGTGTTGCGTTATAAGGCGCTTGATTCGATGACCTTGCGGTCCCTCGCCCCGTAACAATAAACTTCATAACAATAAACTTCAAACTGAAAGAATTTGGAAGACGTTTATTAAATAGCATCACAAAATTTATTGCCGCTCTAAGTCCAATCCAGGGTGGTCCAAGAAAAGCGCCTTATTTTGTATTTACCTCCAAATCTGTGTTTAAGACATACCCGTGGCGAAGGGGGATTCGCACTCCTTGCAAAATATTTCGTCCCCCTTGAAAAATATGTTGGACATAGTTTGAAACTATTAAGCATAGCTCGTCTAATTCGTCAGTCTAAATCGTCATTTCGCTTAATTCCAACTTTTTCGTCGGTCCCGGCAGAATCCCTTTTTTTTGTGTAGATTTCTGTTCGTCTAATTCGTCATCGTCTAATTTATCAATTTGCTTAAGTCGTCACCTCTTTCTATCCCTTAGCGTTTTGTTCGTCTAATTCGTTATTTGCAGTTTCGCTTTTGATGTCTAAGCAGCTAGTACATATGGGAATTCAACAAATTAAGGATCTTTGTCTGAGAATTGTTGCAGCTCGCAATTTGTTTTATCAAATTTATACGGGAGGATCGAAGCGCGACACGACTCCCCATTGCAAGAACGCGGAAAAGTTTATTAAAGATCTGAAAGGTGCTTGATTGAGTTGAGCGGTCCAGATAAGCAGAGGAATTAATTGTTGTATTCAACCATACCGTCATAAACTTGTATTTTACTGCAAATTAGAACACTATGTATACGAGGTACTATGATAGAGTTTTCACCTGTTTGCATAATTCGTCACTTTTTTCTAAACTAATTCCCTTGAGGTGACGAATTAGGCAATTTCTACTGTACACAGTTTAAACATTTGGGCTCCTCTCAGAAAACTCTTACCCCCCGTATTGTCCCTAGCTGGTTTTGGGCCTGGCTTCAGACATATTTGCTTTATTTTTTCAAGTGGTGTAGACAGTAGTTCTAGGCAATTTTTTTGATGTCAATGTCGATAATAGTGGACACTATACTTTGCAGCAGCGGAAAAAGACAGTGGAAAATTGCCACAATCAGTGGCTTGCCACAGTCAGTGTTTTTTTTTTAAATTGCCACAATCAGTGGTAAATTGCCACAATCAGTGGTTCTGGCACAAAGGCAATGCAGGAGAGATGTTGGCAGGGTCAATGTACTGTACAAGGACAGAAGAACAATTGAACGTTTCTTAGGCAAATGTCGCAAATGCCAGTAGGTTTGCAGTGGTCGACCTCGTTCAGTAAAACAACCAACAACAATAAGGATTTGCAGGAAAGGCTTGAAGAATCGCCAAGAAAATCAACGTGCCGTCTTTCGCAAGAAGTTGGCATCTCCGGGTGATCACTTTTGAGAATCCTCAATGATGATCTACAGCTTATCTTTGCAAAATTCAAATCCTACTAAGATAAACTGATGACAATGAGACAAACCACTTGCGTTATGTTAGAATGTGAGTCTTGAAAGCAACCCAGGCTGGTTGGGTGATTTTCTTCAGTGATAAAGCTCAAAATACTTACGTGAATAAGCGGAATATGCGGTATTGGTCTCAGGCTCAGCCCAATTAGCATACCCATAGCACACACAGCCAAGAGAAAGTGACTGTGTGGTGTGGCTTACGTACAAATTGCATCATGGGATCATACTTTTTGAGGACGAAAATGAGAATCAACGTTCACGTTGGAGCGGTTTTTCGCCAGAAAGTTGCTTGAACGACGCTAATACTGCTTCAACGTCTACCACAAATCGAGGACGTAATTTCTCACAATTCTGCTAAAGTTTGGTGATAAAAGTTTCACAGGATTGCATTTGAGAGGAAAATGAGATCAAAAACAAAATAGGGCGTTTTTGGACCACCCCGTAAATACGGCTGACCTGTTAAATATCTCACATGTTTTTTTGAATGAAGAAAAGGAAGCAGTTACTCTTGTAGCTAATATGGAAGACAGCATGCGAGGTATTTTGTATAAAGCTCTCAAACAAAATTTGGGTAGGTTCTGCAAAAATTGCGCACCAAATAATTCAAGATAGTGGAACGTATATCAAATTGGTGGTCATTAGTTCTCATGATTTCCGCACGTGCTCCCATAT
>Ga0210059_1011344_pt1 | contig 13644 bp, 9 predicted proteins | sample Ectturendosymbi2_FD_188042 | JGI IMG/M metagenome (GOLD analysis project Ga0210059, IMG submission 188042) | Ecteinascidia turbinata endosymbiont from Florida, USA - Sample 2 (SPAdes) (version 2) | ecosystem: Host-associated > Tunicates > Ascidians > Unclassified | place: Key West, Florida...
AAACTTATTTTGTTCGTGGTTAACCTTTAGTACAAGTTAGCTGTGTTTAGCTAATGAATCGAAGCTTGTCTTGGTAGTTTAGCTGTTTAGCAGCGCGTTTAGTTGTTTCTGTTGTATTTTCAGAAACCATGTTTGACAATAAATCGCTGCTGAAGTTCGCTACTTATTGGGTTTGTGACAACAGAGGTTGTGCAGGTTGCCTTCCGTTTGCGATTGCTGCAGGGAACAAGAGACTACAGTTCAGTTGGTGCGCGGATTTCGTAAGGTTCAGGTTCTAAGCGAAAGATTGTCAGAGGCGCGTTTCTCAGATACGTCTTAATCGTTAAGGCTTACTCAGAACTAAGTGCAAAGCTATATCCACCGCAGTGGCGAGTTTTCATAATTCATCTGCTCAAGTTTTACGACTGCGTGGTGTTCTAATTTTAGTAAGTTCTTATGCTGTCCGATGTCGTGTTAAGATACAGTGAAACAGTTTTGCGAGAGTGTCTAACCTTCTTGAGTTTTCATCGCTAATGTTGATCTGAGCGTAGATTGTTATTAATTCTGACTTGTTTGTAGAAAATGGTTGCAAAAATGGATATTACGCAGTTTATGAAAAGCATTTCTGATGACAGCCTATGTGTAGAAAACAATTCGGACAAACGATTTCAGAAGTGAGTTCTGTTCAACCAGCACAGACTAATGAGAGAACCGCAAACGTAGTTGTTGATATATAATTTGTGGCAAACTGGTATAGCCTACAGCTCCACTCGAAAAAGATTTCAAAATAGATGCGAATGGAGCACGTGCTTTCACGGGAAATTTTCTTTGTGGTGTAGAAACAGGAAAGGTTTTGTGAACGTCCATTTGCATTGCAACGTCAGCAACCTAAAAATGATAAGCAAAATGTCGACGTTGCCCCCTTGGAAAAATTTATGCGGCCGCCCATGGCTACTTTAACCCTTTCAGCAAGCTTTCACGTATGGGCAAATCGAGCTAAGCTAATCATGTACGAAATTGAAAAGTTAACAAAACGGATTCGGACGACACAATTGTTCTTGAATATTACTCTTCACTACACAGCTGTTCAAAGATGGAACGAATCTACACATTGTTCTGTTCATTTACATTGCTTATTCTTGATTCTTGAATGTTCAATGTAATCAATAGTTCAAAAATGAACAATTTAAAAACTATTAAAAATTTTCAAGGACGCCGGCAAACATTCAAGGAGAACAAGATGTTTTTCAAGGATCAAGGACGCAACAAGTTTTGACAGCAAATTCAAGGACAATTCTTGGCGCCCAAGGACGTCTGGCAGCCTTAGGCTGGGTAATAATGTAATAGCGCATAATCCGGCGCGTAGCAAAAGAGCCGCTGTGAACGAAAAAAAGGAAACTGCTCACACCTTGAATGCTACAACCGACATTTTCACATGAGAAAAACAATAAAATATAAGCAATTGCGCTAAGGTTTCAAGTAATTGAAATCTAGTCACCAGCTGTTGAAGTATAACTGCATAAACTTCTCAATCAAAAAAAGACGTTTTTACGTTGCAAAATCATCCCGCGGGCCGGATTCAACCATGCAACGGGCCGGTTTTGGCCCGCGGGCCGTATGTTTGACACCCCTGGTTTACGACCTCGCAGAGTCTTGCATGTGTTCCTTTTCCGAGTAGTGTCGCGAGCGAGTTGTTGTCTGACTGACCCATCGACCGTTTTCTGCGATATGTTTGTCTCTTCATCGTGGCAACGACAAGTCGCCGTTTGTGCAAATGGTCGGCAAATGTTGCCGTTATGCGTTATTAAATGCGACGCAAGAGTCGAGGGCAATAAATTGTTCAGTGTCACCTCTGTATCCCTTGCCTGCTTCGTGTCTCAAGCAGCCGCGAGCCTGAGTAATGCATTCGCCCTCTCATAGGACTGAGTGAATCAGATTCACCGACTGAGCTCACATGTTTGCAGAGCGAGACACGTCAACACCCGTAATGAGAAAACGTAATGAGACTTGACTACCAAATATTACTGAAATCACCCCCCTTAAGCTTACTGGCTGGATCCACCCCTGCTTCAAAATGATGCTCAGATTCATAAGAGTTGACAACGAAAATACTCGTGCAGAACGTGCGCAAACAGACAAAGCTGCACCAATGCGAGACATCCGGGTAATGCTGAATAGAAATTTGGAGAGAGCCTACAAGCCACATGAATGTATCACGATCGACGAACAATTCTATCCATTTGGAGGTCATACTAAATTCACACGGCATATACCATCTAAACTGGCTAAATAAGGCATAAAGGTTTTCTGGGCTTGTGATGCATGAAACGCCTTTCCACTACAAGGTCAGCTCTATACGGGAAAACCGATAGATGGTCCCCGGCAAGTGAATGTTGGTGAGCGAAGAGTTCTGGATCTGGTCAGTTTGTATAAAAGCTCTGGAAGAAATGTCACCACCGATAACTTTTTCACAAGTTCAGAACTGGCTATGGTATTGAACAGCCGGAACATGACGTAAGTTGGCACCGTCAGAAAAAAACAAAAGGTTCCTCCCGAGCAACATGCAACCTGCCAAGGAAAGACCTGTTTACTCGGCCAATTTCGCCAACCATCGTGATGCAACAGTCTGTTCAAATGAACAGATCAGTAATACTTCTATCATCTTATGCACATGTCGGTAGAAATCGATGCAACAGAAACAGCTAAACCAGAGATAATCAAGTACTACGACAAAACCAAAGCGGGGTAATTGTTATGGTAAAAATGTTGGGTGAGTACGCCGTGAAACGGCGAACATTGCGTTGACCTCTTGCATTTTTTACAATATGATTGACGTCACTGTCTTAGCATCCCACATCATCTGCAAGGAACACAACCCACGATTCAAGACAAAAAAAACAACGAAGAAAGTTCCTGGAAGATCTTGCCAAACAGTTATGTATGCCTTTCATTGAAGCTCGCAATATTAAGCGCATTGTGATGAGAAACCATTCCCTTCGAGGTGCAGAACAAATGATGCTTGAACGACGGATTGTGTCGCCACAAGACGCAGCAGCTGCCTCTACCATGCATCGTGGTAGTCATGGATCTACCCCGATCGTTGGAAGTTGTTATTTTTCAGAGACCAGAACCGGAAACAATGGAAGGCGAGGAAAAGCTGCGCTGTTGTATGCAGCCTGTTTGCACCGAACATTCAGTATCAAAGACAACGTGCAATATTTGTGAAAATAACTGAAAGCACAAAAGAAGAATAGGAAATGCAGCTTTATTGCAACGAGCATTCAGCATCAACGATAACGTTATGACCTATTATTTGTGACAATTACTAATATTTGAAAGAAAGACATAGAAAAATGTCAGGGAAAATGCAATGCTGCATCATTTCTCACTGACAATACCCGCAGTGAGAAAGTAGCTTGTTTCAATGAAAAAATAAAATTACTAGTCAAAAATCAATTGCTTTCAAGTGCTGTTTTCATACACACCATAGGTGAAGGAGCAATTGTACCTATGCGGCCTTTTGTGGGTGAAAATAAATCTGTCCCCCCCCGCACTAACGGATAAAAATTTTTTTTGGAACTTTGTATATATATTCTAACCTAAAAATGTGGAGATGTCACAAAGTTTGAGCTCGCTACGATTTCTCACAAAAACGCTATCGCAATTTAAAAACGCAAAAGTTACAATTGTACCTACGCGGCCTGACGAGGGTTAAACAAATAATGAAAATAAAAAAGTGACAATAACTAATTAATTAGGTACTAAAGAAAAAACAAAGCAAAGCAGAAAAAGACTATGGAGTGTGCTTTCATGCTGAAAAGAATGGAATGTGCACAGGGAAGAAAAAATTCGAAAAAGTAAATTTACATAAACAATGCATAGAATTACAAAATACCTGAATTTACAGAAGTTTGTTCTGGACAAGTGTAATGTTGTGAAAGTTCATAATTGTGCATCTTTTTGATGTAGATGGTGTTTCTTGCGATGTGCCCAGGAAAGTAAAAAGTGAGACAGCAAAGCGCACTTCATCTTTGCTTTGCTGCTTCAGACAGTGCGCACTTGCTCATAACTCCGACGTGTGCATCAGAATTGAACCCAAGTGCACAGACAGCAGTGCTGCCACACGTTTCTTACCAATAATCATTGAATTCACTAAAATTTTGATTCGAAAGGAAAGAACTAGATTTTAAATTTTTCGCTTGAATTTAACAGTTTAGCTTAAAATATTTATATCGCCCAAAAACGTCAACAGCATTTGCGGTTTGTTGAAATGTCAGGGGTGGTCAACTTGCAGCTCGCGCGAGCCGCATGCGACTCTTTACCCAATTTCATGAAGCTCTTACTCAATTACCACAAGTTGCGCTAAATTACATGCATAACATTAAATTGCGTGTTAAGCACTGCCGTTGTCATTTTGGTGTGTGATATTTGCAATAAACCTAGCTGAGCAAAGATATGTGTATGAGTGAGGAAGAGATGAGGTGATGTGTGACCATGCGTATGATGTGGTTCTTTGCGGTAACCCAGTAAGAAATGTTGCTCTTGGTTTCTGGCTGGTTGTCCACCTCTGAAATATATCATGTTGAACCCTGGAAAATCTTACACCAACAATCTTCAGGCTTCTCTCGTATGAGCTGAAACCGTATAACTCGCGGAGTTATTCAGATCAATCCAATCAGTTGTTTCTGCTGCAGTGCTCCTGCAAAGAAAAAGGATTAGGACATTAACAACATTGCAGCAATGACGAACACAGAAGTGAAAGCAATTCACGTTTCAAAATTTTGTTTGTTCTGCTGGTGGAAATCTTCACCTAGATTCACGTATTGTATAGGCCTTATATTTAATTTGCATCCGACTCACCGTCCATACCACAAGGGCAGTGGTGGATTAAGGGGGGTGCTGACTGGGCTACAGTCAGGGACCCCCAACATTAGGGGGTCTCCGACCCCTAAGTTGGTAGAAAAGTGTAATACTTGTAATATGTGAACAATACACAATACGGTGTAAAAGATACCACCGCCATTTGGATCTAATAAGTACGCGCTCTGTGCTCACTCTTTGAAATTGCCTCGTTGAAATAAAAGTAGTTGATCCTTTAGCGTGTGATCTGGCTGACCCTCACTAACAAGTTAGTACTCCAAGAACTAAAAAATTAAGGTATTTCATTCACTTTTCTTTTTATGGTTTCCGATGCGCATGCGATATCCACGTCATTTGAACATCGGTCCTGCAGACAGCCACGAAGAAAGTTGTGAACTTGTTAAGTGGTGTCAAGTCTCTCAACAATGTTGAGAGTAGTTAGATTTTAGCTTAGGATAATAAATCATGGTGCTATAAGGCAAGACTTCCGGAGTTAGTATACACGCCACGTTTATATCCTCGTGCACTTTCATGTGTTTGTGTGTTCTTTATTACTGCTATGCGTGTTTGAAGTCCAGCGCGTTGCGTGTGGGAGTGAAGACCTTACACTATACACAATGTCGACCGGTAGTTTAATACCAATTCTGGTCAGGCACGTAACCAGGGGGGAAATGGGGGCAGTTTCCCCTCCAATTCCGAAAATTGATTTAAAATTTTTCAGGTCAAATAAAGCTTTTGACGTGAAAGCCGAAAAAAATATACAGTGCAAATCAAAGCAACAGCTTGAGGAATTTATCCTACTTCAGCTTTTAGTCGAACCTGATCAAAGCAATATGGTTTTCCAATTGCCCATGGTTAATTAAATTTTGTTTGTTGTGTAAATGGTGCAGAATTCATAACCTGTCTGACATTTACCTCAGGTTTAAACTCCGTGTGGAAGTGGCGATAATGAAAGACAACTTGTATCTAAGTGCTTGCTATCGCTAACCGAAAGTAAAACAAGGAGTAAAACTTTTCGCCGCTGTTTCTGGCGCACCAGCTTGCTGTATCCCACCTGAAGGTGATGTAGACTTCATTTCAAGACCATCGCAAAATTTCTGTCTGATAACTCTGGAATGTTAGAGATACAGTGACTTACCCTTGTCTGCAGCATCACCCGCAGCCTCAACAATTTAAGGTTTCTCTCTAAGATAACACTGGCATGCTAAAATTGTTGTATAACTTACCCTTGTCTGCAGCATCAGCCGCAGCCTTAAATTTGAGGTTTAAATAAACATCGAAGATATTTGTTTTTTTACAGTTTTAAAACTAAATTCGTGAACAGGGTGGTGATAGACGTTTTATGTACCTTCAAGCTCAAACGTGGGCCATGAAGCAATCTTGTTTTACAGTTTTTATTTTCTTACGCATTTACAGTAGGCCATAGACACTTTTCAACATCTAAGCCAGGGGTAGGGAACCTATTTATTGCCATGGACCGCACATGTTGTGGAATGGTGCCGGCGAGCAGCAAAATAATTAATTTCATCTCATAACTGTACCTTTGTCTTCCTGAGAAAAATAAGGAGAGAAAACTATGAGAAGGAGCGAGAGATCCTTAATTGTTTTGATTAAGTACCTGCTTATCACAGAGTTTCGTTCTAACTCAATGGTGTGTTCTGTACAGGATAACGCAATTTTTGGTGCGGGTCATATTAAATGTTCACGCAGGCCACATTTGGCCCGCGGGCCTCATTTTTTCCAACCCTGGTTGTGACGGTTCAATCGCAATTTTGCTACCCTATCCTACAGTAATTTTGAAATCATTCAGCTGCAATGGATAGAGTCAGCAACAAAATTTAACGTATAAGAGCAGAGTTGATGATGGCTACTTCGTAAGCGAAATACAGTGTATAGGCTACTCTGTAAGATCTGATGTGTATTTTTTTACTGGGAAAGGATTCCTTTTGGTGGCAGTGTAAGTAGTAACATGCTTTTTATTTTGCAAGTGCTGAGGACAATGACACTGCCATCACTTACAGATAGCTTGCAATCTGTTTACTCGATAAAGTGCATGTGACTAAAACGAAAATAAAGTGAATCATTTCTCAGTCGATTACATTTTCATATTCAGACATTAATGGCTTTAAAAATGCTTCAACCTTTTACACCAGAATGGTTGGATTAACGGTTACCAAATTATTTTTAGCGCGACACAAACTTGAGTTTCGTGAACATCTCGCGTCCCAAGCCTCAAACAACGCATGAAAAACATGATTGTATGGATAATTTTTGGCAGTTTAAGTTGCTCAGTTCGTTTTTAATGGCAGTAATATGTTCTTCTCTTACCTGCGATACAGATAGACAAAAACAAGCTGTGGTAACATTGACATTGTATAACTCCGGTTGGGATCGCCTTGCCGTGACACAGTTTTTGACCCTTTGCCACCCTCGTTTGAGTCTCGAGCTCGACCCATACTTTGGGGAACTACTGGGCTAGATGGAACCACCGGGCTAGATAAACTAACCAACCGTTGTGTTAAGCTGCAGCGCCAAGTGTTTCTTAACTTTAGTGAAGAGCTGTGGCGATAATCAAGTGTGGCTTCGTTTTCGCAACTACACGACTATTTTCACACTTTATGTAGATCGAGTAGATCGAACGTATGCAAGTTTGTTCAGAGGACTTGTGTTGTGTAACGTTTTCCAATTGACAGTATTGGCTTTATCATTTTTGCAAATTATATTGTTAACTCCAAATACAGTAGCTAGTCAAATACCTGAACGTTTTTGGGAAGCAAGCTTAGTGCAAGTAGTGTACAAAAATGCTACCGCAGTCGCATTTCATAGCGTTGAAAAAAACAAATATTTTCAAACGCTTTGAGGGACTTTGCCTTTGCGCTATCAGCTGCATACGTCAACCAGTCGCTCAAGAACTGGACAAGATCCACGTCTTATATGTGCGCAAGTTTTGTAAACTTGCTTCGAGTGTCAGGATCTCCAAACTACCACCCGCACGTCCAATCCGGCCCGAGAAATCATTTTGTCATTAATAAAAAACAGCATTGTGCGAAACATTTGTTGATTCGGTAAAATGTAAATACCCTGTCTCAGAGCAAAGTTGTCACTCGGCTTCGATTGAACGTATGTTGGTGGACATTGGAAGAGTGTAAATACAAGAAGCGCAATCGTGATGGCGGCCACGATGATTTCTTGCTCACGTGGAATATTGACTGCACAAAGCATGCTGCAGATTTTGCATTAAAGCATCGAGATTGTCACAGGCGTTATTGCGAGAAGATTTTGCAAGCAAAAGGTGGCTTTCATCCAAAGTACAAGCTTGGAATTTTACTAAATCTTAACGTAATTACTCAGTAAAAAGCACAAGAAAAATGGACGTTTAATGGATGATGCTTTAAAAACAAGGGTTATTGAATATTTCAATGTTGAGACTTGGTTGTTGTTTGCCCACCCCCTATCAAAATTTCTGGCTACGCGCCTGATTCCGGTAGGCCTACTATTTACTTCCAAGGTGCAAATTTGGACATTTTGGCACATACTACTTTCATGTGAATCGCCAATTATTTCGTACAATCCTTGATAACTGACTTAAAACAGAATCAACGCAATAATAAAAAGAAAAGTCGGCAGATATCGCGTTTCTTAAAACGTTAATTGATAATAAGAACTAAACCGTTTCAAGCACGTCTTAGTTCTGTTTACATTTCGTTCAAGTAACTCCAGGATTGCTCACGCTAAACTCAATGACTCATTCGATTTGCGACTTTAGCAAGTCGTAAGATGTGCTTTTAGTTACGAATTTTGTTGAGTGCCATTTTATATTCTAAGTGCATTAGAAAAATAAAAACTATTCAGTAGTGTCATATCTTATGAATGAACGTAAAACCACACGTAATAAGTGAAAGTGAGTTTCACAACAGTTATTGATACGTGAGTGCATACTCTTACGTGCTGCCATAGCCTGTACTATAAAATCACACAACAGAAAAAGTGAATGCCGGCATTAAAAATTCCAGACGAGTTTCCAGTATGAGTTTGTTCCTTCACATTGGCACTTACAGCGCTTGCACTCACGCCTACATCCCTGTATCCACGATGCTTCAGGACAACGTGAAGCAGCTGAGCAAATTGCTGCTGACAGGTTACCAGTTTTCCAGCGTAAGGATACCGATAGAATATGGTGGTCGTGTTACGGGGTGCTCGATTAGCTGTTTTGTAACAGCTGGAATGTGGCCTCGGTCTGGATACCGGGGTGGTAGCGTAAGTGAATCAAAAGGTGATGCATCAGAGTATAGGGAAGACCGCGTTAAAGTGGTCGTGATCGCGGGGGTGGTTGTCGACGGGGTGCTACTGTACAATATAATATTCGAAACATTCCACCGGTGTTTTGTAAACATTTATCGATATGGTTTCAAAGTCTCCAGCAAGAAATGGAGACTTGAAATCAATGAGTTTCGTTCATACTGTGACGTAAATATTAGATAACGATTCGTTTCTTGATCAAGATTTTTTTGTTTCAATACTACACATACTTCAGTTCGTTTATTTATTTTTTTCTTATTAACGACAGTTTTGTATATATAGAAAGGGCCCCTTTGTAAGTTTCAGCCAGGGGCCCCACACAACCTTAATCCGCCCCTGCACAAGGGTACTCAAATAACGCAATAAGGTTCTGTGATGGTGCACGACCAGATCAAATACGAGATGATAAACAAGGTTGCCAGATGAAAATTTCAATAAAAGCCATAAAGTGCTAAAGAGAGAACAGAAAAAGGTCAAACCGATTGCGTTAAGGCCAGAAAATAGCCAAACTTTCTTTGTGGCATTGCTATTCCTTTGTCACAAAGAAACATCCAAATTACAAGAACAGCATCAGAAATTTTCTTCGAAATTGAGATTAAATCTTGCTTGGCCTTGTACTGGAGCTCATCATTTAAGCTTCTCTGACTTCTCATGGTTTGTGGAAATGCACACTTTGGGTACAAAAGTTTTCACACTGATCCATGGATAGATTTTTGCACGTATGCGGAAGTCGTCGCCCATTCACTCCTGTACTTATGACCAGAATATACGAACGCTTCCACTTACTCGATGTTATTGTTGCATTCTATCGCAGAAACGCAGACCTGTGTGCAAGCGTTGGGCCACTTGTGCTTACAATACACTACACAGTGCACACTTTTCCAGGGATTACGCAATAAATTTATTTCGAATTTCGCATCACTCAAACCTTACTAATATCAGAACGTGGGCGTCGATCTTATATAACATTTATTACGAAAAATGCGCAAACGTTTTGCCGAAAAAAAGAAATGGTAACACTATCTTTCTTTAGAGGAAACTTTCTCAGTGTAAAAAGGCCAAAAATGCCAAAAAAGGCCAAACGAAGTTTATCAAGGTCAACCAACTTGAGATGAAGCCAAATAAAGAACAAAAAGCCAGCTACAACTTTTTAGGCCAAACAACTTGAAGCCTAAAAAAAGAGGCCAATTTGGTAACCCTGATGACAGGCCCGTTTAGCCACGAGGTCCATTCGGGTGCAGTACTCCCGCAAATTTTTGTGCTCCACCAAGTTTTGTTCCCAGAAAAATTTGTTTTAAACAAATATCAAAAACAAAAAAAATTGGCCCCCTAGACCTGGCTATGGGCATACCTGATGATAAACACAGACAAGACAAGGAAATGCCGAAGACTGAAACAACGCACCCCCCATAACCTGAAAATATCAATTGTTTACAAACGCATTGGCTGGAAAGTAAAAGAAAATCGATCTTCTTCAAACACACACGTCTACTTCATCAAAAATCAATAGATTGCAGTGAAAAAACACTATCATACTTGGTCAGTCCAAAAATCGCTAAAACCAGTGAAAAATGACCAGCAGTGGCACCAGTGATAAACAGTGATGCTAGAGTGTGCGCGGGGCGGGTTGACCAGCATCTGCAGGGCGGGTGCAGAACCCGTAGAGCTCTACGTGCCGTTGCTGGGGAGGGTGGGGTGAGGGTTAAGAAATTATTTCTGCGGGTAACTGGGTGATCACCCAGTGCATGTGAGAGTGGCATGAGCAAGAAATTCAATGCTACACAGAGCTTGCCGCACAAGGGTGTTGCATCATTCTCCATTGGTGGCGAGACCACAGATTAAAGTAACCAGCAATCATCTGCTACAGTCCTCGGCGGGTTGAAATTTTTGTCCGCTCCCGCCCCGCACGATTTTGAGAAATCTTGCCCGCTCCCGCCCCGCACCCGCACACTTCCAACCTGCACCCGACCCCCCCCGCAGGCCATCCCAAACCGCGCCCGCCCCGCACTTTTTCGGTCTCAAACCCGCAACTTTCCGAAAACTACTAAAAACTCATAACTAGGTCAAGATTTCTTGCAATAAAATCGTGAGAAATATGCATTCATTTTTAACAAAGGTTGCAGTAAAAAGTGGCATTTATGCAAAAGCATTTTACACGACAGTTATTCACTCAAGCGATTTATTTACATATATTGCTGAATGTCGCGAAACATTATCTAATGAAAAATGACTACCATTTGCCAACAGTTTGCGTATCATGCTGAGACTTCGCTCCACACTGCATGAAGTTGCTTGGCAATTTCACAATTTGGCCTACAGTTCTAGACTGATGTTTGGCCGGATCATTGCTACAATTACTTTTAGGTCACTACTCAGTTCAAACCGGTTATCAAAGAGAGCATAACTATACTGAAATAGGTCTAAAGCATGTTTTTTTAAATAACACTTTCACATTTTGCGCGATTGGCCTAATTGATGAAATTTGCATGTAAAAAAGAAAAAAGTTGCAATATAGAATTCCTGCAACCAGCTTAAAATATCGTACTATTTAAATTCTGCGTGTTTCAGAAGCCGTTGGAAGCTGTAAAAACAGTTGCAAAAACTTGCCCTACTCATAACGTCTGAAGACAAGTCTAACAAGCAGCAAAATCAAACCGGTCATTCTTTTCATTTCGTTGAAAAATCCTGTTTCATTTCGTTGAAAAAAAATTTCATTGAAAAATCCGGACCGATCCTTATCCGGTAGACCTGTCCAAATATTTGTTCCAATCCGGTTTATATCCGAAAAAATCTGTGATTATGCATTTTTCTGCAGTGATAAACGCAGTTTGGATATCCATATCTGATCCGGTTGAGTTTTTCAAAATCCAGCCCAATCCGGATCCGGTTCTAAATTGCAGAATCCGGTTGGATGACGATCCGGAAACCGGATCATGTTCAACACTGGCGTCTAGTACATCGACCTGCCATGGGACGAGCTGATCGTGATCACTGAAGTCAAACAAGCACAGGGTTTCCAGTGGACTTAAGCAGCTGGTACTGGTAAAAATGATCTTACACATTCAGAAACAATGAATTTGGCGGCAGTAGCTATACAATCTCAAGTGGATTTTTACAAAAATTCATGAACCAAACACTGGTCTAAATCTTGTACAAAAATCCACCAAATTTTCCGCCAAAATATTTCGAAAAATAGCCAAAAGGTCCGCTACCCGCCAAACGCAAATTTTACCCGCTGTTGAGTTCGTTTTTGCTCCTCAACATGAAACGACTTGTGATCCTGAAATAACAACAAAAGAAGACGCTGATTACCGAAGAAAACTAATTGAAGAAAACAATTAAGAAGTTTACTGAAGAATTCAGGACAAGCCAAACGAAACTGAACACTGAAGACATTATTTATTGTAGACGCATTTACTGTATAATAATGTTAGGAGAGAGTAACCAAAAACCTTATAACATAACACTGAAAAACGTAGTCCAAACCATGATAAAAATTGTAATCGAAATTATTAATGATTTCGAATGGCTTTCATTCCTAGAAAAGTGACGTCACAGACGCCCGATTGCGCTAGACGTACGCGCTCAATGTGTGACCTCGTGACTGGAATCAAGCAATGAAAATACATGATAAAATTGATATGTACCTGTGTCGCTGCTCAGTTCAATCGAGCAGTGGGCATACCAAGCTTTTCCATTAAACCAGTAGTGGGCTTACCAACCTGGAATAACCCAATTGCAGGATGGATAGTTGGCAGACGAGTGGGGTTTGGTAAATTCGTGAACCAGAATACACTTTTAGCTGGCTACTATCCTAGAACGGCTAGATAGACTACCGGAATCACCGAAGTTATAGCCAATTGCTTAAGCAGGTTGTAGTGCAGTGCTTTTCAAACTTTTTTCGTCATGGCACACTAATAACTTCTGGATTTGGCCGGGGCACACCTATTTTATCATGGCGAAAACCTACTGCTACATGAACCAAACCTTTTATGAGCTTTTTGTCAAAGCATGAAATTTGCGCGGCACACTTCATTCTCTTTCGAGGCACACTAATGTGCCGCGGCACACAGTTTGGGAAACCCTGTTGTAGTGTGACTGCTTAACAATAAGGGTTACTCTCTCTCACTCTCTATGATATAATAGAACTGCGCATTAACCCTTGATTACTCGAAATAAAGTTTGTATATGTTAAAGTATATTATAAACCTCTGTCGTAAGGTATATCGCAGTGTCTAAACTTATACTAACAAAAGCATGAGTGAATACAATTTTGTTGTGATAAACTGAGCGATGTCGAGCTACACCGGCGGGTCGAGGTTTCTTAATTGTTAACTTGGGCGTGCCATGGACATTCCTATGGACCAGTGCGCTTGCGGAATTGTCCTAAATGTGTAGTGGTCTTCTTCTTTAGAAGAGGACTGCCACACCGCCAACAAAATCATCTTCTTTAGAAGAGGACTGCCACACAGCCAACAAAATCATCTTCTTTAGAAGAGGACTGCC
>Ga0210059_1011345_pt1 | contig 13643 bp, 8 predicted proteins | sample Ectturendosymbi2_FD_188042 | JGI IMG/M metagenome (GOLD analysis project Ga0210059, IMG submission 188042) | Ecteinascidia turbinata endosymbiont from Florida, USA - Sample 2 (SPAdes) (version 2) | ecosystem: Host-associated > Tunicates > Ascidians > Unclassified | place: Key West, Florida...
CCCTTTTAATATGAACTCGTTTTCTGTCTTTACTGTTTCATTTGTGTGTATGTGTGTCATTTTTTTTCTGTGTTTTTGCGTTGCCAATGAGCTCTTCAGGCCTTGGCCTGCCTTCATTGGCTGTTTGTCAATAAATTCAATTCAATTATAACGGGTGACATTGCTCTCTTTCACTGGCAAATATGACTGTACATTACAGTACATCCTAGAGCCGATTGTTGGTGTACCAAGTAAGGCAGAACCTTTTCGTAGATTCATTTATGACATAATTTGGATAACCGCATTAAAAACATCTAATGGACGCATTCCACAGGTACCCCATTCACTTCAGCATAGTTGCCCACAGTGGCTTGGAACTAACGTGTCGCCAATTCTGCGCAGCTGACCAGGCGCACGATGTACAATTCCTCGACGTTAATCATTGTGTAATCACTGAAGATAATTTTGGATTTGTCACTATAGACTTTGCCAAGCCCACAGCGGAACGAAGGCAGTTCATTAACAGTAAATCACACCACCCACACACGACATTTAAGTCAATCTTACTCATAGAGACAATAAGATTGAGGCGACTCACCATAAAGAAGAAGATTACGTCGCCAACCTAAGAAAATGCTATCAGCTGAAAATCTTCTTTGGTCATGACAAATGACCTGATGGCAATAGCATCACAATGGGCAGAAAGACTGTGTCCCCCAAAATGTGACAGGAAATATGAGCCACAAGTTTGGGCTACTTAATTTCCCCACCTACTATATCATAGAACGAATGAAACTTAAACACGAAGGCAATGATTACCTGCAAATGACCCACCAAAAACTTACCAACTACAAACACCTTTGGTACACGAAAAACGGAAGTGCTGAATAGCCTTATAATAAATATCACGGCCAAAGCAAACGATACAACTGACATCTTGCAAACGTTTCGATAACTACTGTTATCATCCTCAGTGCATAGCAAAAGAGACCTTGCTTTAAATAAGACAAAAAACAAACCGAAGGGCCTTGCAAGCACCGTTCACTTTATCACTGCCATGGAAATCGCAACAAATCCATGGTCCCAACTGTTTCACATATCCGGGCAAATAATAAAACTTTCTCTTCCAAACGAAACCTGAAATGTGCAAACTATGGTATTTATGTGGCGACTTGTGTGATAATCAGCAGTATGTTGGCCAAACATAAAAGAAATTTTCCAGATGCTCAGCACACCGACGTTCTTGGAACAAATCAAATGATACGGATGATAGCGTCCATCACAATGGCCTTATCGCGACAAAATTGTATACAGTGTTTCATGGCATACAAAATAAACCACCTATTTAAGACTCGTACACTGCTACCTTTGTAGAACAACCAGTTTTGAATCTCTGCCAACCTGTGAAAATGAACAATTTAACAAATTAAACGCAAAGAATAACATTGAAAGCATGATCCTCATATGAAATAATTCTTGCACCACCTTTTTGCCAATTTTCAATGTTCAAGCTCATGCGGTGCCTCGTACATCGGGCAAACATAACGCAATTTCAATGTTCATTTTTTGACTTTTTTGCTATTCCACTTGGCTCAATTGTTTGATTCCCCTTCTTTCCTTACATCTAGTTTCTTATTGACCAACATTTTTACCACCCTTTCAATCGTTTATCACTTAGAGGCCCTCTGGAGTACTTCAGTCAACCTTATGACACCACGTTTATATGCTTATCCAGGTTTTTTTGAGGTGTTTTAGGCACCCGATTCGGGTCCCTAGAATCGAAAATCGGGTCCTTAGAATCAGAGAAATCTGGTCCCTACAGGACCATACCGGGTACCTAACATTTTCCTCAAAAAAAACTGTGCTTATTTAGACGACCGTCGGGTTTGGTTGCGTCACCGCTGCATTGCTCGCAGCTATGTGATTTTGTAGATATGTTTTCATTGCTCTGTAATTGGCGTCATAAAGTTTTCCGGCTTTAGTGAAAGTAGCTTTATGAGAATGTTTTATTTTCCAGTTTTTGCTTGTCACAGTTCATATTTTGATTTATCCATTTGAGTCTAGAACCTGCTTTCTCTGCTCTTGCTTTAGCCTTTCAGCATTTCACCTGAAAGTTGTTGCTTGCAAATTCGAGATCTATGGATGCGTATACTTACGTGTAATCGATTTCCTATTAAATATTTGCTGATTGGTTCGACCTCGTTACCTTTGCGGAGATAATTTCTTACCTCGAAATGTTGCAGCAAACATAGTTTTACTTGTAAGCTCAAACTAGGTTTTTGCAATAAAGGAAAAAAATTAACGCGATATTAGAAGAAGATTGCAGTTTGCAGAAAATTGTTTCTGGCTGATATACACCAGCTACCACAATACCATGTTCTTTTACGGAGTTTACCCTATGATTGTCAAAACCGCTTGCAATTTACAAGTTACGGTAGATGTCCTTTGGTGCTTTTTCCAGTTGAAATCTGGACGCGTCTCGAAATAATGCGTTGCTGGGAGCCAAAGTTCGAAACAAAGTTACAACAGAGAAACCGTATCCGTAAATTGTCTACTCATAACACCAACCACTACGACTTTCGAAGTGAACTTTATGAATAGTGGATTTTATTTGATGAGATTTTCCGGCTCACATTTTAACAAACCTGAAATCCATCTTGGGCTGACCGAACTGTAGCTGAACTTGCTGCTAAAGATATCATCAAAAGCGAACTTTGGCCTTTCATCGTTTGCCTTTGCAGGACTGGACTTTTTGGACAGTTCTTTTTCTTTTCGCTCACCTTTGAAGTAAAATATAGGCTTTATCAAAGTATCTTTCATTTTTCTTAAAAATGCCTTGACCAAAGTATTCAGCGCATTGTTTGTTCTGCAATGGGGAAATTCGATCCAGCAAATATAGATCTGGGCACACTGTACAGAAACGCAATCTACAAGGGAGGCACGCGCTTGCATTTTGGGTGAAAGCGCCAGGACGGACGGAACTCATGACAAACTGAGGTTGAAGGGAGGTAATACAGTAGATAGTTTTCCGCGTCGGTGGGAGGTTTCATTGTTTCATATTTTTATCAATTCGTAGCAGAGATACAGGTGCAGTTCTATACGACGTTTTATTTCTGCAGACTTGGTATTGGCACCTTGCATGCTCTAACCATCCTTTGGAATTAGATTATGGCCTGGCCTGCACAAGATTCGGTCAGTTGACATCACGATTTTGTTAAATATTGTTTTTTCCACCCTCGGTTTCATCGAATTGAAAATATTCGCAAACAGGTTGGCAACTGGATGTATAGCACGTTCCCCTCATGAAAAACACGATGTAATGACGATACGTTTTGAGAGCTTTACTTTTTCACATTTTAACGTTTTTCCTAAGTTTTTCTTCTCGTTTGTAGTGTGATTGGAAAATCTTTTAATGTGTACGCCCATACTGAAGTGCTTTCGTGCGAATGTCGTAATTTCAATTTAATTTTTATTGGATTTGCGCAAGCGGAACCACATTTATCTGTGGATTTGGAATATTGAAAAATATTACAGAAATTAACCAGGAAGAAAACGTTATAAGAGGTATTCGGATCGGATCACAATTGTCCCAAGAATTTACGGATAATGATCAACGTATGCAATCAGCCGAAGAAAGCAATGACGATTAAATCGAATGTGCAGTATAGTAAAAGTATCGTGATATGAACAGTTTTGTAATTCCCTATATGGCATAGTGCGGAGGTTCCCAACTGTGGCGTCGCGACGCCCTGGTCTGTCGTTTTGAGATTGCAAAAGACGTCGAAAGGGGCAAGCGTACGTTCATCATATTACCAGATCTTAGGATTTTCGAATAACCAGCTCATACTCAATCTACGTACTTGTAAATGACTCTGCAAGAGGTTGCAAGGTTTGTGTGCAGTGAGATAATCGCGAAATTGATTTCAACAATGATGTAACTTTAAGTGCAAAATTCAGTTCGTCTAGGGCAGGTGAGTGAGCTGAAGTTATGGTTGGTAGCTCACAGGCGGATTTGTTTGACTGTGTCGTTTGATTTTATGCTGGATGTAATGCGTCGGGTGTTCAAACAAGTTGGAAAGCACTGGTATAGAGAATAACCTATGTCGATATTGAGATGAAGACCCATTTTTGCAAAACAAATATTTAGAACATGGAATCGGCATAGACTTATCAACTTCAACAAAACTGGAAAAACCTTCAAAAAATGTTCATGTTCATTTCGAGACATTTCGGACTGTTGCATTTTCAATCGGAAGTGAAGCAAGCTTAAGCAAGCAATTCAAAGCTAAAATGCTTTGTGACGTATAAGCGCTGAAAAGCAAACATAAAACTCTTGTTCATATCGAAGGCGCTGAAAGCAGCAGCAAAACTGCCAGCCATCCAGGGTCGGCTCGTCTAGAGGGGCTGCCGGGCTGCAGCCCTCCCTGCAAAATGGAAGGCAAAAGATTCCGCCAAACCGCCAAACTCGCCTTAAGTCTGGATTTAGTTGCAAAATTTCACAACACAATCATTTTCGGTACTTCCGACACCATTTTGCCTCAACGTTTCCTAGGAATCCAACAAAACCAATGTTTCGCTCATTTCCAACAATGCCGCTTATGCGATGACGTTTTCAGCACGCTTGCCGATGAATTTGGCGATTTCGGGGCTGTCTTCGGCACAGCCCTAAAGAAAATAAACCAAACATTTGGCTACAAGAAACATGGTGGTGTATCCGCCTATCGCAAAGCGTTTTTGTTATTTTGACGATGAATCTTAAAATAAAAAACGGAGGAAATATGATCTTGACAGTTTTGTACCACCTGATTTTCTTGGATATTGAATTTTATAATTTAGTTTAACAATGCTTTTACTAGCACTTTGGCGATATTGCCGGCATTGGATTCAACTCTAGTCGCCAATCTCGGGCTGCGAAAATACAGCCCTTCGTTTATCTGCACCAGTAGGCTGAGCTGATGAGCTGCCTAGGGTTGGCGTTTGAAGATGTACGGCAGTAGTTGGTGGATATCATTCTTGGACAACAAAAGGTGTGGCTGATTTAAAACATTAAAATGTGAAAATTTTGAAGCATGAGAAGTCTGGCAAACCTTTCAGCATCAAGTAGACCCTTAATTTTTTGGTAAGGTGAACATTGCAGCTGCAATTTATTCAGGATACAAGCTTTTACTGGAAAAGCATAACAATCCAGTTAAAAAAACAAATTTTGTATAAAATCATAAACTGTTTGAATTTTTTTGGAAAATTTGAACTTCATTTGAAAGAACATGATGAAAGTACCCGCTCAAAGAAAATGGCTGTAGCCTAGGTCTGCTGCCATGACACGGTTTGAATAAAATGCTAAGCTTTGTCATATTAACAATAACACCTCAGTAGTCGAGCGGCATCTTCCAAGCTTAGTATGCGAGTGGTCCTGGGTTCGACTCTCGCCTTTACAGCTTTGGTGGCAGTGGTTATGCGTCATACTTTTGATGGGACCGGTTGGGTTAATTCTTTTGTGTTCGTGTTTAGGGTTTGGGTTCGGTTTCATTAAACTGAAGTGAATATTTTCTATGTATCAATAAGGACAACTGAAAATTACCAGTTTGATAAGCTTAGGACTGCTGGAGTGACTGGAAACGCCATTATAAACAGCCAGGGGCAGGGCGACAATCCTGTATGTTCAACCAGTGATGAAATATCGCTGCCCTCCCGGCCATTTTCACCACGAGCCGCCACTGATCACTACTGCACGTCAGAGCAATATTTACAACTGCAAAATCAGGCTGCGCTGAGGTCTCGTGAAATACGAGCAGTTGAGCATTGAAGGTGTGTGGCTGGACTGGCTGGTGCACACCCTGGTTTGCAAGATCGCATTTTGCTAAACAACACAAGAATTGAGAATGCGTATAAAGTGCGCAAGAAAACGTTTGTTTTATGTGATGTATAGAAGCCCACAGGCCCGTAACCAGGGGGGGCGAAGCTTCCCCTAGAAAAATTGTCGCCTCCCCAGGAACAATGTGTTAGACGTATTTTGAAACTATTGGACATAGTTTAAAAAATTTGTCCCCCTCTTTGAAAACTGTTCCCCCCCCCGGTGTGCCAAGCTGGTTATGGGCCTGGAAGTCCAGCAAACTTTTAGTTTTCCTTTTTCCCTGCTGAGACATTATCAAATGCCTGAATACTGCTGTGTTAAAAACTGCTGTTTTTGAGCTCATGCAACAGTTCTATCATGCTACAAAATTTGGTAATGTAGCCAATGCGGTCAGCGCTTGCGCTGATCAGCCTTGGCAGACAAAATGAAGACAGTTGTTTCGGATAAAGTGAACTATCGCGGAGCACAATCTTTAGCATGCGTAGTGGACGAAAGGTCTGCAAAAAGTGGTGAGATGGTTTCTGGACGCAGACGATAACGGAGATTCCCCCCGAAATCTAAATATTACTTTTTGGCCCATTTGCAATGTTCCTTGAAATTTGCATGCAAATTCATTCCGTGGTATTTGCATTACGTCGACAAATTAACAAGCAAAACGTATGCGAAAACAATTAATCTCCTTTGCGCAGGTAATACAGTTTTGCAAAATATCAAGCTCAAGGGGGTTTTAACCCCAACCCCCTTTGCGCACGCCCTTGCTGAATATAAACTATATAATCTATCAGCCCTCCAAACTAGCATATCGGAGGAAAATACAATCAACGCTACGATACAGCAGTTCATAACTGCAAGAATATCAGGCTGCGCTTTAAAACGGAGTAAAGCACACTCGTCACTGCGTCCGAGCAATTCACAGCTGCAAAATGAGGCTGCGCTGATGTCTTGTCGAATACGAGCAGTGGAGCATAGAAAGTGTGCGGCTGGACCGGCTGTCGCACACCCCGGTTTGCAAGATCGAATCTTGCAAAACTACACTAGAACTGAGAATGCTCATGAAGTATGCAAGAAAACTTCCAATTTTTCATTATGCATGGAAGTCCAGCAAACCTTTAGTTTTCTTTTTCCCTTTGTAAAATATCAAGCTCAAGGGGGGTTGTAACCCCAAACCTCCCCCTTGCGTACACCTTGCTCGCTGACGCCATAACATCCGGGTATTTCACGTCTGATTGTGATTGGAAGATGGCCATATTGTTTCTGGCAGAAGAACCAAGAAAACAACCTGGTCTGAATTTCACCTATCTGCGAAGACGAATTGCACAAAGGTAGGTGTTTTGATATAACACCAACATTTATAGACACTAACGGAATGTTTTTGCTGCTGTTAATAGGGACAAATATTAGTAATAGATGGATTAACTTCTTGATTAAAAATCAGAAACGAGTTGACCTGTATATGGAATTTTGAAGCAAAAGCTGCCTTGGGGTATGTTGTCACAATGTGTGACAACTTACCCCAAGGTTCCGGAGTAGGCTTATACAATGTTTCATTTCATCATTTCACTGAAATAATGACAGGCCCCACGAGAGAAGGGTGCAGCCGGGCCGCCGTCCCTGGACCCACAAGGGTCTAGGGGGCCCCATGAACCTCAAAAGTTCAAAATTGAATTGGGCAATTTGTACACAAGCTCTTTATTGTTATAGTTTTATTTATACAGTCTTGTGCAAATTAATTGACTGTAGTTATTGTTTCAGTCGTTATACAATGGTAATGGTTTATTGTTTCATATGACTCAGCCAACAAGCAGAAGCACCACAAGAGCCATCGCATGCAGTAAACCAACCATTAGCGAACATTAGAGCAAATGAAAACACAATGGCACAAAAGCTGATCAGCGTAAACAAAGAGGGGCGCTGTGTCATATAGGATTAGCGAAAGACCGTGGCGGTCATCTGGTCAACCAACCCCGTTTATCATCTTTTGATAAGTGTTGAGAAACAGCAGTTGGACATCAAATAAGCATAATGAAAGAAAAACAAAAACAAAAAACGAATGAACGCAGAACATGGTGAAGAAAATGTACAGGTGAAAGCACATGCTTATGTACACAAATGAGTGGATCGAATTTAAGTGAAGGATTTTGGTGTGGTTAGAATATTTTTAGCAATATAAAAAAATTAAAAAATAGTAATAAAAAAGTTATAAAAACTAATTAATGAGGTACAAAAGAAAAAAAAGCAAAACAGAAAAAAACTAAAGGTGTACTTATATGCCAAAAAGCATAGAATGTGCACACAGAAAATACGAAAAAGTAAATACACACTTCTCACACAAAAAATAAGCAGAGTTACAGAACACTAGAATACACAGTATTTTGTTCTGGACAAGGGAAATGTTGCTACGTTCATAATTGGGAATTTTTTCCATGTAGGAGGTGTTTCTTAAGTCTCCACTTAAAGGTAAAGGTGGTTGAAAATTTAATATCGTCTGGTATTAATATCATACTTTTGGGCCAATGAATTTAAGAGAACATTTTCCTGAGGAAGAATTAACTCTAGGTAAAAACAGGTTTTTAGAGGTTGCTAGTCTTGTGGAATGATAATGGATTGAGCTGAGTGGAACAAAATATTCATCAAAATGATCTGGAAGCAGTTTGTTATGATAAGAGTGCATGAATTTGCCTACTGAAAAGCTGTATAGTTTGGGAAGGCATAAGATGTTTAAGTGCTGGAAATGTTCTTCCGGTGATCCTGCATTAGTTGGATTTATTATTTTATAGCTTTGTTTTGGAGCTTTATGAGAGGTTGAATGTATCACCATTTCTTTTGGGGTGCGTCTGGGGAAATCTCAACTGTTGCTGTTTCGTTGTTAGTCCAATGCACAAGTACGGCACGTCGTGTCGGAACAGTCGGAAATACGTTTTAGACGTCACATTGGATTTTATTTCCCTCAATAGTGTTACAGAATTAATCCAGTTCTTTCTGCTGTGTGGAGTTGAGTTATACATGTTAGAATTTCTGTGATTTTTAAAGGCAGATATCACGCGTAGGAAGTGGAGTCGCATTATTACGCTTTCGCAACACTAAGACTATTCCCAAACAGCTATTGAAAATTGCAAAAAGTATGCACGGATGACGAGTTTGGATATACAGAAGGATTTGATGCATGCTGGAGTTCACATATGCTCGAAGACAATGCGACGCCACTCACTGGAGGCGCAAAGGCTAAGAAACTGCTGAAAAGCAGCTCCTAACTCAAAAAAATGAAAGAGGAAAGATTAGAACTGACAAAAAACATAAAGATCGGATTGTAGAAAACTGGAAAAAAGTGTTGTTTTCAGACGAAATTGATTTTTTCGTTCAAGGGAAGCACAACAGGTTTGTCAGGATCAGAAAGGATGAGCAGTTACGTCCTGCCCGTTTCAATGAAGTTTGTAAAACATCCAAAAAGATGTTCTGGGGCAGTTTTAGCTTTTGTGGAACAGGTTTACTTATGCCAATTGAGGGTATGACGCGTTCAGACAAATGCATTGGCATAATTGAAAGAAAAGTCATTACAGTTATGAGAAGGGCATTTCCTGAAAGTGAAGGCGATTTTCAGGAAAACCCAAATTGCATGTGTTAGATTGGCCGAGCAACTCATTGGATTTAACTCCACTGAAAGTTTGTGATCAATGGCAAAATCTCGGTTAAAAACATTAATTGCATCACCATGACCGAGCTAATAGAGGCCATTTTTCAAGTATGGTATTCAAACAGTAGATAAAAAACTGCCAAAAACATTGACGCCATGCCAACGCGAGCACAGGAATTGCTGAAAAGCAAAGCATGTCACATCAATTACTAAAACTTGAGCTTTGTGAAGTTCAATGTTTCATACAAAGTATTAGAATTGGAGCGTCTTTTGCTTCTTCAGTCAATCATAATTTACAGAAGACGGTATTACATTAATTATAATTTGCAGAAGACTGTAAGGAGCAACATACTTTTTTAATAGTGCTCAGAGAAAGAAGCGCTGAAGTTTGACTTGGTTTTACTTTTTTACCTTACAGTGTTTTTCAAGACTCTCGTTGGTTTTGAATAAAGCACTGGATAAATTGCCACTAGCGACGAAACACGTTGCATGAATTTTAGTGGTTTTCCGTGACAGGTGCAGTTTTGGGAGGGAAAAAGTGCGGGGTGGGTTGGGAGGGGACAAGATTTATCAATTTCCTGCGGGTGCGGGGCGGGTTTAAAATTTACGGGTGTGGGGCGGGAGTGGAGAAAAAATTTCAACCCGTGCAGGACACTTGTGTAAATAGTCTGTGTAAAAAATTGCGCACACAATCATCCAGAAAATTTGCCGGGAAAACATTGCACATAAGCATAGTCTTAATAAGTTGGGAATCTTCGTGCATACTTCCGTAAGAGCTGGCTATTGCGTAGGCTCGTTTCAAAAACGGACTCACAATATGTTTTTATAATGCAACGGAACGAAACTGGACCAGTTGTTATACAGACCTGTATGCATGGGCTTTCGACATGTTCGAATACCAATACCAGATTCGCGAAGTTCAATAAACATCAAGGAAGGGCATGCGGCCATTAGTTTCTAATTCCATGGTGAAACGATTATTATCATGCACGGCGTTTATTTGGGAAAAACTCTCTAGTTGTCCGGTTGGACATGCAGTACAGTAAGAGTAAATTATGATTATGATGTACATTTATGTGTATGGCTACTATTGGAGTATATATAAGTAGGCATAGGCCTACTAGAAATTCCGAATGGCAAATTTGTTTGGCTTTTTTCCATTATCATATATGCCACATTTTTACATTTTTATGCTCATATTGAGCCAAAAAGTCAAAAAACAAGGAGTTTTTAATAAATTGTTGTCCTTCTATTACTCTAATAGGGTTATAGAATTATTAAAATTGCATGCAATTGAGAATTGCTATAGCTTTCCATTAATGTTAAATTGATGTATATTTTTGAAACTCGGTAAGCAACTGTGTTATGTGCGTCATCCTAAGACATTTTGCACAGATCATCCTATCACATTTTGTAATTAACTAATTACAGTGGTAAGTGATTATAATGTGAAAAAACAAAGGAAGCATATAATTTTCTAGTCATAGTATTGAAAAAATAAAGAAGCTCTCAATCAGTTGTAATGTATAAGGGGCCCAAAATAGGTCTCGCACCAGCACATTTTTTCCTCTGAAGGGCCCTGAATAATGATAATATTTCTGTCGTATGTAAGTTGGACCTACTGTATTATCAATGATATTTATTTTATTTCTTAAAATAACATTCTTTTGCAGATGCGAGACTATAAACGCAGACGAGTTCATGTCAACATATGCGACAGATCGACAAATTCAAGAAGTTCGACAACCTGACACCCCTTTTAATGCTGATGATCCATGAGACACATCACTTGAAGAAGTGCAACAATCAGATACCCCTTTTGCTACCTCTACCTCCAGTCGAACTCTGCTTGGGGAGACACACGTGCCTTCGTCTTCAGCGTAAGTCACACCTACCAAAAATTTGGTTCACCCAGAAACTCCCATTTGGGCAGTTTAAAGCAAGGAAGGAGGGTTCTACAAAAAGAAAATCTGAGACATACACTGACACACCTGTTAAAAAAGGATGGAAGAAAAAAAGCACAGTACAACAGGGTTCCCACGGTCATGGAAAATCATTGAAAATCCTGGAAAAATAAATTTTCCTGGAAAGTCATGGAAAATTGATAAAAATTCGAAAGTCATGGAAAAATGAAAAAATCATTAAAAATTTTGGACAGATGAAAACGGAACGAAATTTTTAAAATTTCCCAATGTTTCAAAACGATAATCTTACAATTTAAGTCCTTTGCTTTACCTATGCCATCAGCAAAAGACTCTGGTAATGTTTAGCTTTTTGGCTTTTCTGCATAAATCTCTTGAAGTTTATTTGTAGACTGTGCATTGTACTTTGTTTGATCATCAGCTGAATTCATCAATTTTATTTTTAAGTTTGTAGTTTAATTGGAAATCCACTTGGTATATTAGCGATTTATTGATTGGCGAATACCATATCTCTGAATATCAATTTTGGAACTACATGAAGAATGCAAATTATGCTAAGCTTTGGTAAGTTTTCCAAATTATCTTTAGGCTATCTCATGGTCAAGCTGCTCTTGAGAAGGGTTTCTTGATCAACAATGGACTTATGGTGGAAAACATGAAAGAGGAGTCATTACCGCTAGTCGTTTTGTGTATGACACAGTGAAAAACAGTGCTGTTCATTTCAGTGAAATTCGATTAACCCCCAGATTGAAACGAAATGTTCGAGCAGCAAGGATGAGATATCAATTACATTTAGAAGATCAAAGAAAACTCACTGCTGAAAGTGAAAAAGCTGGAAAGAGGAAAGTTTTACAAGATAAAATCCGTTCACTTGAATCTAGAAGAAAGTTATTAAAAGAAAGCGTAGCATCTATGAGCCAAGAGGCAGATGCTGTTACGGCAAGAACGCGCATGAGTTGGCGGCGCGGATTGGCGCGAAGAAATGGCCAGAGCGTTGGTCCAATGATTACTCGTTTGTGCTCGAAGCGACCGAGTTTGCGCTGATTTCGTTTTTGGTCCAAGCTGCGGAAACTGAGAGGACAGTTGCATTTTGAGAGGACAGCGGGAAGGAGCAAAAATTGTTCTTAACTGCTCCATTGCTTGGTTGTTTGGCTCCTGCAATTACATATTTGTATTGACCATATGTTTTGACTTTCGCGGAAGGCACTTGGTGGAAGTGTTCGTTTTGTGGATCGTAGTTTGGTTGGCGGCGACAGCATTGGTGCGCTGTATCGCGCAATTTGACGTTCTGGAAGCTCGCGTATTAGTGCGTTGAAGCGCTGAAAAGCAGTTAAGCGAGTCGTGTGTATTTGAGCGCGTCGTCTGCCGGTGTCCTTTAACGTTTGTGTTTTTTGTTTTCGTAAAGAAATGAAAAGGAGCGCGTTAACAATTTGCCTGCTGTGACTCTACAGTGTTACTTGCCGTAACAGATGCATTAGCCGTGTAAGCTGAAAAAAAGCTCAGTTTTATTTTCCTGGTTAAGTCCAATGCTTTTAGACAAAAAATTCATGAAAGCGAAGCAAATGAGCGAAGTCTTTGCAAACAAGCACACAGTTTGAAAGAGAAGCTAATGTTTATGCAATAAATAAAATTTGAAGTAATTAATTGCATTGGCTGACAACAATTCAGTAAAATTGGGGCTAGTTTTTTAAATTGAAAAATAACATTTACTTGCTGCTGCAGAAGGTTACAAGCTGTATTAGCCAGGCCACACTTGATCTTAAAAACAGTTTTCATAGCATGGGCGAAATATCTATGATAAGTATCATAATTTTTTGATTGTTGTTAGGCAATGGTTGCAAAGATAGCTTTTCCTAAGCAAGAAATAGTTGATGATGATGCTAGATTTGCTGTTGAAACGTTCTGCAACTTTTTGTTGGCTTTATATTTCTGCTAAAATGATTCTACTCCCAAATCTACAGTATAGTGTGCAAATATGTTATGTTTTAAGACAAGGTGTGGCCAAGTTGATACATCTGTTAACCCTATATTCATGCAATAAAATGTTTTCTACTTGAGATTCTTGATGCTAAATTCTTTCCCACCGGAATAAAAATCAAGTTTTGTCCATCTTTTTGTATCCTCAGTGAAGTTTGTGAATAGTGGGATGTACACTTTGTGCAGTGTTGCTGCACGCGCTTATTTTTTATTATTACCTTGCAACATTGACAACCAAGTGTGATAGTAAGATATGGAGTTTTGTCAATGCTTTGTGACAGAG
>Ga0210059_1011346_pt1 | contig 13642 bp, 12 predicted proteins | sample Ectturendosymbi2_FD_188042 | JGI IMG/M metagenome (GOLD analysis project Ga0210059, IMG submission 188042) | Ecteinascidia turbinata endosymbiont from Florida, USA - Sample 2 (SPAdes) (version 2) | ecosystem: Host-associated > Tunicates > Ascidians > Unclassified | place: Key West, Florida...
GACCTGATCAAAGCTTCAAAATTTTTTTGATTTGCTTTTCAAAGCTTCAAAATTTTTTTGATTTGCGTTTCTATTCAGTCATTCAGAAATCAGATTGCCACTGAGTACACTATTTGCGCAAGCTTGTACTGCTCCCATGCTAAGCAAATAAAAAAAATTTGATGAGTTTTAAATAATAAGCAAAAATCACATTGCAAATGGCAACCACATAACTATACCCAAGGAGACAAAGAGTAAACAAACAGCAAGAAAAGGACAGAGCAGCGTTTGGGTCTGACGTCTGATGCCTTAGATTAGTGGTTCTTGGTCGGTCTATCCAACCATCCGGAGTCTTATTTCTTAGTTTTATGGTCACTAACTGCTCAGGCGAAAGGTCCTTTTCAAGATTCAAAATAATTAAAAATGAATTAAAGGGTCGCAATATTCCAGGAGAGGTTGTTCACACTAAGCATTCAGTACATTAAAATTGACAAAACTTAGACAAACAAATTGTAATAAATTCTTAGATAATTTTGTTATGAAGAAGGCAGGACAAAAACTTTTCAACTGTTTATTGTGTTATGTTCAGACTTACTTGATTCGATGATTGTGGCTTTTTATTTCTTTATACGTGTTTCAGCCATGATAGCATAAGCGAAATTTAAACTAGTCCAGTCGCCAGGTGGGCATTGGTGAGCTCAGCCCTTCCAAATTTAAATATGAAACACTATAAATCAGGAAAAATTTCATCAAATTTTCAGAATGTCAAGTCCCCTTGCGCAAATTTAAACCCCCTATTAGAGACTTTCTGGCGATGGTTCTGTTTTTAAAACTTCACATCTTTCCACGTGACGGTTAAGTTGCGTTCGATTCTTTGCAGTCTGAAAAAGTAACAAACACGCGAATCGTGAACCTAATAGTTACAACCAAATGGGTGCGTTTTACGCAGGGGCGCAACAAGGTTAGATGGCGCCCAGGGCAAGAAGCATGTTTGGCGTCCCCATGTTCGAACCTGAGGTCTTCCGGAAGGAAATTACTGTATTGTAGAAAGCTGCACACAGTTCCCAAAATGTTCTAGTGAAATAAAACAAAATATTTATTACGATGGTTTATCATAATTAATTGCAAAAAACATCATGAGTGTAAATTAGAATCAATGAAAACAGAATTGTAAATAAATGCATTTAAAAGCTCTAGGTTTGCTCATGACAAGAATTTTATTTAGCTCATGCGAGGCCCATGCAGGATCGCCGGAACGGGAGTGCATGACGAGGGCACTTTCCCCCTGCCTTTTGAAAGGGGTGGCAACGGATGCACAGGCGCCCTACATAACAGTATCATAAGTACTATCATGATTTATCATTATCAAGATCAAATTGAAGCAAATTTTCAATGTTTTCTTTTATAATTTTTGGGATCAACATTGTTGTTTGACAAAAGCAAGCATAATTGCTAACAATTTTTTTGTAAGTTTCCATTGTCCTCAACTCTGTTACTGCTCCCCTGCTGTACCACTGTTCCGGCATCGTTGGACCCCAAGAAAATTCACTTGTGAGGCTCCCTTTACCACTGTTACGAGTTGGGAGAAATGGTAAAAGGCCAATAAATTTACCCAAAGCCAATAATGAAGATCGAGACTTAGAGCACAAACGCACTCCAGGTTCGCTCAATAAAAATTTATAAATCCTTGCTACAGTAAAGCGCCCCTTTGCGTTTATTGCTGCCTGCGACGCAAAAGCGTTCAATGACATGGCATGCATATATGCAACTCAAGATTCCAGACATTTGCACCGCAATTTTCCTTGAAAACATGCCACAACCTCAAGCCACGAACTGCAGAACTTTGAACAAAAAATATTGTATCGTGTTGAAAAACACGCTCGTTCATGACATGAAAAAGTGGGTAGTAGGTGCTGACATTCCCCTAATAGGACATACGAACTTATTTTATTTAGCACTTAGAAAAAGTACATATGATGTTTTTCTCACCTTTCCAGTTGCTTTGTACTTTCTTCAACCATGAATACAAGAGAACTTCACTTCATAGAACTTACTCAGAGGATTAATACTTCGTCTAGTAGTGGTTTTCAACCTGGAGTTGCGACCCTCTGAGGGTCGTGAACCACTTTTAGGAGGGTTGCGAGTAGATATTTTGTGTACACAGCTGCATTACATTTGCTTTACTGGAGTCTTAGATATGGTTCGTTGGGTTGTAACGAGTTGCTATAATGGGTCGTGGTACAGAAAAGGTTGAAAACCACTGATCAAGTACATCCGCCATCTACTTTTCTGTTCAAATAAATTTTCGTTTTCAAAGGACTGTTGTAACATGCAAAAGTATCCCTTAGTGGAAACTTATCGATTGCAATAGTCAAGCATATGCTTTCTCTCCCTACTCTCTGTAAAAGCAATGTGTACATCTTACCTCACACATACGCCAACAACACTTACATGCATAACTTACATAGTAACATACATTTTAGATGCCCTATAGCACACCTATAAAGAGTATGCATATCGCATGCATTTTATGCTGCAGATTTTGTACTAGACACTGCAAGGCCACCGACCAACAGCGTGCAGTCGCATAGATTCTGCATGTCATAGAAACACAACGGTGCATATTTCACTCACTGCGTGACTTTTAAACCTTATGATTCTTATGCCTTGCACACCTTGAACCTAGAATGGCAGCGCTGCGTTCCAGTTTGCACTGATAAGTGAGTCTACATAATTCCGCAACGATGTGCATTGTGCATCACGGCAAAGATGCTCTTTCACCACTCTCACTGCTCAACGACGCGCTTCAGCGCAAAGATGATCTTCACCACTCACACCGCTCTTCACGACGTTAACCGCGTTGTACTGCTGCACACCACTGCTTCTACCAATCACAGGGCACCCTGATAAGAGTGCCGTACGGCTAGACACTGCCAAATGTAAAAACTGGGCCCCTACTTGGTTATAATTATATTTTGGTTTTAGGGTCATTCCATGTCAAGTCACTCAATGGGCTAAACCCTACCCTTTCAGAATTTAATAAAATTTGGCATACATGTTGGTTTCAGCCCCCAAAGCTCAAATCTAAAATTTTTCAGTGATCGGATGATCGGTTTCCGTGGGGGCCTAATTTTTTTTAAATATCGAGAAAATAAGGGGGGGCGCCCAACTTCAAAACACCATATCTTTTGAACCCGTGGTCTAATCTTGAAAAGTAAGGTGTCTTTGAAAAGAGGAAAAAGCCAGGAATTCTAATCTGACATCATTTTTGTGATTTGGGTAAATTTTGGGATGATGACCTTTTGAGCTATATTTTGACCTTGAGATTTGACCCCGTGGATCAAAATATAAAATTCTGATCACCATCTGATAACGTAGCCCTATTTGTTGCCTACAACTTATCAAAAGATGGAATACGTAGAATTTTCGTTTTTGAGTAATAACAATTTAAAATTGGCATGTGCAGACAGTTTTGGTTAATATCATGCAACTGAAATGCAAAGCATGTCTTCTAAATGGCATCATTTTACCATGCACAACCTCAGTGCCAGGGTGAGAGTTAGTGTTACAGTTTCAAGTTTGTTTTTATGACATCACAGAAGGTCAAATTAACATGGCAAAACTAATATTCCCAATGGTGAAATGACAATGTTCAAAAGTTATGTACCCAATTCAATGTGTGTTACCTGCACCATATGACAATATGAGATGTGTATTTTAAGGTATGTAAGGTTGTTAACATGTCAGTATCGATGAGTAAGTTAAGTTTTTACACTGATGTCAACCCCTGCAACCAAAAAAACCATCCCATTCGGCACAACATGTTACTGGTAAGAGAGGAAGATATCAAAATGTTGGCTTTGCAAAGTTAAATTTAACTACACCGTAGCAATATTGCATGAAACAGCAGTCAAGCATGGGCACTTGGCTCTATATCGCTCTATCAACAAAGAAGTCAACGATGAAATGGAGGTCTAAAAAGGCGGCACAGAAATTGAAATATTGTATTGAGAAGACCTAGGAAGTTGATGTCATCTGCCTCAGCATTAGAAGAGAATGACAAAGATTTATGTTTGTTTTGTGCCATGTTGGAAGAACAGCAAGCAATATACAAAGATCCATTTCTTGTACAGAACATGTTCAAATTTTAACCCAATCCCCTTTCACCACCACAGAAAGAACAATGAAAGAAGTTGGTGTTTCATTCCACCTTGTGAAAAAGCTGAGCATTGAACAAAGAAGGGGTGTTCTAAGAGAGTACTCCAGAATTTTTTCACCATGCTTGCCACGCACACCCCCTTTTTCCTTTACTCCCAGGAATTATTCGACTGTTTTCATCTTTTCCATAGAATTCAACAAGTTTTTGCTTCAACTCAGGTGACATTGCTTTGCCCTTGTTCTTGGTACCCTCTTCTAGAATGCCCTTTTCCTTATGCTCTGCTCTTCTTTACTAAGTGGTTCGAGGCACCGAATTCTTTTAGTTTCCTTTCTGTGGTGAAGGAGGATTGGGGTTGAAATTAGAGCACGTTCTGTATAAAAGTTGATATTTTGTTTCTATCTTGCAGTTCTTCCAACATGGCACGAAACAGACATATATCTTTATGGTTCTCATCTAAAATCTGAGTCAGATGACTGCAATTCAACGTCATAGGTCTTCTCAATACAATATTTTAATTTCTGCACTGGTTTTAGAAGCTTCCGTTCCCCATCAACTTCTATTTAATTCTACAAGGATAATGTACTTTTAAAAATTAATAGTGATACTATCAACATCATTGATATCCTGTTGTGGTGAACTTATACCCATCAGTTCTATCTTTTCATGCTTTAGTACACCACCATTTGGTTCAGTAGACCCTCCAGTTTGTGCAGCACATGGCATATCTTTCATTCCTTTATTCAGTCTAATTGCACATGTGCTGCAGTGTTTTTCACTAGGAATTACATTTGGAGGTGGATTTTTCAGTTTCTCATATCTACAAAGGACCCACAGTTATTTTGTCCTTTGCTTGTTTGGATGAATACTAAATGGATCACTACAATTTCTTTGTTCCAATGAAAACTTCTTAAGCAATTCATTCTCATGATGGAAACAAATGGTTTAGATATGGTGTACGTATTTTACTTTGCAATGCCAACATTTTGATATCTTCCTCTTTTACCAGTGAAATAATCTGCTTAGTGGGATGTTTTTTTTCTGGTTACAGGGGTTGACATCAGTGTAAAAACTTAACTTATTCATCGATACTGACATGTTAACAACCGTGGTTGTGAGGCAGAAAGCAATGCAGATGAAAAAAACAATGTTTATCCACACATTGTTAAGATGCAATATAAGTACCCATGAACCGTATGGAGTACCACAGTTTGCATACATGTCCCACTGGGCATATAGCATCCCCGAATGAGATTGAAGAGGCAAGGGTGAAAACAGATTAGCATACTTTGTGGATGATAAGGCGTAATTGATTATAAGATGTACTGTCAATGAACAACCATTGAATTGCTGTTCTTTTTGCTACTCATGTTGTTATTTCGTAGCATTTGCCACCAGGTTTCAAATCAAGCAGATAAATTAGATCTTCCGGCGATTTTTATTATTAGCTGACGTTTCGCCCACCTATTCAAGTGGGCTTCCTCAGGCAATTGTTATTATTAGCAGAAACTTCGGCTAATAATAAAAATCACCAGAAGATCTAATTTGTCTGCTTAACCATTGTATTGTTTATTTTCATACACAAAGCATAGTGCACACCGAAACCGGATTATATGGTGCATTAATCTTCCACAAATCCATTAAATTCTTCATCTTCAGTGTCTGAGTGCAAGAGTTGAGTGATTTTAACATCAAGCATGCCTAGATCCCTCTCACCATTATCCGAGTAAGTCATTGCTGTTACTTAGCTGTTCAGTGATGATTCCGGCCTTTATGGGCTGGAAGACACTTGAAAAATACACTGACCCAGGCTTATACGATCCATTGTCAGATGTGCGGCTTCATGAATACATAAGGCACAACATCAATTTTGAGAAAATTGGATTTTAAGTGCACCTTATAGACCAAAATATATCAGTACGAAAAGTTTAACAAAGTAATCCAATAAGTGTTGGATACATGAAAAACAAAAGGAGCTTAATTGATGAGTGGAGTATAAATTATATAGTTCTAGAAAACAGCAACATTTCATTCAATCTACCATGACATATGTCCACCTATCACACATCTAAAGTGGTACTCATGACATTGCCATAATTCTCCATAAATTTAGCTTTACAGAATTGTGGGCCTGTTATTAGACAGATGCCAATGTCAGTGAGATCTTGGAGGTGAATGTCACTATGCTTGCCTCGAACATGTTAAGTTTTGCTGTTGTATTTTTTTTTTAAGTGCTATTACTACAGGAGCAAACGTAGTGATGAAAATGGTTTGTTGCAGATTTTATCAGTTGAATTTAGTCTAAAGGGCCTGCTTGCCAAATTTGTAGGTTTTTACCTAGAAGCATTTACTTAATTACGAGGAAACTGAATGTAGCTTTGCACAACAGTCTTCAATAGTTGTCAAACAATTGTCATTGTGGAACGAAAGGTAATCTCTATGTGTAAGCTTAAGTTAATTTGACTCTTTTTGTTTACTAAATTGGTTACTTTTTGTGCTGGACAATTGAAAACAAGGTTTTCATTGTTTGTATGGATGTTTAAATGAAACAGGCGCACAGCTGTGTGTTCTTGGTTTCCATGCTACTGTATGTTTGTTGTATTTTTGGTCATAGTCACAAGATGTTATAGTTGTTACTCTTGCGAAGCAACAATTCAATTTAGCAATTAAAAGTTTTATTCAGGTAGTTCAGTTAAGTTTTGATTGCATGTGCATTTTAATTAACATTTTCTTTTGTAACGTTGGGTGATGGTAATATATGTTGAAAAAGTATGTTATGGTCATTAATAAATCTAAATAGCATCGAAATAAGCAGATTTGTAATGCAAAAATATACGTAACTAAAATTTAAAAATCCTCAATTCTGCCAAGTGCTTTTTAGAACTAGCACTAGTAATGATTTTTTAGCTTATTTTTTGATATTTCGATTTCCTGTTTTCAAAAATTGCTTGATTTGACTGTGTGACCCTTATAGAGACTAGATTCCATTGTCAACAGTGATTGCATCATATGTTTGAATAACCCACAAATGTTGAATAAAACATGGGATCTGCAATTGCTTTTGGATCAGTGAAAGGCATCCACCATGACAAAAAGGTTGCAAACCACTGCACTAATAACAACTAACTAAAATCAATGGGTTTGGGATAAAAATGACAGATACAGCTAGGTTAGGTTTAGTAAACAAAGTCAAATAATTTGTGTATATAAACACTAATAGGTATTGATTACAAATGTGTTAATCTGAAACTTTAGCAGTTATAGGTTATTGATAAGGTTAATCTTGGGTTTTATTTTTTGCTGAGACATTTCAGTCATTTATCTCACAGTTGTAGTAAAACTCATTGTAACAGTGTTTTTTAGCCTAAATTTTCAGACATTCTGACCGAAATGATTTAATTTTTTCCTGGAAAAAATTTCGGTCTATGACTTGAAAAAACAGGATCAGTCATTAGTAGGGCAACCAACTTTTTGACCTAAAAACTTAAAATTTTGACTTTTATAATTTACATATTTTGACTTTCTTTTGACCTATACATTTTCTGCGTTTACAACTGCAAAATAATTCAGCCTTATGTGTTGAGATTAATCCAGAAGTGTATTCATGCACTCTAAGCTTCAAAAATATTTGGTTGTTTAACTTCAGGGATGATACATTGATGAGTACATTAATAACTACAGTATAGTCAAACCTGAGAACATCATAAAGCTGATATACTATATGCATAATGGATTGAGCATTTACCAAAACAACCACCGTAAGACCACATTTCTCACCTACCATGCTTATCCTACATAACAATCTTATTATGTCAGAAATCGCAATAAACCCACTATTATTACAGAATTGCAAATAAACTTGTAAAAGCATATCACTATCTGTTGTTGTAGTTTTTATAAACTATCGATATTTAAGAGAAAAAAATGTGATGCGAAAAAGTTTGACCTAATGATAAATTTTCACTTTTTTTTACCTAATAACTTGGGATTCCCTCATGGTATGAGTGTGAAATTTGGTTTGTGGATGTTTGATAAACTAGAAATGGCAGAAAACTTTTGCCTTTATTGACTTTTGGTTTCCCTAGTCCAGTGATTTTCAACCGGTGTTCCGTGGAAAACTAGTGTTCCGTGAAAGATCGTCAGGTGTTCCGCAGGAAATTTGATAAGTTTGAGTAGTGTTCCATCGAACACCGGTCAAAAATCACTAGTTTAACGCAATGAGCGTAAATATATTTTCTTTCGTGAAAGTAATTAGTTTTAGGAGCAAACGAATAGGACTTTCTTGTTAATTTTAATAAATTAAAAGAGCCAAAACAGAACTAAACATCATAATTGTTCGTTGGTGTATTACTAATTAAGTTTAGCAGTTTTTTACTGATTTTTACAATATTGTCACTTGAAAATCAAAGCATTGATACTCTCACCATTCAGTCTGTTTCAGAGTTTTGTGACAAATAGTATAATGGCTGAAAAAGCCTTGTCTGGTAGTTTGATGTGGGTGTGATTGTAAGTATGGCATGGTACAATTTTTCAAATGCTATCAGGCCTTTTTTGTAGCCTGAAAAACTTATTTCCTTTTTCACAATTTGTGATCGGATCTTTTGTTGTGGTTTTCACTCTTGGTTAACAATGTAATATGTGCTTTGAATTTAATAGCTGATCAAAATTTTGGTGCTTGAACTTCCTGCTGTTAGCATAACAGAAGAAATGCACTTTGGTGTTCATTGAGCTTTGGTGTATATATATAAGATGTGCTGCCAAACTTTTGATTTTCTTTGAGTACTAACATGCTTAAACTGTGTCTGTCATGTTTTGTATGATGAAAGATTCAGTTTAATTTGCTTCTCTTCTAAAGACAAGCCACTTATTTTGTAGAAAGTTATTGCAAACTGCAAATAAACGAATTGCTTCTGCAAAGAATCGCAGCTTGTGAATGAAATAACACATAACAGCTTGCAAAGGAACTAACTAGTAAATCACACCAATCAACAGCAATGTGTGTTGGGTATTATTAACCCCATCGTGAGAATGCTGATATCATTCCTGGTGTGGACTGACAGCCATTATAAATGAAATCATTAGACCTGCACTATTATGTCAAGTTGCAAATAAACGCCTTCATCGACACAGCAGGACTCCCATGTTTGCAAAATGCAACTCCTATGTAAAGTTATTCCAGTGCTATGATGGAAATATGGGAGTCCCAAATGTGAGCAAAGTAAAAGGAAAAACATGTGCACTAGGGCCAGTGTAACAGTTGGCTGGTCAAGGCTATGGTTCTATCCCATTGAGTATGGTATCGAAAAAACGTTTTAGTTCACAGTTGTCATGCAAAGTAACTTAATGTTTCAAAACACTGTTCTTTGCGTTTGTGAACAGCCTGTCACGTCACTAGTATAAAGTTGATTTTACATGGATAGGATGTAAGCTCAGTTTATAGTAAAGCAGTATAGTAACAAGTGATTGCTTGCTTGTGATTGCAGAAGTAGTTGACGTATGTACTTATGTTTTAAAATGGAATGTTAGCGCTTTGACATCCACAGAGGTGTACGGAGTCTGAAATTTTTGAATCCAACTCCGCTCCTGAATATACTCCGCTCAGACTCTGACACATTTTAAAGTTTTGGGCTCTGACTCCTGCTCAAACTCCAAAGAGAATTATTAAAACTTTTGGCAGTGTCTAAACGACCGTATCCGGTTTTGGCATTGAAAAGACTAAAAATCCATATCAAATGAATTTACTGATCACTGCAATACATGTCAGTTGCTTCTCAGATAAAGATTTAAGGTGGCCATAATTTTTTTACAGCTATATCCTAACCATTTACCTGAACTGCAAACCCTAACCATCAACATTAAACGCTAATCCTAAACCCTAACCTTAGACACTAACATTGAACCCTAACCCTAAATGCTTACTATAAAGTAAAACCCTAATTTGAAACACTAACACTAACAGTAACACAAAACCTAAATCTAAAATGCTAAACCTAACCATAGTCCAAAAGCTTAATTTAGTTATCAACACTTAATTAGATTTTCTCCAAAAGCTTAATTTAGATTTTCTCCAACTCAGTTTTATATGTGGCAGAAAACTGGATGCGGGATACGGTACTTTTTGTCCTTAAACAGAAAACTGGAAATACTGGTTGTTGAGACACTACCTGAACTTTTTGTGTGACCTAAATTTTATTGGCCAACGTATTTTTAACGTATCACCATGAACAAGAAATTGTCCAAATCTTTACACACATGAAACTCACCAACCTAACCTTACTTACATCCAAGTTGTATTAAAATTTTAAGACTACCTGTGAAGTAGTATTGCACATTTGAAGGTTATGTTATAACATGCTTTGTAAAAAAATATTCTGCAATAATATTAATCAATAATAAACAAAGTAACCTCTTATTAAAAAACTGACTCTGGCCCTTCCATAAAAAAATCAACTCCGGCTCCACTCCTATTTTCGGAAATCTTTAAGACTCCGGCTGGAGTCCACTCCAACACTCCGGCTCCTGTACACCTCTGCAAACTTCAGCTGATGTTCGGTATTGTGCTAATAAACCTGTTTGAAACCTATGGCCAAAAGACCATAAAATTGTTAATTTGACCAAAAATTGATATTTTCCCTAATTCTTGACTCAGAAACTCTGGAAAGCCGATAAGGCTCGAAAGACTCCGATTTTAGCCTAGTGTCTAATAAAAACTGGAGCAAATTACTTTCATGGCAGTTGGGCCCAGGGTCAGGTAACCTGAGCCAGAATGGCCAAAGCCTACCCCACTTATGATGTCACCCAAAAAAAACGCAAAACCTACAACCAAAAAAATTTTTTTCATTGCAAAAGAGAAGAATTGCCCAGTCTTAAGCATTTGGATAGCTCTCTAACGCAATTGACTGGTGAGTTATGGAGTTGCAAAGTGACTTAAATTAATGCTCTGTGCATGATTTCAAAGTACGATGTACTTGTACACTGGCTCCAAACACGTTAAAAAACACTGGTTGCTGGTGGGTTGTTTTGGAGTTGGTGGTTCTTCAGTATTGCCAATGCTTAGCAACCAAAATCTACCATGTGCTTCATGGTGCCCCTTGATTTTTGTACTTTCTTCTGATCCTGTATCATCCCCAGACTGTTGACAAGCCAAACATGCAAAAAAAATAAACATATAAAACTAGTAAAATACTAACCTCCTAATCTTGCTTCAAATGCAGTGGAATTAAACAGTTGATAGCCTCAAGCTAAATATCTTGAAAGAACATTTGAAACTTTGATCATAACAATTTGTATGCTTTGGTGTGCCACTGAGCACGTCCATCAGACTTTTAGCCATTTGCTTCAGAACCTGTTGTGAAAGTATCTTCATTTCTCTACCACTGCCCGATTCCTGTTTGATGATGAATGAATGCATTGATAGCTGGCATGCTGTTTCAGTGTTTTTCTCCTTTTTCAGTGCTGACTGTGTTAATTATCTAACACCTGCTCTGTCATTTTTTTTCTGAGACATTTTGGTCATTTACTTTACATAGTAAGGTATTAAAACTAGCCACAACAGTATTCACTAGTTTATATTTTCAGACATTATGACTGAATTAACTTATTTTTTTGAAAAAATTTTGGTCTTGGCCTCTGTGATATGCTTTAACTAACCATTTTTGTGTTCAAATAAAGTAAACAACTTCACCGTTGTTATTTTAAGCACCATGTTTGAAATGATTGCAGACAGAATGCATGTTTATGCCTGTTTTCTCGTGCTTCGGATTGTGGTGTGTCTAAAAGCGTATCTATTGCTGTTGTACATGACTGCAGTGAAAAGCAGTGGTGCACCTAGACTGGGTCTGTCATGCAAGGCAGCTTTTGATAACTTATTTCTGAAGACCCAATCAAACTTGGCTAGCAGCCAGTGTTGCCAACCTTGCAGTTTTCTCACGAATTTGGGCTTGTTTTTTTGTGGAGTTGCAGTTTTTTGTTTTGACTTGCGGGTTGCTTGTTTTTGGGCTTGTTTAACACTTTCGCAGCCGGGTTAATTCAAGCGGTTCGTGCAAAAACAGCTGGATCGCATGAGGCTTTGCATGGGAATTTCTCCGGTCTGTTAAGCGCTGCAGACCCAGTAAAAGGCTCAAAAGACTAGGCAAGTCTTGTAGTTTGCACTTGAAAAAAAATTTTTGGTTGGTGGTTGAGGATTTTTTGTGAGTGACGTCATAAGTGGAGGACTCTTAGGTCACCTTGACTCTGGGCCCAAACCGTTAGATGGTAGTATTTTGCTGAAGTGTTTATTGGAAACTAGGCTACAATCCAAGTCTTTTGATACTTTGGATGACATGCTGGGGTTTTGGGTTGAAAAGTTATGATCTAAAGTAATAGAAGTATTTGACTAATTAGTTAATTAGATAATTAATTTGTTTATTTTAGATCATAACTTTTGACCCAGAAATGTTAGAAAGTTGATCAAAGGCATAAAAGACTTGGACTCGAGCCTAGTTTCCAATGAAAACTTCAGTGAAATGCTTTGGCCTAGTGGTTGGGCCCAAGGCCAGGTGACATGAGGCAAAATGGCCCTAAAACTACTTCGCTTATTACGTCACAACCAAAAATTTTTTCTTCGAGTGCAGACTAGAAGACTGACCGATCTGTTTGAGCACTTGAACAGCCGTCCGGTGCAATCGGTGGAGGACCTATGGCATTGGTAAGGCAACTGACAACTGCTGGTTTTTGGCCGATTTCAAAGCATAAATATATTGTACCCCGGTTCTCAAAGCGTTAATTGAAATTTGCTTGTTTTTTGGGCTTGTTTTTTGTAGATTTCTGTTTTGCGGATTGCTTTTATTTCAAATTTTATGCCACTTTTTCTGTTTCAATATACCGCTAAACCATAATTTGGGCGTGGTTTTTGTGAAAATTTGCTCATTTTGGGCTTGATTTTTCAGATGTGCCTCCCGGCTTTTTTATTTAATTTTCCTGTTGATTGTTTTCTTGAATTTTCTTGCCAGACGCATGTTGGACTTGTTTTTTGGTTAAATTGTCTATTCTGGGCTTGTTTTTCAAATTTACTTGGCTTGTTTTTGCAAATTAACCTGGCATCACTGCTAGTAGCTTAGCGCAACTAGCTATTCAGATGGTGGTACCAGTAGAGCTCAACCAACAAGGCTTTTTTGTTGGGTCGATTTTGATATTTCTAGTTTTTCATTGCCGCTAACCAATGCTGACATTTTTGCATTATGCAAACGACAGTTGCAAGACATTGCAGTGCAGTTTTTTTTCAGTATGTAGCAGGGTTGATTTATCTAAATCAGTGATTTAAATCATTTAAATCAAGCAATAAAAATAAAAAAAATCAGGCAAAAAATCATGTGCAGTTTTGAAGCTTTGTGTTAGCTGGTTGGACATGTGTCTCATTTTCCAGTTGTTTATTTGTTTGTTTGATTGTTGACTTCGGGTTACTGAAATGGGTTGGCCAGGCGAAACTGTGTCATCTCATGTTGTCAAGGCCTTGCAAAGCTTGCCTGT
>Ga0210059_1011347_pt1 | contig 13642 bp, 9 predicted proteins | sample Ectturendosymbi2_FD_188042 | JGI IMG/M metagenome (GOLD analysis project Ga0210059, IMG submission 188042) | Ecteinascidia turbinata endosymbiont from Florida, USA - Sample 2 (SPAdes) (version 2) | ecosystem: Host-associated > Tunicates > Ascidians > Unclassified | place: Key West, Florida...
TTTTGAATAAAACATTACATTTCTACCAGGGTTTTTTTAAGGAAAATGTTAGGAACCCGGTATGGATCTGTAGAGACCCGATTTCTCTGATTCTAGGGACCCGATTTTCTCTGATTTTAGGGGCCCAATGATACTTTTTGCTGATTCCAGGGACCCAAATCGAGTCCCTAAAACACTTTTAAAAACCCTGTTTCTACATTAACCAAGTTCAAGTGCACCGAAACTGAAGTCCTAAGCTTCAACCGCAAGTAAAGTTTAACTGTGCCCTTAGTCAGTGGAGCAACTAGAAATAATCAAAGGGGGTTGGCAACAAACTGCGAGATGTTACTTCTGAATGGGTAGACTCAACAAGGCTATGTTAGCTTAGCTCAAGTTAAAGCAATCATCTTATTGAATCATTGGGACTCTTGCATAACAGTGTTGGTAAATTTTCAGCAGAAACAGCTAGGCTGAGTAAAGGGAATGAAAAATAATAATACAGTTATGCAAAAAGAACAAGACCAAATGTCAGCAAGAAACTCGCGAAATAAATGTAACGTCAGTCCATGCGTACTAACTGTATACGGGTTAAGTAAAGGTCCAAGCACTTGAACAAATGTTGCGTTTACTTCGTGAGTTTCCCACTGCCATTTCTAGCAACTATATTATTTTTTGGTACTGTCTATTGAAAATTTATTGCAGCTATTACGTAACAATCGTATTCTTCCAAAACATGAGTCTGGTGTTCTGCGAGAATTTCCACACGTTGCATGACAACCAGAGTGACACGAAAAATGCAATCTTTACAAAATTGACCTGCTACTCTGACAGGCGTGTAGCCAGAAACTTTAAAAGGGAGAGGGGGCAATCAACAACCGAGTCTCAACATGTGAATTTTCAATCATCAATGCCCTTGAAAACTTGCATTTGTCTAGTTTTTTATTTTTTTTACAACACAGTTCAAATTTAAGCCGGCAAATAGAAAGCCTCCTTTCATTCAATTAACAAGTTTTAAAAGTTTGTTTTTAGTCTCTGAGTGAAGTTCCAAGCTTCTGCCTTGGATCAAAGCTACCATTTGCTTGTAAACTTTCCCGTAAAAATGCTTGTAAAAATCTCGATGTAATAAGTTCACAATCTGCACTATGCTTTTTGCAGCCATGATTGCTGCAGTTGAGCAAGACGTCATTGTGGGCTGATTACGATGGCGTTTTTATATTTACACACTTCTGATGTACACCAGCACATGTTTAATCAAAGCCAAGTAGTGATGTGGATCTTGTTGTCATCCAATTCTTAGCGACTAATTGATGTATGCAGTTGATAAACAAACAATAAAGCAGCATTTCTTGAACATTGCTAGGCCACAGGCCGTAGCATAACCTCATAAAAGCTGCAGATCCCCCAAGATGAAACATTGCAGTAAATATTCAAAAGCAGGTGTTAATCATTGTGGTAGTAATCGAAATGTCTGCAAAGCCTATTAACCCTTCAAATCATATTCACGGATCCTTTTGGGCGTTCACCAACTTCAGGTTAAGAACCCAAAACTAGAGTTTATCAACGCGTTTAGAAATGTTTGGAATTTTCATAATTTGTAAATTGTTTTGGCTTCTGGTACCTTTCGACTTGTTCTGTAAAATGTTTGTAGCTACTTCAAAGTTACATTTTTAAAATTAGTTTGGTGAGACTTTGCTAAATTAACTCACTTCATTGAGATATACAACAGAATCAAAATGTAAACAAAATCGTTAACTCCAGTGTAATACAACTTACTGACCATGCTAAGCTGCATGTAAAGATATCTTAGCAATGCATGTAATTACATTTGTATAAATTGTGGGGGTATAGAAAACACTGACTTGCCTGTGGATTTTGAAGTCGTAATGTGAAAAAACTCAAATTCGTTTCATTTTAGGCACATGCACTTTATCAAGAAGACATATTTTTTATGTTTACTGCAAATAATGACAGTGTCAATACCCTCACCACTTACAAAATAAAAAGCATCTGTTACTTACGTTAGGTTTTGTTGCTGACTCTTTTCATTGCAGCGGAATGATTTCAAATGATTTACTGCAGGATAGGGTGGCAATTAACAACAGATGAAAGTTGAAACACTTTGAAAATATGCGCAGGTCAGACCCTGATCACCTAACATTTTTGGCCAATATTTGGTGAAACATTATTTTGCAGCATTATAGAAAGATGTTTTCTCTTAAGCGACACTGCACAAGATTTACTGGTACTCCCCTAAATGCATGTCGCCATTCTAGCCTGCGTGCTTCATGTGTTGTGGTGGCTTCTTCTAGACTTATGTGAACCTTTGCAAATGCTTTGCTTGTATTATTCACTCTGCATAGCTTTGCAAATAGCAAGCAGACACTACTTCGCAAAAGTGAATACAGATTAATCCGACTAATGCATATCGGTTAAACGCATAAAGCACGCTTTCACATAAGGTTCCAGAATCCCAAACCAAACCATTCATGCGTGAAAAGTTATTCAATCATGTAAACCAGATATTTCAATAGAAATGCTATTTTTATTTGTAAATTTGGAATACTTGTTCCATGCTGCACAGTGTGAAAAGCACTGTGCCCATCCGATTAAACAGCTGTCCCCATTACGATAGACAGAAAACAAAGTTATTATCTTTGGCCAAGATGTCGAAGTCACCAACGTGTGATGGCCTATAGCTGCCAAGCCACATTTAGAAACTTAGTGTCACATTCAATAAGAGGATTGTTCAAGTGCAGTTGAATTGTCATAAATATACATCGTGGCATCGCGGAAGAACAGGTGGGATTGAAAATGATTGTGATACAGGTGCACGGGCACGTCACAAAAGCTCATCGAATTTAGAAAGTCACAGCCGCATTATACACTACGTGGAGGTGTGCAAAAGTGTATGTGTTCGTGTTTTTCTGGAATTAGGCGAGATGCCGTGCAATGCAACCGACTGCCTTGAAATTCTATGTGCACCATGCTGTTCTCAAATGCAAGATGGTCACAGATGTTAAGGGGTCTTGGCATGCTGACTAAACAGTGCCCAAGTTGCGCCCATGTCCTTCTTAACTGCTTGGCTTATGTAGCCATAGTTGGCTATTTAGAAATAGACCTTGCGTCGTGATAGTCAGCGACATTGCCACTGACGCTTGAGTTATTGTGTTCCATCTACAGATGTTATTCTTTTTTTAGGCCAGTGGCAGATTGTCATATGAATGTTTTGCTAAAAAAAGATGCAAGTAAGCAAACAAAGTGTTAGCAATGAGAAGAAGAAGTCTTGCAATAAATCTCATTTATTTTATAAAGTGTACATGCAATTAACTGATGTTTTCACCTAATGTTGGTTAGGATTTGGTTCAAGCTTAAGGTTTGTATGCAATAAAACAATACTGAATATACGTGCTTGAAAGGTGTGTGATTAATGAATTTTATCTGTATTAAGTTGCACAAGCAAAAATGATCGAAACCTTCACTAAGATGATGCCTTTGTTTTTAGGTTTTATACACAGCACACATCATTTCAGATGTAGGTTTATCAGTTTTGTATCACCACCATGCCTCTTTCAAATGTTTTGCCAAAAGAACTTTGTTGTGCTCCGAAACCATACATTGTATTAACTGGTTTAGATATTACTTTTAATGCTGTTCACAAGTCAATATGGGATGCTTTCAGCAATAACAGGTACCTAATTGTATATGATTATACTGAGCTGGTTTTTGGAGAGTTGTTGAGTTAAAGTTGTGATGTTTATTGGCAAAGCTCCTTCCCTACATTTATTCAAGGTTTAAATTTTGAGGACAACAATAGACTGCATGGTATCATGTTAATTGGACACTAATGTCTCCTAAATACAAGCACAAAACTAATGGTCACACTAGAGAAGTCCAAATTGCATGGTTATGTCAAAAAAATGTGCCAAAAATGCAATGTTAATACTGTAAGTGCAAACTTTTTGAAGATCTTCAAAAGCAGGGAAGAGCACATTATTTTTCAAAGCTTTGCTGTGCTTTCTACATTGAAAACCCTGAAAAACCTAATGTTGCATAAAAGATTAACATGTCAAAAATTACTGATCCCTAACGTGAAACATCGGTGAAGAAGTATTAAAAAGGCAGTGGCTACAGGTCTGCCTGTGGACCTTCATATTTGAAACCTTATTCGTCTGTCACCTGTAATGTGACAGTAACGTGTGACAAGAGTGCAGTAGGCTTGGTAGAAATGTATTAAACATAAAACCTAAACCCTAAATGTAACCCCTAAGCCTAAAGCCCAAATGTAAACCATAAACCCAAACTGTAAATCTGAAGAGAACAATTTGGAAACATTTGAAAAAAGTACAGAAGTGGTCCCATAAATTGAAACGTGCAACCACTACAGTACTACCAAAATAAAAGTCGCCAAGGTGAGAGACAAACCAAAAACCATTGGTACAGCAGACGTAAATGCTACCAAGACAGTACCGCTTGAGTGACAGACTCAGTGTTTATTTGAACTGTGTCATGCAAGGCAGATCTGTAGTGACTTTCTATTAAAAAACAGAATTGTTTTTGTAGCGCTGTTAAGACGAGCTTGTTGAACCCTACCAACCAGTGAGCGGTGCACCTCAAGCCTTGGCTTAATGTAAATTGTTGTAAACTAAGGTCAAAAGAATAAATAAAAAAGTACAAAAACAATACACACCTGCTGAAAAAAAACATAGACAATGCGATGCATCATACATATTAAAAAGACTGAAGAAAGAGAAGAACCACATTGACATAGTTTCATACAAGAAGAAAAAACATAGGTGCTTTTACCCTGAACGGAGTACAAAGGAAAAATAATTCTCGAGAAATTTTAATATGAAAATCAGTGGCTTTTATGAAACATGCTTTATTTATAGAATCAACTGTACCCACAAACTTCTCACCACTTCTCCATCAAAGTTAAATTGCTGCACAGATTTAGAAGTTCAAATCAATTTCTTTTAAATATTATTAAGCTGCAGCAAAGCGCATTGACTCCATTTATTTTGTAAAAAACTGTCACTGAAAAGGAAAATTTATGATATTGTATTTATCTGATTTTTTTCAGACGGACGGATCGTTTGCTTATATCATTTTCATGCCTTCCTGGTGATCATGTTTATTCTCGAAGCAAAATGAAACGATCATCTTATGATTGGTATATTCCAAAAGGAATTTTAAAATCTACTTGGATGAACAAACATCTGAATAAGATCCCTGCTGTTGTTGTTGTATTTTTTGAGCTGGATTGGGATGACAGTGCTTGGAGGGAACGACACCTTGAATGTGCATCAAGAGTTCAAGTTGTTCGAAGTAGCTTGCAAGGTTTGATATGCATTCCAACCAGCTTTTTGCAAAAAATAACTAAACTTACCACTTTTGCTGCTGGTAGTTTCAGCTAAAATCTTGGTTTCTAGTATGTCTCAGCCTGTTTTTTTTCGGTCATAGACCAGGATGTTTTTGAAACGACATAAAAAAATTAAGTCATTTCGGTCAGAATGTCTGAAAATACAAGCTAATTAACACTGTTACGGCGAGTTTTGATACAACTGTGAGACAAGTGACCAAAATGTCTCAGCAAAAAAATGGCCAAAATGCCTCAACAAAAAAAAACTGGTCTTAGCAATTGCACAACTCGCCAGGCAATTGTGCTAGAGAGCTGTTCAAACCCTCAAAAGACTTGGCAAGTCTTTGAGTCTACAATGAAAAAAAAATTTTGTGTTTCAGCTTTTTTGTTAGTGACATCACAAGTGGATTATTTTTGATCATTTTGGCTCAGGTTACCTGGCCCTGGGCCCAAACTGCTAGATGGCATGGTAGTATTTCGCTCAAGTTTTTATTGGAAGCTAGAATGTGAGTCTTTTGAGCCTTCTTGTGACAAAAATATCAATCAGGATTAACACTTTGAGAACCGGCATATATGACATATTCGAACTTCGATTTCGGCCTAAAAAACAGCAGTTTTCGGTTGCCTTACCAATGCCCTAGCTCCTCCGTCGATTGCGCTAGAGAGCTGTTCAATGGCTCAAACGGATCGGCCAGTCTAATAGATAGCACTCGAAAAACATTTTTTTTGGTTGGGGGGTTCGGATTTTTTGTGACTGACGTCATAAGTGAAGTAGTTTTAGGGTCATTTTAGCTCATATTGCCTGGCCTAGGGCCCAACCGCTAGGCCAAAGTGTTTCGCTGAAATTTTCATTGGGAACTAGGCTCAAGTCTGAGTTTTTTAAGCCTTTGATCGACTTCCTAGCGTTTCTGGTTCAAAAGTTATGATCTAAAATAAACAAATTATTTAATTAACTACTTAGTCAAATATTTTTGCTAACTTACATCACAACTTTTTAACCCGAAACCCCAGCAGGTCATCCAAAGTATCAAAAGACTCGGATTGTAGCCTAGTTTCCAGTAAAAACTTAGCGAAATACTACCACCTAACGGTTGGCGCCCAGGGCCAGGCAAAGTGGGCCAAGGTGGTCTAAAAGTCCTCCACTTATGACGTCACTCACAAACAACCCGCACTCCCAAAGCAAAAAATTTTTTTTCGAGTGCAGACTAGAAGACTTGCCACATTTTTTGAGACTTTCACCGAGTCTGTAGAGCATAGCAGACCGGAGAAATTCCCGTGCAAAGCCACGTGCGTTTAGACGTTGTTTTTTTCGAAAATCCCCGAAACCAGCCGGGTGCCAAAGAGTTAAGTAAGATTAACTCAGCATGACATCCTTAGAGACCAAGGTAGTCACAGCCATTCAGCTTTTGCTGCAGCTGATGGTTTTCTTGCTCTTCTTTACTGTTGCAATGAGCTGATTTTTCTTTAGACAAATTTCCAGCAAACTATGTCTAAAAGCTCAACTGGTCTATGAGATAAAACGCAGTATTCGTTTTTACATGATCTCATACACCAGTTGAGCTTTTAGACATATTGTGAATTAGCCTGGTGTCCTCGGAAGCAGCAAGATGTTTCAGCAAAATAATTAGTGATATTCTGCTTTCTATGATCATAGTTTTTGTATGTAAATGTATGACCTTCCAAGAAAAAAAGATAACAGCTGGTTTCCAAGCAATTTGTAATGTGTATCTATACGTAGGCTGGTTTCTGCTCCAAAATTTTCAGCAGCAAACGTGTTACTTACGCATCAGCTATAAAAACAGCCCAAAAAGAGCTCGCTGATTATTTATTAGAAATTCGTGGTGACAATCTGTGTTGAAGAAGATTATGAAAGGGGTACATAGTTTTAAAAGTGTTTATTTTATCATCATAACTCTGCTGATGCACCAATGTCAGATCAGTCACAAATCTCAGAAATAACCTGCCATAAAAAATACTGATGGTTAATGGGGTAGATATATCAGTTTTTCAACTACCATGAAAGCACTCACAGTTCTTTTCATTAAGAAGTAATGTTATAGGTCACTAGCACAAGGCTTGCCTTGTGATAGAGAGAGAGAACAGACTCTTCATCAGAACAATCCCGTGAAAGATGAGCCTAAAAACAAGCAGACTTAACCTAGTTTGCAGAAAAAAGCACTATATAATGATTTTTGGTGATAATGCTTTATATGGATTGCAGTTAGGGTTTTGTTGTCCATTGTGCAAAAACAAACTTTTTCCTCATTTGACCATGCTAGAAGTAAGCCAACACTTTCTTTGTAGTTATACCTATATTTTTGTGTGTAAAGGACGAGGATCAAAAGTTGCTGTTGTATTAATTCAAAAAAGTCCACCTATGCCTCCTGGAGAAGACATGATTGCTGCAGAAAGAGCTGCTGCTCTTTGCAGTGCTTGTGATCTCTCTGCCAAATCTTTGTTTGTCCTTCCACACACTGACCACCTTCTTGGCTATATAATTCGGTAAGAGGTTGCTGCATTTTGTGTGGGTGTGATATGGCAATTGTTGTTGCATGGAGCTCTTCTGAAGTTTTAGCTGTTATGTGTACTGTGTAGTTATCCAAGTAATATTGTGTCCAAGAAACTGGTTATGATTTCCTGCAATGCATAATGCATACTTGCTTTATTCCTTCATCGTGACTAACCACATTCCTTCATGTATAGTTACAGTTAAACCTGTTCTTGTTTTAGATTTTTTTGTGTTCTTGATGTGGCAAAGATTTAGGAATAAACACAATGGCATTAGGAATTGTTAACTGATAGGATTCATTTACAGAGACAAATGTGCTAATACCAAAGGCTCGTTCTGGTCAACTTTAGTGATGATGTATGTGCGTCTTTGGACAACCTTTGGGACATTAATCTGAAACAAGAAGTTGTTAAATATAAAATAGCCAAGTTACTGAGTGATCATGCAAGAGACTGAGATATTGTTTTGATTATCAGAAGACTTAAGTGGTTCTTGGTCTACCACCAATTTGTCTAAAAAATAAAAGTTATGGCAAAAAGCATATTTTTATATTGTGTCTATTTTTGTTCAGAATGAGCAAACAATCATGGGATGTACTTGGGTACCTCCCAAATTTCTGTTAATCTTGTTGTTACTTTTCATGGCTTACAACATCAGTATTTTCAGACTAGAAAATGCTTTCTTTGAACTTGCACAAACATACTACCATACTGAAGCACGAAGAGTGAAAGCTCATAAAGAGTTCCTTAACAAAACTACTCATCAGCTGCTTTTCCCTCGTCATGAATTCAAAATTGCTTTCTTCAATGAACTAATGCAAGATGGCAGTAGTGCACTGAGACATTATCGGCAGGTAACTTCATGCTATCCATTCACACAGTAGCTTGTAGTATGAAATTTTTATAGAAATGTAAAGCATAAGCATTTGCTGCAGCTGTTAAATTTGGTTGATTGATGGTAAATGGGTTGGTAAATGTTAACTGTTATTTTTGTCATTTTAGCTCAGGTGCAGTTTACCTATTTTTTGCTCTAAGAGTCTTGTCTTGAAAGCTAGTTGATGTGACATACTGTATGTAAATTTAGTGGTAACTTACACCCATGGTCTGCTTGTGGAAGTGTGCTCTAAACCTTGTAAACTTCAGACAAATGAGTTAATGGTTGATTTTAAAAGGCTTACTCTGTATTGTGATTAATTATTATATGATTTTCCTACATGCAGAAAAATGCTTTCATGATTAAGTTGTTGACATAAACATAATCTTGTTTCAAACAAATAAGTAATCAGGAAAAGCAAGCACTCTAAAAGTTAGTTACTGAATCCTGCAACAAGTTTGCTGCTGCTTACTTTTCATCTCTTTGTTAATGGAAATACTGTGCTCGTTAAAATCTGTGAAACTTGTCTATAACATCAATATAATTTCCCCTAGAGGTGTTTTCTGTTGTTTTGGATATCAAATAGCTATTCAACAATAGAAGCTTGTACAGTATTATGTATGAGTTTAACCACCAGTCAGTTTGTGTTTCACTAGATTGGTGCATGTTTTTTGCAGTCATATACTCACATTCATGAATTGAGGTTATGTGCAACCAACAACATGGAAGTAAAAGTTGTTGGTGGATATGTCAATTACAAGATATGTAAATTGTGCTTTCTTCAAAATGTGCCTATTGATGCCATCAGTCAGTTCCAATTGCACATTGACCAATTCAAGAGGCAATATGGAAGTGAAGCTTTGTTGTTTGAACACAGCACCTGGGTTAGTCAGCAGTACTTGATATTTGCTGACCTCTTCAATGATGCTTTGTCCCAGGGCTTGTCTGCTATACCAACGCAACATCCAGGTTTCTATTACCAGCAAGCAGCCTATTATGCTAACCTAAGAAAGCACCAATCCTTGTCCTTGCAGGATATGATAGGCGGACTCACATACCCCCATCCTGACCCCCTCCAAACTGATCATCTTGAATTTTATGGACAGCGTCCATGGCGTCAAGGCCATCAAAGCATTGATCCCCCAGATGCGCAAAAGGAAAAAGATGGAATTCTTGCACTGCAGCTAAGAGAGATGGACCAGGAGCACAGCTGGATTATTATTCCCCTGCTAGGCTCAGCAATCTCTCAATTCAAAAAGTTTCAATCATGTTTCAGGCGTAAATCTAGACTGATGATATTGATTGCAATAGAATATTACCATGCCAAAGAATACAGTGAAGCTGCTACCCTCCTTCACCATGCTTGTGCTGTCTACCGCCAGGACCGGTGGTGTTTATTGTTAAGCCACATTCTTTTCACCAAGCTGCATTGTGCTTACATGCTGGCAGATTTAAAGACCTTCTGTGCTTGTTCTATTGAGCTCATAAGCTGCTATTCTTGCTTAAACAATGAAGAAAAATCACAGATTCAAATGAATCTTGACAAAGTTTTGTCAGGCCGCCTGCCTCAGCCACTGTCATTCCGAAGTAACATTTGTCCAGTTCAACTGCCCGAAGGTGGAAAAGAAGCTCTGAAACGATGGTCTCATCTGAGTGAAAGCAATAATAGCTGTCTTATTGATGTAAACCACTTCTTACCATTTGTTGAATGCAAAGCTCGCTTCAGTAAACCTCAGTTTAATTTGGATGAGTGTGTACAGCTTGAGGTAAGTGTGTGGGGATGATTGTTAGGTTGCTAACACAGCGTGTTTTCTCAATTCAGTTTCGTTGAACTCACTTTTGTGCTCCTTTTGGAGTGTCGTGAGTGGTCTGCGCCACCCATCTCCGTTGCTTGTGCTGTGGGCCACATGGCTGCTTTCGCAGTGAATGCTAGACTGGTGGCAAGTCATTGGTAGCACTGTATGTGAACCATTCCCTTGCACCAACCATTAACCCCAAGCACGAGGCTGGACAGGCCGAAGTATCGTTTTTCATATCTTCAGTATGACCCAACCGAGAATCAAACCCAGCCTGCCAATTATGGTAGTGTGTCCTCAATCAAGTGTTACACTTTTTTTAAATTTTTTGTGAAATGATGACTCGATGTGTCACTTCTGCATTCAAGGGACTACAGTTTCACTGATTTTGTAATGATAATTTGTATTAAATTTATTTCATATCTTCACACTCTCATGCAAAGTAGTGCCACTCTGGCATACATGACGTTAACAAAGACCACTATCATAAATGGTGCTAAAACAGTAGCTTTGATACTTAGCACCAGTGTATGTTGCTGCAGAATGGTCCAAGTAGGTCAATTTTTAACATATGTGGGAGATTTCAAAGCACTTTTGGACCTAAAATTAAAGGTCGTTTGGGCAGCATTCCTTTACAAGGTAAAGCCACTCATAGTGTAAAGAGAATGATCAAAATTAGAGGAGTGTTTGTCCGAGTGTAAGTGTAAGTTTTTGTATATAAGTGTTTGTTCGAGTGTAAGTTTTTGTATATGGCCCCAACAGCAACTATAGGATGTGTAAGTACTCCACTTCCAAAGGGCCCCCAGTAGCAAGTATAATGTGAAAGTACTCTGCTTTCAAATGGGCCCCCAACTGCCACAGTGATGTGTTGGTACTCTGCTTTCAAAGAGCACAGACCAGCATCTCTAATGTGTAAATAAGGAAGTGCTTCAAAACAACTTTCATGCCTTGAAAAAACTGGTTTAAATTGATTCCAAAAAGTTCCTAAAAGACCCTGTCAAGTATGAGCAAAAATTTAAACCAAATGGTAATTATTTTCACTGTTAGAAAATGAAGTTTCTCATAAGATAGTGTTGAGGACTGTGAAAAAGGGGTCACTGCTTCAAGAGCATATGTACAGTAGTGCGTATGAAAACCCAAGAGTTCTATTGTGTTCAAACATAGACCTGTTTTGTACTCCATTAATATGTGTCAAACTCAATTTGCTGTTTTGATCAAGTCTATTGTAAATTGCAGTCTAGTATTCCTTGTTTAATACTGCATTTCTTAGTCAATGAACACTGGTAAGTTCTAACAAACCCTACACAGAGCTCGCCAAAGATTTCCCGCCAAATTTGCCAGGAAAACTAACACTAAATCTAAACCACTATTTGAAACTTTGACACTACAACCAGCTTTACCCCCATCCCCTCACCTTAACCCCTAATGCAGCATAGAGAAGTGTGTAACATGGTGGTAGAAGTTGCCAATGGTGAAATGCGGTAAAAGTTGCCAAATAGCACTTGTGACAATTTACCTAAATCAGTGGCGCACCAGTTGCAAAACAAAAACGCAGTGTTAGTTAAAACAACCCCCCAGGTTCATTTGTCAGACTGCATGATCTCTGACCAAACATGTTCATTTTTTGGATCTATTTTTCAAATTATTTTGCGTATTTTTAGGTTTTCTCCAGGATTACATGTCCCTTTCCAGTTGAACTTTGTCAACTGTGGATTGCATTTTCGAATTCTTCCTATGACAAGTCATGCATTGTCACAAACGCCGGGGCACACGCCGGGAGTTTGTTTTACGAGCCATGGGCAGTGAAGCGACATGTTTTCAATTTCCCAGCTCAGTCAGAGGACTGCAATAAAATGGTGGAGGTAAATGCTGTTTCTGGCCAACTTGAATGTAATTTGCATGCTGCTCTGCGGTTACTTTTTTCGTTACGCAAATTTTTACATCATTAGAGGCAAAATCATGAAAAACAAATGTAGATTTTATGCTTGGCTGCCCGTGACACAAATTTCACACAACGTGGAATCCTCAAAGTGGCGAAAAGGTTTTCGGTTATCTGATGAAATTATGACCTGAAAACTTCCGTAATAAGCTTTCAACAAAAATAATTATTGCGACAAATGCTGGAGTAAGTCACTGCTCTCGGTTGTTGCTGACAATGACCTCCCATGTCAATGGCTGTTATTCAAGTGGTTGCTGACGTCTGACAGGCGCGATCTGAATTTGCAGATATCGTCCATCTCTGTTAGACTCGGCAAATCAGAATCCGGGTCGGGCCTTGTTCTACGCTGGACGGTGAAGTCCCCTGACCGTGCCGGGCCGCCTGTGGTCGGCCATTCGTCTGCAGCGTGGGATGAGGTTAAGTCGTTGTGGACAATGAATATCTGTGAAAGAGAATCGAAGTTGACCGTCGCAGCCACGCACAGCGCCCCCGCTTTGTGTGGGGAGGTATTTCCGGTCACTGTTTCTGTGACGTCAAAAGAGCAGAACCTGACCGCGCGCAACGTCATGCTGATTGCGTCACTGCTCCCCGGTGACGACTCGACCTACCAATCCACGAACCTGCTGTCGACACCGTCGTCAAGGCAACCCGTGAAAACGATCGAGTTCCAGATCGGGCAATTGGAGGCTGGCGATGAATGCCAGCAGACCTATTACGTGGTGTCGAGTAGCGCGGGTAGCGCCCACCTGTCTGTTCGCATCTCCTACCAAGTGCTCGACCTCCCTGTCCTGGCAGATGACGGCCAGTGTCATAGTCACGTGACCTGCTCAAGCAACTCGCGACTTGACTTATCATTAGATGTCGTGCCGGCGTACAACTTCGCCGCCCATGTCACGTCCCTCGGGCTCCAGTCGGTGGCTTCGGCCTACGTCGGCCATCCCTTCCTTGTCCTAGCATCATTGGCCGCCCGGAGCCCATGGCCAGTTGAGATTGTCCGGGTCAGGCACGAGACCCCCGAGGATGGGTGCGTCGCGGCTATGGGGGGGAAACTGAGTGATTGTGAAAAGAATGTGAAGCTTGAGAAAGATGATACGTTCGTGGAATGTACAAGCGCCATTGTTAAAGGGCCAACCGGTAGAGGTGAAGGTTTGATTGTTTATAACTTTTGAAATCAGCTGATGGCGGCG
>Ga0210059_1011349_pt1 | contig 13641 bp, 10 predicted proteins | sample Ectturendosymbi2_FD_188042 | JGI IMG/M metagenome (GOLD analysis project Ga0210059, IMG submission 188042) | Ecteinascidia turbinata endosymbiont from Florida, USA - Sample 2 (SPAdes) (version 2) | ecosystem: Host-associated > Tunicates > Ascidians > Unclassified | place: Key West, Florida...
TAAAATAACCTGTAAAAAATAACAAACAAACTTTATGGTAGTATAATTCACTGTCGAAAATGTAAAGTTTCTACCTTATGTGGTTTTTGCGATATAAAAATTTTTAATGTGTGCAGGACTTTATGGACACCATGTACAACCAGCTCTTCTAGAAGTTGTTTTAGTCATTCAGACAGGAAAACACTTAATCAAAGTCCTACCTAAAAAAGATAGAAGTCCTTGGTGAATAAAAGAGTTGAAGAAAGTGTAGAAGTCTTGTTTCATATTTGAAGCTTGACTTATTTCCTGAGAGGGATGTTCTGCATTTTTGTTCATGTTTACAATTTCACGTTTCTATTTAGAATGTTTTTGAGTTGTCACAGTTTCTGGTACATTTTTTCATTTTGAACAGCACCTCTAACATTTCCCGTTTTCATCATTAAAATTAACCTAGTGCACACAAGAAATTCACAAAATGGAGCGAATAAATTTTTTAGAGATTCGGAAGGAATTATTATGCATTTTATGTCCCTCATCAAAACCAACGAGTTTCTCAATGTTGTCACATTGAATCTCACTTTTTTTGACTGATCAGCAAATATACAGACTATTTATTAAAATGCTTTAATTTACGGCTTTCTGTCAGCTTTGTTTAGAATTTTACATTTCCTTCTTAAAATTAAATTGCTTACTTCAATGAAAGAATGCACATGATCAAAAATGATAAATTACTTGGATTTATTTTAATGCAGTGTTGACGCCATCGGAACTGCTGCAATCCCTTTCGGTTGCTTCAACTGTCGCCTCAAGAACAATTACTTCTTGGGGATGGATTGTTCCGCTAGGTGTCAGCATTTCTGTGCTCGGAACAATGAATGCAGCGCTATTATCCGCTCCTCGACTTACGTTTGTTGCTGGGCGAAGAGGCTTCCTACCTCAGGTTGGGTGTTATTTTATGTCCAAATGCGCATGACTGAAGGTTAAAATGCTTTTATTTTGGTATGTCAGGATTGGGCTTGTATACACAAAAGTAAGCTTGACTTTGTTTGCAGCTTACGTTTAAGCCACTGGTAAAAGACAAGAACAATACTAGCTGTGTTCTTTGAGGCAAATGAAAACCTCATCAAAAACTTTGAACAGAATAGTAACAAATTATTTTATTACGCGTAAGCAATGGGGCATGAATTTGTACAAAATAGGTTAATTTTGACATGTCTCAAGCAGTGGCGTGCAGAGGTCTGGTGATGCCTCGGGCGACTTGCTTGATTGTATGCCCCCTACCAAATTCTAGTATTGAACAGTGACGTATGGTGGTCATTGTTACTGGATATACGCTCTTTGTGACGTCACAATATGACGATATATTCACGTTTCTAAGCCAGCGTTTGGCAAAATATGTTGACACAACATGTGTACTATGCTACACGCACTCGCCTTACTCGTTGCTGTACAATGTGTCACTGTAGTGAACATAATTATCAGCGCTCCAAGTTAGGAGGCCGGAGAAAAATAAAGCACTCAACGCTAAGACAGAGCAGTTCATAACTGCAAAAATATCCGGCAACGCGTTGAAACAAGGGAGCAGAACACACTTGGTGGCACGTCAGCGCAGTTCACAACTACAAAATCAGTAGCGCAGCCAGAATGAGGCCGAAGCGGCCATGCCCCTCCCGAAACAAACTTTCTAAGATTTCTACTGGTTAGTTTTGTCGATTTTCAACTGTTTGGAAAACGTCAGTGACTGAAGCCGTGATTGGCTGGCCCTTCCCGAACAAAATTTTTGGCCGCGTTACTGACAAAAGCATAAGGCTGCGCATTAAAATAGTGGAGTAAAACACACTCAACACTATGACAGGGCAGTTCACAACTGCAAAAACATCAAACTGCTCGAATGTCTCGTCGAGTAGCAGTCGAGCAGAGAAGGCATGCGGCTGGGATGGCGGACACCCAGGGTTAACAATGTGAAACTTGCTAAGAAAATGCGCAAAGTGCGCAAGAAAACTTTTGTATTTTTATTATGTGGCTGCGATATGTGCACCTACTGGGGGAACAGAACAGATACGAGCTTGTGTGGGCCGTTATGATCAATCCGCTTGAACTGCCAATAAGGGACGCCAGAACAGGGTGCATGACGGGGCACTGCCCCCCTGCCTTTTGAAAGGGGGGGGGAACGGGACACGGGTGCCCTTACATAACAGTATCATACGTTATTTCATGATTTATCAAGATGACTTGAAACAAATTTATTGCAGCTATTCGCGCACACAAAATTCAGAATGGATTTCTATAATTTCCGTTATTTTTTTGAGGTCAACATTGTTGCTGAACATATAAATGCGAAGATAATGACTATTATAGTGGTCTTTTACACTGAACTCAAACAAACAATTTTGAACTCGTGGTACAGTACGTCAGAACCATGGGCGGCCGCAGGGGGAGAACGAGCATTTGCCCTCCTGGGAAATTGGGACTAAGAATCAAAATTTTATAGAAAACCTGACGTCAGCAGCTCAATTTTGTTTAATTGACTTAATTATTTCAATGACAGTTTATTTGCCGGTATGACGCTCACACTGCGCTTGAGCCAGATTCGCTGTTCTGGTGTCATGCAGTGGTGAGCTTGCAGGTCGCTTATTTGTCTGCAGAGGCAGGTTGCGAAACTTGCGAGCGGATTGTTCTACTGTTGGTCTTTATAGTGGAAAATAACATGGCAACAAATCATCTAATGTTCACTTCAAGTTACGATGGTAGGCGTTTTGCCGCATGTGATGTGACTTATGAACGCAGACATCTTGGCACGTAATGCAGCGAGACAGTGACTGCAAATAGCGGCAAGCAAGGACGCCGGATATCGGGGGTATTGCCCCCTGACCTTTCATAATGGGGGCAACAGGGCGGAGGTGTCTTTTACACAACAGGATCATATATAATTTATGGTATATCAAGATGGAATTGAAACAAATTTTCTATAGTTTTTTTATTGTTTTTAGGTCAACATTGTTGTTTAACAGAAGCAAGCATAATTGGTAACGATTTTTTTGTTTTTTATTTAAGTTTCCATTGCACTCAACAACCTTTTTACTACCCTCCTGCCCTTCCGCGGTTCCGGCGTCCCTGCTGCCAATTAATGACGAAGCTCCAAATGATACACATATTGCAAGCCCAGGCATGCGGCTGTATTAGCGAATACCCAAGGCTGCCAGATCAAAAACGAAACAGGAAATTAGTGATGCATCAAAAAGTCAGCTAAATCAAGCAAAAGTGAAACAGGAAGTTTTAGAATTTGGATCAATAAATCAATTAAAAGGTCCATAATGATCTTTCAATCTGTATTGTGATTTTCACTTGATCGCACGATCTGGAAAACGCCACGTCACTATCATTTTGATTGTGTGTGCGCCGCGCACCTAGAGTGTAGGTCTCTGGTTATTGAAGAATGTGAGAATTACTGTCATTTGAACACGTAAAAACTAGTGTTGGCAAAGAAACAAGTTTCAAAAATTGTCACTCTTTGGATCCCGGGGCCGTCGCCCGGTTCGCCCCCCCCCCTCTCTACACGCCACTGGTCCCAAGTAAGCTGCAAGCAAATGATATCAATAAACCATTTAGCCTACCGTGCACAATACTTGGATAAATGAGAAAAAACTCGAGACCACAAAACACTAGGAACATTGATAAAAAATTACTGAGCAACGAGCTAAAACGTCGATTTTACCTGGCAAAGATTTCAATGCCAAGACAAAAAGGTAAGCGACTTCAGCTTGACTGAGATTCAGTTGCTTTATGACTTGGAATCAGCTTGCGTTCAAGTGACGCTCAGGCGCAACGTGCTTTTTTGCTGTTTTATCAGCAAAAATCAATGCAGCTGAGTTGGGTCAGTAAGATGTATCACGATGAACTAAAGTAAAAACGAAAAATTTGCAAGTCGTTATCGTAAATCAACCAACATGTTAGGAGTAATTGATAAATAGTTTTTTAGATTAATTCAGTGTTTGACCACAGCTGTTTCTCATGTTGTTTCTGAGCATGTATGTTGTGGAATTCTTATTTTGACCTGAAATAATGTAGTTGTGGAAGTACTGTAAATGGTTGTTGCACAACGCGGTGTTTGTCAAGTTAGATAAAGAAGCCACAAACATGGCCGTGCTGTACCATATTCTTGGGTAACATATGAAGCCACAAACTATGCTAATAGGGGTGTGGTGGTTTAAATGGAAACGCTAAATATATCGTTCACGGCTAATTAAAGCAGCTCTGTTCATGCATGTCCAAGCACAATAACCGTTTTGATATGACCCGTTTTGAATTCTTTTTGTACTATTGTAAAAGCTTGTTCACACGAGACTTTTAAAGACTGTACTACAACATGTTATTTATCCGCTGTTGAACAGATATTTTCTATGATCCAAGTCGATTGCCGAACACCAGTATTGGCTGTCATACAACTCGGTGTCTTTGCCATAATCTTCATTTTCCCGTCAAACTTTGATTCTTTGATTCAGGTACAAATACATTTAGCTCAGTGTTATATGAACAGGCAATTTCAGTAGTTTTTACTGTATCCTAATTCACACATATAAACTATCTGGTTTTACTGTAATCCTGCCAGTGTTAAACTTAAACCACCGAGTTGGTAAACCAGGCGTTGTGTTATGTAGGCAACGGTTCTACATATTATTGCCAAACGCGAATATGTAACATAGTAGAAAGAGAGAGACGCAGGAAATCCCGCAGCCAGAGTTGAAAGTTTGGGGGGAGAACTAGATTCGGATGGTCAGAATGTTTACCACTGGAATCGAACTCCAAATTTTCAACAGCTTTTAAGTCTAGCCAACGTTCTTTATTTAGAAGCGGAAACAATATTTGTCTCTTAAAAGCTGCTTGCGCAGCAACTATACTTCAGCTCTTACCCGAATAACTATATGCGTTACTGAACATGCTTGAGATCCGAAATGTAGTCAAGATGTCGCTGTGAGACTAAGAATATTGTGTTAGAAATAAAGAGACTCGTAAGAAGAGTATAACATTCTACGACTCAATGAATAAACTCCATGCTGCGCATTTGTCGTTAATGTCCAAACAAGTTCGGGAGAAACAAACTGATTTGGGGGAAGTGCCCCCGGTGGCTACGGGCCTGTACATATAGATATTATTTTGCGAAGTTGCAACTCCTATGAAATTTATAAAAGTATATCAGTGGATTTGACTGCTTCATTTTCACTTTCGGTGCAGTGCAATTTTTTTTATAAAACTCTTGTTATTCCCAGGGAATTCAATATTTAGAATGGTTCTTTATTGGATTATCCGCCTTGGGCTTAATTGTTTCAAGATGGACAAAGAAAACTTTGAAAAGACCATACAAGGTATAAGAAACTGAATAAAAATGTGCAGTCGTCATTTTGTACAATGTAGTGCTTGCATTAGTTTGCCTTAGCTTTGAGCTGGGCATTTTTCGGCATACCCTTGCACGTACATTCGTACGATGACGTTGGGCTACATTTACCGTAGCACGGCTCCATGATCATTTGATAATTCAAGTTGCAACTTATAAAATACTGAGCTTGGCTGGTTTTATAAAAAATTTACGAAGTCACTGGGACCTCAGTTATCTAAAATGTCGACTGTGTTAACGTGCTCTTTGGACAAAGTTCAGGCCCAAGTTCAGCGGTGAAATAACTTGGGCACGTTGATCGCGAAGATAAACAGTATGTTTTCGCCGTGAAATGCTACAGCTTCATACTTGGCATGATGACATTCATTCACTCGTTCAGTTAAATGCTTTTTACATTGCACCACATGAATTGCTTATTAAAGTGCGAGTGTACAGGAAAAAGGATTTTGGCCGTGATTGGCATTCTGCAGCAAACTGAAAAACAGGTTCAACGTTTTGCAAGCCACCCACCTTTGTACCGGTTTCTTTATGAAATCTGATTACCTATGGAAGTGCAGTCAAACCGCAGGCCCGCAGATCGCATGTGGCTAGCCACAACGTTTTTAGTTGCCAGCGGAGGCATTTAGGAAATATCATCAAATTTGAAATTTCTTGAAAAGCATGTGAGGTTACCTTTGGCCACTAAATTGCTTTCGCTGGACAAAGTGCATTTGCACAAGAACAATGATTAGCACCTTTTCTGTGTGCAATTACAGTTTTTGTTGTATATTGATTTTAAGATCAAATTAGAAGGTACGGCCCTCCACTAACCCTCCGGTGGGGCAACTTACTGGATAACCTCTGTGTTTTTCGGTGCCGCCACGTTCGTTGTCTTGAAGAGTACATCTGGCGAACAGTGGCGTAACTAGAGGTTTGAGCCAGGGGGAGCAAACTTAGCTGAAAGGGGCCCATTGGCCACCGTTTGGGTATGCAACAATTGCTTCCCCGAAACTCATATACGTTATTTCACAAAAACAGAAAGTATTTCTTGGGTGAGGTAATAAGCTTCAATTGAGTAAATGACTTTAAAGTAGAATTTTACATTTTCATGTAACACGTCGTATCAGTAGGTATCTTTTGGGCATGCTCACGATTTTTCTCAAAATGCCTAGTTTTGTGGGGTCTTTGCTCAAAATGCCTAGTTTTGTGGGGTCTCAGTTTCCTTTGCCCCCCAGTCTGTCCCCTTTGCCCCCACTTCGTCCCCCTTGCCCCCAGTTTGTCCCCTTTGCCCGTTGTCTTCCCCATGGCCTCTCATGCTCGAAAGCCGTGAGCTACAGTTTGTATTTTGTCGGGTTGAATTATTCTCTTGTCGTCAGAACTTGAGAGGGCTATTTTGTTGATTATCTCTGTATAGATTTCATGTTTATGACTCCGGATGATATTCATAGTTCTTAGTTGTTGTCTTCCGGAGAATAAACATTTTTTGAAATCTTCGAAACATGCTTTTTTTGACGACTCCTCTCTTGACGCCCTTACACTTTTTTTCTTCTTCACCATCGAGTTTCTTGATTGCGTAGAGTTTTGCTCGTAATCCGACAAACTCTGTGATTATTTAACCACCAGCCTCATCCTTAAACATTCCTGGAACCTTCTTGTTGATTCCTATTGGAATGCTCGAAGGATGGTTTGGTGAAAAATTTGAAGTGTCGAAATTTTCTTGGGCGTCAGCTGAAATATCTTTGTAGAAATCTTCTGTTTCGATTTCATAGCAAAGACTGTTAGTGTCTGTGAACAACAGATTTGCCTTGGATCCATATTTTTTCTTGATGTAATTATAATGAAACTCATACATCAAGGTCTTTGACAAATCCAGGATACTCATTCCGAGATAGACCGGTTTGTTGAAGAGTAGTTCTGTCTTCTTCATGTGCACCGCGACAAGATTTTCACTGAATAGAGTGCACTGATCAAAGTTTGGTTCTGCAGCACATTTTTTCAACGACTTTTGGTTATTGACCAGTCGAATATTCACTCGGTTTCGAATATTTTCCATCGTCTTTTCAAAGACGCTGTTGTTCATGAGTTTGAAAAAATCTTTCTCAAACTCGTTTTGCGCCTTGGAACGAAGGTTTGTATTCAACTCAATGTATGGTTTCACCCACGCATTTTCACTGAATGCGATTCCGCGGTGAACCTTTTTTAGTTTCAAACCAAGATCCAAATATTGTTTGAAATTTTTATAATGAAGAACATATTTCTTATTGTCGTTCATATTTGGAATAAGTTTCTCAACTTTGTTGACAATCAGTCTCTCCGGAGCGAGCGGATATTCATTATGCGAATCATGAAGCTTCTTTGGATATTCCAGGTCGACCTCAAGGATACATCCATCTGAAAATTCCCTTCAATTTTCCAAATCGTTTTCATCCATCCATCTGAAATCGCTAACAAGTAGCGGAAAACTCATCGCCCAACCATAGAGATTGTTAGCGTCAAGATATTGGATGAATTTTAATTTTTCATTTGGATCGAATTTCTCACCCATATATTTATTGTTCGCCTTGGCGTATCGTTTCGAAATCATCGAGACTCCTCCACGAATGCCCGCTCGAACATCAAAAGCATATCCGGATCAGAAAGAAGCTCAAGTTGAACTCCAGTCTTTTTCAGACAAGCATCCCAGGCCAATCCCGGTACCGTGTAATACCACGCCGGATCCAAATCATAGTTATTCATGCAAATGTCTCTGAAATTTTCAAAAACATCCGCCAGGAGAAGAACATCTGTCTTGAGATACAAATCATGATATTCTCGGAAACTTTTAATTTCAAACTGTTTCCAAACTTTCTGGGCATGTTCGTAATCTTCATCTGAAATTTCTGAATCTATGAGTTTTGAGAAGAATGCCTCCTTTGGCGGAAGATTTCTTTCAGACAGTTTTTCCAGAGAGTCAAACCAATCGTAAGGAAACACACCTTTTCTCAGGCATAATTCAAAGTTTTTGGAATGTGTCTTCATGTTTTCAAACTGACCCCTTTCAAGATTATTTGTTAACTTGTCAAGACCGCTTGACATAAACTTGAGACTATCAATAAATCGAATTTTGTATTTCAGGTGTGAGTTTTCATCATTAACACTTTTTGAGAAGCTTATGTATTTTTCCTCATTGTTTGGAATACAATCAATATTACCTTGTGTTTTCCCGAGACTACTGATGAACAAATGTGAATCATATCCAGCTAGGTTATGAAGAATCACCGGAACGTGTTTCGGTTTTCGGAAAAGCAAGTTGCATTGATTGTGAGCCGCTCCTTTGAATTTGTTGGAATAGTAACAATGGTCTCGCACTTTCTTTTCACCATCCTCAAATGGGTTCTTACAAAGCCAGCATTCAACCGCTTTCTCAAAATTTGTCTTTTCTTCTGTCAAGATCATCTCTTTCACTTCTGATAACCAAACTTGGTCCACTTCATCTCGGAGCATCTTTACAAAGATTTCGGCCACGTTTTCACCTTCTGTTTGTTTTGTATACAAGGCAGGTCGCGACTTTTTCCCATCACAAAAAATATAAAAGCAGAATCCAGGTTCATGCTTTTGGTAAGCTTTCGTAAAGCTTCTGTCAGGATCCGGCTGACATGAGTCAATCGGTTTTGTGAAAGACTCGAAATCGGCATAAACCACAATCGGCACTCTCATCGAATGCTTACGATTTTTAAACTCTAAAATAGTGTCTTTCTTCGGAAGAGCAATCCTGATAGCTTCATGGTTCTGACAATTTTCCTCATGCTTTTCCAAGGCTTTCTTGTTTGGGAAATGATTAAGACATCTATCGCAAATCTCAATTGCGCCATGATGTTTTGAAACCTGCTTCGAAACAAGTCTTGAAAAATTCTTAACAAGACAATATTGTTTGTTCTCGAGAAGGAGGCGAACCTTTTTTTCTCTTTTGAGCTTGGATATTCTCAGGGGATAAACACACTCCGCTTCATATCCAAAAACATTAACTTCAATTTCAGGATTTAGTCTCTCAAACTTGTCAATATCCTTCAAGTTAATCGGAAACTCAATTCCTTTGAAATTGAGAGACTCTGCCTGCTTCCTCAAAATTTTTGTGATTTGCTCTGAGTCTCGTTCAACTGGATTCAATCCTCTTGCGATGCACCATTTGAAGCATTGGTTATCAGTGTTCTTCATGTTGATTAGCGCCTTCTTGCTCGCTAGAAATTTCGTAAGAGGAACCTAAGAACTTCCGGTCAATGGCTCATATTCGATAGTGTGAATATCAAGTGCCACAATTGAATGAAATGTCCACCCACTCCCATTCATCTGAAATTTTGCAAGGTCCTCAAGGACTTGTTCTGTCAAGAGACTCCACAATTCGTTCTTTCTGTTGATTCAAGAACAGTTTCATTTTTTGATCTGAATTGATGTTCTTCCACGAGGCTTTGGCCAGTCTTGAGATCTGTTTTTTCATTTTTGATCTCAAAATTATTTTCACTTTGGTTTGCGTTTGAATATTTGCGAGTGCCTTTCGTTTCACAGCAGTCACAAATGATTCTGGTTCATATGTCACATTGCCGCTCGGTTCAAGTGTGAATTGATTTGTGAAACCCTTGAAAGAAGACTGTTTTTCCTCCACCAATTTCAACACCTTATCATCAATTTCGTTGATGAGTTGTGTCTTTTTGAGCTTTGTGACATTTTTGATTCCAAGTTTCTTTGCTTTCACCAATAGATTTCGTTTTCTCAATTGATCCAAATCTTGTGGTTTTGAAAGTAGATTTTTCAATTGGACTTTATTGAGTTTTGAAATGTCATTGAAGCCTTGAAGTCGCGCCTCGGCTCTTAATTGTTTGAGAATTTTCTCTTTCCCGAGAATTTCTCTCAAAAATCCATCATGGAGAAGTTTTATCAACTTTTGCAACGGTATATCTTTCATGTATTATAGGGTAAAATTTCTTTTACTTATTTTTTTCATGTTTGCTTTCACAAAAGATAAGTTAAAGAGATTTTCTCTTGTAATAAATGGTGATTGAAGAATTTTCACGAATTGTTTTATTTAATTTCGCCAAAATGAATGGTCTTGAAGCGAAAAGAGATATGAGCAAGTCTGAACTGTTTGACAACATTATTCACAACAATTTGAAAGAAGAACTTCAAGCTTTTGTGAAACAAACGATATTGATATTTTAAGTGAATTTACGCATAAAGACTTGTTCACTTTTGCAAAAATGCTTAATCTCATAGTGTGGAAAACTTGGCCAAAGTCAAGAATCTATAACATCATTCTTCAAAATGATAAAGAAGAATTATTAAAACGTTTTAAAAGCACAAGAGCAAGAAACCGAAAACCAGTAAAAATAACAGACCTCAGTTATGGAAAAGAATATATTTTCAAGACGAGTAAAGGAGCGGCAGACTTTCTCGGACTTCTCGCACCACGCTCAATTTTATATAATAATGGTAAAATCTGGAAGAATAAATTCACTGGAAAATCTTACAAAATTTCAAAATGAGACTTTTTTCTTAACTCAAGCTTGAGTTAAGAAAAAAAATCTTACTTAATATTCAACACGCATTTTCTGCTCATTGCTCTGGAAAATGAGACTTTTATCACTGATGACAACGGCGAAACCTTCTGTGTTTGCTGCTACGTTTGCTGAAAACTGAGCCTTTATCTGAATGTCAGTCACAGAGTTTTTGAGTTTTTCGCTTTGTTTTGTCACGTCAAAGACAAACATTGGGAACAGTTCCTTGTAATCTGCTGGAGTAATGTTTGGAGAAGAAATCAAATCTTCAACATTGTAAAACTTTGTTCGGAAGGCCGCGGCACCTCCATAAACCCTTGAAAATTTTTGCCGAGTAAAGTTCATGTCGTCGTAATCAATCTCGGGGTATCTCCTAGAGTTCAACATAACAAACATGTTAGTAAGATTACAGTGGTCAAAAATTGACGTGTTGCGTTGCTGGTTTCCAGATTTATCTGTCTGAAACGCCACGATTATCCAGTGAGGTTTCTCCGGGACTGATTTCACCGACAAACGCCAGGTGAAATTTCATGTTTGTGGGATTGAGATCGAGTCGCATTGACTCATTCGGTAACCGACTGGGAGACTTGATTTTGACTCAATTGTTTTGTAGAGTGCAAGTTTTTCTTGATCATTTGGAAGCACATTAGGCATATACCAAGAAAGCTTTGTTAAAACAATCTTTCCATCATCAGGTTCTGTAATTGCTGGGGGATTGATTTCAGGACCTGCTGCCACTGCTCCAGTTTTGAAAATCGCGTCATTATCACCCTTTCTTACGAGAGTGAGTTGATGTTTAAAACCGTAAACGACTTTCTCATAGTCCTCACAGAACCCAAAGATGTGTTTCAGCGGGATTCTGGATGAAAATGTTCCGTTCGGGTCAGGTTTTTGAATAATATACTGTTGTCGGGCTCCAAAACCTGCATTATTTTCAAGATGAGCTGTTGTGTGATTGTCTTTGAACCATAACTGGTTCAGACCTGTGCTTTTCTGAAAATCATCTGGAAATTTCAACAGCCCAAGCATCGTTGTTGCCTGTCCAGGATGAAACAGACTTTCAATTTCTTGCCCTGAAAGTTGATATTTTATGTTGTTGAAAAGATGCATCATGGCATTGTTTGTTAGCGTGATGACATCAGCGTAAACAGCGTCGTCAGCGTTTTTCACCAACTTACCGTCGAAAACCAGATAACTTTCACTCTGATATGTGAACAAGTCTTGTGTTTCAATATTTATCCTAATTTCCCCAGGTCTGTTAAGATCAGTGCTGGTGATTGGTTCGTAACTGTGATATTCGTATTTTTCGATCGATTCATTGGTTTAAGGTTTTTCAGTAATGTTAAGAACGTCCATTTATTATAGGCGTTTTTTTGTTTTCACTTTAAAAATCAGGCATTTCCCTTAGTTTATAACTCAATACCCTGTTGAAATATTTGAGTTCTTCAATTTCTCTTTTTAGTTCATCGATATTGTTTTTGAGGGCTTCAAGCTTTTCAAAAACATCCTTGATTTGTTCAGAATTGTTCATTTATAATATGTATTATTTATTCAACCGCCTGACGAGGTCTTGTATTTTGATCGCGCGCTGCCCCGACCCAGCTATCAAGTTATTTAAATTAGGTGTTGTCACTTGTTGAGACCCTTGAGGTGTTGCCCCTTGGGGTGTTGAAGACACAAGTTTTGATAAAATTTGTTGTGATTTGGGGTCAATTTCGAACTCGCAAAAGCAATAGCTTTGTGTCCGGCCTTTTGGCCGGCACTTCGAGCGATGTTCAAAGCTGTGTCAACAACTTGCTTTTTACTGATGAATCCTGACAAAAAGTCTTTGAGCTTTGAAAAAATCCCAGAGCCGCCGACTTGATATTTTCGTTTATATCCACGTCTAATAACTATCATTTATGTAATGTCAGCATTAAGTTTTTATAAGCATCACAAGACAAAATTTTTGCCTCAAAAGTTCATCGCAAATGCTAACGACTTCGTTTCGAAGACCTGTGTTTCCTGCTTGTTTCGAAGCCATCAACAATTCCAACCGTTCACACAAGGCATTTGGGTGAGATGGGAGGATGATACCCTGTCCAAGAGATTCAAGTTCTTTTAGTCTTTGACGCTTTTTTTCATCACGTAACGGTTTTATGATGTTTCTATATTTTTTACTACTAGGCGCTTTTATTTTTAGTTTTCCATTTTTATCCAATTCATACAGCGCACCTGTTTCTTTTAGTATTTCCAAATAGTTGTCTTTGTCTGTTTTTGTAGCATCTTTTATTTTTGTTTTTTCCATTGAAATCAAATCCAAAAGACCTGGTGTTCCTTTGTAAATTTTTCCACCAATTTCTAAATTATCTCCTTCAAATTTTACCCTTGAAATACCAATAAAAAATAGATGTCTTTGTTTTTAAACCCATAGGTTTTATCACCATACTCCTTACCATATGATTTAATCAGATACGTTCCTATAGTTGGTCCTATATTAATTGGAAGAGGAGGTTCAGGAAGTGCTTCAGCCTGTGATCCCCAGGGCAATGCTTGCAGCGCTGGTGAATTTTCGATTGCTTCCTGAAGAGGTTCAAGTTTGGAAATAATATCTTCCGACGACTTTTGTTGTTGTTCTGTGATTGGTTTAAAGATTTTTCCAAAATCTTCATAAAGTGATTGTTCACCCAATCGTTCTGAGCGAAAATCATCTTGAATTTTTTTCTTGGTTTTGAGATATTCAGCGACAAGTTTGTCACGTTTTGACGGATCTTTAATTTTTAA
>Ga0210059_1011350_pt1 | contig 13641 bp, 10 predicted proteins | sample Ectturendosymbi2_FD_188042 | JGI IMG/M metagenome (GOLD analysis project Ga0210059, IMG submission 188042) | Ecteinascidia turbinata endosymbiont from Florida, USA - Sample 2 (SPAdes) (version 2) | ecosystem: Host-associated > Tunicates > Ascidians > Unclassified | place: Key West, Florida...
CCCTCGCGCATTTTATGAATCGATATACTTAGAAGATATCGCAGTAGTACATTATAATAATCGTGATGGCGTCAATCATTCGTATGCCCTTCATGCTTATGTTTCATCAAAGTAAATGCATTAGCGCCATCAGGCGTATGCTCTTTACTAATGCCGGGTAGGTAACCTCGTCTTCTTTCATGTATTTGTGTGTTCCTTGTTACTGCAATGCATCTTCAAAGTCTAGCTCCTTGGTTGTGGCAGCGAAGACGTTACATAAAGTTGTTTCCTAAATCTGGCATAAATGTGTGAAACTGTCCTGCCAGGTGGCAAGGTAATTTCACTGTGAAAACTGCAAGTAGCGGAAGTGTTTCTGGCAGTAACAGTTTTGAAACAAAACAATATGGTTCGCAGCGCCAGAAAAATGTTGTAACAGTTCAATGCACAGAAATACAAAACCTGCTTTGCTAGCCACATAACTCTAAATTACTTTGTAGCGATCTTTTTAACAACGTTATCAGGGATATTTGTTAGAATTAAGATCTCGTTGTTGAATAATTGCGCGGGTGAGTCAGCTAATAGTTTTTCTACAAACACACCGGAAGTATCCTGGTAAGTGACATTTGTCATTTAGCTGTCTATGATGACTTCGCAGAATAAGTGACCACGTTATGGTTCACTTTGTTCTACTGTCACTTTTTCTTTAACCAACTGATTTTTGCAAAAATACAAATAATAGAGTGAAAGAATCACTCAAATGCAAAACCGATGGCGGATCCAGACGGAGCATGTGTGGGGGAACAGTCAAACAGGCTCGCCGAAAAGGTCTTAACTTGTTTAAACAACCACGGTTGTCTTCAAAAATCATTGTGCATGACACAAACATGGTGACCTTCTGTAGACCAAAAAAGTGGCTATTTTTGTTGATCGAACTATGGTTTTTTTTAGGAAAGAATCAGTTTGGTCCGTGGCTGAATTGTTATTTCTTCACGATTTACATGTATAAACATTTTCTTTTTCTCTTGCTACTTGTTTTTGTAATAAAATGTTATGCTTCTAATTGCATTGCTCTCTGGTGTGAGAAACTTATTGTTCTGCGCTTCCTTCACCTATGTGCTTGCTTCAAGTGCCCACCTGTACATGCCTCAACTCTTCACCCGTTGCTTGTCCAACATCGCCTGTGTTACGTTAATGTATATTGTGTGTGCACTGACCGCCAAGGTCCTTCAGCAATCCTATGTGACACAGCAACACTCATGGTCAAACTATTCATTTATTTTTCCAATGTGTTTTCATTTACTTTGTTTTCCACTGACAATCGGTTCCTTGTTATGCGATGGCTGTCAGTATTGTTTCTGTTTAATAAATGAGTCATATGAAAAAAAGGTAATAAATAATATGGTCCATCACCAACCCTATATGACACAGTGCCACTCTTTGATTACATTGATCACATGTTCACTGACAATTATTTTCCTTATTGCGCGATAGCTCTTTGTTTTGCTTCTTTTCGTTAGGGTAGTCATGTAAAACAATAAATTAATCAATCTACAAAACAATTGTTTTATGAACTTTTTCTAATGGTATCATTCTCCTCACCTTATATAATTTCTCTGTAAATATTCTTTGTCACCATTGGTTTTTTCTTTGTGTGGACTTTGTGCCTGATTCTTTCCCATTATTTTGTTCATTGGCTTCCGTATTTGTTGTTTATGATCCTTTTGTGTGATTCAACATTGCTGGCTACCACTTCCTTATTACTTTATCTTGAACAGTTTGAAAGCGCGTTACATCATTAATTGAGAAAACATTCGAATCCGGTCTTAAACGATGGACCTTCTTTTTCACAAACATACGTAACTAAAAACACGGTTGTTGTCCCAAACAGTCTATTATATCTGCAAAAAGCATTTTCAAAGATATACCAAAAGCATGCGGCGTGGTTGTGTTTGCCAATGTTTTGGCTATCCGTAGATCATGAAAACAACAAATATTCAGAACAATGTTCTTCTAACCTCCATGCACCTTTCCTGAAAACTTGAGTTCAATTAATGAAAAACTACCTGAGACAAAAAATTATTAATGGAGCAACCGGACTGGGTTCACAAGGCATAGGAGAGTTGTTGCTGCGCGTCGCTAGCAACGCTCTTATTTGTGTTCATTAAGTTGTTGGTTAGAGCGCAATAACTTTTCTCATTGATAGTCGTTTGCAACCAAAAGGAACAGGAATGGCCGACTTGTGCCAATGCACCTTCCCTGAAACTTTGGCGTCAATCGGACAAGTAATTTTTAACTTCTTCAATTTTGAGTATAACTGTTGGATGAAAACAACCCAAAATCCGTCCCACACCAGCTGAATGATCGCACGGAATTCACACAGTACCGATAATGTTAATACCATTTTGTTGCGGCGCCAGACTTAATTGGGAGCTGTGGTGAGCTGACTTTCGCAGAGGGTTCGAAGGCGTACTTAAACGAAATTCCTCGATGGCCTGACACCTTACAAGTTCCACGCAACAACAGTACTGTAGTCCCTTGTTTCTTGCAGCAATCGCAGTGGAGCTGAAGATATTCAGCACAAACCTTATTCTCACAAACCAAGCAGAAAACTTCAACAACGATTGATCGTGTAATATGGATTCTGAAATGTATTAATAAGTAAAACAAGCAGAGTTCCTAAAACGTAAAAAATGAGAATATTTTGCAGCTACCTGTGAATAATTTTCTGAATATCAAAACGTCAAGACAAATTTACCTGTAATTAATGAATATGTTCATTTCTGCATAAAGTGGTAGCTTACACTTACGTTTATCGCCTTTAGAATTTCTAATTGTTTTAACCAAAAGCCATCTTGTTCTAGTGATGATCATGCGTTCTATCCGTATGTACGTACACACATATAATCGGTGTGGATTATGTGTATTAAAATCATTCTATTCCCTGCTGGATTTATTTACCGTTATGTATTTAAACAGATTTATTTTCAAGGAATTTTCGTTTAAATCGTAAGCAGTAGCAAAGAAGCAGTTCTGATTATTTACCTAAATCTTCATGATTAACTCCAGTTTTGTGATGGTCACGTTTGCCGATTAGCTATATTCGAATTTTTTCTTCTCTTGCTCCATCCTTGTATCAAAGGCCTGGGTCCAGCTCTGCACTTGAAATAATCAAAGGTGGCCTTTGATGTCTAATCATCGCAACGTATTAGGGTTTTCATGATTGTGACCACCTCGGTCCATGACGCCTGTTCCAGTTAATATGTGAATAACGGCATTGCTTCATTGCTACTTCATACACGGTAGTTGAGCACTGCTTTGAAACAGGGACTTAGAACTGATCATAACAAAGCGATACTCTACCTTCAGTTTAGAAGTTGAAGTGCTACAGTACGTATGTTTGAGATGTTTGATTACACTAGAGAACAAAGATCTTTGTTGTTTCTTTTGGAAAATCAGTACGGCCTACCTGATCTTGTTTATAAGTGTCTTGATTTGTTTGCCAAACGTGCCGATGCTGTTGCGGAAAAAGTTCCTGATCCCAGTCTTAACCACGCCTCACATGTTTATATCATAGTTTAGTGTGGCTGTTTGGTTTTATAATGTACGCTGTATGTTCCGTTTTTTTGAGTGATGGATCACTTTATCTCCATTGCACAACTATCCATACTGCACTAGTGCGCTGATTATTTTGTGCCATCTAAACACTTTTGTGCATGAACGAAGGCAAACATGGCTGCAAATTCATGACTTAGACAAACTTTTATTTTTGACGGAAAAAAATTTGTAGTAATAGTTTGCCAAAAGAAACATTAAACATAAAAAGGAGATCTGAACAACAACATTTTTTGCGTGTTGGCATTACTTTTCCATCAAACATGTTTTGCAAGTTGACATGTTTCCCAATAATAGTTGATATAAGAATAATTACAGTTGTCGCAACGTAATGAAAAAGACAGTGTAATGACACTTTTACTGTGCAATATCACAAACGCTGAAGAATGAAGGTATATGCAAATTTGATTTTGGATAGAAAGTTTGAGTAACCAAGATTGCAAGAATCAAAGCAAACGTTCAACTTATACCGGGAGTGGAAGAGGAAAAACAAAACACAGCTTAGAATAGTATCATTTTAACGCCAAATAAAGCACAGTTAAGCAATTCGTAAAACATAGTGTTATGTGCGTTATGGAACGTTCAAACGACTTTTGTAATATGATAACCAAACGTATGTTTTTCGTTAAAATATTGCATTTCTTGATAAATATATTTTTGAGCAAAGCTTTGGTAGCCTTTGCAACGTGGGAAATGGGAATCTGACACAATCATTCAAATGCGAACTTATAGGCATCTAAGAATGAAAGTCGCAAGTAATATTTCAGGCTTAACTTTGGCAGTGATTATATTTATCAACTTAAAGTGACTTAGCCATGGCTTAAATGCATCAGTGAAAGCAAAATGACATAGTACTTGAAGCCAGGGGTGCGGTGCTAAAAAAGTGTGTGAACGTGTGCAAGTAAAATAACTATTTTCAAGACCACTTCACTCTCAGTTTTAAATCAGCATCAGTGAAGTATTCAATGAAAGCATGGAAAAAGGTGGGAACTCGTTACCGACACACTACACCCCTGCGTAAGACTGAATACAAAATTTGTTCCATTGTGAAATGCACACCGACCAGTGGATTGTTTTTGTGTTCACCAAATAATGATGAAAGAACGTAAAAAAACACATGAGCAAACGAAGCTTGAATTAAACGAAAGGGCCTCCAAACTACGGCCCGCGGGGGAGATGCGGCCCGCGAAGCTATTTAGTCAATGATGAAAAAATAATATACAGTACTTACGAAAAATTTTTAGATTTGGTAGAATATAACGCATCCTGCAACAATCACATTGCGTAAGGCGTCCGGCCCTCGACATGTTCTGTTTCGGCTTGTGTGGCCCTCGGACAAAAAAGTTTGGAGACCCCTGATTCAAATGATTCATTAGATAATCTGCTGGTATAGGCTTGGAGACTTTGAGGAGATTCCCAAAACAATTCTTCATTCATGGTGATCATCTCATGTTATTTGAAATGTGGACATCAATGTTTCAGAAAGAGGACAATATTCGAAACACACAGAAGGGAGACCATCCAAGTACATTGGATCGTTTGATAAAAACCTGTTGATACGAATGTTAAAATAACACAAAGATCGTGAGAACTGAAATCTGACTTACTTTTGATGCAGCATACCATGAGTAACAAAAGCAAAGACCGTTCGTAAGCATGGCCTAGTCCTCCTGACTACCAGGTCTCAAAAAGTTTGCTGATGCAAGGCTTTCAACACAATGACAATATTTATGATCCAGGATATTTTTGATGTTGATTTCATTGGGAATTAAAATAATTAAAGAAAGCAGAGCTAGATTATTCCAAGAATTTAGCTTCTTGCACAGAATTCATACACAACATTAAAAACTAGATACAAATTTTATCGTTCTGAAGCAAAAATGCACCGTACACTGCAAAATGTTTGCATGATTTGGGCAATCTTTGAGTTAGAGTTAGAAGAAGTTCTAGACACACGTAATCTAGTAATATTATTCGCTAAATATTGTACATGATAAGCTCAAATCCTCGGCGTGCAGAACGGAGCGATAACAGTGGCCATCCAAGGTAGGGGCATCCAAAGAGTGAAATTACAAAAATTAAAATGCTGTAACTACATAACTTTCCCATTGTGAGGCTACTAACACACGCTGCATGAATTTAATTTTTCTAAACTTGTTTGTTCGTCAGCACTAGTTTTTACATATTCCAATGCTAGCAATTCTCACATTCGTCAGTACCAGGGACCTATACTTTAGGTGTGCGGCGCATACCAAGTCAAACTGGGGGTGACGTGACCTTTTCCAGATCGTGCAACCCCGAGAAATCACAAAAAAGAATTGGAAGTCAATTATGGACATTTAACTGATTTTCTGACCCAAAATCAAACATGCCTTATTTTAACTTGGTTGATTGGGCTGACTTTTTATTGCATCACTAGTTTCTCGTTTCGTTTTTTGATGTGGCAACCCTTGGTGTGCGCTGTAATACAGTCATACACCTGTGCTTGCAATATGCGCATCATTTCGAACTTCGTCATTAATTGGCAGTTCAGGCGGATTGATCATAACGGCTCACACAAGCGTGTGTATTTTCTGTACACCCAGTAGTTGCAGATATAACATTCACATAATAAAACAACGAGTCTTCTTGTGCACCTCATGCGCATTCTCAAAGTTTGTGTTGTTTAGCAAGTTTCAAACTGTCAACCCTTTGTATCCGCCATCCCAGGCGCATACCTTCTCCGCCCGACTGCTATCCGACGGTACATTCGAGTAGACTAATGATTTTACGGTTTTGAACTGCCTTGCCGTAGCGTTGCGTGAGTTTTACTACACTGTTTTAATTCGCAGCTCTATATTTCTGCAGCTGTGAATTGCGCTGACGTAGCACGGAGTGCGTTCTACTCCCCTGTTTTGCCGCGTTGCCTGATATTTTTCCAGTTATGTACTGTTGTGACTTAGAGTCTAGTGCTGTGTTTTTCTCCAGTCTCCTAACCTGAAGTGCTGATAATACAGCAACAAGTTGGGGAGTGCGTATAGAATAATGTGCATGTTTTGTTAACAAACTTCGCCAAAACGTTGGTTTGTAAACGCGACCATAAGCGTCAGATTTTGACGTCACACACAGGGTATTGTGACATCACAAACATGGACTTGGCTGAGATGACCAAACTGACTTTGCCCCCGTGGGCGGGAAACCCTAGGTAGCCACTGCCGCCTCCCGTCACTTCCCTATTGCAGATCAGGCTTAAGGATCTTCCGGGTGTGTTACGTTAAAAATACCTAGCAAAAATGTTTGCAAATACAAATAAGATCAAGTTTTTGCCTGAATCTTGAAAAACTTTCTGAGTTGATTTGTGAATGTCATTTGATGTGTTTCAGGCACTATCTACGCATGTGACGTAAGCTGGATAACGGTTGTTACAGATCTTTTCAAAATTAAAAAAGATGTATGCCAAATTTGCAGTGACTTATTTGGGTACAAATCTGAAATGGAATTGTTTTCTGCACCTTTGTGAAGAATTAGCCGACTGGTTGCAGATTTTAGGGCTGCTGACGATATGCAATGTTGAGTGAAATTGATTTCCTATTTAAACAAGTTGCTCAATCTTTACACTTCGTCGTATTTGTAGAGACTACTTGCCTGAGGACTGTTTTTGTGTAGTTATTGTTTTAAAATTTTGAGATGAATTTAAGCAGTAGGTGCATTTCCCATGAAAACCATTAAACAAAGCCATGCATTTCGATGAAACACGAAATCACAGGACAAAAGCGAATAATTTGTGATCAAGGGGTAGTTTTTTTAACATTAATGTATTTTTGAAAGAAAAGAGACGCTCTGGTAATTTCCAGTATTGTTGCTGGGCAAAAAATGAACAAGATATTGCTGAAAACAATGAAATTTGCCATTGAAAAGAATCAGCAATAAAATTTAGTTTTTTCTTGGATTTAGCATATATTAATGATTTTATTGCACATCGCATTGCCAAAAGTAGCGAAATGTATGAAATACTTCAAAAATATCTAACAAGGGGCGGCACTGAATACAACAAACCTAGAGTAACCACAATCAATACAAGCATTCCGTTTTCTTTCTCATTGTTTCTGTGCGCTCGCCGAAAGTACACTTTTTGATTTATAGACATTTCCTTTGTTTAGCAAGTTTGTGTCTACATATCCATTTTTATATAGGAAACCACCTGTTTCATCCGAGGTTTAAGCTACTGTGAAGCCATATCCACTAAGCTTCAAGTAACACCACCCGATCGTACGTGTAATGTTGCAAGCTGCTCAGTGGAGCAGAACTAGCTATCATTTCATTGAGAACTCTATTAAAATACAATTGCAAGTACAAAAGTATTTATTCAAAGCACTGCAAACATCTCTACAAACAATTTATTGCCACAAACAACGTTTTCCAATACCTGTTGCTGAAGATGTTGTGGTAGAATCTTTTGAATCCGCGGAAGACGTGGTTGCTTGAGCGACATGCACAGTTGTGGACGAAGCCACTACACAGCAAAATTATCTTTCAAAAGTGCAAGGGTAATTAATTGTTGTATAAAACACGATAACTCGTTTTCTTGCAACAACTATTTACACGAAGGTTTTTCCAACCGCCCCGCATCAGCCCTGAAACTCTGAAGTCAATCAAGGAAGAAATCTCCGGGTTATGTAGCTTTGTATCGAACAACCGTTTGCTGCCAAAAGCCTCAGAACTTTTTTCAAAACAGCAAAGTGTAATTATTTGTTGCGTAAAAGAAGATAACGTTTTTGATTCTCCTTTTGATGGAACACGAATTTTGGAGATGGGTCTGCACACCGCCATGTATTAAGCCTAATAATGTGACGTCAATCGAGCAAGAATACCAAAAGTTAGGCAGTTCTGCACGGAACAACATTTCGTAGACTACAATTATTTATCTTTTCGAAAACAGGGCTTTTTGGTGGCCTTGCGTGCCACCCTAAAATTTTTTTCTGGATTTTTGTTGAGAAAAGAACAAAAAATACAAACATTTTGCAGATAAAAAAGTAAATATTAAGAAACACTTTGAAACAAGCAAATAAAAATAAAAAATTACCTTGCGTTCTCGTTTTTTAAAAATCTGATTTGACGTTGAAAGCATTACACAAAGAGTTTTTGCCCGTAAAAGTGGCCGATACATTGATTGCAGTTTGGGGCAACTGCCCCCGAAACGTGTGTGGCGCCCCTTTAAATGGCGTTTCTTTTATATTTAGTAAATGTGCCCTATTTTGGGCTTATCGAAATAAAAAAAGAGATGAAAAATACTCAGAGGTACATATCTTCAGTTGCGCCCACTTTGCCGTGAGTCACTGATACTCGCGCCTCAACGAAACTCAAAATCACACACAAAAAAACATAAGTTTGTTTTGCCAGCCTGAGTAGGAAGGATGGAACTGCTTTTTGGAAACTAGTAGGCTAGTATAATTCGAAGTATTTTTGAAAGCCACGCACCAGGGTTACGGAGACGCAAGGAGTGGATGGTTTTTGGATGGAAATTGGAGTCTGATTTCTAAGAACAATAGGAGTCAGAGTCGGAGGCGGAATTTTTTATCCGAATCTGGCTCCAGAAGTCGTATGCAATGATTTTTACATAGCAGTTGTAAAGTCATGCCTGTTGAAAATTTCAACATTGTAGTTTGAAATTGTGCGATTTCTTTTGAAGCTTTTATCGACACAGAAAAATCTTGCTGTGCACAACGATTTGCATTTATTGCTAGTTTCTTCTCGTTTGCTTACCATTGTTGACATCCAAACTTCATTCTCGTTAAGCTAATGAGTCGGAGTCGGAAATTTGGTAAGCTTCGAGTTGGAGTAGAACATTAAACCTTCGACTCCGCAACGCAATTGTTGAAGACAAGACACATCGCAAATCAGCTTAATACAGGGTGACACAAAAAAAACGGTCATCACCAAAAATCGAATAACTTCCAAAATTTTATTTAGATTGACACCAAACGTCAGCTACATTAGGTGAAGCCTGTGAAGCAGACATCTCCAAAGTTTCAAGTCTGTACCACAAAAACTCTTTGTGTCACTGGCGCACTAAGAAAGTGCTCCAAATGAGCTCTCCGGCGCTGCAGGCACATTTGGATCCGGGGGGCATAGTTCTCGATTACCCTCCCGCATTCCTTCCTTGGGATCGCTCTTATTGCTGTTGTGATTGCTGCCTTCAGATTAGGGATAGTCTGGAGGTTGTTGCCATGCACCCTGTCCTTAAGGCATCCCCACATACAAAAATCTCGGGGTTCAAGTCCGGTGAATGCGGCGACCACTGCGGGTCACACCTGTGGCTGATCAGTCGGTCAGGGAAACGCTGCTGTAGCCATGCTAATGATTCGTTTGAGGTGTGGGGGGTGGTACCATCCTGCTTGAACCACTGAAAAACCCTGAAGACCCCTCTCCGTCGACCAAGTGCTGTCCAGAACTTGTCAAGGACCTGGACATATCACTCGGTGTTGATTGTCACAGAACGCTCGTTGTCGTCCTCGAACCAGAATGGTCAAATGATGCCATGTTCGGAGATGGCAATCTAGGCAGTGCACTTCACAGAGTGTGATGGCGTTTGTAGACAGTGCTCAGGGTGTGTGCTACCCCAGAAGATGTTGTTCTTGGAGTTCACGTGGCCTGACAACAGAAAATATGCCTCGTCAGAAAATCAGACAGTGTCAAGAAAGTCTGGCACAGCGTCAATCTTGTTGCAAAACCACTGGCACATGATCACTCTCTTCCTCATGTCGTCAGGTGTAGGCTTTTGCTTAATCTGTACCCTGTAAGGATACATGTGGAGATCTGCGATCAAAATTCTCCGCACGGACTCCCGGTTGATTCGAAGCTCCTGACTTCGCCGTCGCACAGACTTGCTGGGTTTGTGGACAACGGAGTCTCTGACAGCAGCAACGTTGTGTGGTGTCCTTGATGATTTAGGTCGTCCAGAGTCAGATTGTCTGTAAGTGTCTTTACGATTGAGGTTATGCACAGTACCATGGGTTCTGAATTTGTTGACCCACCTGTAGATCATTGAGCGGACAGGAAATTCACGACATCCGAACCGTTCTCTGAATTGGAATTGAGCTGCGTGGATAGACGTCTGCTGAAAATATGCCTCAACTATAAATATCTTTTGCTCAGTAGTCCATGGCATCTCGAAGGTCAAATTTGGCAGACCCTTAGAAATGCTACCGTTAACAATGGCGTTTATGTGCTACCGTTAACAATTGTAATGCTACCGTTAACAATGGCGTTAAATGCACTTGAGGCAATATGCTTTTAGGCGAAGTGTGATTATATAATCACGTGATTATGTTTTTCACGATAGCCAGCAGAGCTATCTAATGTGGGAATAGCGTCATAGCAAATGCCTTTCATTCACGTTTTCGTTGTTGAATTCTCGCTTCAGCAATCATTACGCTTTCTATGTACATGCAACTGCACAAGCTTTGTCTTAAAATGTGATTGTCATTTACCCACTAAATCGACTCCTATCGTAGGACTTGAGATATCACTTATTAGTGCATAAAGAACCATTATGCTTCTAACCACATCGGGAATACGGTTTAGACATTCATTTTTTTGACCTCGCTTGGAAAGTCAAAACAGTGTCAAAAACTAACGAACTACATGCTGTAAGGTATATTTTTTATAAACATTTTATATATATATACGAAATTTTTTGGGACACTAACAGTGTTCTTATTTATTGGACAGGTTGTGACAAATGGGGCCTATCCTTTTTGACCTGCTTCAAAAGTCTTGTGAATTGATATTTTGCACTTTCAAACCGTGGTGATTTCTTGAAAGTTCGGGTAGTTCAACCAAAAAGCTAACTATTTTTTAGTCTACGAAACGCAATTACTTTTGCGTGACACTCAATTATTATCATAAAAAATCAGGGATATTTGAACGAGTGAAGAACCTTTTGGCAACCCCCTGACTGCTACAACAAACTCCTGGTCTGGATCTTCCGGGTTCGTAAAGCACATTGTGAAACATTGTACGGCGGTATATCGCTTAAAGTGCATTCAATTTTCAAACCTATATTCACAGTTCAACGTGTTTGTCGTGGTGGTTTTAAACGCGGCCTTCATCTTTGAAATTCCTCTTTCCATGGCCTGTATCATTAATGCATTAGATAGTAACAAATGAAATGGAAGCACACATTCACCACGATTGCGTTAGTTCTGTAGTTGTGATTGAAAAAAGCAGGAAGTACCCTTATGCGTCAACCTATTTGGGTACGTAACCAAAACCTTTGTATATTCAGAATAGTTGTTTCTCTAGTGCCACTAACGCAATTTTCACCGAAAAATGCTTGTATTGCCCTTTTTATCATTTTGAACGTTTGCAATATCCAAACCAAACATTTTCCAACAAAAACGTTCTTGATGAGGAATTCCAGAACTTAGTTGATAAGGTGCATGAATCTTCAGTCACTCCAGCTGAAAAAATTAAAAGATTTTTAGCTTCCAATATATTAAATAATTCACAACGTGTGCGTTTGCCGTTACATACAAGCGACCATTCCCAAGTATTTTGAGTAGTATTCACTAAGACAGTTGTTTTCAAACAAGAAATAAAGCGGATTGCCAGTCCAATTCAAAAGAAAACCTTTTCCGAACGATCCAAATTTGCTGATGAATTCAACCATCATTTCACAACGACTGGAAGTGAAGGATGGAGGCGTTGAAAATCCGCAGTATTTATTACTCTGCATTACGAGATATTTGCTACGTAATCTATGTTTATGATGCCAACACAAATCAAACTCCAAAACGCAATGTGCGCTCAACGTGTCCTTAATTAATTCAACACAACGCAACCTACGCAGAGGTCATGATCTCCCAAATCAGTTTCGCACGACTCAGCCTCACGCTACTCGTCAAAACTAAGCCTCATACCCCTCTGCAGCTCAATACCATTCAATCCTACGCAATTCAACCAATTTGGGATTGTTCATTATCAGTTATTTTTAATCAATATCGGTGATCAGTGCTTCACGCACAATCATATGCTTTGCAATCAAGTGCGGTGATGTTTTTATTTGGTAGTATTTTTGTTTTTGGTGGACTCCTACACCCGGGAACTATATTCTAAAACACACCAGCAAAATTAACAAGTCAAAATATACTTTAAAAAGAGACAGTTACATTTACTGCTAGCGATACGAAACAAGGTCCAATACGCATTTTACTTTGTAGCACCCAGCCAATGCGCCACGCATGGCTACTGAGGAAGTGCGAATGAAAATGGCAACTCATCTTAACCATTGTAACGAAAGCCGCAATTCGAAACAATCCTTTGAGTTTACATATGATACTTTCAAAACATTAAATGAAATGGAATGCTGAGTTGCGTGAGAAGTACATAATCAGTACTTTCAGAAATAAGCATGCGAGTTTCCAAAGCACCTTGACGGATGTCATGATATACAAACGCACAAAATGTTTGTGCAAAATTAGTTTATTTATTGTGGAACCCTTTGTTTAAACAGAGCATGTAAAGCAGTGAAACATTTTGCAGATTTGTCACCCATTTCACCTTTGCTAAGTAGGAATGTTTTTTTCATCGGTACGTTGCGTTCTTCGTTTGAGCAAAACGTTCAAACCTCAGAAGGTAGATGCAGTTGGTGTGGTTCTTGATGACGTTTCGATAAACTTGCATTATGCTGTTTAAGAAATAGCGAAAGACACAAATATGTTGCAATAACAATTTAAAGTGCGACTAACCTTGCTCCAAGGAAGAACCCCATCGTACAGTATCAAAGAAGCGCTTTTGCAGTGACTGCTTGGATAAATACTCAGTTATTCAAAGTTGATGTTTATTTTCTAAAGAAAAAATGTTATTGTTTACCTCTGCTGTGTTTGTTCAGTGAGACCATTGGTTTCATTGATGAGAAGGCGGCCACATTGCCCTGAAGTAAACTGGAGTCCGTTCGGGACCTGATCAACACGTACGGCAATAGCAACGCTACAGCGATGGAGTGAACGGAATCCAATAGGAATCTTAATTCGTGTTTTCTGCTATACTCCATATCTATTCGTGTTATTT